>Ga0137398_10000730_pt1 | contig 12365 bp, 9 predicted proteins | sample czorhiz216metaG_FD_106659 | JGI IMG/M metagenome (GOLD analysis project Ga0137398, IMG submission 106659) | Vadose zone soil microbial communities from Angelo Coast Range Reserve, California, USA - czorhiz2.16 metaG | ecosystem: Environmental > Terrestrial > Soil > Vadose zone | place: USA...
CGACGTTGTAGGTGCGATCGAACTATCCCGCGCTACGTACCGAAAAATGATCCAGAACCTCGTTTGGGCTACGGCCTATAACCTTGTCGCTATCCCGGTCGCCGGAGGTCTTTTCGTTCGCTGAGGTCAAACGAATAAGAAATGAAGGTATTCCATGCTGCCCGTAATGTGGCCTTGAAATCTTGCAATCCAGCTGGCGGATCAAAGGAACCGAGTAGCATAAGCACCCCGTGTTTCGAATTTGAATTTGATGCGACCTCACATGCGACGAATCATCCACATTCTGGCTTTGCTCGACTTCCGTATTTCCCAGAAGAACCGATTCAGCACGGTCGACGCACGTGGAAAGACGACTCACCTCTGGCCATCGTGCGTGGGCCAACCTCACAGGCCAAGTGCCTTAAGATGAGCATCGATCAATTCGGACGCTTCGCCTTGGGTTCGTGGAAACGGGGTCCCGGCGCCTGCGGCTATGGCGCTGAGGCCGGCGCGCCTTGCTGTCAATTCGGCAAAGCCCTTCACCCACTCCTCACCGAGCGAATCGAGAGGTTCGTCCGCAGTGTCAACTGGTGCTCCGGCCGCGATCGAGGCCACCGGTTGAGCCAGAGACGGGCGTGTTAGTTTTGCCGGCATCTGATCCGGTGTGCGGGGAGCAGGGAGCTCGCTGAACAAATCAGCGAATGATGAAGCGCTCTTATCGCGCTGGTTTAACGGGCCAGCGAGGCCGAACAGCTCAGTGGCTGTTTTGATCACGGAGGTGTGCTGAAGTTTGCGGTCTAGAACACGTCCCTTTGAAATCCACGGCGAGACGATCAGCGTGGGTACGCGCAATCCGAGTCGATCAAACGCAAAAGGAGGTACGCTGAAAGCTGCGTCATCGTCGGGGTTGGGGGAGTTTTGGCCGTCCGGGTTGGATGCGGGCCCCGGCGCGACGTGCTCGAAAAATCCCCCGTGTTCGTCGTAGGTAACAATCAACGCTGTCTCCCGAAACAGATCGGCATTGGCGGCAAGAGCGTCATAGACATCAGCGATCAGATGCTCCCCGAAACGCACATCTTCGGGGGCGTGCTGCGAGTTGGCCATCTTCGCCGGAGCCGTCTGGGTTGCCTTCTTGTTATTGAAGCGGGGCAGAATGAAGACGTAGTTTGACAGATCCCCTGAAGCGACATCGCTCGACCAGCGCTCCTCGAAGCGGCGAAAGTGATCGGGCGCGTGACCGAGACTCTTGAATTGCAGAACTTCGGTTAGATCATGGAAGTATGTGGTCCACGTTAGTCCCTTCTCTTGAACAAGTTCGTATATCGTCTTCGACGTGAAGTCCCGCTTGAACGCGTTGTGAACATGGCCTTCAGACGTTGCGGCATGGATATACATGCGATTCGGCATCGTCGGGCCAGGCACTTCACAAAACCAGTGGCATAGGCAGAATTCGTTTGCGAGCTGATTGATCGCAGGCAACTGGGTTGGAGCAAAGGATTGCATGACCTCAGCAATCTGCACTTCGTCGCAAGAGATCATCCTTATACGCCCGCGCGAACCCGTTGTTCTTGACCGGATTGGTTGCCGAAGGACCTGACTGACTATTGCAGAGCTGTATGCAGACGGCATGAAAGGAGTGAGGAGGGCCGTCCTTGTCGTGGACAGCGAACGGAGCGGGCTGGCTGGCCGTAAACTTCGGATTACTCGCCGATTCCGGCTGCGACGGGTCGAGCAGATTGAATAGAGTCGCATTCGACCCCTGGAGCTTTTCGATCTGCTGACCGGATACTGGTTCAAAGAAACCGAATATATGGTCGAAGGAACGGTTCTCCGGTTCTCCAGCATCAGGACGACGAGATGTTTGATGCGCGATTGAGGCAGTGTGGGCGGCATGCAGACTCCTTTCGGTGTTCCAATCAAGCGAATCGGACTACGAATCTTGTCGATCGCATGTCCTCGAAGCAATGTCTGTGGATGGATCGTCAACGATGATCATTGGTGTCGCGCCGCCGCAACGGTATTACAATATGGGTTAGCAATTGCCGAGCGGTTCGCGGACGTAAGCCGCTTGGAGCCGGAGGTCCAGCTGTGACAGGCAATTCCCAAGTCGACAAAAGAAACATGACCGAGTGGCGAACTATTTCGTACATGCATAACGGTAAACCAGAAAAAATTGCGGTGGAGCTACCCGCAAACACTGACTCTGATGACACGGAAGAAGCAAAGAGTTTTGTTGAAACTCTCGAAGCCAACGAGCAGATTCAACATGAACCAGGGGCTTTGAAAGCGGGCAAAACCCATCAGGTCGAAACCGACTCCCAAGGTAACAAGAGATTAGTGCGGAGGCTCTACAACGCAATCTAGTTTTCCTCCCATTCCAGCCTTGGTAATTGAAGCGTGGCAGATCAGCACGCATACCGGACTCGGGTTAGGATCTTCTTCCCCTGTTTCATCGTCACGACATGCGTGGCGTACTTGACGACACCCGCCCTGGAACTGCCGGTCCCGATAAACCCCTTCGCGACCGTTTTTTTGGACTCAAAGGAGATTTCGTCATTCGATAGTAGAGTCTCCACGAAGGCGTGCACTTCGTCCTCCGTGGTGGAGGGATCGGGAAGAATGTTGAACACCGCGGCGACTTTCTGAACCCCTCCGACTACGACCGGCTCAGGAGCATACGCGACCACGCCTTTCAGGGCTTTGGAGTCTTCGTCGAGTCGAACCTCCCGATAATGGACCGCTTGCACAACTTTCTCGCCGCCCCACGTGATGGCTTGGAAGGAGAATTTCGCCCCCGCCGGAGCCTCGATGCGCTTCCTGATGTCTTTCACTGTCTCCGGCGACAACGATAATGCTCTTGCCTTTCCGCTCACGCGGGGCGCCGGGCCAGCAAGACTGGCCTTAGGCATCAAGGCCGCCATTGTTCCGAGCAAGATTCCATGGCGCGAGAAGGCGTCGGAAATGGCCTGCCGGTTCTTTCCCCCATTCGTGGTCTGGTCGGCCAGTACGATCGCGCGTCCAACAGACTGGAAGAATCTGGGTGAAATTTCAGCCTCCTTTGCACCAGCAATCAGTAAGCCTCCCGCCATCTGAGCGGCTGAAAACAAAGTTGCTTCGTCCTTAGTTGAGGCATTCTGGAATATGTTGCGGACCATATCGTAGAAGCATCCCAGGAAGACGCGTCCAAAACTGTGAATCTCAGACGTCAGCATTGCCGACGGACCAGTTCGGGGCAACGTGGTGGGTAGCTGAAATTTGAAATCATTCAAGGCATGTCGGGGCTCAGCTGCAGGATGATTGGAGCCCAGAGCCTGCTTCACTGCACTCGACAACTGCTCGGAGAGAGATTCGACAAAATTTGGCGACCCCATATCTGGCGAGGCGGCGAGCAGAGCCTGGCGGGTACCATGATCGAACAGTGCGGTCAGCAGAGCCGTACAATCGCCGAATGCTTCGTGAAACGCTCCATGTTCGGTGATGCTAGTGCCGAACAGTTCGGGTCTGAGAGTGTCAAGGAACGCATGGCCTGATTCGTGAGACACAACGTCTGTGCTCGCTCCTGAGAAAAAGGTTTGCGCTCCAATAGTGCGATGAAAAAATGACAGACTGCTGCGGTCGTAATATGCGTTGAGGTCTTCCCCAACGTCGGGAAGAAGATCGAGTCGGTCAGGATTTTGCGTCTCGGGGCCCCATTTCTTAAGGGGGCCATTTAGGGATTCCCACATCTGAATCGCCGTTAATGCGGCTTCACGACTCTGCCAAAATAGAAAGTCTGGAGTACCTGGATTAAATACATCCTCCGGGGAGGCGTCTACAAACGTAAGCCCTGCCTGGCCGGTCTTCCGATTAGCGAGCGGTTCCTTCTGCCGCATCGGCACCGAACTTAAGGCAAGCGGGTCATTGACAACGAAGTTTATCGGCATTCTGAATCCCCTTTCCTAACACGGCATATCGACCAATTCTCGTTAGCTGTAGCGAAAGGACACTGTCGGTTAATCCATTAAGTCACGCCTTGATTCGAGCCAGTAGGTCATTGTTAGTCAAAAACCCCAGGCCGATCCCGGTCAGTAGCGCCCCATACCATGCGGCCGCTGAATCCGGTGGATGGCCTTCTTTCATTAGATAAAGGAGCACTACGAATGCCAAAAGCAGGCTGGCCAAAAAATCGACTGTATAGTAGTGGCCCTTTACGAAAATCGTTACTGGCCCATCTTTTGCGCTTGCACCACCGCCATCTTCGGGAAGCGCGGGCGCGGGCACGGGAATCCTTTTTAATACTCCAGTCACTATTCGCAACAGGTAGCCCAGCACGGAACCTGCCAGCCCAAGGAGAAAATAGAACTTTACTTGCAGTCGCCTGGTATACGTAAAGTTCACAGCCTGATCGACAGAGAAAGGTGGGGCGGTGCTTCCCGAAGGCAGAGCGGTCGCATGGGCCAGGACGGAATATTCATCTGTCGATACATCACCAATTCGACGAAGATTTACTGCGACAATCCTTTTTCCAGGCTGAGGGTCAAATCTTAAGCTAGCCGGATCGACGACAAAGCCGGGCGGAGACACAAATTGAATATCCACTCTTCCGAATGTTGCAGGAACGTCCGCGGTAACTAGTAGCTGCGCTGAAGGAGAATTATCAAAGTCCTTTGTCCTAAGTTGATAGGTCATCGTAGGACCGGTTTGGGCAGGTGCAGAACTAGTGATCAGGAGACATAGGAGAGCTAGACCGACCCTTCTTACATTAGGATTCATGCGCGTGCCCCTCACAGGTTTGAATTGCGGATATCGGCGATGAATGTTTTTGACATTGAGACCCCTTTCATCTCCTGACCCAAATTAGCTCCGCAGATCATTACGCTGACCAAAACTCAAATTCGGGCGGCCCACTTGGTTCAGGGTCATTTCTTAACGGCCATGAATGATCCGACTTTCCCCGCCTGCGCAACACCGCCCGAACCGGATGAATGTGGTGCTGACCGAACAACCGAGCCGACGATCGCAGGGACTTGCCCAACCCCATTCGGCCAAGCAGGAACAACGACGCCTAAGTAGTCATAAAGCCAATCGCTGTTCCCGGAGCCCGTTCCGACTCCTTGAAATCGAACCGTAATAAGGGTGCCGTGGCTGACAGAACCCTGAAATTTCACGGTATCGCCTCCACCGAAATCTCCTGTGCCGACGAGTTGACCCGCTGGCGACTCGTCAAAAACGAAGTCTCCTTCGCCAAACAACAGGTTGTTGAGGTCACTTACTTTCTGAGGGTTGTTGAGGAAACTCCGATAATGCCATCCGCCAACGATGTCGTTTGGCGGCGAAATCTTCGAAGATTGTCCAAAAACCTCACATAGATCGCCAAAGAACATGCCAATCCCAATTGAACTCACCAGGCTCAGTAAGCCTGACCGACGGGTGATTCGCATCCTACCCTCCACAGACACGTGACCAGCTGCTGTCGCACATTCGGGTTATTCGAAGACCTTAATTTTGATGCTCTTGACCTGAATCGAAAACTTCTGGTCATCCGGGCTTGGACCAATCACTACCAACGTGAGCCCGAACGCTTCGCCAGGGCGCACGAGCTTGTAGAAATTAGAATCGGACCTGAGAAAGAGAGGAAATGTGTGGCTACGCTCTTCCCTTACCTCATTGGCGCGATTCTCTGAGTCGAGTCCACCTATGCGGCCGATATAGTGCGAATCCGAGATACGCGTTCCGCGATCCGCGTCCGGCTTGTTCACAAAAACGCGGATCGCAAATTTGTCAGCATACGTGATAGGTCCCGTTTCGATTTCTAGAAGACTCAGATGTCGAGCCTCGGGCTTAACCTCGAGGCTTAGAAGCTTGCTGGTTTCGGCTTTTGCAGCAACGTTTACCGTTAACGGCTTGACTGTCAATCTACCTGCCGTCTCGACGAGCGTTTCCGTACGCTCGACCGGAGCCGTCGCAGAGGTGGCTTGCAGTGCGGAAAGGACGGTTACGGATTCGGGGGCAAGTTTCCGCGGCTCAATATAGGTCACATTGGTCATCGACTTCACAATATCTCTGACCGTAACCGAGACAGGTGAACCGTCGATATCCACGAAAACATACGACTGCGCGCCCCATGGGCTCGAATCAGGATCAGGCTGGGGCTTGCGGTACCAACTCCAGATTCTGTCGATGTTTGCGTGATGCATGAAGAAAATGGGATCTAACGCGGCATAACGTAAGGTGCCCATGTCACGGTTCGTACCTAATCGCGAACCGACCCAGTCGTGAACATCATTGTGAGGACCGATTTCCAGAACACCCTGGCCGTCCTTTCGTGAAATGACTTCCTTCCCTCCAAAATATTCGAATGGCAACCCAAGGATTCCCTGGATGAATTCTGGGGTCATGAAATTCAGCGTCTCTCGAACATGGTCCTTCGAATCGGGCGTCACCTCATTTCCAGGATCCATTTGCGATTTCTGAATCGTTGGACCACGATTCCCGTCCCACAGCGCCATGTTGTCGAAGTCGAGGCCATCGCCGTTGACCATATCCTCCAGGTCCCCGTTATATCCGAACATCGGGCTGGGTTTCCTCTGCGCCTCCCGCAGACCGGTATTTGGAATCTCTTTGTGAATCACCCAGTCCCAGTAAGGAATGGCAAAAGACTGGCCAGCAGGAAGGTGTAAGTCATTAGTCAAGAAATAGGCAAGATGTCGTTCCAGAAACCACAGATAGGCTCGATGCCAAGGTAGAAAAAACCAACTCCAGTGAACTTGCGAAAAACCCTGTTCAGTACAATGCTGCTCATGGAGCATAACCCACTGGTCCCACTGACGGGGACTACTCATGCTCAAAGGCACGTCCTTGGATCCGTTTCGCATTTGAGAGACGGCCTTGCAGAGCAAAACCAACTCGTCATCCGTCAAATCGCGAAAACTCTTTCTTCTTCGAGCTGGCTCATTTCCGAACTTAAAAGGTTTCGCATTGCCCTGTGCCACAGAGTGATCGGCACGACTTCCTGCGCCCGCGCCGAACGACGGCCATAGAATGAGACCTCCGGCGGCAAAACCCACTTGCGAAAGAAACTCGCGTCTTCCACCTCCGGCGGAGACTTTGCGGTCCATAATGAGCGAATCGTTTTTCATGAGACGACCCCGCAGCGGGCGATCCAGGTGACATCCGAAGGTAATTTCTCTCAGCGAAATTCAGAGGGGCCCAACCGATAACAATTGCACAGCGGCTGCCGCTTCGACTCGCACCCAGCCCTGCACAGACGATTGGCCCAGAGTCTGGCCAGGAAGGTCCATGGAAGTCAAGTTAATTCTTCTTTAATATCTAGTGGCGAAATCTCTATGATGAGCAAAATGCGAAGATAAACATCACCGTAATAAGCAAGACATTGACTAATATACTCAAGCCGTATATAACCACCGCACATTGGCACTGTAAATCATCGCAAGGAACGACATCTAGGCATTGACTCATCACGGAAAAACTCCATGTGGACGACCAAGGCGAACGGGAGATCTCCGAAATGTCAAAAACAATTATTGCTGACATCCGGAATTTGAAGTTTCCGGACATTTCGATCGAAAAAGATACATTTGTTGTCTGGAGGAATCTGGATCCCTTTGTTCATTCAGCTGAAACTCTCCCGAAAAATCCGTATTACTTCAACGCTGGACCGATGTTTCCAGGGGCGACGTCAAGCCCGGTACTCTTCTCGCGGCCAGGAAAGTTTGACTACATTTGCCGCTTTCACATGGGAATGGAGGGAACGGTCGACGTGCGTGACTCCGTTGCCCAAAAGGGGGAACAGGAGACCGCTCCGATGCGCGACGACCATGGTGGCCACGACGGACATGACCACTTGAAGCACTTCCATGGCTTTGTGACCGGGGGCCGTTCTGGAAAACGTTTCTTCATGACCCACACGCCGGTCATTGCCGATGATCGGCACCGTTATCAGGTGATTCTGCAGGGAAGCCTTACCACTCTGGAGCACGTCGCGGCTTATGACAAATTACGGAACTCCGCTTATGGTAGTGGCAAAGTTCAGATTTTCCATGCTCATCTATCGTTGGTCGACATTGGCGCAGGAACCGTAAAACTGCTTCCGGCTGCATCATTTGAATACTATCCCGCGGGAATCGATGCCGAAGGCCAGGGGATACCTGGACTGGAGCAGAATATTCCAGTCCAGCTTGACAGAGTTCTGCATTTTCATCAGTTCGAACCGGATTCCGAATATCCCAACGGGATGGCATACCTTGTGTATGGAGACCTGGACGACATCTTCATCGATCATCACATCACTCGCGCACCCAATTTTCATTCGGTCGCGAAACTCGGCAAACGGCCGGTGTTCTGGGACGACTCGAAGACCAGGAGCACATTGCCTGTTCTTATCCCGTCGAAACGCATTCGTGATCTGCCACCGAGGCTCATCGAGCGAATTGCATTCGTAGACAATGCGTTCCACATGATTTGGCTCCCACCGTCAGGCATTTATCTTGCGCCTCCAGGTCATCCGCAGGACCCCTTGATACCTCGGGACGAAAAACCTCCGGTTTACGATGTCGTGCTCGAGAATGGCACTAAAGGCCAGATTGAGATCGAACGGTGGCTGCATTTCGACGTTCGATTGCTGAACTATGGTGTGCTCATCACGTAGCCGTCGATGGAGCCGCCGCGAAATCAAGGAGCGGACATGTCCTACAGGTATGCAATCCACCCTTCCATCGGTGTGGCGCGCGTCGGCAATAGCCCCAGCGAGTTTTATCTCGCACCCGATGAACTGGGAGGCTTGCCTGAAGAGTGCGATGCGTTGGGAATCGGGACTGGGGAAAAGGTACGACGATTCAAAGACGCCGCCGGTCGTATGCGCCGACAGGCTGCTCGTTTTCGGATATTTCGGTACGGTAACGCGCCAGGGAACGGTGACCCGCACGAAGTAACGCTCGATAGCAAAGATGTCGCAGAGATTAAGTGGACCGTGCACTTGGCCAATAAGAAAGCATGCTGGTACGAATTCCTGCCTTTGATCGGCGATGACATGCTTTCCCCAGACAACACGTACGAGAAGCAATACAAATGCAACAACGTCGGGTTGCGCAACGCCGACCAAAAGAGTGGCGAGGCTCGGCGGAAACTGATAATCGATCCTGGCCCTCGTGAGATCAGCGGTCGTCGATCGCAGGCCGACTTTAGTAAGGCCACAAGCGGGAACTATCGCTTCGCGAGCTTCCCTGATAAGCCAAAACAGGGCCACTGGATTCAAACACTCGGGGAGCTTCGAACGGACGATAGCGGTCGACTTCTAGTGCTCGGCGGGTACGGACATGCAGGAGGCAACAAGAGCATCGCCAGCTTCGCTGGTGCAGACACTTGGCACGATGACGTTTCTGACGGCCCAATCGAGTGCGTGGTCCGTCTCAGGGATGGGACGGCGATCGAACTGAGCGCTTGGGTGATCGTGGGCGCACCGAGGGTGGCTCCGGAACTCGTGAACATTGTCACCTTGGACGACGTTGTATTTGATGTGGCTGTAAGATTTCAGAATCTCATTCCCGAAATGTGCCACCGCGACGCGAAGGAAAAGAATCCGTATGAGCCGGGTAGATTTAACCCAGGATTTAGGGCCAACTTTGAGCGTGACATCGCGCCAATTCTTCGTCGGCCGCTTGATTACGTCTGGGTAGCCAATTTACCGACAATGGCCGCATTCGCTTGCCTTCCATTCGATCCTCGAGATGCGAGCCAAGCGAACCGGAAAAATCGCGAAGACTACGTACGGTACCTCCGCAAGCCAGGCTGGGATGCGACCGGTCAGCACAATCAACTCTTTCTTGAGAGTGATTCCGGAAAGCCACTCGTCCCCTTGATGCCAATCAACTCCGGAAGTAATTCGGTACGGACGAACCCCTATATTGACAAATTCCTGACACTAACCGAAACGCAGTACTTCCTGATGAAACAGTGGGCTGCTGGGGAATTTGTGGCTGATTCCGCGACGGAAGTGGCGCCCGCACTCCACAAACTGGATCGCTCAGGCATTGGGAATTGTGTTGGGGCACCTATGTGTCCAGGCATCGAGGTTACCTGGAATCTCAGAAACCCTAAACTCTATGCCGAGCCCTACCGAATTAGAAGTAGACATGATGAATACTATTACAGTCAGCACGGCCTAGATCCCAACTACGACGAGACATCCGGGGAAGGAGGCGGTGCCGAGCCCGGGGATTTGACGAAGCGAATGGCTATACCGTGGCAGGCTGATTTCTTCAACTGTACGGCGCAATTCATTAACTTTACTGACCCCTCCGTGAATAAAGACGAAAACTTGATTCCAGTCCCTCCCACCTACTACTCGTATTGGTGGCCGCCGCAGAGTCCAATGTACGTTATTGCGAATCAGCTCAACGTCGATGGACAAAAGACTGCCGGAGTTATGGCTGGATTCCCAATTTACTATCAGCGTGGACTGAACACGTACGCAGAGGTTATCGAAGGTTGGAGTTACCTCGCCTTCATCGTGAACCAAAATACCGAAGCTGACGGACGCTTCTACGCATACTTCGTTGAGCAAGAAAGAAATGAAGATGCTTTCATAGTGGCGGACGTCGCAATCGGAGGACCCAGCAACTTAATAAACGCTGAAGATCAAAATTTCACACCGTTCTGGATGCTACGACCACGCCCCGTGCGTCGCGAGATGCTTCTTGGCAGGGATTCCTCCGCTGAGATCGGTGAGCCTGTGAGGAGTGCTGTTCGGACGGATCGACGCTGATGAGGAAATCGGACTTTGACGTCGCAATCATAGGAGGTGGGCCGGCAGGTACTGCCGCCGCAATTTCCCTTCTGAGATATGCTCGCATGCGTGTAATTCTTCTCGAATCCTCTAACTACAACATCAGTTTGCCGGGCCAGGCGATTTCGCCAGATGTTATCCCCTTATTGGAGTACTTGAACGCCAGAGCAGGCTTTGAACACGACAATCACGTTTCCTCGTTTGGCATTTCGGCTGCCTGGGGCTCCAACGAAATCATGAACCGTGATTTTATCTTCCGTGCCGAGGGCCGAGGATGGAATCTCGATCGCGCGCGCTTCGACCGAAGACTGGCGGGAATGGTGTCTGAGTTGGGCGGTCTGGTAGTTACAGAGGCCCGAGTTTCTTGGTCGAGCGAAGCTGATGGCATGTGGAACCTGTCCTTCGCGCGGGGTGTTGAGCCAAAGCGTGAACTAGTTGTTCGCTTCGTGATAGATGCTACTGGATACAAAGCGGTGTTTGCACGGTCATGGGGTGCATCCAAACGCGTCGATGACCAGCTTCTTGCGGCTGCTTTGGTTCTGAATACAGGGGACGGGGCCACATTGTCGCACTGCCTCCTCGTTGAATCGGTGCCGGATGGGTGGTGGTACAGAGCCGCTCTTGGTGATGGTCGTGTAGCAGTGGTCTTCCTGAGCGATCCTTTGACAATTCGAAACCTCCGACTTGAACGCGTGGCCAACTTCTTAGAGTTGATCCGTCAAACGGTGCATATGAAACAACAACTCGAAGACGCCGTGCCGGAGGGGATTCCTTGTTTGAGAGCCGCGTATTCAAGTCTGCTTCAGCCTTTGGGCAGCTCAAATTGGGTTGCGGCCGGTGACGCGGCAGTGTCATTTGACCCCCTATCTTCAGCTGGAATCGGACATGCGTTATATAGCGGAATTCAAGCGGCACGCGTTGCATGGGGCCAGATTATGGGGCGAACAGGCGCATTCGGAGCCTATGCTGCTGGAATTATCGGCACATACCAGCGATATCGAAGAGTGCGAAACGCCTACTATTTGCAAGAGCAGCGGTGGCCGAACCACCACTTTTGGGGAATCTGCCATGCCAGTCGGACCTAACGTAGCTGAGAGGAACAATCGGGTTACTTAGACTATCCACTTTCGATTAGGATGTACATCGTTCGCAACGAGGATTCGTCCAGATTCAGCGGGACCGCGCTTCGATTCTTGCCCGCATCTGTGTTACGATAAATCTCGTATGAGCGCACGAATTCTTATTAGCGGTTTATTGGCGGTTTTGGCAGGGACAGCTGCTACCGTATGCACCGCAGGCGAACAGTGCGCTGTATGAGAATCTTGCAATGCCATTCTTTGCAATGATTTAACGTAAGTTGTTGATTCCACGGTTGGGGACGTAGTTCAGTTGGTTAGAACGCTGCCCTGTCACCTAATACATGCTGAACCGGCAAGAGTGCGAGAAGGTTAGCTTGCGTTGTTTTTGCGTTGTAAGACCGGGAATGATGGGTAGTGATGGGACGTGATGGGCAGCTAAGTCGTTGAATTTTCAGCTATGTCGTTTGTTCAGATGGCGCTGCCGCAGTTTACGCCGATCCCAAATCGGCTGCTCGCCACAGCAA
>Ga0137398_10000731_pt1 | contig 12364 bp, 12 predicted proteins | sample czorhiz216metaG_FD_106659 | JGI IMG/M metagenome (GOLD analysis project Ga0137398, IMG submission 106659) | Vadose zone soil microbial communities from Angelo Coast Range Reserve, California, USA - czorhiz2.16 metaG | ecosystem: Environmental > Terrestrial > Soil > Vadose zone | place: USA...
ATAAAAGAGTTGATAGAGTGGGCACTCGAGAGCGCGAGCCAGCTTTTCCAACGTTTCGATGGCCGGGACAGTATGACCATTCTCTACGCGTGAGATGTAACAACGAAGCAGGCCGGTACGCTTTTCGATGTCGCCCTGGGAGAGTTTCTTTTCTTCGCGGAGTGCGCGAAGGCGGTCACCAATAATCATGAAGGTATTATTCCGTATGGATAAGATGCAAAGCAAGCAAAATTTTCCTGACGACGAAGTGAAACAAATGATGCAGGCTCGGGCAATCCGGAGATAATCGCCGTAACCAAAAGCCTATGGCGCGCGTCCCAAAAGTGGAGCCTTTCGACCTGCCCCCCGCGGCGAGGGACGTGCCGGGGCTGGCCCCCAAGGCCGTTGGCGCGACAGACGACCGCGAACTGGTTCGCCGTGCGCAGGGTGAGGACCAGGAGGCGTTTGAGGAGCTGGTCCGGCGTCATCAGCACCGCGTATTTGCAGTGGCAGGCGGGATCCTGCGCAGGCGCGAGGACGTGGAAGATATCGCCCAGCAGGTTTTTGTTAAGGCGTATTTCTCGCTGAAGCGGTTTGATCAGCGAGCGGCATTCAGCACCTGGCTCTATAAGATCACGGTGAATGAGTGCTGGGACCTGTTGAGAAAGAAAAAGGTTCGACCCCTGGTGTACGAATCCGATCTGAGCGAGGAACAGGCCAGACTGGTCGTTACGTCAGGGGAAAAAGAGAACCCTGGGCCGGATATCAGCGAGAGGATCGCAGCGCGGGAGCGCGTGGAGCGGCTGCTGGAAGGATTGGATGAACGGGACCGGCTGATGCTGATCCTGAAAGAAGTGGAAGGGTTTTCGATCGAGGAAATCGCGGAAGTGCTGAATCTGAATGGCAATACGGTGAAAGTGAGGCTCTTTCGGGCCCGGCGCCGGGTGGTAAGCCAGGCGAAGAAGCGCGGAGATTGAGGACCAAGGCAAGCGCGTTAAGGAGGCGGGGATGTGGAACCTGCTGAAAAAGCGTAATGAAGATTGCACGAAGCTGCGTAATTCGCTCGAGGAATCCGCAGCGGCTCGTCCTGAAGCTGTAAGTGTCAAAGAATTCTGCGAGGTCTTGCCCGCAGCGCAACGCAACCACATCGACGCGTGCGGGAGCTGCCAGGAAGCAACGCGCGACTTTCTTGTGACTCGTGAAATCTTCAAGGGAGTTGGCTCTACCAGAGAGATGCCGAGGCCGTGGTTTGCGAATCGGGTGATGGCAGCGATTGCCGCGCGCGAGAGGGAATTATCGGAAGTGGCGAGCACGTGGCTGGCGGTGCCGAAGTTGGCTTCGCGGCTGGCCTTGGCTTCGGGAGCCCTTTTGCTGGTGGCGAGCACCTGGTTATATGAAGAAAGACCGCTTCCGGCTCCGAACCAGCAAGCCAGCACCATGGCTGCACAGGAATCGCTATTTGAGCCGCCGCCGCCCGCGAATCAGGATGACCTGCTCGTCCCCGTGCAGGAGAACAATCGATGAGCGAAATGTCGGCAAGTTGGAAGGCGGCCCTGTGGGTGGGCGTAGTGTTCCTTCTGGGTACGGCGCTGGGTGGAACCCTGGGCTATTCTTATGCGCATCACCTGGTGTCAGCGGCGAACATGCCCCTGTCTGAGCCGGCGAGGCGATCGCAGCGTGTGGAGCAGCTCACACAGGCGCTGGGCTTGACCAGCGCCCAGAGCCAGCAAGTGGACGCGGTCCTGTTGCAGCGTCACACCGAGGCGAAAGCGATTCATGATCAGGCCGATGCGCAGCTCGATCAGCTCCATCAAAAGGGACGCGAGCAGATCCGCACGATCCTCACGCCGGAACAAAGGCCCAAGTTTGAAGAGTTTCTAAAGAACCTCGACCAGCAGAAAAAGCGCAATAACCCATCGGCTGTTTCACCCCGTTAAAGTTTTACAATCAGTTTTCCGGTGTTGCCGCCGGTGAAGAGCATGTTGATGGCATCGGGCGCCTTCTCCAGTCCTTCCATGATGGTCTCGCGGTCCTTGAGCTTACCGAACATTTTCCACTGACCCAGCTGCGTCGCAGCTTCCATGAAGCGCGAAGCGTAATCCAGGATGATGAAGCCCTGGACGCGGAGGCGCTTGACCAGGACGGTGCCGAAACTGGCGAGGCCGGGATCTCCCTTGGTGTAGCCGGAAATCAGGCCGCAAAGGACGACGCAGCCGTGGAGATTCATGCGGTTCAGGATTTCTCGCATGATTTCCCCGCCGACGTTTTCAAAATCGATGTCGATGCCGTTGGGCGTGGCCGCGGTTAGTTTTTCCTTCCAGTCCGGATGCTTGTAGTTGATGGCGGTGTCGAAGCCGAGATCCTTGGTGATCCATGAGCATTTGTCGTCGCTGCCGGCGATGCCAACGACGCGGCAGCCGTGAATCTTTCCAATTTGCCCCACGATACTGCCGGTAGCGCCGGCGGCGGCGGAGACGACCAGCGTGTCACCTTTTTTTGGCGCTGCGATTTCCATTCCGAAAAAGGCAGTTAATCCGTTGATGCCGAGCACGCCGAGGAATACGGTGTCCGAAACGAAAGGAATCTTGGGGACTTTTTGGAAGGGGCGCTTTGCGGATTCATCGAGGATGACATACTCCTGAAGGCCAGTGAGCCCGGTTACGCGGTCGCCCTTTTTGTAGTCGGGGTGGTGCGATTCGGCTATTTCGGCGAAGCCAATAGCGGGCATGACTTCGCCAATCGGCACAATGGGAACGTAAGTATCAGCGACCATCCAGACGCGCATGGTGGGATCGATAGAGAGGTATTTCACGCGCGCGAGGGCCTGGCCGTCTTTTATTTCTGGCACTGGCGATTCGATTAGCTGAAGATCGCCGGGGGCAAGCAGACCTTTCGGACGATTCCGAAGCCGAAGCTGGCGATTGGTGTTCGACACATTAAAGTTTTACGCTGTTTGCGATCCATTCAGATGATGGCGCCCGCGTTTTGAAAGTATTGCACGGTTTTGGCCTGCGGTCGCGTTCACTTTGATCGCAGTGCTTGGCGTTTGGTCCGGCTGGCGATATGTGGCGCGCATGAACTTCCACAGGATCTGGATCGAGCAGTGCGAGGCTTCTCCTCTTTCTGCTCGCTAAGATTGCGCTGTATCCGCTGAGCTGAGCCACGATCCTGCTTAGAACGGTTTTACGCGGTTCGGGATCTGTCCAGATTGATATCGCCCGCATTATGAACGCATTGGACTGATTTTGCTAGCGCGCGTGTTCATTTTAATCTCGCTCCTCTCGCATGGACTATGCGCTCCGCTGTCGCTCCTTCTGAACTATCGCAACTAACTTACGGCGACCTCAGGAACTAGTAGACTTGCTACGGAGTCAATATCCCTGTGAGCTTTGGTCGAACTTTCCCGGTTGCGACGTGGTTCTGGCGGCGCTTGTGGTCGCGTCGGGCTCTACGTCTTTATTTGTGGGGACTCGCGATTATCGTGATCTCCGGTATCGCTTTGCGGGTTGAGGGCGCGCTCTTTGAAATGCGGGCCCTCTCTCTGGTATCCGCACTGTCAAGCCTACAAGTCGGGACAAGCTCTAAGGCTGAAGCTCTGTCGCGGATACCGTCGCTCAGGGCGGATGGGACGGGTCCCTACGGCGCTCCCCGCTGTGATGCTGACGAATGCGTATCGGCCGGGATACCGAACTCGAGTCTCTCTGACGCGGTGTTCCTCCGGGTTGCCAGGATGGGGAACCGGACTCTTTATTCAGTGTTGAGCTGGTGGGGCTTTCGGTTCTGGGTTCTCAGTGTGTACGTCAACTTCAGCTCTGGGAAAGTTTCGTATCTCAGCTACCACTTAGTGGTTTCCTCGCCGCATCTTGGCGATGCCGGTGTTGTGGTAGTCGAGGTGCAGTCGAAGGAGCACATATCTGAAAGCAACCCTAGCTTGAGCGCAGCGGCGGATCCCGGTTATCGCGTGTCCACTTCCCGTAAGCAGCCTGCCCAGAGCGTTGGCATCGTTCTCACCCCCGCCACTCGTAGGGAATTTGTGAGCCATGCCTTCGATCTCAAGCTTCGCTGCTTATGGTCCCTCGCGGGGTGCCGAACCTGGAACCAACTGCTACCTGCGGCGGAAGGATTAAGCCGATAGTAATCTGTCGCAAGATGGCGAGCATGCTTCGCCAGGTACTGCCCCTGCTTTTCTGTATAGTCTTTTTTTCCATTACGTCGCGGAGAGATTTTCGCCGAAACGGGATGAGTTCCTTCTTTGAAATCGAAGGGGGCTACATTCTCCCGCACCACTTCCTGCTGCTGCCTGATCGAGAGACGCCTCGCAGCGGCTTCAAGAGTGGCTTGTACATCTCCTCCGGGTCGAAGCCGAGCCGGGCAGCATTGGCTTCATGATAGCGATACGAGCAATGAGACCTTTGTTGCGCGATTCCTTCCGTCAGATCAGACCACTCAAAAGACACGCGGTGAATCGACTGCAGCCATCCTTGAAAGCGGAAAAACATGCGGAAATCGTTCTCGATAGTCCGGGCCTTCTTGCGCGAAATCTTGTCGGCGAGAAACAGCTTTACCAAGTAACGGGCGCGTTCGGTGAGGATCGCCGAGTCGTCCAGTCGTGACCACTTGAGAGCAAGCAATTTGCCGCCATCGGCCGAAGAGCGCAGAAGCCAGGAGGGTTGATCGGTGCCGACAACCTGCCCGTCCAAAGAGACGACGCTCACAGGAAGAGCAGGAAGGTCGAATCGGTGATCCGTCTTGGAAGTTGTGCTGCGCACCCCGTCACCCCTCGTTGTAGAGCTTCCTGTGGTATTCGCGCACGGCCTCCGCCGCCTGTCTCGCCAGAGCCCGTTGGATGTAGCGTCTGGCAGAGAGCGGGTTAGTCCATCCACCCAGGTAGACGAGCCGGTCCATACCGTTGGGCTGGTTCGAAAGCATTTCTGCCATCCGCTCGGCCCACGTGTGCCGAAGACGATGCCAGGAAAGTGGCGTGACACCGCTATGCCGGCCAATTGCCACGATCACATCATCTGCTGTGTCGATGGAGACGGGGCTGCCAGAGCGTGTGACGAACAAGTACGGAGTTTTGCCGGAAGTGCGTCCCAATGGTTGAGGGTAGGTTAGATACGCTCGCAGAGCCGCGAGCAAGTTGCGGGACGCCGGAATCACTCTTTCCGCAGTCTTGACGGCTGGCTCCTTTGTGCGTGAATCATGAGGATCATCCGGACGACGCAGCACGCGGATACCATCCTCACCGCCGCGAGGAAGGGAATCCAGTCTCAACTTGAGCAGCTCACCTCGCCGGATGCCAAGTTCCAAAGCGGTTTCGAACATCAGCCAATTGCGCAGTCGGGAGCGAGGAGAAAACGACTCCGGAAACTGCAGTGTTCCTTTCGATCCCTGCCTGGGACCAATGGCGCCCCGAATCGCCTCGACCTGTGCCTCTTCCAACGGTTCGATCCTGTCTGGAGACCGAGCGCCAACTCGAAGTGAGCGAAACATCTCTTTGAGCCAGCCCCGCTCCGCAGCCACTTGCTCAAGCGATAGTGCGTTCTGTCCGCCGCGGTTCTCTCTGTCCAGTGACCATTTCAGGAAGTCTTCAATAACTGCAAGCTGGTGATCGAACGCCCCAGTATCCAACGCCGGATTGCTGGCATTAAGTCGCAGACTGTTTGCCAGGGATTCAATCTCCCGCCCCGAGGCGTCTCTCCTCGGGTGAGACGATCGTCCAAGTCACAACCGGTCGTCTCGCGTGCCCAACGATACACATGGGCAAGAATGCGCAGGTTGTTCGCCAGCGTTGATGACTGCACACGATAGCGCCGGTAACGAACCGTCCAGCGCGTGGCGACCCGAACAGGAATCCAGGTCGCCGTCTCGACCAGACACGGTAGGCGTTCCCCAGAATCGAGGGCGACGTTGAGGACAGTGAATGCCGCTGCGGTGTTCACTTTCGTTCACCTTGATTGCGGGCGCGAACCGCAGTGTCCAAAGGAAACTTCACGCACTGATTATGTTTAGATGAAAAGTGAACACTAGACCGGAACTCCGTTCTAGCATTAGAAGGCTCAAGGAAAAATGGACAGGGCTACGCTGTACGCAAGAGGGCTTCCGATACCCCGAACAGCGCCTGCGGTCAGCCGTGCAAGTCGCTCCGGGCTACGCCCTGCGCGACTTGCACGTATGAAGAGAACAAAAACGAAAAGAGGGAGAGGCCTGAAAGAGCACCTCTCCCCCAAGGAAACTGGACACTCAGGAAGATACCCGTTTTAGAACGGAATATCTTCGTCGGAAATCTCCGGGCCGCCGCCGGAAGGGGCGCCACCTCCGTAAGAATCGTCGGCGGGCGCGGCGTGGCTTTCCATGTCGTCGCCGCCGGAACGTGCCACTGCGCCGCCACCTCCGCCAGCTGCAGCGCCTTCGGCGCGGCTACCCAGCATGCGGAAGTTGCTGGCGACAATTTCAAAACTGGTGCGCTTCTGGCCTTCTTTGTCCTGCCATTCGCGGGACTGGATGCGACCTTCGACGAAGATTAGCGAGCCTTTCTTGAGATACTGCTGGGCGATTTCGGCTTGTTTGCCCCAGACGACGATCTTGTGCCACTCGGTGCGTTTCTGGCGTTCGCCGTTCTTGTCTTTGTAAGACTCATCCGTGGCCATGGAAAAATTTGCGACGGCCTGCCCGCCACCGGTATAGCGCGTTTCTGGATCGCGGCCCAGCCGGCCGACGAGAATAACTTTATTGACGGACATGAACGAATTCCCCCTGCGACGGCGAAGATAACATACGAGGAAGGAAAAGGGAAATAAAGGCGAAAACAAAAGTCGGACAGCGCAAGGAAAAGCGGCCAAGGCGAAGGTAAACCGAATTGACAATCCTCCCGAGCCAGCCTAACGTTCCTCATTCGTTTTGGCGAATGGAGGTTTTCACCGTGCGCAGAAAAAAAATCGCTTGGTTGATGCTGCTCGCTGGCGTTTTCGTAGTGATATTCGTGGCGCCGAACAGCGCGAGCCCCGACCAAACAGCCGCGGGTGCAGCTACCTCGCCGACGGGAATTTTCGAAGGTTTCGGCGACGTCGGAACGGTTCTTCACGCGGGGTCCGTGGAATACGACGAGGCGAAACGGAGGTACACGATTGCCGGTAGCGGCGAAAATATGTGGTTCGCCGGCGATGCTTTCCAATTCGCGTGGAAGAAAGTGTCCAGCGACGTGACGCTGACGGCGGACATCTCCTTTTTCGGCAAAGGCGTGAACGAACATCGCAAGGCGGTGCTCATGATCCGGCAAAGCCTCGACGCGAATTCGCCTTACGCGGACGCGGCGCTGCACGGCAGCGGATTGACATCGCTGCAATATCGCGAAGAGAAAGGCGCCGCTACGCATGAAATCCAGGCCAACATTTCCGCGCCTGCGAGGTTGCGAATTGAAAAGCGCGGCGCGTACTTCTCCCTGTGGCTCGCGGAGGAGAAGGGAGAATTTCAATTGGCGAGCGGATCCACGCGAATCGTATTGAAGGAGCCGTTTTATGTGGGAATCGGCGTGTGCAGCCATGACAAAGACGTAGTGGAACGCGCAGTGTTCTCGAATGTCGAATTGAAGACGGCGGCGCCTACAGCCGTTGCCGCATCCACGCTCTACAGCACGCTCGAAATTATTACGGTGGCATCCACGGACCGGCACGCGATTTACGTTGCGCCGGAACGGTTCGAGGCGCCCAACTGGATGCCCGATGGCAAGACTCTGCTCTTCAACAGGAACGGGCGCATCGAGAAGATTCCCGTGACGGGCGGGACTTCGAAGATCGTGGACACTGGATTTGCGACGCGCTGCAACAACGACCACGGTATTTCGCCGGACGGCACACAACTGGTGATCAGCGACAGCTCGCAGGAGGAGCGGCGCTCCCTTGTGTACATCGTGCCGATCGGCGGCGGCGCGCCCCGGCGCATCACGCAGAAATCTCCGTCTTATTGGCATGGCTGGTCCCAGGACGGGAAAACGCTGGCGTTCGTCGGCGAGAGGAATGGGGATTTCGATATCTACGCGATTCCGGCGGAGGGCGGCGAAGAGAAGCAACTGACGACCGCAAAGGGACTGGACGATGGGCCGGAATACACACCGGACGGCAACTACATTTACTTCAACTCCGAGCGCACCGGGCACATGCAGATCTGGCGGATGCGTGCCGATGGAAGCAAACAGGAGCAAGTAACGTTCGGCGAATCCAACGATTGGTTTCCGCACTTTTCGCCGGATGGTCAGCAAATGGTCTTCCTGACTTACGACGCGAGCGTGAAAGGCCATCCGGAGAACAAAGATGTGATGCTGCGCATGATGACGCTAAAGGACAAGAAAATTACCGTCCTGGCGAAGTTGTTCGGCGGGCAGGGAACGATGAACGTGCCCTCGTGGTCGCCGGATGGGCGGCAGTTCGCATTCGTCAGCTATCAGTTGGTGCCGAAGAACGAGACGGGAAAGTGAGGGTAGGCGGTGACCCAATCTCTGTGACTTGTGACTGGTGGAACGAGATCCTTCGTTGCGATGCTCCTCAGGACAGGAATCCTTTTCGGATGCCTTCCATCTGGTTAACCATAACGACCCCACCCCCCAAAGATGCTAAGGGCCAAGCCGGAGCCTCGCAAGAAGATCAGGACTCAGGGCCGACGCGGTCCTAAGACTCCGATCCTAGCGAAGCCGTGAGCTTTTTGTAAAGCAGGGCTTATTCGTTCAGGCTACCCTTGAGCGTCGCATCGAACATCTGCAATTGCTCCTCGCGACGATTGAATCGATAGGAAAACTCATTGCAATAGCCGCCCAGGTGCGACTCTGCGCCGTCCCCCGTCTGCGGGAGGTCGCCCCGCTGGACGGGAGGCAGTTTCTGATGGCGCGCCCGAAGCTCCAGTTTGGACCCCGTAGCACATTGGGAACGCGGACAGGGGGCGGCGTTGTGTGCGTGAAACCTGCGGTCTACTCTAAATAGGCAATCATCTGTGGCGATTGGCCGGATACTGCCGCTATCGAGACGCGGTGCGAAGGAAAAAGCAGATCCCTCGCTCCGCTCGGGATGACAAGACACTCTTAGCGCGGCGCAGGCCAGTTCACGGAGAACAGGATTGGTTATGTCGGAACCCTTTCGTCCTTATGAGAAGCTCGTGGAGATCTCGGTCTTCGGAAAAAAGTTTCAGGTGCCGGAGCGGAATTCACTATTGAGATGTTTCCAGTTCATCAGCCCGGAAACGATTCCTTACGGGCGATTCTGCTGGAATCAGGATTGCCAGTATTGCCGGGTGACGTGTCAACTGCCGGATGAGGACGAACCGCACGAGATGCTGAGCTGCAAGTTCATCGTGATGCCCGGGATGGAAATCACCGAGCTGAGCCAGGAATTGAAGTGGTGCCTGCGCGCGAAGCTGCCGTCGGACACGCCGGTGTCTTTTTGAGTTGTCGGTTTTCAGTTTTCAGTGGTCAGTGAAGATTAAAAGAGGGAAGACCCGGGCTAGGGTGTGAATTGCCACGGTTTGCCTTACGGTGTGGCGTCCACGAACACCAATCCTGCTGGATTTGCGGTCGCGGCGACATTCCGCTACATTTTGAAGTACGACATGACCATCTCGAAGGCATTGGTGTGCGACGGATGTGGCCAAGAAGGGTCCGCGGAACACATTGAGCGACGGCTGCAGCGCCTGGAATGGACGACACGGTACCGGCCGGTGCACATCAACACGCTGGTGCTGGGCGCTTTCTCTCCACAGGAGGAAAAGGATTTTCTGTATGCGCCGGGAGGCGAGTTCCACGGAGAAGCGGCGCATCTGCTGGATGCGCTGGGGATCTCAACGGTGGGAAAAGCGGCGGACGCGGTGCACGCGGAGTTTCAAAGGGCGGGATTTTTTTTGACCCATGTGCTGGAATGTCCGCTCGACAGGGATGCCGGACAAGCGGCTGAGTCTGCAGCGTTGCTGGCACAGCGCCTCCAACCGGTGGCTAGAAGGATTCGCCGTTCGCTGAAACCGAGGCGAGTGGTCCTGATCTCGCAGGCGCTGGGGCCGATTCTGGAGAAAATCCTGGCGTTGGAACTGGGTTGTCCCGTTGTGTTGGACGAGGGCAAGCTCTTCGAATTCGATGCTCCTGCACCGGGGAATTCGGTTGCACGGTTAAAAGAGACGCTCGCAAGCTCCGCGGGACACTGAACTATTGGGCAGGCTTAAGCTGGCCGTTAGGAGTAAAACAAATGGCACACGGAGCAGGTAGACGACCTTTTTAAGTGTGGTAGAATCATACCCAGCGCCGGGTTGAGGGCGTTGTAGGAGTACTACCATGAAGAAGCAAGCAAAGTTTGGCGTGGGAATCGGTGTAATCGTGGCGGCGATGGGCTTTCTGGCGTGGCTCGGCTACGGAGAAAGCAAGACGTACTATCACACCATCGCCGAACTTCCGACGCTGTCGGGCGTCGCGAAAAGTCAGCGCATGCGCGTCGGCGGCACCGTGGCACCCGGAAGTATTCACCGCGTTAGCGGCCGGATAGATTTTGTGCTGGAAGGGGAAGGGAAGACCCTTCCGGTCAGTTACATTGGCAACGACCCGCTGCCAGATACTTTTGTGGACAAGTCCCAGGCCCTGGTGGAGGGCCACCCCAACGCAGACGGCCGATTTGTCGCCGAGGTAGTTCAAGCTAAATGCGCTTCCAAGTATGAGGCAGCACCGGGAGGCAGCGGTGGAGCTGCAGCAAGTTCGGCCCAGCGGACCAGCATGTAGCGCACCCGGGATCGCCGGGGGAGAGGCGGGGTCGCCATGGATATATTCGGATCTTTTGCACTTGTCTTAGCGTTTGTGTGCGCGGTATATGCGTTTGGCGGGGGCATCGCGGCGATCTTCACGCGCCATCCGCTGCTAATCAAGAGCACCCGGCAGGCCGGCATGGCCACCTGCGCCTTGATTTTCCTCGCAACCTTCAGCCTCGAATACCTGTTCTTCAGCGACAATTTTGCCAACGCGTACGTGGTGGCGCATAGCAATCGCGACCTTTCGACATTTTATAAGGTCGCCGCGCTGTGGTCCGGACAGGAAGGTTCGCTGCTATTCTGGAGCTTCCTGCTGGCCGTTTATGTTTTATCCGTATTAATCACCTACCGGAACAAGAATGGCGAGTTGATGCCGTACGTCGGGGTGGTGATGGCCGGCGTGCAGATTTTCTTCCTGACGCTGAATAACTTCGTTGCCAGCCCGTTCAAAGCGCTGGCGTCGCCGGGAGCGGATGGAGTGCTGAATTACGTAGCGCGGGCCGATGGCAGCGGATTGAATCCGCTGTTGCAATACCCGGAAATGGTGATCCATCCGCCGAACCTGTATTCGGGATACACCGGGTTCACGATTCCGTTCGCTTTTGCCCTGGGCGCGCTGCTGGCGCGGTACCCCGGGGAGAAGTGGATTCACCTGACGCGCAAGTGGACCATGATTGCGTGGATGTTTCAGTCCATGGGAATCTTGCTGGGCGCCCACTGGGCTTACGCGGTGCTTGGCTGGGGCGGTTACTGGGGATGGGATCCGGTTGAGAACGCGTCGTTCTTGCCGTGGCTGACGGGCACGGCCTTCCTGCACTCCGTGATGATGCAGGAGAAGCGCGGGATGATGAAGGTCTGGAATGTGTGGCTGGTGTTCTGCACGTTCCTGCTCTGTATCCTCGGGACATTTCTGACCCGCAGCGGCATCGTCAGCTCGGTTCATGCTTTCGCGCAATCCAGCATCGGCAGCTGGTTCGTGGGCTTTCTCGTGATTATCATTGCGGTGTGCTTCGGGGCCTATTTGAAGAATCGCGACTACCTGAAGAGCGAGAATCAACTCGATTCGATTGTTTCGCGGGAATCGAGCTTCCTATTCAACAATCTGATACTTCTGGTGTCCTGCGTTGCGATTCTATCGGGGACGCTCTTTCCGGTTTTTTCCGAGTGGATCACCGGCAACCGCATCAGCGTGGGCGCGCCCTTCTTTAATAAGGTAAACATCCCCATCGGATTGCTGCTCCTGTTTTTGACGGGAGTCGGGCCGCTGCTGGCATGGCGGAAGACTTCGACGGAGAGCCTGAAGCGGAATTTTGGGTGGCCGCTGGGAATCGGGTTGATCGCCGGCGTGATTGCCCTGGTGTTCGGCTTCCGGGAGATCTACTCGTGGGTATGCCTGATTCTGTGCGTATTTGTGGCGTCCACGGTGGGGTTGGAATTCTATCGAGGCGCGAAAGTGATTCGCGCGCGATCCGGCGCTACGTTTATGGCCTCGGCGGTGGATCTCACCATGCGCAATACGCGGCGTTATGGCGGCTATATCGTTCACATGGGGATGGTGTTCGTCTTTATCGGGCTGTCCGGCGCGGCGTTCAACCGCGACTTGCAGAAGGACATG
>Ga0137398_10000734_pt1 | contig 12356 bp, 10 predicted proteins | sample czorhiz216metaG_FD_106659 | JGI IMG/M metagenome (GOLD analysis project Ga0137398, IMG submission 106659) | Vadose zone soil microbial communities from Angelo Coast Range Reserve, California, USA - czorhiz2.16 metaG | ecosystem: Environmental > Terrestrial > Soil > Vadose zone | place: USA...
AAGTCCGTGGCCGTGGGTGGTGTCCATTCGCGGGCCGCAAGCACGAGAGTAATGGCGACACCCGGGAAAGCGAAATGCAGGTATTCGGCAGTTCCGCCGTTGGCCGAAACGAGCCGAAACAGGGCAAAGACGAAGATCGAAAGGCACAGAATAAGAAAAGCCAGGTACACGAGAGTTCTGCGTCGTGGCGCAACTTGATTTCTTGATAGCAGCTGTTCCCTATACGCGAAGAAAAGCAAGGCACCAGCGATGTAATAGAGCGCAACGCTCTTGATGAGGAATGAGAATCCGCCCAACAATCCGGCAAGGAGCAGCCAATGCGTAGAGGGTTTGCGAATATATTTTGCGAGCGCGAGGGTGCCGAACGTAGCCAGGAAGAGGTTGAACCAGGAAGGCATGGCTGCGGGGTAATTGGGCACACTCCAGGCGACGGCGACTAGGGTGGCGCCGGCTGCGGGCCATGGTGTCAGGAACTCCGAAGCGAGCGCGTAGATGGCGGGAACCCAAGCGAGGAAGCAGGCGAAGAGAAAGAGGCGCAGCCAGAAAAGATTGATGCCGAAAAGTTTGAAGATCGCGGCGTCAATATAAGCGAGGCCGCCGGTGTAAGGATCGTCGAAATCGCGGTGCGGCATTTCGCCGTGGAGAACGCGCTCCGCACTTTGCCCGAGCGTACCTTCGTCGTGCGCGACCCAACCCTTATTGAGGCATGTACCGAGATAGCCTGCGGAAAGCAGCCAGACCACGAGAAAAAGAAGAACGCTCCGGCGGGTTGTGAAAGCGCTTTCTGGGAACGTAGGACGTGGGGATATGTCTCTTGGAGGATACGTCAAGTTGAGTTGCACGTCAGCGTCTCCAATTCGCGGTGAATGAGCCGAACTTGCGGGAGTTTGGAAAACGCGTGACGGCCAAGGACCTTAAAACCTCCGTCTGATAAGCGACAAGGGAATCTTACGCCGGGGCCTCGGGGAGTGGTAGGAGCGACGAATGCCATGCGGGCGAAGGGAAAGAGGATGATGGTCTCGGCGATGACCTGGAAGATTTCCTTACCTAGAATCCATAAGAAGGGGAGCACCAGCAAGGCGAGGAGCGAGGCACGCGTTTTGGGGCCGGCACTGTGCCAGGCTACACAGATCGGGAGGACGAGCAAGGCGCAATCGTACCAGGTGACGTGATAGCCCAGGAGCAGCGCGGCAGTGACGGCAACGCAAAAGGCTTCGACCAGAGGAAGCTTCCAGATCAGGTACAGACAAAATGCCGCTGCGACAGCGGCGAAGGGAAAGTAGAGGAGTTCGTGGCCGGTTCGAATGCAGACGCCGCGTAGCGCACCGGGGATAAAACCAATCGTGAGTTGAGGAATGGAACGAAGCAGCGCGAGATATTGTGATGGTGGAGCAAGCAGTGCGGAGAGAAGCGCCGCGGCTGCTGTTCCGATGACGAAGGCAAAGAATGATTTCCATCGGGCCTTGAATATGAGGACGAATGGAAGGAAAAGGAGCAGATTGAATTTGTACGCGCAAAGCGCGAGCAGCAGGCCACCCGCGACTTCTCTTTCGCTGAGAATGAGCAGCAAAGCGCCGACCAGCACAAGCAGGTAGACGTTGGCGTCCTGCCCGGTGACGATTCCAAAGAGACTGGGCGTGAAAAGGGCGAATGCGGGCAGGAGATTCTTCGGCAGAGCGAGCCAGCGGAAAAGGATCAGCAGAGCAGCCAGGTACGCGGCGAAGCCGACGGCGCCCCACAGCCAGTAGGCGCCCCAATAGGAAAAAAGTGCCAGCGGCTTGAGTGCCAGCGCGAAAAGAGCCGGGCGAACGAATGGGGGATAGTAATTGATTCCGATGGGTGCGAGCAGTTTGCTCCCGATGGCGACGAATTCGCTGCGGTTGTACAAAGAGCTGACCGGAAGGTGAGCGGCGATGTAGAACTGGGTGAAGTCCCAGCCGGTTTCGGAGAAGCGAATGGCGACGATGAGCCAGATGGAAGAGAGCGCAAAGAAGGCGAAGGCTGAGAAAATGAACGCGCGCTGGCTTGTCCTCATTCGTTTCTGCACCGTAAGCGCGCATTATTGCATGGAGGCGCTAAAAAATGGGCGCTTGTGTCGGATGGTGGCAACGTTTAGGATTCGACTTTCGCGAGGGAGCACCCTTAGTACTTATGTCGACTGAGCAAACGCCGCCGGAGTCGCGTTCACGGACATTCAAATTCCTTGCAGGCGGCAAGTTGAATTTGCTGGTCTTTCTGGCGGTGTTTGTTCTTGGCATCTCCCTTTTGGCAACTCGTTATAACCGCGGGTGGATTCCACACGATGACGGGACATTGGGCGAGGCAGCCGAGAGAACGCTGCGCGGTGAGCTGCCGAACGTCGATTTTGACGATTACACGGGGGGCTTGTCGTTTGTCCACGCGTTTGCATTTCGCATCCTTGGCGTAAGCGCATGGACGATGCGAGTGGTTCTTTTGGTCTTTGCGGCGGCTTGGATACCTGCCGTGTTTTACGTCGCGAGTCGCTTTTGTTCCGTCTTTCTCGCAGGCGTGGTCACGCTAGCAGCAGTTGCATGGAGCGTGCCGAATTATCCCGGGCCGATGCCCAGCTGGTACAACCTGTTTTTCGCGACGTTCGGGACAGCGGCATTGTTGCGTTTTATCGAGTCGGACCATCGAAAGTGGCTGGCGGTAGCGGGGTTGTGCGCGGGGTTGTCGGCATTAGCCAAAATCGCGGCCGCTTATTTTGTCGCGGGAGCATTACTATTCTTCGTTTTCCGTGAGCAGTGTCAATCCAAATCGGCTGTGTACCCAGCACCCCGGAACTCGAAGCTTTACAGCGCTGGCGTAACGGCGATGCTTGTGCTCTTCGTGGCCTTGCTGTACCGGATGATTCACCGCCTCCCAGGGGCCAACGAGGTAGTGTTTTTTGTTCTTCCAGCCGCAATCGTCGTCGGCTTTTTGATCGCGCGGGAATTCTCTGGGATTCCCGGTTCGATGCAGCAAAGGCTGTCTCGGCTGATTGGGATGTGTATGCCATTTGCGATTGGGTTCATTTCGCCGATCCTCGTGTTTCTCGTGCCTTATGCGCAGGCGAAGGCCGTTTCGCAGCTGCTCGCGGGCCTGGCACTGATTGCAAATCTCGCCGTTCAATTTCAATTCTATCAGGCTCCCCACATCGCGATGATTCTGACGACTGCGCCGATCGCGTTTCTAGTGCTCGCGTTTTTAAAGTCGAAGAAGAACGGAAGAATCGTCTGTGCGTCGTTGCTCGCTGGTTATCTGGGCTTCATACTGCTCTTTGGCGGAAGGTGGCCGATCGCATACGCCTTGGGATGGTTCACGCTGGCAACAGGGCCACAGGTTCTGGTTGCGGCAGTAGCAGGCGCTCTATGGAGTTCTCGCTCCGCAGAAAGCTCGGACACGGTGGCGGGACAGAAGGTGATGCTGGTCGCCAGTGTTGCTGCAATCTGCAGCGTGATTCAGTTTCCGTTTAGTGCGCCTGTTTATTTTCTGTTTGTTGCGCCGCTGGTGCTCCTGCTGGCGGCGGCCTTTTTCAAAAGCGCTCGCGTCCCCGCGTATTTGGTGGGCATCCTTGCCGGATTCTATTTATTGTTTGCCGTGCTGCCCGGAACGCGGTTCACGCTTGTGCTGCCATACGCGACGCAGGGGCCCTTGACGAAACTAAAGATCTCGAGAGGTGGTATTTTAGTGCCCGCCAGCGACGAGAGGGTATATACGGAAGTGGTGCGTCTGATTCAAGCCCATGCGAACGGCGAATACATTTACGCCGCGCCAGATTGTCCCGAGTTGTATTTCTTGACTGGCCTGAAGAGTCCGACCAGGCACTATTTCGAATATGCGGAGGACGTGGGAGGCCACGTGGGAAAAACGCTACGAATGTTGACAGCGAACAGAATAAATGTAGTGGCGATCAATCGACAGCCGTTATTTGCAAAAGAATTAGCGCCGGACCTGAAGGCGGCGCTTGAACAGCGCTACCCATATTTTGTGGATTTGGCTAAATTCCAGGTACGGTGGAAAGAATAGCGCATCCGCGATTTCGAGCTTCATAGACTGAAACCGGCGCGCCAACTGGCTGCTCGAACCGATAGTACAGTGGAAACGGTCTTCATCATCCTTGCCCAGGAAGATACAGGCGCTGCTCCTCCGGCAAATAGTATTCGTCCAAAGATGTCGGCATTCTCACGTTGAAACCGAGAAACCGCCTTCCCACTGGCCCTAGCTTGGCCAGCAGCTCGGGCGGCACGAGCCGCGGATAGTCGAAGCGTTGGCGCATGTAGGAGCGACAGACATTTATCGTCAATGCATGGCGCGGTTTGGCTGTAATGTTTATGCCGCCGCGATGCCAGGTGCGTGCATTGAAAAGGGCGGCGTCGCCCGCGCGAGGGTAGACTACGCGCGCATCACGGACAAACTCCTCCTCCGAGGGTTTCTCGGTCCGGCACTGTGATCGGGGCAGAAATTCTGTCGCACCGTTCATAGGGGTGAAGTCGTCCAGGGCGAGAGTGACCCCAATATTGGTCACGTAGCCTGGGATCATTCGCGGGCAATCGACGTGGATTCGACGCGAGTAATTTGACCCACTCGGGGGCATACTCGAAGAAGTGTAGGCATAGACGATGCAAGTGTCTGTCAAAATGGCAGAAAAATAAGCATGCAGAACCGGATTTTCCAAAATGCGTAGAAATGGCTCTCCTCTCACCATTAGGTTATGGACCATATGTTGTTCGATATAGGTGGGCGTTCCTTGCCACCGGCGGATATCTTCATCGATACAAATTTGTAGCAGGGGGCGGATGGCCAAAGCTTCGTCGCGCGCGAGCACGTTCGGAATGACAGCGAAGCCATCCTCAACTATTGCTCGAATCAGGTTATCGTCGGGCTCCATGGAATTACTTCCGGACAACGAAATACACATACTTAAACAAATGGTCGGCCAGCGGAGCGACCCGTCGCAGGTAAGTTCCTATGGTATCCGCATCCGCAAAAGACTGGCCATGCATCACTGCTCCCTGCCCAAGAAACCAATCGAAATGAGTCTCGCAGGAAGAAAAGCCTGCCGCCAGAGCCTGTGCACAGAAACTCGCTGGCAAAATCCCCCCCTGCTTCTTGCCTGGTTCGGCGGCGATGAAGATGCCTGAGTCGATACCATAGGTTTCCTGTACGATCTTCGCATTGCCTGTGACCATGCGCTGTTCCCTACTGACGATGCCCGCCAGTCCCGAGCGATCGCCCAGATCAGTCAGCGCTTGCCAGAACAGGCGGTTGGGAATCAGATCCGCGTAGAAGACACCCCCCTGGCGCAGGACGCGTGAGATCTCCGCCAGCACCGCGGCTGGGTCGTCCAGGTGATCGATGAAAGAATAAGCCGTTGCCGCATCAAATGAAGCATCGGGAAATGGAAGTGCCTCAGCTGGCGCATTGTGTAGAGTGACGTTGCCACGATCGGTTTGTACCTGCGCCATCATTGCCGGTGTGATGTCAACGCCATGGACTTCATCAAACAGGTCGACGGCCAGATGAATTATAAACCCCGTGCCGCATCCGACATCCAATAGGCACCCGCCTGGAACATCTTCACGCAACCGCGCTAGACGGCTGCGCACCTTTTCTTGATTTTCCGGGCGGAAATGAGGCTCCACGTCGTTATATTTGTCGGCCAGATTCGAATGCACCGCAATATTGGCCGCCATCGTATCGGTAAGACGGTATTCCGTCATACAACAGCTCGCTTACACATATCACATCTCCGTCCCGACTCCGGGTACCAGATTGAGCGTCTGAGCGACAAGATATCGTGGTCTTCGCAGTACCTCTTGATAAACGCGGAAGACATAGCTTCCTATGATGCCGAGGCCAAGCAACACTACGGCTAGAAGGAACAGTATTAGCAGAGCCAGTAGAGTTAAGCCTGACGGTAATATCTTACCAAATAATACATATTGGACAATTACGGCAAGGGCATACAATACCGTCGCAGCCAGAACTAACATTCCTGCTGCAAAAAATACCCTATTCGGAAGGTCTGTGTAGCTGGCAAGGGAGCGCAACGCCAGAGAGAGACGTTTCAAGAACGAGTAAGAAGTCGTTCCGTGTTTCCGGCTATCGCGAGTAACTTCAATAAAGGTCGAAGAATAGCCGACATAGAACATCAATGGTCCAAACAAAACATTATATTCGGGATAAGCCTTTAAACTGTTTAACACTTTGCATGAGAAGGCTCGATAGGTTCCGATTCCATGAGGAACCTTACGGCGCGTCACGGAAGAGAAAACCGTATGAAAGATCCGCGAGGTGATCTTCTCGCTCACGCTGCCCTCTCCCTCCTGTTTTGTGGTGTACACAATGTCGACATGGTCGGTAAGTGCTGCGAGTAGCCGCGGGAGCTCCTCCGGACGGTCTTGAAGGTCAGCGTCCATGATAACGATCTTATCGCCCCTTGCTACATCGAACCCAGCGGCAATCGCGGGATGCTGACCGAAATTCCGGCTCAGGCGTATACCCTTTATGCGGCTATCGTGGGCCGCCAGTTCCCAGATCACCGACCAGGCATCGTCCGGACTGCCATCATCCACAAGCAACAACTCGAATTGGGACCAATCCGCTACCATCGCCGCAGTAATGCGTTCGGCCAGCTCACGCAGGCTGGTGGCATTCCTATAGACCGGCACCACAATCGAGGCTCTTGGACGTGGGGGCGTCGTGCTCACGCCAGGTAGCTCCGTGCGGGAGCGCTCAAAGTTCAATGTCGACGCTCCTTTTTCCAGAAGGTTTAGTTCGATTGGGGATGTAGACGCTATTGCTGGCAGTATCTTCCATAATGATTGAACCTGCGCCTAACAGACTGCTCGAGCCGATAGTTAGTCCGTTCCTTACCGTCGCATTGATCCCAATGAAAGAGTACTGGCCAATATGAACTCGGCCAGCGATTGCTGTTCTTGGTGCGAAGAAGCAGTGGTCCTCGACCACTGAGTGATGGCCGATGTGACTACCGCTCCATACAGTTACATTGTTTCCGATATGAACGAAAGGCTGAATTATTGTGTTCTCGAGGATGAAGCAGTTCTGCCCGACAGCGATTTCGCTAAGAAACGCGCACCTGCTACTTATGTAGGTCACGAGGTTATAGCCCATGTCTTTTGCCTGGAAGAATTTTGCGGCGCGAACCTGGTTCATGTGTGAATACCCCACAGCAATAAACATCTCATATTCTGAAGGAGGATAGAGTTTGGAGACTTTCTCGAATTCGACGACCGGCAGGTCTAAGAAACGTGGCGCGCTCGCATACTTGGCGTCAACGGTGAAAGCTACGACGTCGTGATCGGTGTCATGCGAAAAGTAGCTATGCGCTAGACTGGCCTCGTCGCCGATTCCAAAGATAACAACCTTTGGCATTTGCTCCTCTTTCCGGCCTGACCCCTATCGCTCACAAAAATTGCAAACAACTGTACGCGGCCGATCTTGGCTTCAGAGAAAATCCGAGAAAGGTCCCACGGTCAGAAACTCTTCATGTAACGGGTGGCATTCGGGCCTTCGTTGAAGATCAGGTCAACGATGCTTACTGCGTGCTGGAACGGGGGATAGAGCTGGTTATATTCGGGGTACGCCGAATAATCCATGTATCGCAGTTGGATGCCAGCATCTGAGAATCGACATTCATCAATGTAGGCCTTTGCTGCCGGACCGGAAACATACTCGGTTGCGTTAAGGAGCCTACACCAGTGAACCAGACGCTCCGTTTTATCTTCGATTTCCGGATAATCCGATGACCAGGTAAAACGAGTCTTGATTTCCAGCAATTGGCAGATGGCAACAAGGAATCGGTGGTTCACGTGACTCAACTGTTTCGCTTCGGAGCCCATGTAAAGTTCCTCGAATCGTGACCGGTACATCTCAAAATACTGAGCGCGCGCATAATGTTGAATCAGGGTTTTCCAATGACGCTTGTTCCATGAAGAATCATTCACCTCGGCCTCTAAAACTGTCTGTTTAAAGTGATTCTTAATAGGAATGCTCATCCATGCGACACCCGAACGAGTCTTGATTTGATTCCGATTGCGCCAATCATTACGCGTATATTGCGCTGTATCGAATAGAATGAACTCATCCACCGAACGAATCAGGTCAAAATATCCCTTCCAGGGGATATAGTTCGACTGACAGATGGCCACCCTCTTGACGTTAGATTGTCGGTTTTCTGCGTTGGGGTGCAAGAGAGCGTCGGCGGAAGTCACAGCGAATTCCCTCATTATTCTTCGTAAGTTAACATCTGCGGTGTTCCTACAGCTAACAAAGAATTGGAAGGCGATACGATGGGGTTAACACCTTTATCGCAACAATCGTTAGTTTGGGCGATAAAAACGGCGTGAACAGAAGGATAGAATCTAAAGCAAATCGCTTTGAGAAATAGGTGTTATTTGACGGAATACATCCCATTCAACAGGGCGAGCCTCACTGGCAATGAATTCTTGTATATCTCAAAGGCGCTTGAATGCTGCCATATTTCTGGCGACGGGCGATTCACAAAACAGTGCCAGGCATTGCTGGAAAGAGAATTGGGTGTTGCAAAGGCGCTGCTGACGACTTCGTGCACGCACGCGCTGGAGATGGCTGCACTTTTGCTGGATATACAGTCCGGCGACGAAGTGATTGTGCCGTCATTCACCTTCGTTTCGACGGTGAACGCGTTTGTGCTGCGGGGAGCGCGACCGGTATTTTGCGATATCCGGCGGGACACGCTGAACCTGGACGAGAGCCTGCTAGGGAAGCTGGTTACGCCGCGGACCAAGGCGATTCTGGCAGTGCATTATGCCGGCGTCGGTTGCGAGATGGAGGCGATCCTGGAGATTGCGGGCAAACACGGGATCGCAGTGGTTGAGGACAACGCGCACGGGCTTTTTGCGAAGTACAAAGGAAAGAATCTGGGGACATTCGGGTGCCTGGCGACGCAGAGTTTTCACGAGACGAAGAATGTGACGTGCGGAGAAGGCGGCGCGCTGCTGATCAACGAAAAGAAGTACATCGAGCGCGCGGAAATCATCCGAGAGAAGGGAACCAACCGGAACCAGTTTTTTCGCGGGCAGGTGGATAAGTACACCTGGGTGGACCTGGGGTCGAGCTATTTGCCTTCGGACGTGCTGGCGGCATTCTTGTACGCGCAACTTGAGCACCGAGAAGAAATTCAAAGGCAGCGGCGACGGATTTGGGAGTTTTACCGGGAGCGGCTGGAGAGCTGGGCGGAAGAAAATGGAGTGCGGATGCCTGTGGTGCCAGACCATTGCGAGCAGCCGTGGCACATGTTCTATCTGCTGATGCCATCGCTAGAGGCGCGACAAGAATTTATCGCACACCTAAAGCAGGATGACATCGGGAGCGTATTCCACTACGTGCCGTTGCATCTTTCGAAAATGGGGCGGAAATTTGGTGGAAAAGAACGAGCGTGTCCGGTAACAGAACGGACCAGCGGGTGCTTAGTACGATTGCCGTTTTATAACGACTTAAACGAAACGGACCAGGCCCGAGTTGTGTCAGTTGTAAGAGAGTTCCATGTCTAGGATCCAATGAACATCAATCCAATAACGACCCTAATCGGCTTGCTACAAAAGCTCGCCGAGCATCCCTGGGTTTATGACCGTATTCAGAGTTTGGCTGGGCAAACGCACACGGTGAAGCGGATCTCGCCTCGAGTTTCCGGCATTTTGGCAAAAACCGTGGTGGAAGTGGGCGGCGGCACTGGTTTCTGGAAAAGACTTTGGCATGCCAATTCACGCTACATCTGTTTAGATATTGAGATGCCAAAACTGCAAGGGTTTCGGGCCAAGGTTCCGGGAGGACTGGCGGTGCTTTCTGATGCCACGCGAATGTGCATAGCCAGTGAATCCGCTGACGCTGTGGTATGCATTGCGGTGCTTCATCATCTAACGGATGCGATGTTCGGCCAGGTTCTTGACGAAGTGCAACGGATTCTGAAAAGTGGCGGCCACCTGATTGTGCTGGATCCGGTCCTCAGCGAACGGTGGGCGGGACGCCTGCTGTGGCGGCTGGATCGCGGTTCGTATCCCCGCAGGTCTGGCGAGCTCCGCGAAAAACTGCAAAGCAAATTCCGAGTGATCCACTGGGAGGACTACTCGGTTTATCACGAATATGTGTTTATGATTGGCGTGAAGCGCTAGTCGGCTGAGAGCTGATCCTGCTTACCCTGTTCTCAACAAACAGAGATTGCTGGGACGAATACTCTGGAAGCTGGATCGCGGCTCGTATTCGCGCACGGCTGAAGTGTTGCGAGAGAAGCTGGACGCAAATTTCCAGGCAGTCCACTGGGAAAAATTTGCGGTTTACCACGAGTATGTTTTCGGAATCGGTGCTCGAAAATAAGAGGGCGATGCTCCGGCCACCGTCGGGCTCAACCATAATATGCTCGCCTAATTTTTAGTGAATGTAGAAGCTTCTGCTGGGGAGTTCTCGAAAGGAAACATGGAAAACCAGTATGTCGAGGTCCATTTCAGTGTGGTGGCATTTGTCCTGGTGGCGTTTATAGGGCTGCTCGCGATCCAGTATCTATTCGGATTTTACGAAAAGCGCGCCAAGGGAATCGCGAAGGCTGGGCGGTCGGCGGTTGCCATGTGGGACTTCGATGTAATGGATTTGGGAGGATTGTCGTACTGGGTGCTGATTTTGTTCAGCGTAGCGGGAATGTTTTTCGAAATGATGATGATCCGGTGGGTGTCCTCGGAGATCCGGATATTCGCTTACTTTAAAAATTTTGTGCTGGTGGCGTGTTTTTTTGGATTTGGGCTGGGATGTTATTTCAGCAAGCGGCGAATCAACCTGATTGCGCTATTTCTGCCGTTGCTCCTGCTGTGCTTCCTGATTGTACTTCCGTGGACTTCCCTGAGAACGCTGATTACGATGCTGCCCAGCCTTCTGGGAAGCAGTGCTGACGTGCAGATCTGGGGCGTGCCGTCGATGCCTACTGATTGGGGCATGACGATCGCGGCGATTCTGATCACCGTGCCGATTTTTGCGTTACTAGTCTTTTGTTTCATTCCATTTGGGCAGATAGTCGGGTGGCTGTTGGAGAACGCCGGCAGGGGAATTCGGGCGTATAGCTTAAATGTGATTGCCGGGCTGGCTGGGATTGCGCTGTTTACCGGGTTGTGCTTCGCGGACACGCCGCCGGTGATTTGGCTGGCGGTGTTTGCCGTACTGATGGTTGCGGGATTGTGGAAGATCCCGCGACTGCGATGGACGGCGCTGGCGTTGTCTGCGGCATGTGTAGTTCTGGTGGGGATTCCGCGTGGCGACGGGCTAACAACGTACTGGTCGCCGTATCAAAAGCTTTCCGTGCGGCCGATTTACGATGGCCGCGACGTTATTTCATATGAAATCTCGACGAACGATACCTGGTACCAGAGAATTGTGAATTTATCGCCGGAATTTTTGCGCCGGCACCTAGATCTGATGAACGGGCAGTCCGTCGAATGGGACCCGTACAATCTACCCTATCGCTTTTCTGGAACCCCGAAATCGGTGCTCATACTCGGCGCAGGTACCGGGAACGATGTTGCGGCTGCGCTACGCAACGGTGCGGAGCGGGTCACGGCGGTGGAGATCGATCCGCTGATTCTCGAGCTTGGGCGACAATTGCATTTTGAGAAACCATACGATTCGCCGCGAGTCACGGCGATCACGGATGACGCGCGAAGCTACATTCAGAACAGTCATGACGGATTCGATCTGATTGTTTTTTCTTTGCTGGACTCGCACACAACCAGCTCGAATTTTTCCAACATAAGAATTGACAACTACGTGTACACGCTGGAGGCCATGAAGGCTGCGAAGAAACTGCTGCTGCCTGATGGATTGTTCGTGGTGAAATTTCAGGTGAATAATCCGTGGATTGGAGGGCGTCTGCAAGGCTTGCTGACAAATGTTTTTGAGCAAAAGCCGGTGCAGATGCAGTCGGCGGCGCAGTATGGCACGCCGGGAAGATTTTTTCTAGTGGGATCACAAGAGAAGCTGGCACGAGCGCTGAGCGACAACTCTATAGCCGAGTACGTGAAGGACAATAAAGGATTTGAAGTTTCGGCGTCTCGTCTGACAACGGACGATTGGCCGTACTTCTACCAGCACGAGCCGGGCATTCCGCTGAGCGTGATCCTGATTTCCGTTCTGATTGTGTTGATGGCGTTTTGGTTTATGGCGCGCACTGGCCAGGGTTCGGTACGAATTCATTGGCACTTTTTTTTCCTCGGAGCGGGCTTTCTGCTACTTGAGGTGCAAATCATCAGCAAGATCGCGTTGCTTTTCGGGACGACGTGGGTGGTCAATTCGATCGTGGTTGCAGCGCTGCT
>Ga0137398_10000735_pt1 | contig 12348 bp, 14 predicted proteins | sample czorhiz216metaG_FD_106659 | JGI IMG/M metagenome (GOLD analysis project Ga0137398, IMG submission 106659) | Vadose zone soil microbial communities from Angelo Coast Range Reserve, California, USA - czorhiz2.16 metaG | ecosystem: Environmental > Terrestrial > Soil > Vadose zone | place: USA...
CTACACTACGCCCGTGACGACCTCGGCGGACAATGGCGCGCTGTTCCGCGTAGTCGTCAGCAACTCCGTGGGGAGTGTGACCAGCAGCGCGGCCACGCTTACGGTGAACCCGACCCCAGTGCTCCAAATCACCACTACCAGTCTACCTGCTGGCCGGATACAGGCAGCCTACAGCGCGACGCTGCAGGCCACAGGCGGCACGCCCCCCTACACCTGGTCTCAGCCCTCGGGCCAACTTCCCCCCGGGCTCACCCTGGCCCCCTCCAGCGGAATCATATCTGGCACGCCAACTACCGCCGGCCAGTTCACCTCCACCATCCAAGTACAGGACACTGTCGCGCAAACGGCCTCCGCCAGCCTTGCCATCACCATCAATACAGCCGCGGTTGCTCCCTTCGGCCATATCATTATCGTTGTGGAGGAAAACACAAACTACTCCAGCGTGATCGGCACTACCGCTATGCCTTATCTCAATGGCCTCATCAGCCAGTACGGCCTCGCCACGCAATATTACGGCAACACGCATCCTTCTATTGGCAACTATTTGATGCTCGCCACTGGCCAAGTCCTGACGAACGACGACAACCAGACGCCTTCAAGCTTCCCCGTTTCGGTCGACAATGTTGTGCGCGAACTCGTTGCCGCGGGTAAGACGTGGAAGTCCTATGCCGAAGACTTGCCTTCGGTCGGCTACACTGGCGGCAACACGGGGAACTACGCCGTGCGCCACAATCCTCTGGCCTACCTGACGGACGTGCAAAACAGCCCGACGCAAGTACGAAATCTCGTCCCCTTCACCCAATTTGCCACCGATCTGGCCAGTGGCACCCTTCCCGAGTATTCGTTCATTGTTCCGAACCTTTGCAACGACGCGCATGATTGCAGCATCACCACCGCGGACACTTGGCTCCAGACCCACATCGATCCGCTCATCAAGAGCGCACTGTTCCAGAAAGACGGCTTGCTCATCATCACCACCGATGAATCGGATAACGATAATACGCATGGCGGTGGTCGTATCGTCAACGTGCTCATCTCCGCAGCCTCAAAAGCCGGCTACCAGTCCACGACTCTGTACCAGCACCAGAGCACTCTGCGCCTTATGCTCGGAGGCCTCGGCGTCACGGTCTTTCCCGGTGCCGCCTCAAGCGCGCCGACTATGGGGGAATTCTTCAACAACGTCACGCTGCCGTAGTAGTGAAATTAGCCGCAGAGAAGAAACTGCGCATTGAAGCCAATAGCATCTGGCCCTTCATAGATGTACCGGAAATCCAGGCGTTCTTCTCGGAATGAGATGGGCATAAAATCGCTGGTTAAACGAGGCCATTCGCGCTATTCGATCAACGGCAAGTTCGAGGGGAGCGAGTTGGCTGCGTTTCACGGCCAGAAAGGAGCGGTGACCATCCGGGGACAAGTAAAGAATATCTCTGACGGCGGGTTCTGCCTGCTTGCGACCTCACGCGCCTAGAGAGTCGGTTCTTCTTCAGGGCCAGCTCAAGCTAGCTGAGCTAGCTCGCTTTCCTGCCCAGATCCCCACGCTGGTTCAAGTCCGTTGGGTAGACCGCCCGTCTCGGAGCCGGCACTACCGAATCGGCCTCCAATACGTAATCTGAGGGATCGCTCCTTGCCTCGGGCAGGTAAAAACCGGTTTGTGGTCATGGACTGCGGGTTAGCCGCCACAGCAATCTAGATAGCCATCAGCCGCTCGTATGGGTGTGCGCGATTCACTGCGTCATCTTTCGAAATCTGCAGGATTTTGGCCAGGACTCCAGACCGGTCATAAGCTCCCGTCTTGAACATGACAAATCTCAAACAAGTCTTCGCGGTATTCGGACTGATGTGCATCCGGCTGGCGATCTGCCTGGTTGTATATCTCTGCATCAGAAGCTTGAGGGCCTCGGTTTCGCGCGGCGTCAAGCGACATTTCTGACTGATTCTCGAGAGATCAAACGACGCTCGGTGGTTCCTCTCGAGCAACACAGCCAAGGTTGGTCCCGTGCCGTTCTCCAAATAGGAATTCAGCGTGAACACTTGGACTTGATAATGTCTTTTCCCGGAAGCAAATTCATTGGGAAATTGCGAGCACAACGAACCTTTTTGCTTGGGGAGCAGCGAGTCCATCGTGCGCACAGAGAATAGCCAAGACTTTCATTCCTGGGCGGGCTTTCAGGGTAACAAAGGATGGAAACAGCCTCTTCGTTGACGTAAAGGGGCCGCCGCAATGTGTCCAACAACAAAAGCCCTGGGGAATCGGGATTTGCTCTTTCAACTGCTGAGATACCGACTCGATCGCCCCCGCACTTGTCTCGGCCTGCGGTTTGGATAAATCACTGCCCTGGTCTGCGGACGCACGCGCGTCGTGTCTTAGTGAAGGATGCTTCTTATGGGCGTGGCCCGGGTCACCCGCTAAGAATTCTCGCATGACCAGACTCCCAAGCGGTCGGCTGTTTAGCGAAAATGCTGCTGGGATAGCCAGGTAACTGTAACCTAGCATCGTGGCCAAAACTCCGCAATCCCTTGGACCCAGGAACCAGGAACACCCAGGAACCGCGAATCAGGAAGCTGTGGAAAATGTTGTAGAGAAAAGACCTGATGACCTCGTTCTTTTTCGCCACTTTCTTCGCTTTGCGATAAAGCCAGCGTAGTATGAAAAATAGCCGAAGTGGAACAATAGCGGGCTGCCGTCTAATGGACGCCTTGTTTTCGTTGTTCCGGTTGGCCAGAGTGGGTAGACAAGGTCAGGCCACCGAGCGCCGGTGGCATCAGGGCCATGACAGAATCCGCAGGATTGCTGGAACTGTTTGAGTCCGCGCTCGACTGCCGGGTCTTGAGAAACAGCCTGTGACCAAGCCTCGGAGTTCCATAGACCAAAGAAAAAAAGGATCGCTGCGTAAAGAATTGCAGCTTTGGCAAGCTTTCCTCGCCATGCAGGCCGATTCGTACGCTCCTTCATTCCTCACTCTTCTGACAATTCCCAGGCATGCCCGACGCATTTTCTCATGCAGCAGCCAACCACTCAAAACTAACGGGCAGACGTTCGGTCCACTTCCCTCCCCCGTCACCATCGCCTTCACGTGACTCGCCGAAGTTTGAGATCTCGTTGCTTCCATCCTAGCTGCCGTTGCTCTTGTTACCCATCGAGCCTGTCTGGTCGACCGAATCAGTGGCAGCTTGGCCGGTGATCAGGCGAGCGCCGCGGCTGAACGTGAAGTATTCGAATCCCCACTGGACGAAAACCTGGATGCGGCTTTGAAATTCCACGATATAAATCAAGTGGATGAAAACCCACATCAGCCATGCGAGCAGCCCGGAAACGTGGATGCCAAATATATTTGCCACCGCGGCCGCGCGGCCGATCACGGCCATCTCGCCTTTATTGAAATAGTGAAACGGTGGCAGCTCTTTCTTCCCTTCCAGACGTGCGCGGATAACTTTGGCGGCGTGCGCTCCGCCCTGCATTGCGACTTGCGCGACACCAGGCAGCGGCGTTCCCTTCTCATCGACGGCGTAAGCAAGATCGCCAATGATGAAAATATCCGGGAAATGGGGAACGGTTAGGTCGCGATTCACCTTGATCCGGCCGCTGCGATCCGATTCCGATTTCGTGCGCTCGGCAAGTCTCCTGCCAAAGGGAGTGGCCGTGACGCCGCCGGCCCAGAGCACGGTCTTCGCCGCCAGAACCTCGCTTGAATCACCGCGTTTGAATGTGACGCCTCTCGCGTCGATGTTCGTCACCATCACGCTTTTCAGCACTTCCACGCCGAGACGCGAGACGAGCTGCTCTGCCTTGGCGGACAGATCCTCGGGAAAGGGGCCCAAGACTCTTGGGGCTCCTTCCATCAAAATGATTCTCGCCTTCTGGGGGTCGATCTTTCGAAAATCGTGCCGCAGCGTCTCTCGAGCGATTTCCGCGAGCGCTCCCGAGAGTTCGAGCCCCGTGGCGCCGGCCCCAACAATGACGAAGGTAAGCCATGCGTCGGCTTCTTCCGGTGTAGCGGCACGCTCGGCGCGTTCGAAGGCGTACAAAATCTTGTGGCGGATCGCCGTGGCTTCTTCGACGGACTTCAGGCTGGGCGCCCACTCTCGCCAGGAGTCATTGCCGTAGTAAGAGGTCTGCGTTCCGGTGGCCACAATCAGGAAGTCGTATTCGAATGTCGCGCCGTCCCGCAAAATAACGCGTTTTGCTTGTGGATCGACGTCCACGGCCTCGCCCAGAAGTACGCTTGTGTTTTTCTGACGGCTCAGGACACCGCGTAATGGAGCGGCAATTTCTCCGGGCGACAGCGAACCGGTAGCCACTTGGTACAGCAATGGTTGGAAGAGATGAAAATTTCGCCGGTCAATCAGGGTGATTTCGACAGGCGCACGCTTCAGCTTTTGTGCCGCAGCCAGTCCGCCGAATCCGCCGCCGAGAATAACGATCCGGTATTTTTCTCCCATCGATTCTCTCCGAACGCAACCTAGACCTAGTATCATCTCATCTATTGTGAATTGCCCAGCTTTGATGCGCGGGATCGGCGTAAGAATTCCAGTTTTTTCTGTTACCGCGCTCGTTCCTGTGTGAAAGCGGACCGGGAAACTCGTAATCAAGAGCCTTCGAATGCATAGAAAAGAAACAGCCGGCGGATTTCAACTGGAGAGAAACACTCTGCGCTTTCTTTGCTCGGTGCTGATCAAGAGCGGGACGCGCGTTCAGTTCTGCAAATTGCTTGATCCTGGTGTCTTTGGGGACCCCCTGCAGCGCGCGGTGTTCGAAGAAATCCGCGACCTGGGATCTATTGAATCCCGCCACTTGCGGGAACTTCTGCCGGCCCGGGTGACGAATCGTGGGTTCCCAGACTTCGATCTGAACGAACTGCTCGCCCCGCGCGAAGTCAGCGAAAAAGAGATCGATCAACTTTTTGAGAGTGCGTTGCAGCTTCTCGATCTCAGTCATCCCGACGAAGGACGTTCCGTGGATTAGCATGGTCATGACCACGGCCACTCTTCGTTCCTTGAATCTGATTGAGGCTTTAGCGTTCTGCTGCTACGTTGGGTGGTACATCTGGCGGCTTCAGAATTCCGCTTGGTCATCTTGGATTGTGTTTCCCGTTTGGCTGGCCGCCAGTTTCGCGATCCACCAGGACACTCCGAAAACAATGGGATGGCGGGCCGATAACCTATGGTCCGCCACAAAACGGTCCGCCGTCATTTTCGCTCCTTGCATCGGAGGACTTTGCCTCGCGGGAATCCTGCTCGGAGCATGGCATCGCCCCCTAAACCATCTCTTCATGCCCAAGCATTTTGGGGGGTATATGGCCTTTTGCTTGCTCCAGCAGGTGGGACTAAATTCCTATCTGACGAACCGGCTCCTTGGAGCAACGGGCAGCCCTGCGCGTGCCTCGCTGCTTGCAGGCACAATTTTTGCATTGCTTCATTGGCCAAATCCCGTGTTGATTCCGCTCACCTTCATCGGGGGAGCCGCCATGGCGTGGCTCTTTGGCCGCGATCGCAACATCATTCCACTCGCCATCGGACAAGGAATTCTGGGCGCTTTGGTTTGGTGGGCGTTTCCGGTTGCTTGGCATCACGCCATGCGCGTGGGGCCGGGTTACTATCATTTCCATCCGCGCTGAGACGCGGGACTTACAGATTCAAATGGCCGTAGGCCTTCGCGGCCACAACTTGTTTTGGCCAGCGCTTCCCTGTTGCATCGTTGGTCCAAACACCGGGAATCGCGAACCCGCACTTCGGGCAAGCGCCATCCTTAATGCGATTCTCCAGAACATCATGCCAGGAACGGCGGACGAGCAGTTCCTGGCATTTCGGACAATATGTGTTCGCGCCATCGCTGTAGATATTTCCTTCATAGACGTAGCGCAGGCCCACGTCGAGCGCAATCTGGCGCGCACGGTCGAGAGTCTGGGGAGGCGTCCGTGGCTTGTCCTGCAGCTTGAAGTCCGGATGAAACGCGGTGAAATGCAACGGCACGTCCGGCCCCAGATGAGTCAGAATCCATTCAGCAAGTTTCCGCGTTTCTGCCGGATCGTCATTCAAAGTTGGAATCATCAGGTTGGTGATCTCAAACCACACTGGCGTTTCCTTCTTCAACCACGCCAGAGTCTCCAGCACCGGCTGAAGATGCGTCAGCGTAATCTTCCCGTAAAAATTCTCGGTAAAGGCCTTGAGATCGACGTTCGCCGCGTCGATGTGATCGTAAATGTCGTGGAAGGCTTCGTAGGTGATGTAGCCATTGGTGACCATCACCGTTTTCAGGCCATACTTCCTGGCTTCTTTGCAGATGTCGATAATGTATTCGCCCCAGATGGTCGGCTCGTTGTAGGTGAAGGCAAGCGACTCGCAACCGTGCTTCAGCGCCAACAGCGGCACATCTTCCGGCGGAACATGCTGGGAACGTACTTGATCCGACCGCGATTTCGAAATGTCCCAGTTCTGGCAGAAAAAGCAGCCCATGTTGCAGCCCGCCGTGCCCATGCTGAAAACGCGCGTGCCCGGCAGAAAATGATTCAGCGGCTTCTTCTCGATGGGATCAACTTGCAGTGCGGCGGGGGCGCCGTATCCAAGGCTATAGAGCTTCCCGTCTTGATTGATGCGAATGAAACAGAATCCTGCTTGGCCGGGATGGATGTGGCAGTGGCGTGGGCAAAGATAGCAGTGAACCCGTCCGTCGGGCTCCGCTTCCCACCAACGAGCCTCGTGCAACTGTTCGGTCTTCTGGAGGATCTTCAGCTCTTCCATGGATCCTCCTCTCAGACAGCATTATACCTCCGGGCGGAGAGGTCCGCGTGAGTCATTCAAGCTTGTAGAGGGAATGTGTTCAGGCTTCAGGCGTGGCGCCGGCGTTGAAAGCGGCGTCTTTCCGCGGCCCAGTCCACGAAACGATCCATATGTTCGCGGTACTTCCAGGCGAGGTGAAAAAACGTCCCGGCGGTCAGATTAGCTGCTTCTTTCCCAAGAAAAGTCTCAAAGCGCCACCGCATATAGGGACTTTTCCACGGCTTGAAGCGATAACCCCGAGCGGCATTCCAGTAGTACTGCATGGTCTTGAACATTTCTGCGCAATGGGCGAATCGCCCAGCCCTCCTCGTCAAGACTCTAGTTTCCGGCCAACGGCGTTGAGAGATGCTCGTGCACGAGCACCCAGCTCGCAGCGCGCTTTTCCCAAATACCGGTGTACCGGAGATCCAGTTCCGTCGTCTTTCCCTCTTTTGTTTTTTCCGCCAGATGCATCGGCACAGTCGTCCAGGCGATCAGGCCGCGGCGGGTCACTCGCAGATCTTTTCCCGCCGTCAGTTTGATACTCGCCGCCTTATTCAGAATCGCCGTTTGGACGCCGTCGTGATATTCCTTCCAGCTATGATAGGCAAACGGCGCCACATCATAAAAAACGAGTCCATCATCCTGGGCGTAGAACTTCGCCGGAGCGTCCGCCGTTCCCGTGCTCCAAGCCTCGCAATAGCCGTCGATGAGCTTGCGAAAAGCGGTATCTTCCGCGGCGTTCTGCTGCGCCCGGGCCCCAACAAAGGTCAGCATTGCACCGGCCAGAGCCAGCGCTACATAGAGCAGCCAGCGCCATCGCTCGGCATTTTTGTCGACAGCTCTGACCACAGATTCGGTCATTCCGTATCTCCTCGCAACCCAGGGACGAGAGTGTGCAGGGGGTGTTCCAACGCGCGCCGCATACGCTATTGTGATTTCTTCCATTTTGCAAGCGTTCTTATTCACCTGGTTGGGACCAACTGATTTTTGGCCTGCTACTCCCCCTCTCCCCGCCACCATTCGCCGGTAAATTCCCCCCTTTTGGCCGAATCTTCAATGCATACCTTCCCTTGAAACCCTACTCTCACTTTGCGGCGAGAAAATCGCCCTTCAGGAGGACCACATGACGGCACAACGAACATCTCCACGAAGCTTGCAATCGATCGCCGGTGCAATCCTCCTCGCACTCGGATTCCTTATTCTTTTCGCGAATCTGAACGGGGTCACAGGGCAAATTACCAGTGTCGTCGGCACCTCACCGGAGCCGGCCCAGGGCATACTACCGGCGCTCGTCCTGGCAACATGGCATGTCCTGCAGGAATACGCTTTTGATCATGCGGGGTTTCTGTCGGTTCTACTGCAATTCTTGCTACCATGCTGGCCGCTGATCCTCATCGTCATCGGAGCAGTGCTATTGCGAGATTTATTCTGGGGCCGATTCGCGGCGTACAAGACCGGAGCAGGCTCTTCGGCAATGGGAGAGCGTTGATGAGTGACGAGAAAAAATTCGATGCGAACAAGTTCAGCGATGACCTCCGCGACGGGATCCATCGCGATATTCACGACAGCCTGAAGACAGGCACCGAAAATCAGGGAAAGCGATGCGGCCGAGGCAAAAGCAGTCTCTTCTGGGGCGCGTTCCTGGTTCTGGGCGGAGTCGCTCTCCTCCTCGATCACATGGGCATTATTTCCGTCGACCGGCTGTGGCGATTCTGGCCGCTGCTGCTGGTCTGCGCAGGCATCCCAAATGTCATGTCGCGCGAGCGCCGCCTCTGGGGCATTTTGCTGATCACCGGAGGAGTGCTTTTTCAGCTCAATGAGCTGGGCATCGGTCACTTTCGCTGGAACGACATCTGGCCGATTCTGCTGATCGCAACGGGCTTAATGCTCATGTGGGGCGCCATTGAGGCGCGAAAAAGACCTTCCTCGCCTTCCGGAGGAGGCGACCCCCGGACGACACTCAACGAGGTGGCCATTTTTGGCGGCATCGAACGAAGAGTGACGAGCCAGGATTTTCAAGGCGGACACATCAACGCGGTCTTTGGCGGCGTCGAAATCGATTTGACCGACGCCAACATGCAGGCCGATGAAGCCACCCTGGAAATCAACGCCATCTTCGGCGGCGTCGAACTTCGCGTGCCGGAGACGTGGCAAGTGGCCTTTCGCGGCACACCCATTTTCGGCGGCATCGCGGACAAGACCTTGCGGCGGAGATCGCAGCCGCCCACCGTTCTCCCGACGCGAGTATTGGTCCTCACCGGCGCAGTCATCTTCGGAGGCGTCGAAATCAAGAATTGAGACGCCTCCATGAATCTCAACACCGCACTAAAAAACCAGCACCGAATTTACAGAGTTGCTGCTCTGCCCATTGCCGCGGTCCTTGCCTTCGTTCTGCACACCCCGGGCGGTCTGACATGGTCGCAGGCCGGGATTCTCGGCTTTGGTATGGCAGTCGTCGGCGAATGTATCTCTCTGCCGGCTTGGTATTCGTGCCGGATCGCGCCCATCCAACGAACGTTGATCTGGAGGCTTCTGGCGACCCATGTCGTGGCCGCGCAAATCCTCAGCCTGCTCTGGCTCGGAGCCGGAAAGCTTCTGGCCCATGCCTTATCCTTCGTGCCAGCCCTGCATGGCATTGAAGCCCGTTTTGCCGAAACAACCACAATTGTCTATGGCGCGGGATGCGTCTTATACCTGCTGGCCGTTTCGTTTCACTATGTTTCTCTGGCCCAAGAAGCTGCGCACGAGGTTGAGGCTCGCGCCATGCAGACCAGCATCCAGGCGCGGGATGCGGAGCTGAAAGCCCTGAAAGCCCAGATCAATCCGCATTTCTTGTTCAACAGCCTGAATTCCATCAGTGCTCTGACCAGCATCGATCCGATTCGTGCGCGCGATATGTGCGTTCTGCTCGGGGATTTCTTGCGGTTGACGCTGGGCCTGGGTGAAAAGACCTCGGTGCGCCTTTCCGAGGAATTGGAGTTGCTGCAAAAATACATGGCGATTGAGAAAGTCCGCTTTGGCTCGCGATTGAAGATGCATGAGGAGATTCAGGAGGAATCCAAAACCTGCCTGCTGCCGCCCTTGTTGCTGCAGCCGCTTGTCGAGAACGCCGTCAAACATGGCATCGCCAGTCTTCCCGAAGGTGGCGACGTGCGCCTGGCCGTGCAGCGCCAGAACGGACGGTTGGCCATCCTCGTCGAGAATTCCTGGGACCCGGAAGCTCCGCCCCGCCGTTCGGGAGGCATGGGATTGAAGAATGTGCAACGGCGTCTGGAGGCGCGCTATGGCAAGGACGCTAGCCTGCGGGTGAACAGCGAAGGCGAACTCTTTCAAGTCAGTTTGTCCCTCCCGGCGGAAAGCGAGGAAAAAGAATGAGCTCCTCGCAAAACAAACGATGGAAGGCGCTCATCGTCGATGACGAAGAGCTCGCGCGCCACGTGATTCGCGAGTTTCTGCAGCCCCATGCGGAAATCGAAATCACCGCCGAATGCGCCAACGGCATCGAAGCCGTGAAGGCCGTCGCAGAACACAAACCGAATTTGATCTTTCTCGACGTGCAGATGCCCAAATTGACGGGATTCGATGTCTTGGAACTGATTGGTACCGAAATGCTCGTCATCTTCGTGACCGCGTACGACGAATACGCGATGCGCGCCTTCGACGTCCACGCCGTCGACTATCTATTGAAGCCCATTGGACGCGAGCGCTTTGATGCGGCACTGGAAAGAGCGAAAAACCGGCTGGGCGCGAAAATGCCTTCCGCGCACGAACTCGCTGCCGCCGCGCGGCGGCCGCAACAATTCCTGGAACGTCTGGTAGTGAAAGACGGCACGAAGGTCACGCTCATTCCGGTTGCCAAGCTTGACTACGCGCAAGCCCAGGACGACTACGTGGCGCTGGCCAGCCAGGGCAAAAAACATCTGAAGCAGCAAACCATTGCCGGCCTGGAAGCAGGCCTCGATCCAAACTGTTTCGTGCGCATCCACCGCTCTTACATCGTGAATCTGGAACGCGTCGTGCGCATCGAGCCGTACGGCAAGGACAGCCGGCTTGCGATTCTCACCGACGGTACGCGCTTGCCAGTGAGTCGCGCCGGCTACGCCCGCCTTACGGCGCTTCTTGATGAACGCAAGTAATCAATCGCCGTCCACGCTCCACCGACAGAGCTCTGCGCAAATAGTTTTTGAGCAAAAACTGAAAACACTGTCTGATAGTTTCATTCACTGAGAACCAAGAACTAAAGGCTTAACCGAGGCTTAATGAAAATGGATTTCGCGATGCTGAGGCACTTGCTCGGCGCACGGTGTCTCGGCCGCAACGGATACTTGCTCATCTTGCGTTTCACGCCGCGTGGATTCCATCGTTTGCGGCTGGACACCACGCGTTCTTCGAGAATTTCATCCAGAATGGCGTGGTGGAGGCTTTTTCTCGCCTGAGGGGGGAATAGCGTCCCAGACCGACAACTTCCGGCGAACTACACGTACCGCATGGAGAAAAGAAAGCCGGTCCGGGTCTTCGGCAACGGACAAAGCGGCTTCGTGCATCAACTCGCGGACGGCGAAGTGTGCCAACAAAAACCCATAGAACTCCTGTCGCACCAGTTCCGGGGTTTTGCTCCGTAGGACGATCTGGCGCCCTCGCAGATGGGTTTTCAATTCATCAAAGGTGTTTTCAATCTCCCATCGCTCATGATAGAGCGCGGCCAGTTCTTGGGCCGGCGCCTGGAGTGGATCCAGGATCGTAGTGACCAGCCGGTAGATCGGTTCGGCGTCGGGAATGCCCTCCAGTTGGTAATCAATGACACGAATTCTTACGCCCTTCGTTTTGTGTCGCGCATCTTTTTCCGAAGGATAAATGGCGCTGAGATAGGAACCATCGCTCCGTCGCTCGAGTACCTCCAGCCGCAGATGTTTCCGCACGCGCCAGAGCAATTCGCAACCGCTGGCCTGGGCCTTGGTCCACAGCGTGAAACCGAAGAAAAATCGATCCGCTAAACACAGCATCCCGGGCTTCAGTTGGGGGACCACCTCCTTGGCCAGGGTGATCTCGCCGGTTCGGTAGCTTCCCATGCGGCCACTCAGCAGCACATGAGTGCCGTTCTCCAAGAGCGCCACGAATCGCAACTGCGGATAGGCGCTTGCTCCTCGGCTGGCGGGTGGACGCCCGAATTCGTTTTCGTTTTCTTCCGTGTCGGCGACATCCAACGTGCTCCCGTCCAAACTGATCAGTCGCCACGTTCGGTACCGGGATCCTCGCGTGTTCTTCGAAGCAATGGGTACGACCACCTGCTCATATAGCCGCCGCAAGGGTTCCGCGCCGAGACGCGAGCGCGCTTGCGAGATGCCGGACTTGCCAGTAGCCCGTACGATCTCGCCTGGCTTGGTGAGCCACTGAACGCCTTCGAGCAAGCAACGTAGCACTTCTCGATAGGAGGACTGCATGTAGAGCGCCAGCGCGATCACGTAGTACACCACCAAATGCGCCGGCAGCTCTCTTTGCCGGATGCTGGTCTTTCCGGTCTCGGCCAAGATCGAATCGATCTTCTCCCGAGGAACCGCTCGACTCACCACTCCGAGGCTGATGTAATCC
>Ga0137398_10000737_pt1 | contig 12340 bp, 10 predicted proteins | sample czorhiz216metaG_FD_106659 | JGI IMG/M metagenome (GOLD analysis project Ga0137398, IMG submission 106659) | Vadose zone soil microbial communities from Angelo Coast Range Reserve, California, USA - czorhiz2.16 metaG | ecosystem: Environmental > Terrestrial > Soil > Vadose zone | place: USA...
CCGATCTCAAGCCTGGCATGATGACACTCATCAGCTTGGCGATCATAGTCGCTTTCGGAACCTCGCTCGCTGCGACATTCGGCCTCTTCGAGATTGACGTTTGGTGGGAACTCGCGTCACTGATTACGATCATGGTCCTCGGTCACTGGCTGGAAATGCGGGCCATTTCCCAGGCTCGTGGCGCACTCAATGCGCTCGCCGCCCTGCTCCCGGACACCGCTGAACGCGTAAAGGGCGCAGACACTCAATCTGTTCCACTCTCTGAGTTGCGCGTTGGCGACCTCGTTCTCGTCCGGCCCGGAGCCCGTGTTCCAGCAGATGGCACTGTCGTTGAGGGTACTGCCGAAGTTGACGAATCCATGATCACCGGCGAGTCCAAAACGGTACCGAAGGGGGTGGGTGCCAGAGCCATTGCGGGAACGGTTGCCAGCGGCGGAAGCCTTCGCGTCCGCATCACGGCAATCGGGGACCAGACCGCTCTCTCCGGAATCATGCGGCTCGTCGCCACTGCGCAGGCTTCCGGCTCTCGCACGCAAGCTCTTGCCGACCGTGCTGCCGGGATCCTTTTTTACGTGGCAGTCGTGTCTGGCGCGATTACTTTCACCTACTGGTGGCTCTCAGGCGACAAAGAACACGCCCTGATTAGAACGGCAACAGTTCTCGTCATTGCTTGCCCGCACGCTCTCGGACTGGCGATTCCGCTCGTAATCGCAATCTCAACTTCGCTAGGAGCCCAGAACGGCCTCCTCGTCAAGGACAGACTCGCACTTGAACGTGCCCGCAATTTGGATATCGTCATTTTCGATAAGACCGGAACCCTGACACGCGGTTCTCCTGCAGTGTCGGAAGTCGCGGCTGCACCTGGCACTACCGAAGACGATTTGATTGCGCGTGCTGCCGCTGTCGAATCTAACTCCGAACACCCGCTCGCTAAAGCAATCGTCGCCGAAGCCAAGCGCCGGGGCGTGGCCCAATTGTCAGCCACGAAATTCGAGGCGCTTGCTGGTCGAGGCGCGAAGGCGCTCGTGGAAGGCGAGAGCGTCGTAGTCGGCGGACCGCGCCTGTTGACCGAGGCCAAAATAACGGTGCCGCCAGAAGTTGGAAAACTGACAGCCACATGGGCAACAGACGGAAAGACGGTCCTCTATGCCGTCGCTCAAGGCCGACTGCTCGGAGCTTTTGCAGTTGAGGATGAGATTCGGCCCGAATCTAGTGAAGCGGTCACCGAACTTCATCGACTTGCTATCCGGGTCGCGATGATCACCGGAGATTCGAAGACGGTCGCGGATTCAGTTGGCAAGCGGATCGGAATCGATGAGGTTGCAGCCGAGGTTCTCCCCGCAGACAAGGCTTCGACCGTGAAACGCTTTCAGGCCGGCGGCAAGAAGGTCGCAATGGTAGGTGACGGCGTGAACGACGCACCAGCATTGGCGACGTCGGATGTAGGAATCGCAATAGGTGCAGGAACCGACGTGGCGATTGAATCCGCCGGAATCGTACTCGTGCGTAGCGACCCTCGAGACGTTGTCGGAGCAATCGAACTATCTCGCGCTACTTACAGAAAGATGATCCAAAATCTCGTTTGGGCGACCGGGTATAACCTAATCGCCATCCCGGTTGCCGCAGGTCTTTTCGTCCACTGGGGATTCGATCTCCCCATGAGCATTGGTGCAGTCGCGATGAGTCTCTCCACTATTATTGTCGCTGCTAACGCACAACTCCTTCGCCGGCTGAAGTTGCAGCGCGAGGCATTCTAATTGGACGACTTCACCATTTGACTAGTGCGCGGGATTATCCTATATTTCCATTGTTTTGGAAATATGAAGACATCTTATGCCGTCGATTCGCTCGCTGCGTTCCGCTGGTCGTCTCAGTATCACTTGAATTGGCATAGCCCATATAGGAATCCCGCTTGTCGTCCTTTGGGTGAACCTCAAAAACGACTGAAAACATAGTATTGTCCGCTATTCTTTGACCGTCGCTACGCAATCAATCTCAATGTCAAACGGGGCCGGCCATGCAACGACGCATATAAATATGCGCGCCGGCGGTACACCTGGGAAATAGCGCGTATAACCAGAAAGTCATGATCAAGGGAATTCTGAAGGGCGACACGCTTTCCGTCAACGAAGTCACTGCGTCGAAATAGGTATCAGTTTCGACTTGACTCTGGAATCCGTTCCAGCGTTTAGACTCTTCTCGCGGAGGACGGCCCATGCGTTCGGGACAATTGGCGCGTCAAACGGGCGTAAGCACCGACACGTTGCGGCATTACGAACGTCTTCGACTCTTGCCTCTGCCCCAGCGCACAGCAGGAAATTACCGTGAGTATCCTCCGTCATCTCAGCAGAGAGTGGAACTGATTCAGCGAGCATTGACGATTGGTTTTTCGCTCGCCGAATTGAAAACCATTCTGACCGTGCGCGACAAGGGCGGTGCCCCCTGTCGCCACGTCCGTGACTTGCTGCGTTCGAAAATCCGCAACCTCGACCAGAAAGTCAAGAATCTGATTTCCTTGCGCGCCGAGATGCATCGATTGTCGAAGGAGTGGGACAAGCGATTGAGCCGGACAAAGCCGGGGCAAGTCGCAAAGTTGCTCGAGAGCGTCCGGCCAAGAGCAAGAGCTGCCGTTGTTTCCGGTTCTCCGACAATCCGAAGGAAGAGAGGACTTTAAATCATGCGCACGATGCAGCTTCTTTTCTTGCTGGTCATCCTCGCAGGTGTGGCAAACGCTCAACAGAATCCACCGCCGGACCATGACAAGCGTTCGGAAGATGTCGTCAAGCGTGGCGAGCATGTGATGGGCTTCTCACACGAAGCGACGACTCATCACTTCCGACTATTCAAGGACGGAGGAGAAATCGCTGTCACGGCAAAAGACCCGAGCGACAAGGCCAGCATCGAGCAGATCCGTTCTCACCTTGGACATATCCCCAAGATGTTTTCATCGGGGAATTTCAAGGCGCCGATGCTCATTCACGACACGGACCCGCCAGGCACTGCGACCATGACAAGGCTCAAGGAACAGATTCGCTACGAATTCTCAGAGATAGAGCGCGGCGCGCGGATTAGGCTAGTCACGGCTAGTCCAGAAACCACGGACGCCGTGCACGCCTTCCTGCTCTTTCAAATCGTCGACCACCGGACACAAGATGTTCCGACGATATCCGACGATCTTCCGAAGAACTGATTACGTCGCGCAGAACTCGTCGCAACCCTTGCCCTGCAATCCCTCGGCTCCTTCTTTCACGATGATAGGAACCATGACGAGGGCCGCCACGGGGTCGGCCCACCAAAGACCGAACAAGGCGTTGAGCAACAATCCGACAAGTAAAATGCCAGACAGATAGGTACAAAACTCAGTTTGTTTGGCGTCCGCGTGCATGGCCGCACTTCTCAGTGCAGCGCCCACTCTTCGCTTGGCTCGCGAGAGCATCGGCATGACAACCAAGGAGACACATGCCAATACAATGCCGGGAATGCTGTGGTCGGCGGCCTTCTTGGACAACAAATCCATTGCCGATTCGTAGGTGATGTAAGCAGCCAAAGCGAGAAAGCAAGTACCGACAATCCTCAGCGCGCGTCTCTCGTTCCGCTCGCGTCGCTGAACGTCCGCATCCACCGACATCCGCCACAGCAACGCAGCCCCGGACGTGACTTCGATGAAGCTGTCGACTCCAAAGCCTACAAGCGAGATGCTGCGTGCCAGGACGCCTGCGAAGACAGCGACCAAGCCCTCAAGGGCGTTCCACGCTACGGTGAAATACTCGAGTCTTCGACCGCGGCGCACGAACGCACTACGTTCCAAGATGGCGGTCCCGTCCATATCTGCAGTGTATAACGTCGTCGAGCCGCGCCGCGGTTGGACTTGCCGGAATTTGGCCCTGAGTAATGACAACTGACTCTCCGACTCTGCAAGCTCTGTCGGCGGAGGTTCGTCAACTGCGAAAAGATTTGCAGACGACGGCAGCGGGGCAAACAGCACAAATTCTCCTTTACCGTCTCCAGACGCAGGAAGCAAGTGGCGCTAACGTTTCAAGCTGACGGTTGCGGTTCGGAGTTGGTAGATTCCTGTTCGGGCATCGGACCAGACGACATGAAAGAGCCCGTCCGAGGTAGCCGTCAGGCCGCTGTAGTCACCGCCAGCCCCGAAGGTCGTTCCAGCATCGAAGACACCCTTATCTTGGGGCGTGTCAGGACATGAAGTGGCACTCGAAACTCTAACCTCTGGCAGGAACGTTTTCCCGCTGTCGAGTGAAGCCGTGAAATATAGGTCGAAGCAAGTCTTGCCGTGGATCTCGTACCAGCTCACACCGATGACACCCTCCCTATTCACTGCAATGCTCGGCGTGAACGAATCCGCTTTTTCGCTATGGTTCAGGCGCACGGGTTCCGACCACGACTCGCCTCGATCTTCCGAGCGCTGAACGAGTACCCCATTGAACTTGTCCGCAATACACAACCAGAAGAGTCGATCCTTGCCATCCACTGCCATCGAGGGCCATCCCCCACGTGACTCGCACGATTCGGAAATGAGGAGTGGCTCGGAGAATGTCCGGGCTTGATCAGTAGACCGAACCAGCCATGATCGAGGTCTGACAAGCCATTTGTCGCCATGTTGCCAGTGGTAATCGTGAAACCCAACCACAAGCGTGCCGTCACTGAGAAGCATCGGCCCTTCTGCTTGATAGGCCAGGTTGCTCGCGATGACGTCAGTCGGCGGGCCAAAGGCCCTTCCGCCATCCCGCGAGTGGGCAACGGAGACGGAACTTCGGTGTTGGTTGAAACTGTTGTGCACGCCTCCTCCTGACACTACGTAGACCTGATTCCGTTGCGCGATGACCATCGGATGATCGTGGTGGGCCCCAAGTCCTAGGGGTGAATCGGGCCAAGTTCGGCCGCCGTCAGGTGAGCGAAATAGGAAGAGATTATCGTCCCGGCCAGGTAGGTAGCCTCCCATGACCATTATTGCAGAGCCGTCTTGGAGAATGACGCCCCAGGGATCGAAGCAGCCTCGCACTGGAAGTGCGCGACGAATCCAATTCTGGCCCCCGTCAAATGAGGCCCAAGAAACGCACGTTCGATTGTTTCCGTCAGGAGAATCAAATTGAATCACGACGGCAAGCAATTGATTTGTGTTGTCGGGATTCGTACTGATTTGCGACTCTGCGAGCGGAAGCGCAGGGCCGTCGAGACTAAGCAACCGATCTTCACTAATTTGAATCGCTGGATGCTCTGGCACTTGAGGCGCTAAGACAAAGACGGCGATCAACAATATGGTCCGTTTCACTGTTGTTTTCCTCAACCAGACCGAGACAAACTATTTCATTGCATCGTCGAACTCGACAAACATACTACGGCCGTGACGCTAGCACGACTTCTTGACTGGTGTCTTTAATCCTCCTACAGTCTGAGAAGACTGTCGCTCGGACACGATCGTCCTCATTATATGAAACAGCGGATTTTAAGCAGCCTGTTCCTCCTTCTCCTTCTGCCCACTTTAGCGGTAGCCCAAAAACCGGGTGAACCACCTGCCGCCCACGATGCTCAAATTCTTTGGGAGTTTGACACTGGCGGCTGAGTTTTCTCTACACCTACGGTCGTGGGTGATCTACTCGTCGTCAGTTCCTGCAATGGAATGATACGCGCCCTGGACAACAAAACCGGGGAGGTGAAGTGGAGCTATGACATTCGCAAAGATGGAGAACAGAGCCAATTCCATGGAGACCCACTCGTCACCGATGAGCTTGTGATTATCGGGACCGATGGCAAAATCGGCCACGTGTATGCTTTCGAGCGATCAACCGGAGCCGTACGGTGGAAATATCGCGTGGAAAACTGGGGCGTCGTATCAGACGTTCTCCGTTTCCAGAACAGAGTTTATGCCGTCACCCTACGTGATGAGGTCGTTTGTCTGAACCTAGACGACGGAAAGATGAATTGGAGCTTTCGCAGCGGCTATTCCGATCAGGCTGCGAATTTCCATTGGACTTCGACACCAGCGATTTCCGACCGTCGCATCTATTTCGGTGGACTTGATGGAATCGTCTACGCCCTGGACGCTCAATCCGGCAGGGTCGTTTGGAAGGTAGATCTGGCCGCACGCGTTACGACCTCGGTAGCCATCCAAGAGCATGATCTCTATGTCGGCACCGCTAAGCGTCATCTCTATCGCCTAGACACAGGTTCCGGCGAGATGCTCGGCGACTTTCCCACGGAATCCGAACCAAGATGGAGCCTTCTCATTGCGAGTGACTCCCTTATTGCGTTTCTCGGCGATGAGGTTCTAGCAAGTCTCGATCTCTCGTTGAAAAAGATACGTTGGTCCGACGAAGCCTCCAAGGAGTGGACTTCAGCCAGACCCTATCTCTGGCACGGACTCGTCCTAGCCGGCAATCGCCGGGAATTGGTGGCATTTCGCTCCTCCGACGGTACGCGGGAATGGTCACACCAATTCCCTGAAGCTGTTCGTGGGATCGGGACTTCCGATGAAGTTCTCTATGTGGGCACTCTCAAGGGCCCCATTTTCGCTTACTCTCCTAAGCTCTGAGAGGCAGAGCGGCATGGATGCAAAAAGCTATTGGGAGAAGGTTTATGCGACGAAGGCGCCCGACGCCGTCAGTTGGTATCGGGCGCATCTTGAAACCTCGCTCGCCTTCATCGAGCGCGCGACTCCTGACACATCCGCATCCATAATCGATGTCGGAGGCGGCGAATCCACGCTCGTCGACGACCTCCTGGCGCATGGCTATCAGAACATCACCGTCCTGGACGTTTCGCAAACCGCGATCGACGTGACCAAGAAGCGATTGGGGTCCGCCGCAGGACAAGTGTCTTGGCTCGTCGCCAATATTAGCAAGGTCCAACTGCTTCAAAACGCTTACGACCTGTGGCACGAGCGGGCCGTATTTCATTTCTTGACTGGCGCTGAGGACCGCATGGCTTACGTTCGACAGGTTGCTCGTGCTGTCAGGCCCGGAGGCCACGTAATCGTCAGCACTTTCGGACCCGAAGGTCCCACGAAGTGCAGCGGGCTCGACATGGCACGCTATGACGCAGATTCATTGCACAAACAATTCGGCGTTCGCTTTCGGCTGGTGGATAGCACGAAAGAAATACATCAGACTCCCTTCGGGACGACGCAGCAATTTCTGTATTGTTACTGCAGAATGGAAGAAGAATGAGCTTCTGCTGCGCCGCGGAGAGCCAGTTCGTCCCGAAGGTAGCGGAGCGTGACCTGCGTCGCTACCGACGCCGTGGCGCGGACAAAACCACACGACTCATGCTCGCAGAACTTCGGCGTTTGTCGCTGGAGGGACGGCACCTATTGGATGTCGGAGGTGGGATTGGGGTCATCATCAGTGAACTTGCCGACATCCGTATAGCCAGCGCTGCCATAGTGGAGGCATCACCTGCTTACTTGGAGGTCGCCCGCCGCGAGGTCGGATTAAAGTACGGGGCACGTCCCATTCAATTTGTCGGCGGCGACTTCGCCCTGATTGCACGTACCCTGCCCGACGCTGACGTGGTCACGCTTGACCGCGTTGTGTGCTGCTACCCCGATGCTGAAGTGCTGCTCGTGGCAGCAGCAGCGCGGACACGGCAAGTGCTGGCGTTCACCTATCCGCGTGACCGTTGGTATGTGCGGACCATGTTTGCGTTGGGAAACTTCTGGCTGCGGCTGACAGGCAAGAAGTTTCGGGCATTTGTTCACGCGCCCGAGCGAATGGCAGCGACATTGGAGGCTGCTGGGCTGGTCCGCGCCACGCGACGTGAAATGCTCGTTTGGAGACTCGACCTCTACCACAGACAGGGCGCTAGCCAACAAACCGTTGACGATGCTGCCGAGGATTGAAGCGCGTTGCAGGAAAGGCGGTCAGTTGACATGAGACTGCCGCAACCTATCGCCCCAGATCGAATGAGGGGACAAAGTTCTGGTTCACTGCGGATTACCCTAGTTGTCTTCGTCTTCATCCTTGTTCCTCGTTGCGACAAATCCGTGTGTGTGCGATACCCCTGAGGCGTCTTTAGATACATAGAACCCGACGATGTCGCCCTGCGGGTTGATACCGCGTGCTTGCGTCGAAACCACGTCTGCCCCTGGAAAGTCGATGGTCGCGAAGTCGCCCTTTCTGACCAGGAAGCCATGAGTCTTATTCGCAGAATCGATGAAGAATCCGACGATTTCGCCGGAGGGATTAACATCGCGGGCATCCGACGAGATAGAATTCGGAATGTCGAGAAGTTGATAGTCTCCGTCCTCCACCTTGTAGGCGTAGAAGGCGGCGGGAGTCGGAAAGACCACGCCGACGATAATCGAGCCGTGCCGAGTGATTCCGTTGTGCATCGTGCCAGGCACGGCGAATGATTCGTATGCGCCGTTCTGATATACGTACCCGTGCATTGTGCCGCCGCCGGAAACCGCAAAATCGCGACCCTGGTGGTGGTAACAGCCCACGAGTTGACCTGTCGGTGAGATTTTGATTCCGAACGTGTTTTCTGCGTCAGGGAAGTCAATCGCGGTAAAGTTGCCGGACGCATCCCGAAGAAATGCCCGGGTTCGAAGGGCGTCACCGCCGACGATTGTGCCGTGATCTGTATAAAGCCCAACGACAACACCCTCCGGGTTAATTCCATGAGCTTGAGTAGTGCCGTTGATGCCGCCTGGGTAGTCGATCGTTGTAAACGTGCCTTCGCTCAAAAGAAAACCGTGGCCCACGCTTCCGACTTGGTAACGGCCAACGATATCGCCTTCAGCGTTTATGCCTAAAGCTTGGGTAAAGGTTACGCCGGGCAAATCCACGTCGACCGACTTAAAGTTCAGATGGTGTTTAGATCCGGCGAGAGCCGTTCCAAGTAGTACGGTCAGCCCTACCACCAACAGGGTTGCCGCAATCGTAAGCGCGGCTATTCTCCGATTTTTAATACTTCCTGCTTTGGGAGTAATACAAACTGTCAAATTTCGTAACATTGTCGTTTTCCTCCACCTTATACGCATGGGATTCTGCCGAGGTCGGAACCATACCAACGATAATCTGGCTATTTGCAACAGGCCATTTGTTGGCCATGGGTGCAGCAAGCCATTTGTTGGCCATGCGTGCAACATGCCATTCCTGGACCCTTAGACCCCGCGGAATGAGCCCCTAACGTCAGCGCCAGGGCCAGCACGCTCAGGAAAATTGCTGTCGTTTTTTTCATAAATCACCTCCAAGTTTTGCGAAAAGATCGCCGGCACAGCTAGAATCCGGCATGTCAGGCAAACTTGACTGCGGCCGACTCTAAGACGCTGGCTGGCAGCGCGCAAGAGACAGGTACAGCCAAGCCCGAGATGACCGCATTTGACCGCTCGATGTAACAGTCAGTAACACATTGCCAGCAGCCCGGTGGTGCGATAGAATTCCCTCCATTCGCCGCTTACCCAACTAGGGGCCTCGCCTATGGCCGGCCAAACACAGGATTTACCAGAGCAGCCCTCCGAGACGTCTGCCCGTGACCGCCTAGACTCGTGGAAAGAAATCGCGGCCTATTTACATTGCAGCGAACGGACGGTTCGCCGCTGGGAAGACGAAGGTCTGCCCATTCACCGGCATCCCCACAAGAAAAAAGCTGGTATTTATGCCTACAAAGCCGAAATCGACTCTTGGTGGAACAACGGCCGGGTCCGCCTGGAGGAATTGGAGCGATCTCCGACTAGCCAAAGACCTTATCGCTCGCTGTGGTTAGCGATCACTTTGGTTACCGCGGCAGTCACGGTTGGTGTGGTCGGCCGGTTCGCCTATCGCGTTAGAGGCGCGGCCACCCCGCACCAGATCGAATCGCTAGCCGTTCTGCCACTAAAGAACCTCTCCGGAGACCCTGCACAGGACTACTTCGCGGACGGAATGACCGAGCAACTCACGACAGATCTAGGACAGATCAGCGCTCTACGAGTGATTTCCCGGACTTCCGCGATGCGTTACAAGGGCCCCGACAAAAGTCTGCCAGAGATAGCGCGCGAACTTCACGTAGACGCCGTGGTTGAGGGATCTGTGGAACGTTCCGGCGACCAAGTGCGAATCACCGCGCAGTTGATCGATGCGCCTAACGACAGGCACCTTTGGGCCAAGACCTACGAACGCGATCTGCGAGACGTCCTGGCTTTGCAGGATGAGGTGGCACAAGCGATCGCGAACGAAATAAGAATCAAGCTGACGCCCCAAGAGCGAAGTCTCTTGGGCCGTGCCCGCCCCGTGAATGCAGGAGCCCATGAGGCCGATCTTCGAGGGTTCTATGTACTGCACGGGATGACCACTGAGGTTGCAGAAACTTCGAAGGTCCAGGCCATCGAAAAAGCCATTGGATATTTCCAGCGGGCAGTAACCCTTGACGCTAATGACGCGCTGGGTTATTCCGGTTTAGCGGATGCCTATTCGAGCTTGAGTACGCATTATAGGGCTCCGCTGGAGGTCATGCCAAAGGCTAAGGCCGCAGCGGTCAAGGCTATCGAACTCGACGATACGCTCGCAGAAGCCCACGTCTCGCTCGGGTACGTGGCGCTTACCTTCGACTGGGATTGGGTCCGAGCGGAACATGAGTTCCGCAGGGCGCTCGAACTGAATCCCAGCTTGCCTCGGGCGCATGCCTTCTACGCAGAATATTTTCTCTTTAGGCTCCGCCGCATTGATGATGCCATGCAGGAGCTTCAGCGAGCCTACGCGTTGGACCCCCTCTTGCCTATCGCGCACGGCGACTTGGCGTGGCTTTCTTTCCTCGCAAGACGTTATGAGGAATCCATCGCGACAGCCCAGAGGGTTGGGCACGATGATCACATCGAGGCGCTCTCTTATGCCGAACTTGGCCAGCGAGACCTGGCACTTGCTGCGGCAGACCGCGCTGCGAGTTCCAGTAAAAACCCCGTCATTCTGGCTCAGACTGCGGCTGCCTACGCTCTCGCCGGGAGCTCCGATAAAGCTCGGGCCATGCTACCCGGTATCGAGGGACAGGCGCGCAATCGCTACGTGTGCGGATTCAATGTGGCAGGCGTATACGCTGCGTTGGGCGACAAGGAACAGGCCGTCGCTTGGCTTGAAAAGGCGTACCTCGCCCGTTCGGATTGAATGCCCTCCGTCGGGGTGGATCCCCGACTCGACAACTTGAGGTCAGACCCACACTTCCAAGACCTAGTGCGCCGGATGGGCCTCTCGCCGTAACCATTCTTGAAGCAATATGGTGTCTTGTTCTACCAAGGTAGCCAGCGCCGGCTGCTCAACCCTGCAAATAAAACGGAAACTCGCGGTTGCCGTGCCGGGCGAGGCGGATGTGCACGATTCGCAGAATCTACGAGGATCACGCGAACAATAGATTAGTTGCCGGCAAGGATATCGAAAACATGAAAGAGGTAACTACAATGCAGGGACGCTACAACGTTCTGTTTCTGTTCACTGGAAATTCTGCGCGCTCCATTATGGCCGAGGTGGCTTCGTTAGCGAAGCAGCACGGCGTCCGCAGTGTCCCTGCTGCCGTGATTGATGGCAAACTCGCCGGTTGTTGCGCGGGCCGTGGCCCGGATGAACATGTCCTGCGTTCCGCGCTCGTCTAAGGCTGCCTCGGGTCGGTTCGTCGAGAATCTGTCGGACTCAGCTTCGCCTCTAGCAACATCTGTGTTAGGATAAATCTCGCATGAGCGCACGAATTCTTATTAGTGGTTTATTGGCGGTTTTGGCAGGGACAGCTGCTACCGTATGCACCGCAAGCGAACAGTGCGCTGTATGCGAATCTTGCAAAGCCCTTATTTGCAAGGATTTAGGCTAAGTTGTTGATTCCACGGCTGGGGACGTAGTTCAGTTGGTTAGAACGCTGCCCTGTCACGGCAGAGGTCGCGAGTTCGAGTCTCGTCGTCCCCGCCATTCTTTCTAAAGCACTTAGGCGGATTTCATTGAAACCATTGGGGGCGCGAAAAGGGCGCGTTTCGCGCCCTTTTTGTGCCCTTTTTAGGCGATCCAGAGCTTCCTATCCAGCAACGCGTGTTGCTCCATCCTCATCGGAAGAAAAGACTAGCGACATCACCGCCGCCTGCGCTGCATGCTTCGCGGGCGTTACTGCCTGCGTGTAAACGTCCAACGTTGAGCGGAACGACGAATGCCGCAGCAGCTCCTGCATCACCTTGAACTCAGTCCCCACGCTTCGCAGCAAGGTCGAGTAGGTGTGACGGAACGTATGCCATCCGAATCGCTTCTGAATTCCGACTCGTTGAGCTGCAGGACGTATGTATTTGCGCAAGATCGCCTGGCCCCAGTACGGTCTTCGGCCTCGATAGCGCTTGCTTGCAAAAACCCAGTCCTCCGGCCTGATGTAGGTACAA
>Ga0137398_10000738_pt1 | contig 12338 bp, 11 predicted proteins | sample czorhiz216metaG_FD_106659 | JGI IMG/M metagenome (GOLD analysis project Ga0137398, IMG submission 106659) | Vadose zone soil microbial communities from Angelo Coast Range Reserve, California, USA - czorhiz2.16 metaG | ecosystem: Environmental > Terrestrial > Soil > Vadose zone | place: USA...
AGCCCAAAGCTTTTCTGCGAGGCGTCGGATCATGGGCTCGGTCTCTGCCAATAGAACGTCCTGCTCAAACGTATCCTCGGCGGATATCGATTGCGTAGGTCGGTCCGGGACTACTTCGCTATCGTCGATACCACGGGCGAGTTCGTGCAGGCGCCGACCATAGCGGCCGAAGTGATCTTGGAGCACGTCCAAATCGAGACTTCGCAGATACCCCACCGTCTGGGCGCCAAGTTTCGCCAGCCGCTCTCCCGTAACTTTGCCAACTCCAGGCAAGCGTCCGACCGGCAATGGCACGAGAAACGTATCTATGTCCTCAGGCTGGATGACGAAGAGCCCATCAGGTTTGCGCCAGTCAGAGGCGAGTTTTGCCAGAAACTTGTTGGGCGCTACGCCCGCAGAGGCGGTCAGATTCAATTCCTCATGGATTTGCTTACGAACCGTGCGTGCCACCAGGGTAGCCGTCGGTAAGCCTGTCCTGTTCTCGGTGACATCGAGGTAAGCTTCGTCGAGCGACAGAGGCTCTATTAGGTCTGTATGACGCCTGAAGATTTCCCGCACACCCTGCGACACCGCCCGATAGCGTGTGAAATCCGGCGCGACGAAGATCGCTTGGGGACACATGCCTTTCGCGCGTACTGCCGGCATGGCCGAATGTACGCCGAAGCTTCTGGCTTCGTACGAAGCTGCGCAGACAACAGAACGCTTAGCCTGCCACGCGACAATCACCGGTTTGCCGCGCAGGTCCGGGTTGTCCCGCTGCTCGACCGACGCATAGAACGCGTCCATATCGATATGGAGAATTTTGCGCACAAGTCCCTAGCCACAATATTAAATCTGTCTCAAGGGTAACTGTGAGGATGCATCCAAGCGGATGTGCCTTGCTTTGCGGCATCTCAGCCCACAGGTACGATTCCGTATTTCACGCTCAGAAACCTCTGCAAGGCAGCGGGCAAGTAAAGACTCAGTTCCTGCCAGGTCAACACTTTGCATCTAGCGCGAAGACCGGCAAATCGTATGCAACGTATAACGCCGTACCAGTCCTCGAGCAAGTCCGGCCGGCGCGCGTCAAGCAGCGTGCAAAAATCGAGACTTAGCGCATGAGCGGCAAGCACATTGCGTATGAGCTGATACGAAACGTATTTCCTCCCGAGCCTAGGAAGGCGTTGACACTCAAATATGTCCCTAAGATCTCGATATCCCTCGACCAGTTCCGTGCGCTGGATCTGAAAATCTCCTTCCGTGAGTTTCGCCTCAAAAAGCATGGTCCCGAGCTTCATATCAACTTCGGTCCGTTCGATTGCTTCGCTGAGTAACGGAACGCGGGGCATGAACCCAAATTCCGGGACGCCTCCAGGTTCAAGCCCTAGGATTCTGCAAACCTCCGTTCTCCATGTCACGCCGGGGTAACAGAAGATGTTCATCAGCAGCGCGTCTGAACTCAACGAAGAATCGAGTTCGCGCCACGAACCGTCCTTCGCGGGCAGCGAACGGCGCCCCTGGCTGTGTACCTTCTGCAATCGTTTTCGCCACTCCGGCTTTCTTAGAATTGCTCGATAGCTGGCTGCAATGAAGTTTCCGTGATGCTGGCCGCATTCCGATCGCTGATAGACCACCACCGGCAGTTCGCCATAGCTGGTCACGTGAGGTAAGCGATTAAGGGCGGCATAAGAGCCGTTTCGGGCAATTAGCTCTTGCCGGAGAGCCGAGAGGTAGCAACTGCGGCCGGTCGGCACGTCGTTGCTCATCCTCGCAACCTTGCCTGGATCATTTCGGCCGGGCGGATACTGTCCGCGATCTTCGAGTGGACGACTGGCGATGATTTGATCTCTTCCCGGTTCAGTCGCACCGCGGCGATGAGTGAGGCGGCGATCAGGAGGACCGCGTTGGGCTTTTTCTTCTCCTTATTATTATTATTCGGTCTCCCATGATTATTATTGGGTCTCCCATGGTCGTAGCAGTCGCTACTGGGACCGGGGGCGCCTTTGAATATTTCAGCCGGGCTGCAACGGTACGCCGCCCAGCAGCAGGAACACGTAACAATGACACTGTCATGAGGTGGTGGGTCGGCTTTGTCTGGCTGAGAATGCTCGGTCTGAGGGTCAATAGCCCGGCAATTGATCGTGCAGCCGCACTTCTTGCGCTTGACGACCCAGGCCGTGGGCAGCCCTAAATTCAGACCGGTCATACCCGACAATCATAGGCGAATGAAAGGAGAAAGTCACTCGTTTCAAAATTTTCACACGATTTGTGGCGACAATATTATTCGGAGAGAGCACTGTGAATGCGTGTCAGGTCGATCGTTAGCCCTCGTTCCTGTAAATTCCGTTCGACGTGCGATGGATATTGCCCACCAACCTTTTGTCAAGAAGCCCACATCCCGACGAAGAATCGCTTTAGCTGCTCAGTTTGAGACCGCGGGACTACCCCGACGCTGAAACCTCGGTCGTAAAAGGCGGCGAATCGCAAGTCAGACGCAAGTCACGCGCCGAATTGCCAGTCCTGCTCAGGCCTCGAAGATGATGGCCCTTGTATCCAGAAACCACGATTGAAGGATTACAACGCACTTTTCAGACACTACCCAACCAATGCATCCACAGAATAGCCTGACATGAAGATCACACGGATCTCGGGATGAATTTTGGTCACAAGTTCTGCCAACTCGAATCCACGAACTTGGGGCATGATCACGTCGGTGACCAGGACGTTAATCGATCCGGGACTGGGTTTCCGGTAGTCTTGCCCCTTTGGGTCATGACCTTTGTATCTGCCTAAGCCATTGATCGCCGTTAGCTTCTCTCGGGCCAGGTGTCTCTTCATTTCTTTTTTGAGTAGCGAGAGAACAAGGGAGCCAGAGCAACGAGCAGGAGAATAATACATTGTTCGAAAGTGACGATCCGTGACGCTAGGAGCCCAGTGCAGAGTAAGAATACCGTCCTAGGCCAACCTACAGTCTCGAGAAGCGAGCGAACTTTGCGCGGATCGAACATGCGGATTACATCTGAATGTGTTCAATATAGCACTATGTTGCTATAATAGAAATACATGGCTCGGCCAATTGGAATTTCCCATCTCCCGAAAGTCGACACGGTTGAAAGCGCAATGGGCGCCGTCGTGGTCCATCATCGCATCAGGAACGGTTTCTCCCAAGCAGCGCTCGCTGATAAGCTTGGCTGTGACGTTTCTTATATCAGTCAACTGGAACGCGGCCTAATAAACCCAGGTCTGCGGAGGATTTTCGATCTTGCTTTCGCGCTTGGCATGAAAGCTGAAAGGCTAGTGCGGGAGGTAAACGATAAATTCCAGAAATCTAAATCAACACGTTGAAGCATTTGGAGGGTTAGGCATCCGGGGGACTCGCCGGGTGGCGGCTATGTACTCCCATTCGGTCGTGTGAAAGTATGGTGGCAGTTTTTTGGACGTGTACGTTGCAAGGTGTTCGACACAAGGCGCGGTTCCGAATCGTCTGGAGCCGCCCTCCAGTCCGCCGACTTGAGTACTTGGCGCCGTAAACGTCCGTCCTCTTAGACCCGCGCCCAATTCCAGCGATTCCTCGCATATTGGTGCTGATATTTACTGGTGGAGGTCGGCCATGTCTTGAGAAGAGATTTCAAAAGGGCACAAGGGAAGATTAGAAGCTGGCTTGACGCACTACTCGGGAGCGGATACTATCTGGGCGGAAAGCGTAGTTACGCCTAATGCGGCAGCACCATGGAGCGAGTTGACCGCCTCCGTAGCGGATTCTTTTCCAGCCAACTCTCAAAGTTTGGTTGGCGGATCAGTTTGACCCTTCTCTCCCTCGCCATGGCGATTCTCCTAGTCGCGATTCTTGCGGCACGGATACACAATCTCGATCTGTCATCCTTATTACTGGGTGTCGCCCTAGCCACGCTCTGCGTCGTGCTTTTTTTTCTCTCCCGATTTTTGGGGATTGCCTATGAACAGCATATACAGGCGGATGGCGCTCTCAACATCACCGAAACTTCTCTTTTGGACAGTGAAGAACGGTTCCGTCAAATGGCGAAAAACATCCAGGAAATCTTCTGGATGATCGATGCCAGGAGCAGGAAGATCCTTTATGTAAATCCAGCCTACGAGACAATCACCGGACGCTCCCGTGCGGCGCTAAAACAGGACCCCCTCTCATACGAGGAGATCATTCATCCTGATGATCGCGTCCAAGTTCTCTGCAAGCTGGAAGCAGCCACCCATACCGGAGACTTTGACGAACGGTTCAGAATCGTTTCGCCGATCGGCGAACCGCGCTGGGTATGGGTACGGGGATTTCCTGTCCGGGATGAAAAAGGCAGCATCCGGCGGCTTGTCGGAACTGCATTGGACATCACGATGCAAAAAAGGGCTGAAGAGGAAGTCGCGAGAAACTTATTGATAGCCAAATCAGCCTGCTCCGAAGCGGATGCAATGCGAAAAGCGACATTGGCGCTAACTCAGGACCTTCGAATGGATAATGTTCTTGACACTTTGCTTCAGTCTCTGCTCGATCTAGTCCCGTACGAATCAGCCCAGATCCTGCTCGTTGAATCGGATACGAAGTTGTTTTTGGCACGGGAAGCACCTCGTTCAGACGAACCGAATCGGCTTGCTGCAAGTCCCCTAACCTTCGACGCGTCCGCGTTCCCACTCGTTCAACAAGTGCTCGTGAAGCAGGAGAGCGTGTTGCTACCAGATACAAGGGAGGAACCGGACTGGCGCGCTTTCAACGGCCGCCGCCAACTGTGCTCCTGGCTTTTGGTTCCGCTGATTGCGTCGCATCAGACGCTAGGGTTGCTGTCTTTGGGACACTCCGCTCCTGCGAGCTTTTCCCAAGAACATCTGCGACTCACAAGATCCCTGGCCATTCCAGCCGCTGCGGCCATCCAGAACGCCCGCCTCTATGAGTGCGCCAAGATTTACGGCTCGGAACTTGAGAAACGTACCTCCGATCTTCAGGAGGTACAAAGCGCGCTCCAGCGTTTCCAAGGTGGTCGCCCCTTCTAGGCGATTGCCAGTATCAAGCGTTTCTTTTGCCGGTCCTCCGTGGTGTAAGCGGGCACCTTTGGCCGGAAGCACGACCGCGAAAAAGAAAACTGATCTCCGCACTACCGCAGTGATTCAGGATATACACCTTCCTTTGTGTGGGGAAGGTACGCCGCGACGTCCAGCTTGTAAACCAGATCCTGTCTGACTGTGGAGGCTCTATTGTTTATGTCCAGCCCTAGACCCATCCCCCAGGTAGCCAAGAACAGCCGTACCTGTGGCCCGGGCGAGACTCTCGCTCATCGTGCCCTCGACACTCACTGCTAGGTCTTGATGGGCGCCGTATGAGCAGTCCTGAGACTTCGCTTTGGTGGGATAGAGACGTCGATCACACGGGTAGACGCATCCGGCCCGACGTGCGAACCGCTGCGCATACGATTTGGGAGTGTGCCTGCAAGCGAGTCCAATATCTCCTCTCCGACTACAGCCAAGCTGCCGATGTCATGGAGAGCACTGTCGCCCAGGTGTCGCGCTACCTCGATCGCGCCGGTGTCGTGGAGTTCTCACGGAAGATAGACGGCCTCCTTATGTTTGCCTTCCAGAGGGCTCTTCATCGTCGTGTGTCCAAGCTCAGACGGTTAAATTCCTTTGAAGGGACGGGAGAACTGTCCCACTGGGCGGTTGATCGAACCTGGATGCGCCAAATCCACGCCCGTTTGGACCTTGAACGAATCGTGCAGTTGCTCAGCGAAAGAAGCCGCACGGTCTTGGCCTTACGTTATGCCGGCTATAGCTGGAAGGAATCTGCGAAAGTGTTGGGAGCCTCTGTTTCTGGTTTGCGAAGCGCTTTCTGGAGGGACGTAGCACGCGTGAAAAGCCAACTAAAGCTCCCTCGCTCCGCGAGGCTTGAACGCGAAGCCCAACAGGACTCCGTGACCAACAGTCCGCGCTCCTAGATCACGCGGAGGTCGCGAGGCCTTCTGCGTACTCTTCCTGATCCATGTCGGACTGCGTCGTCTTATCCATCTGCTCCTTGTACGCGGCCCTTTCTTTCTTGCTTTCTCTTACTACTAGCAGTTCCGCATGGCTTGGGGGAAAGACGAAGTCCTTGACAAAGTTAAGCCGATCGATATTCAGCCTTCGCCCCACGACTTCTCTGCTGTGCCCTTTGCAGAACTGCGAGAAGGAATCTGCATCGATGATTTCGCGCTGCAGCTCTCCGGTTCGCACCATGCGACATTTCAACCAACCCAGCGTAAGCCATCGCTGGACCTCTTCCGCCCGGATGTGCAGTGCCTCGGCGAGGGTATATTTCGTGAACCAATCCTGGCCCATCCTCGCGCTGGCGCCCATGCGGTAGAGCATTGCCCGGATCGAGCCTGGCGCCCGGCGCATTGCAATCGCAACTTCTGGCAAAGGTTGGATCGCTATTAAGTCGAGGAGCTTCTGTTGTGCTTGTGGGGGCCACCGCTGGTACGCGCGCTTGCGCACAATGCCCAACCGGCGGAGAAATCTCCAGCAGGCGTCTCTGGGGTTACCTGAAACTTGGACCAGCTTGGTGACCAGCATTCCCGGCTCTTGGTCGGGATTTTGTGGGCGCGTCTGTGCCCGCCGCTGGGCATTCATGTGGGTTCTCACTAGTTCCCGAGCTTCCTTTGGCCAGCGAAAGCTACGGCGGCTCTTGACGGCATGTTTCTGATCCATAAATGTAAACGCTCTTGAATTCAATCCGTCTTGCTGAACTTTCAGAGGAATCGCCCTAACTTGTATATGGCTGCGAGGGGAGAAAGTATCGCGCTCGTGAAAGGAAATATTTGTCAGATTTGCGAATTAAGATGGCTTTTGTCCTACTAGAAGCCATATAAAAATGCGGCGGTATCGTTTGGTCGCAATCGGGACCAAGTACCACGAAGATTCCGCTGAGGTTCCTAACTTGGGCCGCAAGCAAGAGCTTGACGATCTGATCGCAGCGTTCGGTCGCCGAGCGCATAAGCACCATGCGAATAGGGAGCGTATCGGTTGTCCCGGAATGCCCGCGTTAACCAGACTCGTAACGGAACCGGGAGCCTTGGGACAGAGCTCCCTTCTCGACCATCTCGGGCATTGCGCAGCATGCCTCGAAGAGCTTAGAGAGCTCCGGAGGTCAAGTAAGGGTTTGGAAGAATAAGAACTCGCGAGACCAGTCTACCGATTGGTGCGGACTTCGAACCCCAGAGTTTTCAATCGCCCTGAGAAAACATCGAATCCGTTTCCGACTTTCTTTGCAATTGCGCATTGACGGAATGTGAGTGCAGCGATTGAAAATGATGCTCCAACTTCGCAAGAACTGACAGTCACTCAGATCTTCCCTCCACTTCCGCGATGCGCATCGTCACTGCAGTGACTCGACCGACAATATCCCCGTCCATGGGATAACGAACATGGCGGACCTGCACTCGCGATTGCGGACAAGGAACCAGAATCAGTTGGCTTCCATCGATTTCACACCAACTGCAGGCGTACCCATTCCTGAGCTCAACGAAATAAACGGGACGGTCAAACTCGCTCCTCCAGTTACCCGGCCTCACTTTGTTCTGCCGGGCATCGATCTCCACGAAAGAACCGGGGCGGATCAGGGGATAAAGCGTGTAGTCCTCCAAGCCGATGTATCCACAAAGACTTTCCCGCAGATCCAACTGCTGCAGGAGCGCGACAGGGACGTCGCCCCAAGTTTCAAACATACGAGAGACCAGATTCGTTCGCGCAAGCTCGACATTCTTGCGAAGTTCGAGAGGCAGCACAATCGTGTCTCCTGGCGTCTCCAAACTCGACCCAATCAAGTGAGTGTGTGGCAGACTGACCAATCTCTGTTCCTTGGCGACATCCAGGATATTGATCCCGAAAAAGCCCACGATCTCCAGATAGCTGCACCGGTAGATGAGACTCAGGCTGTAGAGCTTGTAGATGCTCGGAGTAAACTTTCCATTCTCGACATCGGTAAGCCAGCCGTGGGAAATGTAATAGTCCTGGTTATTTTTCTCTTGGGCAATCTGCAGGCTCAGAGTTTGAACCGCACGGGTTGACAGGCGGACGCGCAGACGCTCTGCTCTAAGCCGCTTTCCAGCCTCCGGGCTCGGTTTGGACTCCAACATCGGCGTCCCAATAGTACGGGAAAGTTTCCTGGTCGCGTGGGCAGGCACGTTCAGGTTACAAAAACAGAACGAACGGCACGAGGCGTAATCGCAAAATGATAACCTTCCCCGCCTCTGCGAAAACCTGCAAGGTTGCGCCCGGTCGCGAATCCGACCGTTTCAGAGTTGTAGAACACGCTGACTGATTTTCAGCATCGCTTGGTCGGAGAAGCGATCACTTCCGACAAATTTTCCTCAAGATGAGCCTCCCCATCTATATATCGCAAAAATCACTGCGCGTAAAACGCCCGGGCCCGAACGATGATTCGTTAAAGAGGAGCGAGGATCAGCTGTGGCATTCAGGAACTCCCTAAAAAAGGAACTTGTGGAGCGAGTCAAAGCAGTCCTGGCAAGCAGCCGTCTTACCCTATACCAAGTCTCAGAGGAAACGAGAAAGTTATACGGACGGTCGTCAGCTTACTTCCTACCTCACAATCTCTACTACGACCTCGGACTTGAAACTTTCAGCCCAAGTCTCCACCAAATATTTGCGCTCAGCAAGGTGTCAGGTTACCGACTCAATGACTGGTTGTGCGTGTTCGGATTCGATCCGGAAGACATTGTGAGGCTGCAGGTTCTGCTTCCCTCGAAGCGGACTACGCTCCTCGATTCTGCACTTGAAGATCCTGAGTCCTGGATTCCGTGGTTTCGAAACAAGCCGGGAGATACCTGGGTTCCCGCAATTGCGCCAATTGGACGGTCGGTAGACCTGGCACCGCCTAAGCGCATACGGTCCCTCCAACAGGGAACGACCAACGACTTCGTATACGCCAAAATTGGACGGGAGGACGCTTTCGCATTCCCGGACCTGCTTCCGGGGAGCATTGTCCGCGCGGATGTTCGGCGAGGAAAGTCGCTTCTGTTCGCAGCCAGCGGACAGGGATCCAATCCCATGTTTCTGATCGAACATGCCAACGGGGTTTGTAGCTGCCGACTGCAGACTGCGGGTAAAAACCGTATCAGGCCCTTGAGCACGGACCTGCCCTATGCGCAGGTGGAGCTAGAAATTCCCGGTGAAGCGCGAGTCCTTGGAGTTCTGGATCTTGAAATACGGTCTTTGATCAAACCCGAGCAACCGGATGTTCCGAAGGCATTGGCAAGGCATTGGAGGCCATTGAGACTGGCGTCGCAGGGGACGAAGCTAAGCGAGTTGCTTCGCCGTGGCCGGTTAAGAGCGGGCTTGTCATTTCGAGAGGCTTCGGCAATGAGCCGCCGCGTCGCCGCGGAATTGGGTGACAAGCAATACTTCGCGGCGCCAGGCTCTCTTTCCGACTATGAAGCGATCGACACTCCTCCACGACACGTCCACAAGGCAATTACGCTATGTGCCGTGTACGGACTTTGTTTCTCGAGATTCTTGAAGAGTATAGGTCTGCGTATGGACGAGGCCGGCAACCAACCCATTCCTGACCGTCTTGTTCCTCGAGAATATCCAACTGAGCACGGTGGCGCTGGACGCGATGTTCTAACGGCAAACGGCGTTTTCAAGCAATTGCTGAACCGATCAGAGCAAATACCTTTTTTTTTGAGAAGGTCCGTCTCTGTGTTATCTGGCTTGAGGATTCCTTCTCTGCATGATTTCTTCTGGATTGGAGAGGAACAAAACGCTCTTCATCCCCTCCTCGTAAACGGATTAATCGTGATCGTAAATCGGCACAGAAAAAAACCCCTCCATTTTCGGTCCAGGCCGTTGTGGCAGCAACCCATCTATGTTCTCTTGAAACGCGATGGAACCTACATCTGCGGATGCTGTAGCCTTGAGAGCGGCACATTGATGATCCATCCCTATTCGCCGAGCGATCAGCCGCCGGAGCATCTGAGAAACCACCACGACGCGGAGGTGGTTGGGCAAGTTGTCACTATTGCAAGAAAGCTTTGACAAAGCCAGGCCGATCTCTTAACAGTCCCATTTCCGAACACGAAGTGTTAGCATTCCGCGCTCCACTCCGACCGAATCGAAGGGAAATGATTTTCCATTGTCGGAATTGCGAACACCGCACGGCAGTTGTAGCATGCCGCCAGACCGGCACGGTACTCTGCGTTTTTCCGCGGGAGCGGACTTTCCTTGTTGCAAGCTGCGCGGGCCGGCATGATTTCGTGGCTGCCTTTGGAAATTCGTTGGCTGTTCCTGCAAGTTCGTCCATTCCTTCGCTGGCACGTTGCCAGTTTCTTCTGCATTTCGGTTGGAAGCTTTCTCGCGCTACTCGCACCGCTCGTATTGAAGTGGTTGATTGATGTGATTCTGCCGGGCCAGCGCGTAGGGCTTCTGATAGGCGCTGTGGGCCTGATCTTCTTGTGTCACCAAGGCAGAGCGGTGCTTACCAGTGTAGGAGGCTACCTGACCACGCTCGCAGCGGAACGGCTGGCACTTCGTATGCGCATGCTGGTATTACGGCATCTGGACACGCTCTCCGCCGACTACCATGAAGGAACTCCGGTCGGTACCTCGATGTATCCGCTGAAGGAACCGATTGACGAGATCTCATATTTTGGCTCCGACCTGCTGCCGTCGATCCTGCGGACGCTCATGGCAACCGCGCTCACACTAGGGACCATGTTGATATTGAATGCCCGAATGACACTGGCAGTTTTACCCCTCATACCTGTATTTCTCCTGGCAAGGAAGCACTTCCGTCGCCGACTCGAAGACGGCTCCGATACGGTCCAGCGCAACCATATCGCCTGGAGCAGCTTCCTCGAGGAGCATCTCTCGTCGATCGCGGCACTTCAACTGCTTCGTCAGGAACGCCGACGCGAACGAACAGCATTTCATCTGCTGGCCACGACGGTCCGGTCGTACCACAAACTCTTCAGGAGTGGGATCTCGTTCACCTTCTATACCAGCCTGACCATAGGACTGGCGATGTCGGCAGTCATCGGCCTGGGTGGGTGGAGCGTCTTAACGGGTTCATTGAGCGTTGGCGGTTTAGTCGCGTTCTACACGTACCTGACACAACTGTTCGAGCCACTCAGCAGCGCCGCAGAAACATACGTGCGGGCACAGAAAACGTTCGCGAGCATCCGCCAAGTGCAAGCTGTCCTGGCGTTGGAGCCTTCGATTAAGACCGGCCCAGCTCCCATCCGGTTCCTGCAAAACGTTGCGTGGACGATCGATCTTTCCGACGTTTGCTTCGGTTATTCAAGCAATCGCGGCTTGTTGTCGATTCCGCGCCTAAAGATTGGGGCAGGCGAGCACATAGCCCTGGTGGGAGAAAATGGCGCGGGCAAGAGCACACTGGCAAAGTTGTTGGCTCGTCTGTACGACGCGGACTCGGGATCGATTTCCCTTGCCGGCCACGATCTACGGAAATTCGATCTTGATAGTCTCAGGAAACACGTGTGCTACGCATCACCGCAACCGATCCTGTTCGACACAACGCTGGCCGGCAATCTCCGGCTTGGAAGAGTCTTCGCTTCTGACCTTGAGCTTGAGAAGGCGGTGGAGGATGTCGGACTGATGGCTTGGGTGGGATCGTTGGAGGAAGGCCTCAATCAGCGAATCGGCCCGGGCGGATCACGCCTATCGGGCGGTCAACGCCAGCGCCTGGGCATCGCGAGAGCCATCCTGCAGCGCCCTCACGTCCTGATTCTGGATGAAGCAACTTCCTCACTCGATGCCGTTTCAGAGCAGCAGATGCTTTGGGCTCTAGGCAAGGTTTTGCCAGGCAGCACCATTGTCATAATTTCTCATCGCCTGTCCGCGCTGCGGTGTGTTGGGAGGGTGATCGTTCTCGAAGCCGGGTGCGTCGTCGAGGATGCCAGTCCGGCTTTACTCCTACGAAATGGGACCGCTTGTTGTCGGCTGTTCAATACCTCGGTCTCTACTCCAGTACGTCGTCACACCACCGTCAACAGCTGATGAATCTAGAGCATGGTACACGACTGATTGCTTCAAAAGCGCCGCCAGTTGCCGACCTTCACGAGTTGGGTTAAGATGTTCGCGCCTTAGCTTCCGCCCGAGGAGGTCCAATGAAGCGACTCATTTTGCCAGCTCTGCTTTCGTTGACCCTTGTGCTTTTTGCTTCACCTGCGCATGCCACAAAACCATCGGTAACTGCGGCAGCCCGCCACGATGTGTCGGCTCCGCTGCGTAACATGGTTTCGGCGAATGGCAACAACACACAAGGTCCCTCCCAGGAAATGCCGGAGCCGCGTGCCACGCGTGATCCCTTCAGCAGCGGAACTTCGGATCCG
>Ga0137398_10000739_pt1 | contig 12331 bp, 9 predicted proteins | sample czorhiz216metaG_FD_106659 | JGI IMG/M metagenome (GOLD analysis project Ga0137398, IMG submission 106659) | Vadose zone soil microbial communities from Angelo Coast Range Reserve, California, USA - czorhiz2.16 metaG | ecosystem: Environmental > Terrestrial > Soil > Vadose zone | place: USA...
CCGGGGGGACGGTGACGAGCGTCAGCGTGCCGGGGGCGAAGGCCGCCGTGGCGTTCATGGCGTCCAGGTCGTCGAACATCCGGAACGAGTTGAGCGCCGTGTCGGTCGTCTGGAAGCGCAGCGTGTAGCGGAGCGTGTCGCCCGGAGCGGCCGTGGTCGCGGGGTTCGCTCCGCTCGTCAGGTCGGCGACGGTCTTCTCGAAGATGAAGCCGGTGAGCGCCGTCGTCACGGTGTGGGCATCCTGGAAGTCCGCGATGCCGGGCGTGCCGTCGGTCAGCGTGCGGGTGAACGCGACGCGGTTGGGATTGCCGCTGCCGTCGTTGAACCACTGGATGGCGCCGGCGACGTTCGTGAGCGCGACACCGTTCTGGGTGTTCGCGTCGAGCTGGGTCCTGTAATGGACGATCAGCCGCTCGGTCGGCGCGATCGCCCCCTTGGCCGTCGGCATCGCCATGTCGAGACGGCAGCCGGGCGGGCCGGTGTAGCTCAGCGTGTAGTCGGTGCCGGCGACCAGCGGCCCCTTGCCCGCGACCGGGGTGACGCCGTCGGCCGCGAACACCTGGGCGCTCGTGATCAGGGGCGTCAGGTCGCACATGCCACCGGTGGGGCCGTCCGGGAGCAGGTCGCGGAGCGACAGGTCCCAGGCGTCGATGAGCCCGGTGTTCTGGACGTCGAGCGCGAAGTCGCCGAGTTGTCCCAGGTTCATCGAGGCGGGGCCGGACTTGGTAACGACGAGCACGGGCGCCGCGATGGTCATCGGCGGCGTGATGCCGTCCTCTCCCGGCAGCGGCTCGTAGAAGACGCCGTCGATCCGCCGCCCGAAGCTCCATTTGGCCCTGTTGATGAACTGGTTCCCGACGACGTTCGCCGGCGTGTTGTTCAGGACGACCGTGAGCGTGATGACGAACTGCCGGCCGGCGTTGACGATCGGGATGGTGTCGAAGGTGAGCACGTTGCCGACGTTGGTGAACATGTGCGGGACCGGCGTGCCGTCGTCGAGCCACGTGGCGGTGTGGCTCAGGTAGGTGAGATCGGCGCCCGTGGCGGCGAGGTTGAGGTCGTCGGTAATCGTGATGCTGTGCAGGTCGTTCAGCGACCCCTGGAAATCGATGACCGTGCCGGTCGCCGGATCGAACAGGACGGGGATGATCAGCTGCCAGGTGAACGGGACGCCGATGGTGGCCACGGGCGGGCCCGGCGGGTTCTGCTTGTCGATCTTCTCGACCGGGATCAGGATGTTCTGGCAGCCCTGATTGAGCGTGCTGGTCGAGCCGTTGACGAACCAGAGCTTGTTCTGGTGACTGGCGTCGCACGACATGTTGCCCGTGAACACGACGCTGTCGAAGACGACCAGGACCCCCCTGAGGGTGCCGTCGAAGCTGAAGTTGCTGGTCATCGGGTTGGACGCGGGGTAGTTCTGGATCCTGCAATTGCCGTCGATGTTGATCTGGGCTGGAGGGACGGGGTAATTGACGAATCCGTCGACGGTGCCGCCGGCGTCGGCGACGCAATTGATCGCCAGCGCCTCGGTCGACACGCCCAGGAGGAGGGCGAAGAAGGACAGCAGCAGGAAGATCGCCCTCCTGCCCCCCCGCGCTCGGATCGGATCGCCGACGTTCATATGACCCCCGCTCCACTCACCAACTGGCAGAGGGACCGAGGCCGTCCAACCGTGGACTGGATTTCGGCGGTCCCGCCGTCGTGAGGCCCCTCCCAGGGCCCTTTAGACCGGTGACTTTGCGTCGCCACCTTTCGGTGGCTTTGCCTTTGTCAAAATCGCGTCACATCAGAGTCACAGCGCTCTCTCATCCTCCTGGGACCCGTCCGTTCCGTTTCCGCGGACGGCATCACTCCGCGGGCAGGAAGTCGATCGGGTACGAGATCGTCAGGGCCTGCACGCCTTCCTTCGCGCCGAAATTGATCGTCTTGACGATGCTCACGACCTGGGCCGCGAGATCCGGCGCGTTCATGTCGGACGTTTGCAGCCTGCACATCGACACGCTGCCGTCCGGCTCGATCGTCAGGCGCAGCACCATCTGACCCTTCAAGGTGGGGTCATTGCGCAGTGCCCGGTTGTAAAGCCGGTAGAACGACGCCTTGTACCGATCGAACACGATCTGGATTTCTTCGTCGGTCCGGGCCGCTCCCGGCCCGCCACGCGATAGCGGCCGGCCGCCACCGCCGATCCCTGCGATCGAGCTGGTCGCGCGGCCGACCGGCAGGCCCGGCATGCCATCGCCGCCGGCGCCACCGCCGTGACCGCCACCGCCGCCGCCGCTTCCCACCTTGAGATTCAGCGAGGCAAGGTCGATGCCGCCGCTCGAGCCCGGCGTCCTGGTCGTCAGCCTCGAGCCCGACGACGGATGGCCCCCGTTATCGGCATCGCTGTAGCGCGCGTCGGATCCGAGACGCGGCGCGACCTTGTCCTGCGCCAGAGTCGCGAACGTGTCCTTGAAGGCCAGGAGACCGGCGTTGCCGATCCTCGGCTGCGCCGGGCCCGGCGCGGGTGGGCCCTCCGGACCGGGTTTCAGGTCCGGCTTCCCCGAGGCTCCCGGAGCGGCCCGTCTGGGCTCCGGCGGAGCGACCTCGGGCGCCCCCGGTTTGGGCCCGCCCGGAGCCGCTTCTCGCGGCGGAGGAATCGGGATCGCGCGCGCGGGGATCTCGACCTTCGGCGGACGATAGAAGACGACGTCCATTTCCTTGTTGGGCCGCGTGCTGTGGCCCAGCGCCCCGACCGGCATCAGCAGCACGACGCCCAGCGCGAAGAGATGGATCCCCGTGCTCGTCAGCATGCTCCGGGCGGACGGAGCGCCCGATAACGCGCTGGTTCCGGCTTTCGTCGTCGTCACCGCATCACCTCAATGGGCCGTGATGAATTCGATCTGCAATTCGTCGACGCCCGACTTCGCGAGATCGAGGATGCGCAGGACACCCTCGTAGTTCAGACGGTCGTCGACGGCGAGGAACAGGACGCGCCGCTCGGGAGGCCGGCCGCCGAGCATCTCGGCCACGCGCGCCGGCAGGTCGGCGGCAGGGATCGGGTGACCGGCCAGGGTCACGTGACAATCGTCCGGCAGCCCCTCGCCGGCCTGCTTCTCGAGAATGCGGCAGGCTTCGGGCACGATGCTCAGGATGACCTGCGCCTCTTCGGCCTGGGCCGGCACGACCCCGGCGGACTGCCGGGGAATGTCGACGTCGTAGCCCTTCAGGAGCAAGGGAACGACGACCATGAAGATGATCAGCAGCACGAGCACCACGTCGACGAGCGGCGTGACGTTGATCTCGGACTGCAGGCCGGTCCCGTTGGCGTTGACTTGCATGATCTCACTCTCCTTTGGTCTCGGCGCCTTCGTGCCTGGCGATCAGCCCCACGCCGCGGAAGCCGGCCCGCTCGATCGCGAGCATCGCCTCCCGGACCGCGCCGACGTTGAGCCGGGCGTCCCCCTTGATCACGACCTTGGGGTCCGGCTGGGCGCCCGCCGCGGCGCGGAGCTCTTCGTCGAACTGCCCGGCTTCAACCTGACGGTCGTCGATCCACAGCCCTCCACGTTCGTCGACCGTGACCAGGATCCGACCCCTCTCGTCGCCCTGCTCGCTCGGCTTCGCCGTCTTCGGCAGGTTGACGTCCGGACCCTTCCGCATCTGCGGCGCCATCACCATGAAAATGATCAGCAGCACGAGCACCACGTCGACGAGCGGCGTGACGTTGATGTTCGACTGCATCCTGGTCGGCTCAGCGAGCTGCATGGGCCCCTCGCAGCACCCTCTGCTCCGCCGCCCGGACCCCCGAATCACCGACCTCCGGGATCTTGAACAGGAAATTGACGAGCTGCGACGAAGCGCGGTTCATCTCGACCTGGAAACGCTCGAGCCTGCCCGTAAAGTTGTTGAAGGAGACCACCGCCGGGATCGCGACGAAGATGCCGAGCGCGGTGGCGACCAGGGCCTCGGCGATACCGCCCGACACTGCGGCCATGCCGCCGGACCCGGTGGTCGCGATGCCACGGAAGGCATTGATGATCCCGACCACGGTGCCGAACAGGCCGATAAACGGCGCCGTCGAGCCGATCGTGGCCAGACCCCCGAGACCCCGCTTCAGCTGGAGCAGCATCTCCGCCTTGGAGTCCTCGAGCGCGCTCGTGACCAGCTCGAGCGACGAGGCCGGATTGCCTCCGGCCTGGCGCACCCCCTCGTACTCGAGGATGCCGGCCGAGACCACCTGCGCCACGTGGCAATGCGGGTGCTTCCGCGCGGCGTCGATCACCTCCTGCATCTGGCCCCCGTGGAGAAGCTTCCCGAACATGGGCTTGAACGTCTGCGACTGCCGCAGGGCCGAGCGGAAGCGGAGATGTTTGTCCACGATCATCCCCACCGAATAGACGGAGAGCGCGGCGAGGCAACACATGACGGCGGCCCCGAACGGACCGACGTTTCCGAGCAGTTCCGAGAGACTCATGGCTTCCTCCTGGGCGCAGCCGAGGGCTGCGCCGTTTTCGTTTCGGCAGGCGCGGTCTTGCCGCCCGCCGGTGTACCGTCATGGAGCTTCGTATCCGAGCTGACCTCGTAGTACGTGAGCATCCGCATGAACACATCCTTGTCGATCGGCTGCCTCGAGTCGTCGAGCATCGTCGAGATGCCGTGGGCGTCGCCCATTTCCGAGCGCTTCCAGGGCACGATGACCAGCGCCTTGGGTGCCTCCTGATTGCCCAGAATGGACATGCCCAGGCTCGGGTCCTCCTTCGCTTTCGGGTCCTCCGTCGCCTTGGTCTGCGCCTCGGTGGCCTTATCGGGATGCTTGGGCCTCGGCGCGTAATCGGCCAGCGCCAAGCTCGTCGCCAGAAGCAGCACGCACCACACGCTCCGTGTCATGGTTTCTTCTCCTTCGAGCTCTTGCGATTGCGAAGGTCGGCCGTCCATTTGACGACCTCGGCATCGTCCGGAACGAGCCGGCTGTACGCCTCGTAATGCTCCAGCGCGCACCTGGTATCCGCGAGGTACAGGTCGCACAGAATGGCGAGGTTCCGCTGCGCGTAATGAAAATCGGGGAACGGCGCCAGCGCCGCCTCGTAGCTGGCGCGCGCCTCCTTGAACTGCCCCTTGCGCCGCTGCACCAGGCCGAGCTCGTTCCAGGCGGCGGGGTGCCGGGGATTCAATGCGAGCGCCTTGCGCAGGCTGGCCTCCGCGCGGTCCAGGTCGCCGGCGTGCGCGTAAGCCATGCCGAGATCGATGTGGGCCGCCGTCAGGTCGGGCGCCCGTTCGGTCACCTTCAGCAGCAGGGCGATGGCCGGATCGTAGCGCCCCTGATTCAGGTGACGCACCGCCGTCTCGAAGTCGTCGCGCACGCCGGACGGGATGTCCACCGTCTGCGTGAGCGTGAACCCGCTGGAATCCTTCAGGACCTGCGCCTCGGTGACGACCGGTCGACCGTCGACCGGCTCCGTCGTCGCCTGCCGGGCCCCCGAGGCACAGGCGAGGACCAGGGTCGGCGCGAGCACGACCGCCAGGGTCCGATGACGCCCGCCGATCTTCTTCATGGGTTGGTCCTCAGCGCGGATTCGCATGGTCCACCGTTCCGTTGTCCGCGCCGGCTTGCCCGGCGGGAGCCTTCTCGTTTCGAGGTGCCGCGCCGGCGCCCGCGGGCGCGCCGGACGGCTGCACGGGATGCCGGTACACGTAGCTGTCGATGGCAGCGAGGAAGCCGCTGCTGGCTTCCTTCTTGGCGTAGCGTCCCGGCACCAGTTCGGCAAGCCTGGCGAGACTCTTCTCGATCCACGGGTTGAAAACGCCGGCGTGGAGCATTTCAAGGTTTTTTTCGTGCAGGCCGATCGCCTTCTCCTCGAACGGGAACGCCTGCTCGTCGAGGGCCTGCTCGTACTCCTGCACCTGCTCGGCCTTGAGATCGGTCGGTCGCTCCGACTCCGTCAGCGCGCGGCTGAAATCGAAGTAGGTCTCGGCGATGTAATAGGTGGCGGCCGCCGTCATCTCGCTGATTTCGTAGCCCACCAGTCCGCCCATTGCGTTGATCGCGGCATCCATGCGCTGCTTCTTCTCCTTCAGGCTGGTCTCGAACGGTTGCCGCAGCTTGACGGCGGTGAAGTCCCGGTAGACCTGCTCCGCGAGCACCAGCGCGGAGCGTCCGGCGAGCGTCCGGGTCCGGGCGGTTCTTTCCGACCCCGCGCCCGCGTCGATGCGCACGATGTCCGCCAGGTCCCGGTGATAGAGCGACAGGTCGCTGGACGCCTTGTGGATTTCGGCGATCTTGAACCGGGTCTCGAGAGACGTCTCGATCGGCTGCGGGAATTCCTTGACGAAGCGTTCGTAGACGCCCAGCGCGCGGTCTCCGGCATTGGACTGCTGATAGAGGTCTCCCGCGACCAGCAGCGACTCCCGGCGCAAGGCCTCGTCGTCGGACTGCGACGCGAGCTGCTCGTACTCTCCCGCGGCGCGCGAGAGCTGGCCGCTCTGTCGGTAGGCGTTGGCGAGCTGCTTGGTCGCCTCGAGCTGCATGGCGTGCTTCGGGTAGGCGCTGCGGAACGCTTCGAGGACTTCCGCCGCCCCCTTCCAGTCCTGCAGCCGGATCAGCGCGACGCCCGCGTCGTACTCGGCCGTCGGACGGATCGCGGACGTCGGTGCCGCTTTGCGGATCCTCAGGAAGTGGTCGGCCGCGGCGCGATAGTCCTGAGCGGCGTTCGCGGCCTCTCCCTGCTTGTAGATGGAGGCGGCGAGATTGTCGACGAGCGCGGCGCGCGAGGCGTCGCCCTCCGGCGTGGCCGCCAGCACCTGCCCGTAGGCCTGTTCGGCCTGCGGGTACTGGGCGAGCTCGAACGAGCCGTGCGCGACGACCGTCCACGCGGCGCGCCGGAGATCCGCCGCCGCGCCGGGAGTGGCATCGATGACGCGGCGGGCGGTGGTGATGGCCGCGGGGTAGTCCTTCATCTCGTACTGGTCGGCGGCGGCCGCTCCGAGGACCGCCGCGGCGTGTCCGTCCTGCGGGAAGGCGTCGGCGAACCTGAGCGAGCTGGCGACCGTGTCGCGCTTGATCTCATCCTGACGCTCCTTGCCTGCGACTTTCAGCTGCTCGCGGTACGCGTACACCGCGGCGTAGCCCGCGGCCGCCGACTTCTCATGCGCCGGATATCCGTAGGCCGTGCGCTCGTACTGCCTGGCGGCCTCGCCGAAATCCTTGTTCTCCAGGAGCAGGTCCGCGAGGCGGTAATTGATGGGCGGCGCGTCGGTGTCCGTCGGGAAGGACGCGAGGTACTCGCCGTACCATCGGAGAGCCTCGCGGTAATCCGCGAGCTTCTCTTCCGCTCCCTTCTCGCCCTGATACTGGGCGTGATAGTGCGTCGCAAGGTCCTTCAGGTTCGCCTTCAGGTAAGGCAGCACCTCGGGCGCCTCTTCGGGTTTGACGTGTTTCCAGTATTCGGCCTGCAAGCCGTACCTGGAAGCGAACTCCCGCTTCGATTCCAGCACCAGCCTGGGGAACCCGCCCTGGGTGAAGGTCTCGATGACGCGCATGCTGAAGCGCGGCGCCGCGCGGTGGAACGGATAGAGCGCCACGAAAGCGTTGTACGTCTTCGCCGCGTCGTCGTAGCGCAGCTTGGCGAGGTAGTGCTCGCCAAGATTGCCGTAAATGCGATCCTCGTAACCGCGGCCCCCGAGGGTGGAGAAGAACTCGCGGATGGCCGACGGCCCGCCGAGGTTGCTGAAACTCAGGCTGATGACCTGGAAGGTGTCGGCGACGCGACGCTCCTCGTCCTCCTCGTGCGCCTGATTGAAGTCGTAACCGATCGAGATCTTGTAGTCGATCAGCGCCACGTACTTCTTCAGGGCCTCGTCGTAGAGATCCTGCTTGTAGAACGCCCATCCGAGCTTGTAGAGCGCGAGCTCGTAATACGAGGACGCGGCACCCATGCCGGCGACCGTCGCATAGGCGGTCTCGGCATCGCGATACTTCCTGTGCATGAAGAAGTTCTCGCCCCGCCGGAACTCCACTTCGTCGAAATGTTCGGAATGCGGATTCGCCCGGATCAGCCGCTCCATCGTCGCCATGGCGTCTTCGGTCCGGCCGAGCTCGTCGTACGCCCGCGCCATCTGATAAAGGACCTTGTCGCTGTTCTCGTAACCCGGGTACTCGGCGAGCAGCTTCTCGTAGAGGGCGATCGCCTCGAGCGGACCCTTGGGATCCGTCTCGGCGCGGACCGCGTCCTCGGGCGCGGCGTCGCCGCCCGACCGGATCCCGCCCTCCGCGGTCGTGCGCCGCTCGAAATCCTGTTCGGATTCACGCGGGGCGGCGCCGGCCGGCGCCGCGGCCGGATGGGGCGCGCCGGCCTGCGCGCCCGGGGGCCCCTCTGCGAGCAGCGGGGCGGACAGTTGCCGCAGCCCGCCGTCGCCCACGCGGATGCCGAACTGCTTTTCGATTTGCAGGTCGGCGAGACGACGCATCGCTTCCGGAGTCATCGCAGTCTGGGGCGTCTGCTCGAGGAAGCGCCGGTAGGCCTGCATGGCCTCATCGAGGCCCTGTTCGACCTTCACCTCCTGCAGGTCCGGGGACACCTTGCGCAGATCCGCCAGCGTCGCCTGCGGCCCCGCGTGGAGCCCGGCGCAGCCGACGACGAGACCCGGCATCAGCACGATCGGAAGGGCGAGGCGCCGCATCAACGTTCCTCCGCGCCCGGCCCGGCGCGCGCGGCCCGGTCGTAGCTCTCGGCGACGGCGTAGCGCGCCTGGGTCTGCTGCGTCACCAGGCGGTCCCGGCGGATCCGGAGCTGGTCGATGGCGACGGTCTCGATCAGATGACCCTGTTGGGTCATCAAGGTGTCGACGCGCTGCTGCGCCTCGTCGACGCTCCCGCGGAGCCGCTCGATCCGGACGTCATAGCCCGCATAGCTGTGGGTCGCCGCCTGCCTGCTTCTGACGAAGGCGTCGTACTTCCGGGTCAGGGCGTCGACGTCCGCGGTCAATTCCTTCAGGTGCGCGTGGGCCGCGGTCAGTCGCTCGGGGTACTCGGTCTCCAGCCGCCAGGTGATCACGCCGCGCAGACGGGCCGCGCGCTGCCGAAGCTCGAGCGCTTCGGGCCTGCCGGAGCCGCCGCCCTGCTTTTCGATGAGCGCGAGGCGCTCGCCGGCCATCCGCTCCTCCGCGGTGGCCAGGTCGCCCGGTCGCGGCGCGGTCAGCATCGCCTGCAGCCGCTCGGCGAGGTGCTTGCGCTGCTCCAGACGCAGGCGCATCCGCGAATCGAGCTCCCGGAACTGCGCGTCGGCCTCCGGCAGCAGCGGCTCGTAGTTCTGCCGGCGCAGCCGGATGATGTCGACGAAAGCGTCGAGGCTGGTCTTCCAGGCCCCGAGTCTGTCTTTGAGATCCTCGAGGTCGAGGTAGTTGTGCAGCGCGGTCTGGAAGTCGTGGGACGCCATCAACTCCATGAGATAGTAGGTGTCCGGCGCCTCGGGCAGGCTGCGCAGCCGGATGACCCAGGTTTCGTCCTCACGGCTCTCCTCGCGGTTCAGCGCCTTGAGGAACCGGCCTTCCCGGATGCTGGCGATCGAAGCGTCCACTCTTTCAATCTGTTTGCCGAACTGCTCGAGCGCCCGCCCGTACATGATCGCGGCGCGGCCGTTCAGGTTCAGGCTGGCGTAGGCATTCGGCACCGCAAGCATCGATTCCTGAACCGCGGCATCCGTCGGCTCGCGCTCCACCAGCAGCCCCCACGGAACGAGCGCCCGGGCGTACCGCTTCACCCTGGCCTCGGTCCAACCTGCCCGCAGAAGCGCCTGGTTCGAGAACGGCCCCTCGAGGCGGACGCGCTCCAGCGACTGCTTCGCCCGCTCGAAGTCGCCCGATTCGAACAGCATGCTGCCGAGCACCAGGTTGGACTTGTCGCGAACTGCGAGACTGGCGGGATCGCCGGCCGCAAGCGTTCCAGCCTTGTTCAGCTGCTCGATCGCTTCCTTTGGCTGGCCGTCCTGCAACAACGCGATGCCGAGGTTGTAGGCGACGAACCCGGCCAGGCTGGCGTCGTTCCTCAGCGGCCGGAGCACCTCGACGGCCTCGCCCGGATGGCCTGTGGCCATGTCGATGTTGGCGCGCAGAAACTCGACTTGGTCCGCGATCCTCTCGGGCACCTTCCCGCGGATCCGTCCCAGCGTTTGCAGCGCGTCGTCGAGCTGATCCTTCTGAAACTGGATCCGGGCGAGCCTGTAAGCGGCCTCGTTTCGTACCGATTCGTCGACGGCGCCTTCGAGCACCGCCTTGACGGCGCGACCGGCGCGCTGGTGCATGCGGTAGTCGAGCTCAAAGTCGCCGACCGAGAATTCGGCGTCGTTAATGTGGAAGTGAAGCGTATCGAGGCGGGGCTCATCCAGGCCGTGGTACTGGGCGAGCTCGCTGTCGAGCCGCTGGAGGGCGTCGAAATACTGACCCTGGTAGGCGTGATAGAGCGCCTCGCCGAAATAGAGGTCCCTCAGGTCGGCGCCCGCGGCCGGACCGACGGCCAGTCCCGATACCAGGCCGACTCCGATGAGCAGGTACGGTATCCGTCTCATGGCTCACCACTCCCCTAGCGTGATCGGAGTCTTGCCCGCCTCGGCTCCGGCCAGCGTCAGCCCCACCAGCTTCGGCTTCATGTCCTTGTGGAAGGAAAACCGACCCGTGCGGCTGAAGTCGGCGCCGCTCTCGAGCTTGCCGTCGACAAGCACCTCGAGCTGGTGATCCCCGGTCGCCACATTGCCCACGTAGATTCGCTGCACGCCGCCCTTGCGCAGGGCCTCGAGCTCCTTGAGGCTGTAGATGTAGTGCGTGACGAGCTGGCCATCGATCTGGAGTCGCACGGCGTCGAGGCGCATCGTGTCGCCCTTGACGATCGCGACGAAGATCGCGACCTGAGTCCCCGAAGGGTAAAGCAGCTTCTCCTCCAGCTGGCTCAGCTCGGCGGCGATACGGAGGACGTCCGATTTGACCTCCTGGATCTGCTCGTCCAGACCCCTCATCTGTTGCTGATCCTTTTGCGGCGCCACCTGCGCGCCCTTCGGCTCCGCCGGCGGCTGGCCCTTTGGCTGCGCCCAGCCGTAGACACCGCCCAGGCCGAGCAGGATGGCAAGGACGACGGCGCGCGCCGCAGGCTGAATCGACTCGGGACGCACGGACACCCGACGATCGGAGGGCGCGTGCGTGACACTCCGACCGGGTTCGATGGCGAGCTTGTCCTTCGTCTGGTTGCCTCGGGCCATGGCGTCCCTCCCCTTGCAATACGCCACCAGGTCGCCCACCAGGAGCGGCCACGTCGCTTCGTCTTGTCAGTCTTAAGCTCGTCGCGAGGCCCGGCTCACGCAAGGAGATCACCAAACTGTTCCCGTCCTAAGGGGTCTTTCCTGCCTCAATTCCGCACAGTGTCGATGCGATTCCGTCAAGTGTGTGTCGCGGTCTCGTTTTCCGGGGATTTTCGCTGCTTCCAACCGGACGTCTCCTGGCACGTCCCCGTCCGAACCGGACACAGCGACGAAGAGGTCTTCAGCGGAAAGCTGGAGACGCCGACGGCGTGAACGGCGGGAGCCGAACCCGCGTCCCATCCAGGTCGGGATCGCAGGGTGGTGGGTCAGCCGCCCGCGGCCATTCGGGTGAACAGGCGCTTCATCTTGTTGACCTGCGCGAGATAGACGCCGACGTCGTGATCGCCGCAGCGCTGGCGGGCCGGGGTACGGAAGCCGCGTGTCGCATAGGCGTCGCCGCCCCCCGGCCCGCACAGGTGGATCACGGCGGCCAGGTCCTGTTTCCGCTCGGGTGTGGCGGCCGCGAGCGGATGACGCGCGATGGCGCTCGCGACCTGGCGATCCAGGAGCGCCGACGTCATCTCGATGGCGTGACTCGGCACGACGCGGCTGTAGAGGCCGTTGAACCAGCAGTCCTCGGCCACCACGTGGTCGTGGATGCAGTAGCGCTTCGCCTCGTCGAACGTCGCATCGGTGATCTGGTACATGCCGACCGCGCTCGACGCCGGCTGGTACACCTCGAACGGATTCCGCGTCAGTCGCCAGCGCCAGTACGTCCGCGCCACCGGGTTGCCCGACCCTTCGACCTGGGCAAGGGCGGCCAGAAGGGCAGGCGTGATAACGGCGGTCGAGTGCTCATTGAAGAGCGGCCCGTAGCTCCTCCAGGTCTCGGCGGGGCTCTTGGCGAGCGCACCGCTCACCGGAAAGAACAGCTCGGTCGGCTTGCGGATTGCCTGATACACCCCATTGACCACGGCCCAGGCCGCCAGGAGGACGGCCACGACCGCGACGACGCGGATCGGACGCGGAGCGGCCCGCAACGCCCTGATCGAGCGTCGCACGGCCCG
>Ga0137398_10000740_pt1 | contig 12327 bp, 11 predicted proteins | sample czorhiz216metaG_FD_106659 | JGI IMG/M metagenome (GOLD analysis project Ga0137398, IMG submission 106659) | Vadose zone soil microbial communities from Angelo Coast Range Reserve, California, USA - czorhiz2.16 metaG | ecosystem: Environmental > Terrestrial > Soil > Vadose zone | place: USA...
CGACTCGAGCAGACGATCGAGGTCGATGAGGGTCACGACACGACCGTGCACCTCGGCGAGACCGGCCACGATCCCCGGGGCGCGCGGCACCGGGCGCACCCGCTGGAGCGGCGCCACCTCGAGGATGTCGCCGGCACGCAGACCGTACCAGCCCGTCCCGGATTCAAAGGTGAGGATCGGTCCGTTCATGATCGGCTCTCCTCAGGCCACCCTGAATATCGAAATCAATTCCTTGAGCGTGTCGGAGGTTTTCGCCAGCTCCTGCGCCGACGCCGACATCTCCTGCATCGAGGCGGTCTGCTCCTCTGTGGCGGCGGAAGCCTCCTCCGTCCCGGCGGCGTTGTCCTCGGCGATCTTGGAGATCTCCTCGATGGCCCGCACCAGCCCCTCCGCCCCCTTCGCCTGCGTTTCGGTCAGGACGGAGATCTCGGAGATCCGCTCCATGCTGGCGAGGACCGAGGTCACCATGCCGTCGATCGACACCTTGGCCTGCCGGATGACCGCCTCGCCCTCGCGGGCGGAGTGCGTGCTGTCGGTCATCGAGGCGATCACGTCGCTCGACTCGGAGTTGATCTCCTTGGCCAGCCGGGAGATCTGATCGGTGAACTTGCGCGCCGCGTCCGCAAGCTTCCGGATCTCCTCGGCGACCACCGAGAATCCGCGGCCGTGCTCGCCGGCGCGGGCCGCTTCGATGGTGGCGTTGAGGGCCAGAAGGTGGGTCTGCTGGGCGATATGGGTGATGAACTCGACCGACTCGTTGATCCGCAGGGCGCGGTCCTTGAAGCCTTCCACGTTCGTGGTGGCGGTCTCGATCCGCTTGACGATCTCGGCGACCTTGATCGAGGCCCCCTCCATCTGATCGCCGGCCAGGCGCGCACGCTCGCCGGCGTCCTTCGACGCCTTGGCCGCGAAGCGGGCCTTCTCGGTGATCCCCTCGACGGACGAGGCGAGATCGCGCGTGATGGCGGAGGTCTTGTTGACCATATCGGCGGTGCCCTCGGCCCCCTTGGCGATCGTCTGCACCGTGGAGGAGATCTCCTCGGTCGTGGCGTTCATCTCCTCGGCCGTCGCCGACAGCGACTGCGCCGACTCGAAGATCTGCTCGCTGACACTGCGGACTTCGGTGACGACGTTGATCAGGCTCCGGACCATGGTGTTGAACGAGGCGGCCAGCTCGCCGACTTCATCCTCGCCGCGCACGTTCACCTGGCGGGTCAGATCGCCCTGGCTGATCACGGCGCTGGCCGCCGCGAGGGCGCGCAAATTGCGGGTGAAGTAGCGTGACAGCACGATCGCCGCCACCAGGCCGATCAGGATCTCGATCGAGATGTAGCCGATCAGGTCCCAGTTCGAGTAGAAGCTCGGAGGGGTGAAGGCGAAATGGGTCACGATGAACAGGAAGGTCACCACCAGGAACGCCAGGGCCAGCTTCAGGCGCATGCGGCCCCCTCCATCGCCTGCGGCGACGCGCCGTCCTGCACCGGCAGGCGGCGATAGACGCGATCTCGGGCGCTCGCCACCTCGAACAGCGAACGCGCCGGCCCGAACAGACGCTCGACCCGTCCGAGGACCAGGTAGCCGCCCGTGTTCAGGGCCTCCGCGAAGCGGCGCAGGATGGTCTCCTGATGCTCGAGGGAGAAGTAGATCAGCACGTTGCGGCAGACGATCAGGTCGAGGTCGCCCCGCTCGAACGGATCGAGGAGGCTTTCGCGCTCGAACGCCACCAGACGGCGCAGGGCCGGACCCGGCGACGCGATCCCTCCGGCCTCGATGGTAAACAGGGACGCCGCATCCTCGGGAGCGTCCGCGAGCAGGGCCGGGGCGGCGAACTGACCGCGCTTGGCCGTCTCGAGCGCCGCGTCGTCCACGTCGGTTCCCAGGATCCGGACGCGGTTCCGCGCGGCGCCGGCGGCGGTCGCGAACAGGACGGCGAGCGAATAGGTCTCCTGTCCGGTCGCGCATCCGGCGCTCCAGACCTGGACCCGGCGGCGGCGGCCGGCGGCGCGCTCCATCAGCTCGGGCACGACCCTCTCCCTCAAGTAGGCGAAGCAGGTACGGTTCCGGAAAAACCCGGTCACCTTGATCGAAAGCGCCCGCTCCAGAAGGCCGATCTCTTCCGGATGACGCTTCAAATAATGCGCGTAGGCATCGATCCCCTGGAGCCTCAGGGCCCTGACCCGCACCAGGAGCCGACGGCGGAGGTAGCTCTCCTTGTATCGGGAGAGGTCGAGTCCCCGCGCCTCGACGAGATGGCGCTTGATCGTTTGCAAAATCTGGATCGAAGCGGTCGGCATCTCAGGCACGCGGAACGACCGTGGGACCGATCCCGCATCCACTTCATCCTCCTCACGATCGCAAGCACCGCGACGCAATATAGGTTGCGCCCCCCCAGGTTTCAACCGCCCGCCGGGGACCCGCTCCGGCGCCACCATCAGTGTGGTGACAATCCGTTGACATGGGCTGCGACCCGCACCGGCCGGCTCTTGAGGGCTTTGGGGGGACCTCCGGTCTGAATTGCCGCAGGCAGGAGTGGCCGGGTCGTGTGAGACCGAGCGACCAGGGGCCCCGCCGCGCGGTCCACAGCGCGGTGGGTAGGAGCGAGGCGAGGGTCGCGTGAGCGACCCGGACCCGTGCCCGGCCACTCCTGCCTGCGGAGATTCAGACCAGCGGCGTCCCCAGGAAGCCCTCAAATTGACTCCACCCGACGCGTGGTCTAAACTTTTCGGCCCATCGAGCTCTCGCTGGCAACTGGTCGACCCGTTCTCCCAGGAGGTCATTCCCGTCATGGAACAGGACATCAAGCGAATCAACGACCTCGTGGCGAAGGAGTCGGTCTTCGTCGAGCAGATTCTGGGGGAAGTGCGCAAGGTGATCGTGGGGCAGAAAGTGCTGCTCGACCGGCTGCTGATCGGGCTGCTCGGCGACGGGCATCTCCTCCTGGAGGGGGTGCCGGGCCTGGCGAAAACGCTCTCGGTGAAGACGCTGGCGGATGTCGTCGAGGCGCGCTTCCAGAGAATCCAGTTCACGCCGGACCTGCTTCCCGCGGACCTGGTCGGGACGATGATCTACAACCAGAAGGACGGTCAGTTCGTGGCGCGGAAGGGCCCGGTGTTCGCGAACATCGTGCTGGCCGACGAGATCAACCGGGCGCCCGCCAAGGTCCAGTCGGCCCTGCTGGAGGCGATGCAGGAGAGGCAGGTGACCATCGGCGAGACCACCTACCCGCTGCAGCCGCCGTTTCTGGTGCTGGCGACCCAGAATCCGATCGAGCATGAGGGAACCTACCCGCTGCCCGAGGCGCAGGTCGATCGGTTCATGCTGAAGCTGCGGGTCGACTACCCGTCGAAGACCGAGGAGCGCGAGATCCTCGACCGGATGAGCGCCGGCGCTGCGTTCGACGTCCGGCGGTTGGTCACGCCGGCCGATATCCTGCGGGCCCGAAGCGTGGTCAGCCAGGTCTACATCGACCCCCGCATCAAGGACTACATCGTCGACATTATTTTCGCCACCCGCCGGCCCGAGGACTACAAGCTGGACATCAAGGGGCTGGTGCAGTTCGGTGCCTCGCCGCGGGCCACCATCTTCCTCGCGGTGGCCGCGAAGGCCCATGCCTTCATCCGCGGCCGCGGCTACGTCACCCCCGAGGACATCAAGTCGATCGCGTTCGACGTCCTGCGCCACCGGATCATCCTGACCTACGAGGCCGAAGCCGAGGACGTGTCGACCGAGACCATCATCCAGAGAGTCCTCGACACGATCGAGGTGCCGTGACCGCCCCGCGCCGGGAGCCGTTCCCCGCCCATGCTGCCCGCTGAGATTCTGAAGAAGGTCCGGCGGATCGAGATCCGCACCAACCGCCTCGTGAACGAGTCGCTGGCGGGCGAGTACCACTCCGTGTTCAAGGGGCGCGGCATGGAGTTCTCAGAGGTGCGCGAGTATCAGTTCGGCGACGACGTCCGGACCATCGATTGGAACGTCACCTCGCGGATGGGCCACCCGTACGTCAAGAAGCATATCGAGGAGCGCGAGCTGACGGTCATCCTGCTGGTCGACTTTTCGGCCTCGGGAGAATTCGGAACGCGCCGGCAGTTCAAGCGGGAGATCGAGGCGGAGATCTGCGCCCTTCTGGCCTTCTCGGCGATCAAAAACAACGACCGCGTGGGGCTCATCGCCTTCACCGACAGGGTCGAGACCTTCCTGCGGCCGCGCAAGGGGAAGGACCACGTGCTGCGGGTGATTCGCGAGGCCCTCTACTTCCGTCCCAAGGGACGGCGGACCGACATCGGGCAGGCGCTGGAGTTCCTCTACCGCGCCGTCAGCAAGCGGAGCGTCGTCTTCCTGATCTCCGATTTCCTCGGCGAGGGGTTCGCGCGACCGCTCCGTGTCGCGGCGCGCAAGCACGACGTCATCGCGCTCACCGTGACCGACCCGCGCGAAGAGGAGCTGCCGCCGATCGGGCTTCTCGATCTCGAGGACGCGGAGACCGGCGAGGCGCTGGTGGTGGATGCCTCGGACCGGAGGACGCGCGAGCAGTTCGGACGCTGGGCGAGGGATCGCCGCGCGTCGCGCGAGGCCCTGTTCCGATCGATCGGCATGGATGCCCTGGAGCTGTACACCGATCGTCCATACGACGCCGCGCTGGTCCGCTTCTTTCACCGGCGCGCGCGGAAGCTGCGCCGTTGAGCCGCACCGCGGAGGGCGCGATGTCCCCGACGCCGGATTCCACCGGCGCTCCCGCGTCCTCTTCGTCCTCCGGCACTCCGGCCGCCTCCCCGTCTCCCGGCCCCCCGGCCAGCTCCATGCCGCCCGCGCCCGCGGCCGGGGTCGCTCTCCAGGTCGCCGCCGATCGGGCCAGCGCGACGGTCGGCGACCCGATCACCCTGACGGTGCGGTTGACCTATCCCCCCGGCACCTCGATCCGCAGCTTCAGCCCCGCCGCCTCGCTCGGCCCGCTGACCCTGCTCGATCGGACGCCCGGCACTCCCCATCCCGCGCCGGACGGCCGCATGGAGGAGCTCACGCTGCTCAAGGTCGCGGCGTATCAGGTGGGGCCGCTGGAGGTGCCGGCCCTCGAGGCCACCTATCTCGATCGGGAGGGGAGGGAAGGGAAGGCGTCGAGCGCGCCCGTGGCGATCAACGTGACGTCGGTGATCAAGGAGGGAGAGACCGCGCCGGCCGACATCAAGCCCCAGGCGCTCATGGCGGAGCGTTCGATCTGGCCCTTTCTCCTGCTGGCCCTTCTTCTTCTGGGGGCGGGGGTCTGGCTCTGGTACCGCCGCCGCAAACCCCGGACGGCGGAGGCGGTGGCGGTCCCGGCGGCGCCCCGGCGCCCCGCTCACGAGATCGCCTATGCCGAGCTGGAGCGTCTTCTCTCGTCGGGGCTCCTTGAGGCGGGCCGGTTGAAGGAGCTGTATATCGAGCTGGCGGAGATCCTGAGGCGCTATCTCGGAGCGCGGTTCGCGGTCGAGACGTTCGAGAAAACGACGACCGAGATCCTCGAGGCGCTCCGGTCGGTCCGGGCCCCGGCGAAAGCGATCGCCATGGCGTCGCAATTCTTCGCGTCGTGCGATCTGGTCAAGTTCGCGAAGCACAGGCCCGGTGTCGAAGATACCCGGGACACGGTTCAGAGGGCGTACGCGTTGATCGATGAGACCCGGCCTGCGGCGCCGCACGCGCCGCTTGAGTCCGCGGGCGCCCGCGCCGCGGCCGGAGGGACCCCCCGATGAACGGCTTCCGGTTCGCCAATCCCTGGGGCGGCCTGGCGATGCTCCTCCTCCTGGCGGTCGTCGCCTGGCGGGCGGCGGGCCGCCGGCGCGCCACGCTGGTCTTCCCCGGGACCGATCCGCTCCGCGCCATCCGCCAGCCGCCCGCCGTCCGGGCGCGGCACCTGCCGACGGCGCTGCGCTTTGCCGGCCTCCTGCTCCTGGTGGTTGCCTTCGCCCGCCCGCAGACCGGACGCCACGAAGAGGAGGTCCTCACCGAAGGGATCGACATCGTCCTGGCGCTCGATGATTCGGGGAGCATGCGTACGGAGGATTTCAAACCGAACAACCGCCTCGAGGTGGCCAAAGATGTCGTGGGGCAGTTCGTGCGGGGCCGGCGGAACGATCTGCTCGGTCTGGTCGTCTTCGCCGCCAACGCCTACACCCGCTGCCCCCTCACCCTCGATTACGGGGTGCTGCTCGATCTGCTGAAGCAGGTCGATGTCGCGCCGCGCGAGGAGGACGGAACGGCGATCGGCATGGGGCTGGCCACGGCGGTGGGCCGGCTCAAGGACGCCAAGGCGAAGAGCAAGGTGATCGTGCTTCTGACGGACGGCCGCAACAATCGCGGCCAGATCGATCCGCTCAGCGGTGCGCGGCTGGCGCAGGCGCTCGGGATCAAGGTGCACACCATCGGGGTGGGCACCGAGGGGGAGGCGCCTTATCCGATCGACGATCCGATCCTGGGCCGGCGGTACATCAGCGTCCAGGCGGACATCGACGAGAAGACGCTTCAGGAGATCGCGGCGACGACCGGGGGCCAATACTTCCGAGCCACGGACAGCCGCTCGCTCCGGATGATCTTCGCCGCCATCGACAAGATGGAGCGAACCGAGATCAAGGTGAAAGGGTACACGAGACACCTGGAGCAGTTCGCCGCCTTCCTCTACCCCGGCGCCTTCCTGATCTTCGTCGAGCTGGTCCTGGGCGTCACCTGGCTGCGGAGGATCCCCTGATGCGCTTCGCCGCTCCGGGTTACCTCTGGATGCTGCTCGCCCTGCCCCTCATGGCGATGCTCTTCGTGCTGGCGTTCCGCCGCAGGCGGCGCGCTCTCGAGATCTTCGGTGATCTGCGGCTGGTCCGCCGTCTCGCGGCGACCTCGAGCACCGAGCGGCGCGTCGTCAAGGCGGCCCTGATCGTGGCGGCCGCCTTGTTCCTGATGCTGGCGCTGGCCCGCCCGCAATGGGGCGCGCGACTCGAGACCGTGACACGCAAGGGGGTGGATGTCGTCGTGGCGGTCGACACCTCGCTCAGCATGATGGCCGAAGACGTCAAGCCGAACCGCCTCGCCCAGGCGCGGGCCGCGGTTTCGTCGCTCATCGAAGAGCTGCAGGGAGACCGGATCGGGCTGGTGGCCTTCTCGGGCAGGGCGTACGTCGCCTGTCCGCTGACGCTCGATTACGCCGCCGCCAGCCTCTTCCTCGACGTCCTCGAGCCGGACCTGATCCCGGTGCCGGGGACGGCGATCGCCGAGGCGATCCGTGTGGCCGATCGCGCCTTCCCCGAAGGGGAGCGCCGGAACCGCGTGATCGTCCTGCTCACCGACGGCGAAGATCACGAAGGGGATGTCGAGGGGGCGGCGCGCGCCGCCGCGGAGGATGGGATCACCATCTACACCCTCGGGATCGGCACCCCGGAGGGCGAGCCGATCCCCATGCGAAACGCCCGCGGGGCTGTGGTGGGGTATAAAGAGGACACGAAGCGGCGGAAGGTCACCAGCCGCCTGGGGGAAGGCTCGCAGCAGGCGATCGCGGCGGCGACCGGCGGCAGGTACTACCGCTCGACGCCGGAGGGCGGGGAGTTGAAGCGGATCTACGAGGCGATCGCGGGGATGGATCAGGCGACTCTGGCCACCCGGATGCACACCGCCTACGAGGAGCACTACATGCTGCCGCTGGGAATCGCGATCCTGCTTCTGGCAATCGAGGCGGCGATCTCCGATCGGAAGCGCTCCGAGCCTTGGTCCTCGTCGGTCGTGGAGAGCGCGGCATGAGGCGCGCAACGGTCCTTCTGATGGAGCTGCTCGCCGCGGGCGCCGCCGCTCCGGCGGCCCTGGCCGGCGACGCCGCGGCGCGGAACAACGAGGGGAACCGCCTCTACGAGCAGAAGCGCCTCGACGACGCGCTGAAGAAATACACCGACGCGCAGGTCACCCTGCCGAACGCGCCGGAGCTGCATTACAACATCGGCAACGTCCTGTTCCGCAAGGGAGAGATCGACAAGGCGATCGAGGAATACCTGAAGGCGCAAAGCGCCCGGGACCCGCGGCTGTCGCAGGCGGCCACCTTCAACCGGGGCAACGCGCTGATGAGCGCCGGCAAGCTGCAGGATGCCGTGAACGCCTACGTGCAGGCGCTGCGGGCCCGGCCCGACGACGCCGACGCCAAGCGGAACCTCGAGCTCGCCCTGCGCCTGCTTCAGGAGAAACAAAAGGACAAGACGAAGCAACCCGACAAGCAGGATGACGCGCAGAAGCCTCCGAAGCCCCCGCAGGAGAACGGATCCCCGCAGGGCCAGGGAGATCAGAAGAAACCGATGCCGCGCAAGGGCGAGGCGCCGATGAGCGAGGAGGAGGCCCGCCGCATCCTCGAGGCGCTGCAGGATCAGGAAAAGGAAGGGATCAAGCAGCATGTCCAGGCGGCAATCCCGGGCGACCGCAAGCCGCCCGAGGAGGATTGGTGAGGCGCCGCCGCAGCCTCGGGATCCCTTTGGCCGCCGCGGTTCTCCTGCTGGCGATGCCGGCCGCGCCTTGTTTCGCGCAGGAGGTCACCGTGCGCGCCCAGGCGCAGCCGATGCGCGTCGAGGAGGGGGACCAGGTGACGCTCGCGATCGAGATCGCGGGAGAGTCGCTCGACCAGGTCCCTCCGCCCGACCTCTCGCAGATCGATGATTTCCAGATTCTCGGCGGTCCCTCGTCATCGACGCGGTTCCAGTGGATCAATGGACGGACCTCCTCATCGAAGACCTATACCTATCTGCTCAGACCGCGCCATGCCGGAAGCCTGACCATCCCTTCGCTCGGCGTGCTGGTGCACGGCCAGACCCTTCGCACGCGACCGATCGAGATCGAGGTGCTGCGCGCGGGCGGTCTGCGCTCGCCGGCGGCGCCGCCGCCGGCCGGTTCGATGCAGGGGGGCGGGCCGGGTGTGGGCCCGGGCGTCGGAGGGCCCGGGCTCCCGCGGCCTGGAGCGCGCCAGCCCGGCGGGGCGGGAGTTCCCGAGGTGCGCGTCCGCTCGGAGGTGGATGACCATACCGTCTACGTCGGCCAGCAGCTGACGCTGCGCGTCTTTCTCGACACGCAGACGCAGATTCTCAATCTCGGGCTTCAGGACCCGCCGACCTTCCCCGGTTTCTGGGCCGAGGAGATCAAGGTCCCGGAGAATCTCGAGGTCAAGCGGGTGCAGATCGGAAATGCGCCGTTCAACGAATACACCTTGATGAAGCGCGCCCTCTTTCCAACCAGCACGGGATCGCTCACGATCCCGCCGATGAGCTACCAGATCCAGGTGCGGCGCCTGAGCCAGGATCCGATCGAGAGCTTCTTCTTCACGCCGACCGAGACGGTCGTGCGGCGCACCGAGCCGGTGACCGTCAACGTCCTGCCTCTGCCGGCCGCCGGGAAGCCGTCCGGCTTCTCGGGCGCGGTCGGCAGCTTCAACATCGCCGTGACCGCCGACCGCGCGTCGTCGCAGGTCAACGACGCCATCGGCGTCAAGGTGCGGATCAGCGGCGAGGGGAGCCTCAACGCCCTCGGTGCTTCGCCGCTCCCGGAGCTGTCCGATTTCAAGCAGTATGCTCCCAAGGTGGCGAGCACCGTCGCGATCCAGAACGATCGTCTACGTTCGGAGAAGATCTGGGACTATGTCCTGATCCCGCTGGCCCCCGGCGCCCAGACCGTACCTCCGATCACGTTGAGCTTCTTCGATCCCCGGAAGAAGGAGTACCGGCAGATCTCGAGCCCGGCCATACCGATCCAGGTGGCGCGCGGCGCGGAGCGCGCCGGGGCCCCTGCGCCGGCGATGAACCAGAGCGATGTCCGCCAGGTCCGGCAGGACATTCATTACATCAAGCTGGCCCCGCGCGGTCTGGTGGATCGTTCCCGGCCCTTCTATCGCTCGACGCTGTTCGCCTTGCTGGTGCTGATGCCGTTCGCGGCCGATCTCGGCCTGCTGGTGTACGCGCGGGCCACCCGGGACCCGACCCACGCCGGCCGGCGGCTGCGGCGCGAGCGGCGGGCGCGAGGCCGGGCCCGGCGGCGGCTCAAGGAGGCGCGCCGGCGGCTGGCGCCGGCGACCTCGCGCGCCTTCTACGCCGCGGTGGCGCAGGCGCTCACCGAGTACGTGGCGGACAAATTCGACACCGCGGCGGCCGGTCTCACGCACCAGAGAATCGAGGAGCTGCTGGCGGGCGCGGGCGCCCCCGACGCTCTGCGCGCCGACTACCATCGCGCCCTGGAGGCGTGCGATTACGCCCGATTCGCCCCGACCTCCTCCATCGGGGAAGAGATGCAGCGGACGCTCCAGGCCGCGGAGCGAATCCTGGTGGCGCTGGAGAGGAGCCTCCCGGGATGAACCGCCGGTTCGCGCGCGGAGCGCTGGCCGCCCTCGCCCTTGTCGCGATCGATCTCCGCGCCGCACGCGCCTCGACACCCGAGGAGCTGTTCGCGAAGGCGAACAGCTCCTACGAGGAGGGCCGGTTCGAGGAGGCGGCGGACACCTACGGGACCATTCTCAAGTACGGTCTTAAAGATCCGCGCGTTCTCTACAATCTCGGCAATGCCTCGTTCAAGCTGGGGCGCCTCGGACCGGCGATCCTCAACTACGAGCGGGCGCTGCGGATCGATCCTTCCGACCTGGAGGCGCGCGACAATCTGCAGCTTGCGCGCGCCAGGATCCGCGACCGGGCCCCGGAGGCCGAGATCCCGTTCCCGATCGCGGCGATCCAGGGGGCCCTTCAGATCCTGGCGCCCGACCGGATGGCGGTCCTGTTTCTGATCGCATGGGTGGCCGCCTCGGCTCTGGGCGGCTCCTTCCTGCTGGCGAGAACCGAGACCCGCCGGCAGGCCCTCGGTTATCTGCTTCTGGGGGGCGCGACCCTGGTCCTCCTGGCCGGTCTCGGCCTGTTCGTCACCGTGCGGATGAATCTCGAGCCCGTCGGCATCGTCATGCAGGATCGGGTGGACGTGCGCAGCGGTCCTGCCGAGGACAACACGATCCTGTTCACGGTCCACGAGGGCACCCGGCTCCAGCTCCACGGGCGGCGCGAGGGCTGGTTCCAGGTCAGCCTTCCGAACGCCCTGAGCGGTTGGATTCCGTCGGCGAGCGTGGAGGCGGTTTGACTCCGGCCCCGGCCGGCACGCCTTCGGATCCCCCGCTCGGTCTCTACCTGCATGTTCCGTACTGCACCGTCCGTTGCTCGTATTGCGATTTTTTCCTGGTGCCGGCCCGCGGCCGCGGCTTCGAGGAGTATTGCGGCGCGCTCGCCGCGGAGATCGGGGCGACCTCCGACACCCTGCGGGCGCGGTCGGTCGACACGCTGCACCTGGGAGGGGGGACCCCCTCGCTCCTGCCCGCGCCGCTCCTGGGGACTCTCCTCGACGCGGCGCGCCGCGTCTTCCGGTTCGCGCCGGAGGCCGAGATCGGCCTGGAGGCGAACCCCGAGGATCTCGAGGCGGCTCGTCTCGCCGCGCTGTGCGAACAGGGGATCCGCCGGCTGACCATCGGGGTCCAGTCGCTCGACGACCGGTCGCTCAAAATGCTGCGCCGCCCTCATACGGCCCGGCAGGCGCTGCGGTCGATCGAGCTGGCTCGGAAGACGCCTTTCCGAAGCCTGGGAGCCGATCTGATCCTGGGGCTGCCCGGCCAGGATCGCGCGCCGACGCTCGCCCAGATCGACACCCTGCTCGACCTCGGCGTGGACCACCTCTCGCTCTATCTCCTCGAGCTCCATCCGAGGACGCGGCTGGGCCGCGAGACCGAGCTCGGGCGGCTGCGGCCGATGGGGGACGATGAGGCGGCCGGTCTTTACGAGGAGGCGGCCGACCGGCTCGAGGCGCGCGGTTTCGAGCATTATGAGATCTCCAATTTCGCCCGTCGCGGACACCGCAGCCGTCATAACGTGAAGTACTGGAGCGATCAGGAGTACCTCGGCTTCGGACCCTCGGCGCATTCCTACGCAGGGGGCCGGAGATGGATGAACCGGGCGGACCTGAGCGCCTATCTCGCCGGACGGGGTCTCGACCCGGGAGTCATCGAGGACCCGCAGCCGCGCGCCGGTCGGGGGTCGGAGGCGCTCTGCGCCGGGCTGCGGATGCTGGAGGGCGTCGACCTCGAGGCGCTCCGGGCGCGATACGGCCGGGTGATCCCGGAGGTGGGGGCGCCGGTTCTGACGGAGCTCGGCGATCTCGGTCTCGTCACGATCGCCGGCCCCAGGCTGATTCTCACCCGACGGGGCCGGTTGATCTCGAATGAAGTATTCCTGCGGCTTCTCGAACGGCAGGACGGGGAGGTGTCGGACTCCGGGGCCGGGGATGCCGTCCCGGGGTCCAGGGCGCTCAGTTGACGTA
>Ga0137398_10000742_pt1 | contig 12312 bp, 10 predicted proteins | sample czorhiz216metaG_FD_106659 | JGI IMG/M metagenome (GOLD analysis project Ga0137398, IMG submission 106659) | Vadose zone soil microbial communities from Angelo Coast Range Reserve, California, USA - czorhiz2.16 metaG | ecosystem: Environmental > Terrestrial > Soil > Vadose zone | place: USA...
CGTTCTTAACCGACCTGGCAAAGTGGGCGAAACTCGCAAGTAAGTAACTGGCAAGTAACCGTTAGAAACGACTCTTAACCGCAGAGATTACTGAGTTGCCGCGGAGAAGGCTGAGAGAAGACCGCACCTGATTCTCTCTGCCAACTCGCGACTTCCTAGTGACCCCTGCGGTTAAGTCTTTTTCGGCCAGTTTGACAGCTAAATTTCCCCGCTGCTACCGTCAGCCTTCCTTTGCGCTACCGGGATCCGAAGTCCGCCTTCCCTCCTCGCAGGTCCCGTCACTCCAGCGTACCTAGGGTTGGTTGCCTGCGGTCAGGCGGGTGCCGAAGGACTTGGCGCAGCCGCTGCGATAGTTGGTGCCGTCGATAGCGAAGAAGTTGACGGTCCCGTCAGAGGCGAAATGGTTTTCGTCGGTGACGACAATCGCCTGCACAATCTTCTGTGTGCCCGTCTTCAAGCCCGGAGGCGTCGTGGGGGAATCGAACAGGATGAAGGCTTCGACCACCATCAGGTATTGGCCGTCGCCGACAAGCTTCCAGAAGCCGTGGCCGGAGGTGCGTTGTCCAGGGAGCAGGCCGGGGTTGCTGGTGGTTTCGGTTTCGGTGCCACCGCGATGGAAGCTGAGCAACGAATTGAACGGCGGAAAGGTTATGGCGGGATTGGCGCAGTTGTACTGCACAACCTGTACGCGCCATGTGCCTTCCAGTCCGTTGGGAGATTGGTCGGATTGAGCACCGGCGGTCATACCAGATCCCAAGACGAGAACGCCTACCAGAAGGGCGCCGGCAGCTGCTGTGAATGTCTTCGAAACTCCTGATTTCATGTCGATCTCCTTTTCAATTCGAGCTTCGCCGGATGGTGCGGCGGATGCAGGGGCATAGTGCCATCCCGCACGGGGCGTGACCATGAAGCGGGCATGAAGTTACTGTGTAGTTTTTCTGTAGACCGCCGACATGAGAGAATCTCGGCACTAGTGAAGTGCCTCCCATGAAGCCGTCTGAATCCCCTACGGTTTTTCGTTTCGGCGATTTCGAGCTTGACGTCGGAGCCTATGAGCTGCGACTGCGAGGGAAGCCGGTGCGGCTGGAACGACGTCCCATGGACTTGATGATTCTCCTGGTGGAGCGGCGAAATCAGTTGGTTTCGCGAGACGACATTGTCCGCAGGCTTTGGGGCGACGGCGTGTTTGTGGACGTCGAGACCGGCGTCAACACGGCCATTCGCAAGGCGCGGCAAGCGCTACGCGATTCCACGGAGGCGCCGAAGTTCATCGAGACCGTTTCTGGAAAGGGCTACCGCTTTGTGGCGGCGGTCACGGCCGAGAAATCAAAAGCCGATGCACAGGCGCCGGTCCGGCCTCAGCCCCGCGTCATGCTGGCGGTATTACCGTTTGAGAATTTGTCCAAAAATCCGGACCAGGAATACTTCAGCGACGGTCTCACGGAAGAGACGATCAGTTACCTGGGAAGGATGAGTCCCGAGAGATTGGGAGTTATCGCGCGAACCACGAGCATGGCGTACAAGCGGACGACGAAGAGCATCCGCGAGATCGGCGCTGAGCTAGCGGTGGAGTACGTTCTAGAAAGCAGCGTCCGGCGGGAGGGTGGTCAAGTAAGGATAACTTCGCAGTTGATCCGGGTCAGTGACCAGACGCATGTGTGGGCTTGCACATACGATCGCGAGTTCACGGGTGTCCTTGCGATACAAAGAGATTTGGGGATGGCGATCGCAGATCACGTGCGACTGAGGATTTCTCCGGAGCAGATGAGCGTGCTGGAGCGCGAGCAGCCACAGAATCCGGAAGCATACGATCTATATCTGCGAGGCCGGTACTTTTGGAACCAGCTGTCACCGCCGACGACGCAGCGGGCACTGGAATTTTTCGGCCGGGCTACGGAGTTGGATCCCCGCTATGCTCTGGCCTGGTCAGGGATTGCCGACACGCTGGCAACCAGTCCGATTACCGGCGATGCTTTTCCGCTGCGAATTTGGCCGCGTGCTAGCGAGGCAGCTCAGCGGGCGGTGCAGGCCGCGCCGGAGATGGCGGAGACCCAGACCTCACTGGGGTTTGTAAAATTCTGGCTGGACTGGGATTGGGTTGCGGCAGAGGCCGCCTTCCGCGCCGCGATCGCGGCCAATCCCAGCTATGCGCTCGGACACCGCATGCTGGGGATTGTGCTGTCTCACCTTAATCGGAAGGAAGAAGCGCGGTCGGCAATCAAACGGGCCCGCGAACTGGATCCCCTGAACGTGGGGCATTACGCATTATCGGCGCAGATTGCATTCGCGGGACGGGATTTTCCTGCCGCAGTCGAGTTTGCGCAGCAGGCGATTGGGCTCGATCCGGAGTTTTGGATCGGGCATATCCAGTTGGGGCAGGCGTATGAGCAACTGAGTCGTACCGACTTGGCGTTGGAAACTCTGGTCAACGCTGCGCGCTTGAGCGGGAACAGCAAGGCGCTGTCGGTGCGGGCTTATGTGTTGGCCAAGGCCGGAAGAGCAGATGCGGCGCTTCAGCTACTGCACACGCTGGAAGAATCTGCTTCCAGGGAACGTTACGTTCCGCCGTACGCGATTGCGCTAATCTATCTTGGGTTGGGAGAAAAGGAGTTGGTCTTCAAGTATCTGGAGCGGGCTTACGATGCGCATGACGTACATCTGACATTTCTGACCTACGACGCGAAATGGGATGAGTGCCGCAGCGATCCGCGATTTGTGGAATTGACCGGGCGCTGCGGGTTTGGGGCTTAAAGGGGATGCGGAGCCAGCCGGCCAGGAGTGGTGACGGGCAGACGAGGGCGTCCGCTCCTCCGCGATCAGCCCAGCCAGTTTGACAGCGGAATTTCCCGGGTGCTACCGTCAGCCTTCCTTTGCGCTACCGTCTCGAATACGCACTGGCGTGGGTCCTCATAAAGTTTGTTGGCGCACTGCCCAGGCCGCTGGCACGCGCTGCCGGAATTTCGATTGCGTGGACGGTTTATCTCCTTCATCGCAAGCTGCGCCGGGTGGGACTGCGCAATCTGGAGCTGGCGTTTCCGGAACAAAGCTGGGCCGAGCGGAAGCACATTCTGCATGGTGTCTTCACATCTCTAGGACGCCAGGTAGCTGAAGTCTGCCTTTTTCCCAAATACACGCCCGAGAATGTCAGCAAAATTGTGGTCTACGAGGGCTTTGAGAATTTCGAGCGTGCGGTGGCCCGCGGCAAAGGCGTGCTTTTCCTGACCGGACATCTAGGCGCATGGGAACTGTCGGCGTTCGCTCACTCGCTTTATGGACATCCATTGAACATCGTGATGCGGCCTCTGGACAATCCATATCTCGATCGCCTGACGCGCCGATATCGCACCATGCACGGCAACAAGGCTGTGGACAAGGATTTCGCCCGTGGCCTGATCGCCGCCATGCGCAAAGGAGAGACCGTCGGCGTCCTCATGGACACGAACATGATCGTCAGCCAGGGTGTGTTCGTGGACTTCTTCGGCATCTCCGCATGCACGGCCAGCGGCATGGCGCGAGTTGCGCTGAAGACGGACGCAGCAGTCATACCCGGCTTCACCATCTGGGACCCCCAACTGCAGAAGTATCGGCTGCGATTCGATCCGGCGGTGAAACTGGTCCGCACCAAGGACAGAGAAGCCGACATGGTGGCTAACACAGCCCTATTCACCAAGGTTATTGAAGACTACATTCGCCGCTATCCCGACCAGTGGTTGTGGGTGCACCGGAGATGGAAGACCCGTCCAGAGGGCGAGAAGGGACTGTATTGATTTGGGGAGGAGCGGCAGCCGTGACTACACGTAAAAACGTCGTCAAGAAAGTGAAGGCTCAGACTCAAGTTGACGTGGCCGCAGTCCGGAGCTCGTCCGCCGAGATTTTTCTGCTCAACGACCGCATCAACCAGATGCTGATCGAGCGTCTTGACCCTGCGGCCTGGAGAGGCAAACCGCCCGGCAAGGTCCGCGCCATCGCGGCGATCTTCACCCACATGCATAATGCCCGCTGTAAGTGGATCAGGCTTACCGCTCCGCACCTGAAGGTTCCACAACAGCTCAACCGCGGGCACTGCACCCCGAAGCAGGCCCGTTTGAGATTAGCCGAAAGCGCTGCTCGTTGCGCGGAGATGCTTGATGAAGGGCTTGGCGATGGCAGCGGCCGCGTCAAGAGATTTCTCCGAGACGGCTGGGCTAAACCCTGGCCGATTGGCCAGGAAATGCTGTGCTACATGATTTCTCACGAAGCCCATCATCGCGGACAGGTGTGCATGCTGGCGCATCAGCTCGGATATCCGTTGACTACCCAAGTGACGGCAAGGATGTGGAGTTGGGAGAGGCTGACACCAATCTTTACCAATCTCTAAGTACATTGACACGGTTTGAAAGTATCCTTTTGGGTGCAGGGCAGCACCTGACTGGTTATGAAACGTCTTGCATCCGCGATCCTTCCCCGAAGTCTCCCTGAAATAAGAACAACACCGTCGATATCGAGGCGACGACTATGGCGAAAATTCTGCAGGATCAATTCGTGCTTCGTCGGATAAGCGGACGACGAAAGGCCAGATGGGCAGGCGTGCTTGTGCTTGGCCTTGCACTGGCTATAGGTTCCCCTCAAGTAGGCTTTGGGCAAACCAACCAGCAGCAGGAACAGCGGGAACAGCAGGAAAGAGACCGGCAGCGTGAGCAGCAGCAACGTGACCAACAGCAGCGTGATCAACAACAGCGGGAACAACAGGAACGCGACCGACAGCAGCGTGATCAGCAACAACGGGAGCAGCAGGAGCGTGACCAACAACAACGTGATCAGCAACAGAGGGAGCAACAGGCACGCGACCAACAACAGCGTGATCAGCAGCAGAGGGAGCAGCAGGAGCAGCAACAGCGTGACCAGCAACAGCGGGAGCAGCAAGAACGCGAGCAGCAACAGCGCGACCAACTGCAGAGAGAACAGCAGGAACGCACGCAACAGCTGCAACACTCTTCCAGCGAGTCTCCTGTGCAGAACTCGAATACTATCCGGGAAGACTCCCCGGCCACAGGCGCCCGTCCGTCCGCAAGTGATGTCAAGCGCGCGACTCCTGAAATCCAACCTGGCAGCGTGGAGCGCAAGATCAATAGTGTCCCGGTAAGCGCCACCGCGACGAAAGACCGCGCCTCAGCACCGATCGAGCCCAACCTTCGCCGGCCAGTCTGCACAGACGCATCGTGTCAGGAGCCTGCGCCCAAGCCGGTACAGCCAAAGCCCGTAGTAGCTGAACCGCCGCACAAGATCTGTAAGGACGGAGCTTGCAAGGCTTGCCCTGCGGGCCAAGTGGAGGGGAAAGATGGCTCCTGCACACCGGCGCCGCGCGTGGTCAAGAACGGCAGCGTGAGTGGAACCGGGAGCGCGAAAAACGCGGCCCAGCAGGCTTGCGCCGCAGGTCAAGTCTGGAACGGCGCTCAATGTGTGGTCATGGGGGGAAAGCAGTGCCTGCCGGGACAGACCGGAGCCGGCGCTAATTGTCAGGACTGCACAATCGCCACAGCTGGCACGCAGAACATCATTGTGCGACTCAGGAGCGCGCGGCAGAACAGGGACAGCGCATGCCTGCAAAATCCAACCGGGAAGGAGTGCCAGGCTGCAGAGACAAACTACAACATGACGCTCAGCGAATACCGAAACGTTCTTGGAGGTGTGCCTATCGAATGCCAGAGATCGCTGCCTGACCCGATGGCGATTTAGCGCGCGGCGCTTTTATCTCCATGCAAATTTGGCAGTAGTTCGTTCCAAAATCAGAATTCCCATCCTGTCGCAACGAACGCGACAAGGATGGGTAGCCGGTGCTGGGATGGGCACCCAGAGGGAATCAATCCCCAGTACCCGTCGCCTTCATACTTGAATCCTCCGAACTGGATCCCGCCTTGCGCATGCGGATTTCGGCTCCGTTGCGTTCGAATGAGACTTCGTCCATCAACTCATTGATGAGATAGATTCCGCGGCCGTGGTCGGATTGGAGATTCTCGGTGGCCAGCGGATCGCGAACTTCGTTGAGGTTGAATCCCTGGCCGGGATCACGCACCACGATCACCACATCGGAAGCGTCAGTGCAGGCGACGCAGCACTCCACTTTCTTTGTGGGATCGTTATTGCAGCCGTGGACGATGGCATTGGCAAGGGCTTCGCGCAGGGCAAGCTCAATCTGAAATTCACTGTCCTTACCACATTTCATCTGCCGGGCAATTTGCATGACGCCATCTACAACTCCGTCAATCGCGTTGGGATCGGCGGGGATGGTGATATCCAGCTTGCAGGCCGAACATGCGGGCAGCAGTCCGCTCAAGCGGCTCACGTGCTCGAGCGCGTGCTGCAGTTCAACTATGCTTTCATCTCTCTCCGCTTCGGCCTTGTCCCGCTCTTGCAGCGCGGCACGGAGTTCCAACAAATTCTTTCTCAGCTCAAATTGCGCCTGTACCTGGCGACTGAGCGCAAGCAGTGCAGTTTGCTGCCCGGGAGTCAACTGCCGCGGAACCATGTCAACCACGCACAGCGTTCCCAATGTGTAGCCGTCTGAACTTTTGAAGGGAGCGCCGGCGTAAAAGCGGATTTTGGGATCGTTGACCACGAAGGGATTGGAACTGAACCTGGGATCTTTGGTGGCATCGGGCACGATAAAGAGGTCGGACTGCTGAATGGCTTTATCGCAGAACGCAAGCTCGCGGGGCGTTTCGGCGATATCTACGCCGACGCGCAACTTGAACCATTGGCCATCGGAGTCGATAAGACTGATCAGCGCGATCGGAGTCTCGCAGATATGCGATGCGAGAATGGTGAGGTCGTCGAAAGCCTTGTCCGGGTCGGTGTCGAGAATCTTGTAGCTGCGCAGCGCCCGCAAGCGTGCTTGTTCAGTGGCTTCCATATTCCTCCTCCGTCAATGACGGGGATCCAATCGCAATTTGATTCAACTCATGCTCCGGGGACCGATCGGCCGGGGCTTTGAGGCTGCTCGCAATGAGGCATGCGGATGCAGGAAGCAGACGGCAGGTAGCGGCGCATGGCGACATTATCCCACGGGACGCGCTGAGCGGCAGGGGGAAAAAGAAAAACGCCTGGAGTCGAGTCCAGGCGTCCAATTTCGAACATAAATCTGAAAGTCAGCCGACGTGTTTTTCAAGACGCTTTTGGATCTGGTCCTTGGGCAAATATCCGACGATCTGCTCCTGGACCTGGCCACCTTTGAAGAGCAGCAACGTGGGGATCCCGCGCACGCCGTATCGCATAGGAGTGGCGTTGTTGCGGTCGACATCCATTTTGCCGATTTTTACCTTTCCGGCATATTCGGTGGCGAGTTCCTCCACTATGGGAGCGATGGCACGGCATGGCCCACACCAGGTGGCCCAAAAGTCCACCAGCACTGGCGTTTCCGACTTCAGGACATCCTGGTCGAAATTCGCGTCCGTTACTACAACAATCCCGTTTCCTGCCATTGTTCCTCCCGCCCCCTCGATCCTTAAATCAGAAGCATTCCTTTTTATCGTAACACTAAGTATTGGATGCTGAACGGGCAGGAAAGTCGCATGGCGCGGAGGCAGCGTGTCCAGCAGATACCTCTCGCAAGCCATAGCAAACAAAAGCGCCCTGAACCGCAGTTCAGGACGCCCGGCAGCCCTCCCCCAGAACTGCCCAAACCACGCTTGGATAGTAGAGGAAGGCTAGTGGGGTGTAAATGTCACTTCGGTAATGCAGCCCTTGTGCCGGAAGAGGCGGTTTGCGGGGCAGCTTTTGCTTGCGTTTAAGCAGCCGCGCAGTTGCAGTCGCCTACTGAAGCGTCCAGCTGTGGCCACCATCCGAGGTAGTCCAAATTTCGCCGCCAGCAGTGCCAACCGTGCCGTTTAGAGAATCAGAGAACTCGATGCGCGTGATGTCGGCTTCGAGTTTTCTTCCCGAAGCAGCCGGCTTTACTTGCGTCCAAGTTTGTCCGGAATTGGAGGAGTGGTAAAGCATGCCTGCATTTCCGCCGGCCCAGACATCAGCGCCGGCTGCGGAAAGCGCCCGGAACGCGCTTTTGCCCACAGGAACGGCCTGCCAAGTGTTGCCGGAATCAAATGAGCGCTGAATGGCGCCGCTCGGCGAAAGCGTCCATTGCGGGGGCGACGAGAACATCCTGGCTGCAGACACTTCGTAGTTGGCTGTGGTCTTCTTTCGCGCAAGATCGGCTTGCTTCTCATTAGCGCGCGTATTAGAGACGGCTGACGTGGTGGACTGAGAAGCTGGTGCAGCCGCCGCTTGCAGCAGTGCAGTTGAGGTGGATCTCTCGTCTGCCCTGACCTCTCGTGCTGGTGAGGCGCCGCTCACCTCGACAGTCTCAGAAACGCTTCCCGGTTCAAGCTTCATTTGCAGAGCCGAAGGTTTTCCGACAGCCACAGCAACCTGCTGAGTCTGCGTTGTCTTAAACCCGGGCGCCTCGGCTTTTAGTGAGTACGAGCCTGGAATCAACCGGTCAAACAAAAACTGGCCGCGGACGTCTGACTGTGTTTGCCTGCTTCCGAGCGGGCCATCCATCGTGATGTTCGCGTTGACGATGACAGCGCCAGAGCCATCGACGATAGTCCCCGCAAGATTGGCTTGTGCCATTTGCGCAAGCGCAGCCTGCGACTGACCAGAAGTTGTGTTGTACAGAATCGCGTTCTGACCCCGGATGGAACCACCGACCGCCGCACCAGAAGCAGCCGCTGTTGCAGCGCCTGGCTCCGCCTTAGTTAATCCGTTGACGTTCCGGTCTTGCGCGATGAATTTGTCGTTTTCAAGCGGGTGCGACTCGGGTGCCATGCGCACCTGGTCGGTTTGATCGAAGTCAAGCTTGGCAGACGGCTTGGCGGTCATGTGCTTCGGAGTAGGAATTATCTTGTTGGCATCGGCTGCACGAGGAGCATTGGCCGTCGCACGATCATCGCGTGAGGCGAGAATGTCGCGCAGCTCACTGGGAGTCTTCAGCTCGGCGGAAGTTGCTGCCGGAGCCTTCTCTGGAATCTGCTGTTTGTACAACGCGACATTGTTATTGCGGCGTGTGCCCACGAACAACACCGCCGCTACTGCAATCGCGACGGCAACCGCTCCCCAGCGCACGGCAAAGCGGGACAAGCGGCGGCCCTCAAACGAAAGCACCTTCTGCGCCACCGCGGAGTCTGGGAGGCCCAAATAAAGAACCTCCCGGCAATCGCGGCAGTTTGCCAGATGCGCGAAAACCTGTGACCGTTCGCTATCAGACAATGCCTGCTCAGCGAACGCAGACAACATATTTGCATCGGGATGCGGTCCGGTGGCTTGCGACCGCAGCCGCGCAGACACGAGTTTTTTCACCTGTTCCATCCCTCGATCACCTTCCACCATCACCAGCTTTTGCCCCTTTCTCTGAGAACGCGCCGGCGGCCGAATCTTGCGCCAGGCTGGCCCGTAAATCCAGGGTCATATCTTGCACGTTGGTACTAAGCGCTTCCTCGGCCTGTCGCCGATTCATGCCATAGCGCACTAGGTTTTTTTGAATCTGCTTGCGCAGATTTTTCGTGAGCTTCTCCACCTTGCGGCTGATGGTCGATTCATGCACAGAAAGCGCTCGCGCGATCTCCGCAAGGGTACGTCCGTCCAAGAAATAGGAGGCAAGCACGAATCGGTCCTGCGAATTCAGAGCCCCTAATGCCTCGTCGGTGGCGCGTTCCAGCATAGGGTTAGCGGGAGCGGCCTCTTCCGGAGTCGCGGCTGCAAACTGACCGCCTTCTTCCGTCTCCTCATCCAGGCTCACCAAACGCCGTCGCTTACGATAGTTGTTAACGAAATCCTGGGCGATCACGGTGCGAAGCCATCCCTCGAGAGAGCCGCGTCCGCTATAGGAAGCCAGTTTGGAAACGCGGGCGCCGTCACGTGTTTTGGTGCCGTAGAGATCCGCATAGACCGAATCGGCCAGTTCCCTTCCGGAGGAATCTTCACGCGTGATCTGCCGGGCAATGTCGTATAGCCTCTCGCGAAAGCGCAGCAGGAACACTTCCCAGGCGCGCTCGTTACCGGCGGCACAGCCGCGAGCGAGCGCAAGGTCTTCCAGTCGAAGAGTTCCGCAGAACTCCTGAATACTTCTGCCTGGCGCGTGTTTGGCCGCGATGTCAGTCAGCATTGCGACTAGTTCGCTGGAGCTGATGCCGAATTCTGCCGCCCTGCTTTTGTCGTACAGCTCAATTAGTCCGGGCGTCAACGCGGCTTGCAGGTTGTTGTCGGGATGTAGGGCAGCCGGCATGCTCTGTTGGGATGCTATCAATTTTTTAGACGCAAGAAGCTGAATATTTGTCGTTCGTAGAACAAGAAGATTTATGAAGGCATCACGCGCTGGCCTCCAACGAGGAACTGATGCGCTTGCGCTGGTGTCTGTCTTTGCGGGAGGAAGGTATGAAAAAGGCGATCTGGATCTCCAGCGCGTTTGCAGTCGCGCTGCTCGGGCTGGCGGTTGTTATTCCTCGTCTGCGGGCGGGTGAAACCGGGGCAGGAATGAGCTATCAGGTGCTCGCGCCCATTCGGCACGGCAATCTGACAATTTTTCCAGTAGTTGCGGCGCGCACCCACGATACCAGCCAGTTCCTCACCTTGGATGAAGGTCTGCGGTCTGGCGAGGTCATTGTCACCGAGTCAGGAAATGTGTCACCGCTGATACGTCCGCGTCATCCTCATCCGGTGTGGCAGGAGAATCGCCGGAACGATGGCGCGCAGGTGAATAGCCTGGTGCTGGTGAATAACTCGAAGAAGCCGCTGCTGCTTTTGGCCGGCGAGATCGTTACTGGAGGCAAACAGGACCGCATCATCGGTAAAGACCGGCTCGTACCTGCGGACAGCGATCCCATCGATCTGGGCGTTTTCTGTGTTGAGCCGGGGCGCTGGGTGGGCAGTTCGGCCAAGTTCGGGTCCGCAGGGGCGATTGGAGGATTCGTTCAGCCCTCGGTGCGATCGAAGGCCATGGCCGATAAGGACCAGCAAAAAGTGTGGAACGAAGTAGGTAAGGCCAGGATGGGAATGTCCGAAACGGTGGAGGTATCCGCTGCGCCTGCGGTCGCGCAGACTTCCTCTTACGCAGGCGTCATGCAGAATAATGCCGTGCAGGAAAAGGTTGATTCGGTGGCCGCTCCGGTCGAGCATGAGTATCAGAGCGTGATCAGCCAATTGCGGGACCGAAACGCGGTAGGAGTTGTGGTGGCAGTGAATGGCGAAGTGATTTGGGCCGACGTTTTCGCCAGCACCAAGCTGCTCGAAAAATATTGGCCCAAGCTGGTGCGCTCCTATGCGGCCGAATCAGTAGTTCAGCAAGCGAAATCGGGCTCGGCCAGCGTAAAGGCTGCGCAGGAATTTCTGGACCGTCTGCAGGGACGCCGGGAAGTTGTCGAGAACGAGCCTGGACTGTACCGTCACACCGAAGTTTCCGGGGAAGGATTCAAAGTGTTCGAGCTGACATCGCTTCTACCCAACACTGGATTCGATCTGCACGTCGCCAAGATGATGGAGTGAAGCGCATCTGAAAAGAAGTCAAAGTCCCCACCCTCCCGCAAAAGAACGCGGGAAGGATGGGGCACCCCATTTTCGAGTGAATACTCCTCCGAAGAATTTTCATCGTTCCTTAACCTGCCCCAAAATCCCTCGCGCCGAAAAACTGTAGAATTCTCTCCACGCTGCCTATCGTTCAAAATGGACCATAAAGTGAGGCTTGGCATGAACCGCTTCTGGAGTGGTGTTGCTGTCATCTTCTTGTTTGCTTTCTTTTCGCAATTAGTGCTCGCCGCCGATCCCGGCCTGCACGTAATCAAAACCTTCAAGCTGGGCGGTGATGGAGGATGGGATTATCTGGAAGTTGATTCTGATGCTCACCATCTTTTTATTTCGCGTGCCACTCACGTGGTAGTGGTTGACACCGACTCCGGCAAGCAGGTGGGCGATATTTCCGACACTCCTGGCGTTCACGGCATCGCGCTCGCACCCGAGTTTGGACGTGGATTTATCAGCAATGGCAAGGAAGGCTCAGTCACGATTTTTGATCTGAAGACGCTGAAGACGGTCAGCAAGGTGCAGAATGTCGGCAACGGTCCCGACGCAATTATCTATGATCCTGCGAGCAAGCGAGTTTTCACGTTCAATGGACACGGTCATGACTCGACCGCCATCGACGCAGCGACCGGCAAAATCGCCGGGAAGATTCCGCTAAGTGGCAAACCGGAATTTGCGGTCAGCACCGGTGCTGGAGAAATCTTCGTCAACATCGAAGATAAGAGCGAATTGACGGCGATCGATCCGCTGGCTCTTAAGGTCAAGTCA
>Ga0137398_10000743_pt1 | contig 12302 bp, 9 predicted proteins | sample czorhiz216metaG_FD_106659 | JGI IMG/M metagenome (GOLD analysis project Ga0137398, IMG submission 106659) | Vadose zone soil microbial communities from Angelo Coast Range Reserve, California, USA - czorhiz2.16 metaG | ecosystem: Environmental > Terrestrial > Soil > Vadose zone | place: USA...
GGGGCCGACAAGGTCACCGTGAAGCTGTACGACAAGCGCGAGTTCACGGCCAAGGTGGTCGGCACCGACCCCAACACCGACGTCGCCGTCATCAAGATCGACACGCGCAGCCTGCCCACGGTCCAGTTCGGCAACTCGGACTCGACGCGCGTGGGCGAGTGGGCCCTCGCCATCGGCAACCCGCTGGGGGAGGCGTTCGCCTTCACTGTGACGGCCGGCATCGTCAGCGCCAAGGGCCGGCTGCTCGCCGGGCTGCAGCAGACCCGCTACGCCATTCAGGATTTCATCCAGACCGACGCCGCCATCAACCCCGGCAACTCGGGCGGGCCGCTGGTCAACATCCGCGGTCAGGTGATCGGCATCAACTCGGCCATTGCGAGTGAGACCGGGTTCTACGCGGGGTACGGTTTCGCCATCCCGATCAATCTGGCGCGCACCGTGATGGAGCAGCTGGTCAAGACCGGACATGTGGAGCGCGCGGTGATGGGCATCGGGATCGTCGACGCAGACGAGAACGATGCGGCCGCCGTGGGCCTGAAACAGATCACCGGCGTGGTCGTGAAGAGCTACACCGACGACAACTCCCCGGCCAAGAAGGCCGGCATCCAGCTGGGCGACGTGATCGTGACGCTCGACGGCGAGCCGATCGACAACACGCCGCAGCTGCAGCAGAAGGTAGCCTTCAAGAAGCCGGGCGACGCGGTGGCGATCACCGTGCTGCGCCAGGGCGGCGAGCGCAAGACGCTCACCGTGCGGCTGGCGCGCGCCCCGACCGAGGCGGATACGGACGTGGCGAGCGCCGGCGTCAAGCCGAAGAAAGATGCGTCCACCCGGGAGGAGATGCTGGGGGTCTCGGTCCAGCCGCTCACCCAGGACGACGCCCAGAACCCGCGGCTCAAGCCCGTGATCGAGCGTGGCGGCGGACTGGTCATCACCGACGTCGCGCCGGACGGCCCAGCCTACCAACGGCTGCGCTCGGCCGACGACCCGGGCGGCCCGGACATCATCGTCGCGGTGAACGGCGTGCCCACGCGGACGCGGGCGGCGTTGGGCGAAGCGCTGCGCAAGGTCAAGACCGGCGACGTCGTGACGCTCCAGGTGCTGTCCCGTACCGGCGACAGCTCCGACGGCTGGCTCGGTCAGGTCGTGAGGATCCGGGCGCGCTAGCCGCGCAACATCACGACAGCAGTAACGAGCTGCCACACCACGGGGAGCACGAAGGCGGCCTGATCCGCCTTCGTGTCTTCCCGGAAGACCAACGCCAGCACGATCCCCACCCCACCCGCGGCCACGGCGCCGGCGCCGAGCCAGCGCGGCAGCACCTTGCCGTCGAGCAGGCCCCAGCCGAACAGCGCCGTCGCGAGGGCGAGAGCGAATCCCGCCACCCGCTGCGCATCGAGCGCGAAGGGCCGCAGCATGTCGAACACGAACGCGGCCCGGGTGGCCGTCATCCCCGCGTCGGCGGTCGCGAAGCTGTGCGCCAGAGCCCACCCCGCCCCACCCATGAACGCCACAATGATCACCCACAGCGCATACGCGAACGTGGCGAGCATCACGCCGGCCCGGGCCGGGCTCTCCCCCGCCGTGCCCACGTGCCGCCCCACGACGCCGACCAGCCCGAGCAGCGACAAGGGAAAGCTGAACAGGAACGCCCAATGGATCGCGGGCCACGCCCGGCTTTGGGCGATCACGGCGAGCTGGCTCGGGCCGTCCTGGCCGGCGATGTCGGGATGGAGCGCGCCCGCCACGACCGCGAGCAGCGAGCCGGCGAGCAGGCACAACGGGTAGACGAGCCGTCGGGACAAGGTCATGGGGCCTCGCGGGTGAGTAGCCTGTACCCCCATATTCACACTCGGGCGCCTTCCAGGGGAGAGCATCGATGCAGCTGACCCGGATCCTGCGCGAAGGGTTCATCGCGGGACTCATCGGTGCCGGAGCGGTCGCGCTCTGGTTCCTCGTCGTCGACGTGATCGCGGGCCGCCCGTTCTTCACCCCCGCGATGCTCGGCTCGGCCGTGTTCTTCGGCGACACCGACCCGAGTAAGGCCGTGATCGCGTTCTCCCGGGTCGTGCCCTACACGATGATCCACGTGTGCGCGTTCATTATTGTGGGCACCGTCGCGGCGGCGCTCGCCGCCGAAGTCGAAGTCGCCCCCCCGACGCTCTACCTCATCGTCGTCACCTTCGCGGTGTTCGAGTTCGGGTTCTACATCATGCTGGCCGTCTTGGCGCAGCCGCTGCTCGGCGCACTCACCTGGTGGAACGTGGCGATCGGCAACGCCATCGCGGCGTACGGCATGGGATTCTACCTGTGGCGGCAGCATCCGAAGATCGCGGAGACGCTGAAGTTGCATCCCCTAGGAGAGACCGAGGAAGGGGAGTAAGAACGCGGAACGCGGAAGGCGGAACGCGGAACGTCAGCACGGTGGTCGGCCCGCCTGTTCCGCATTCCGCGTTCCCACTTCCGCGTTTCCGTACGCTTCCAAGGGCACCGCTCTCTCCGCCTCACCGCGCTCCTCTCGGGCGGCCCACCGGAACCACACGACCGTCGCCGCGACCCACAAGTAAATCGTCCCGCCCACCCACATCACGAGGCCGCCCAGCTGCTGGTCCGCGAGCGGCGCGAGGCCCCACACGCGCGGTGCTGCCGCATAGAAGGGGTACAGCACATCGCCGGACAGGGTGATCAGCGCCCCCGCGACCGACATCGGCAGCCCTAGGATGAAGAGATACAGCAGCTGTGTGAGATAGCCGGCGCGCGGCAGCTCGGGCGTAGGTGAGAGCACGGGCCACCACATCAGGACGCCCGTCGCCAGGAAGACGAGGTGCTGTACGATGTGCAGCGCATGATGCTCGAGCGCCGCCTCGTAGAATTGCGGGAAGTGCCATAGCGTGATGGGCACCGAGAACAGCACGCCAGCGGCGAGCGGGCGCGTGGCCCAGCGCCCGAAGCCGTGCACCCAGCGCGGGCGGAGCAGCGGCCGCACCACCCACACCGGCGTCCCATACAGCAGCAGTGGTGGGAACACCAGCGTCAGCACCAGATGCTGCACCATGTGGGCGCTGAACAGGTAGCCGTCCGAGAGGTTGTGCAGCGGCCCGTTGAGGGACAGGCCCAGCACCAGCAGGGCCCCCGCGAACGCCGCGACACGCCGCCCCGGCGCTCGCAGCCCCCCCAGAAAGACGTAGAGCCCGCCCAGCAGGGCGAGCCCTAGGATCACGCTCGGGTGCAGGTCCCAGCGTTGCCAACTCATCCGGCTCCCGCGGCCCCGCGCAGCGTGAGGGCGCCGAGCAGCAGGAACAGCAGGGCTACCATCACCACGGCAGCCAGCAGCAGGGGCGCACCGAACAAGAACGTGAACACCCTGCTGTCGGCCTTCAGGTGCATGTAGAACATCACGACCAACGCGCACTTGGCCGCCGAGAGCACCAGCAGCACCGGCACGAGCACCGGGTGAAACGCCGGCACGTAAAAGATGCCAACCTCGAGCACCGTGAGGATCACGAGCACCGCAGCGACCCGCAGGTATACGCCCGACGTGGGGTGCGAGTGTTCGGTCATTGGATGAGGTAGACCACCGTAAAGATCACGATCCACACCACGTCCACGAAGTGCCAGTACAGGCCCGTGATCTCGACCGTCATGGCGTTCGCGGCCGTGAGCTTCCCCTGCAGTGCCCGCACCCACAGGGTGAGCAGCCACAAGACTCCCACCGTCACGTGAGCGCCGTGCGTCCCCGTCAGCACGAAGAAGGTGCAGCCGAACAGGTTCGTCTGGAGCGTCAGGCCCTTGTGCACGAATTCCGTGAACTCGACCACCTGGCCGCCCAGGAACACCAGGCCGAGCAGCGCGGTCGAGAACAGCCAGATCTTTCCCCATTTCATGTCGCCGCGCTGCACCGCGGCGAGCGCCAGCACCATCATCAGGCTCGACATCAGCAGGTCGAAGGTGCTGACCGACGTGAACGGGATGTTGAGGATCTCGTGCGGGTACGGCCCGACGACGCTCCTCCCCTTATAAACCAGATACGTCGAGATGAGCGAGGTGAACAGCAGGCACTCCGAGCCGATGAACGCCCAGAACGCCATCTTGCGGCTATCGAGCCCCAGGCTCGTGTGGGTCGCGTGGGTCGTCATACCTCGAACGGCTCGAACGCCCACAGATAGATACCGGCGAGCAGCACCGCGACGCCCACGAACGCGATCCACAGTGTATGCGTGAGCGGTGCCAGCGCGAGAATCGGCAGGCCGAAGGCCGCGAGCATGGGCCACCACGATCCTCCGGGCACGTGGATCGGCGCCGGCGGCGCAGCGGGGGGATCGCGCATCGGCTCGTGGTGCTCCGTCTTCCAGCGCGGCAGCCGGTTCGCCACCGTCGGGATCACGGAGAAGTTGTAGACCGGCGGCGGCGAGGGAATGCTCCACTCCAGCGTGGCGCCGCCCCACGGGTCGTTACCCGCGCGCTGCCCCTGCGTTCTAGTCCGCACGATGTTCACGATGAACAAAAGGATCGACAGGGCGATCAAGAACGCCCCAATAGTAGACACGAGATTCAGATCTGAGACTCCCAGCTCCGGCGAGTAGGTGTAGATGCGCCGCGGCATACCCAGCAGGCCGATCAAATGCATCGGGAAAAACGCCAGGTTCATCCCGACGAACTGCAGCCAGAAGTGCCATTTGCCCAGCGGCTCGGACAAGAGCCGCCCCGTCATCTTGGGCCACCAGTAGTAGATCCCGGCGAACAGGCCCATGATGGTGCCGCCGAACAGCACGTAGTGGATGTGCGCCACCACGTAATAGGTGTCGGTCTGTTGCAGGTCGGCGGGGGGCGAGGCGTGCGTCACGCCCGACAGCCCGCCGATGATGAACATCGCGATGAAGCCGACGGCGAAATGCAGTGCCGTGGTGCCGCGGATGTCGCCGCCCCACAGCGTGGCGATCCAGTTGAAGATCTTCACGCCGGTCGGCACCGCGATCAGCATCGTCGTGGCGCTGAAGACCGAGTCGGCGATCGGTCCCAGGCCCACCGAGAACATGTGGTGGCTCCACACGCCCCATCCCATGAAGCCGATCAGCACGCCCGAGTACACCACCACCGTGTAGCCGAACAGGGGCTTGCGCGCGAAGGTCGGCAGCACGTCGGAGACGATGCCCATGGCCGGCAGGATGAGGATGTACACCTCGGGGTGGCCGAACAGCCAGAACAGATGCTGCCACAGGATCGGCGTCGCGCCCGCCTGGCTCACGTAGAAATGCGTGCCGAAGAAGCGGTCGAACATCAGGAACGCGAGCGCCACGGTGATCACCGGGAACGCGGTGATGACGAGGAACTGCGTCACCAGCGTCATCCAGGTGAACACCGGCAAGCGCATCATCCTCATGCCGGGCGCCCGCAGGTTCAGGATCGTGACGATGAAGTTGAACCCCGCCGCGAGCGACGAGATGCCCAGGATCTGCAGGCCCAACAGCCAGAAGTCGATGTTCGGTCCCGGGGAGAACTGCCGCTCGGTCAGATTCGCGTAGCCGAACCAGCCGCCGTCGGGCGCGACGTTGAGCTGTCCCGCATGGAATAGCGGCCCCACCAGCCAACTGGCGTTCAGGAACAGTCCCCCCAGCAGGAACACCCAGTAGCTGAAGGCATTGAGCCGGGGGAACGCCACGTCGCGCGCCCCGATCTGGAGCGGCACGATATAGTTGAAAAAACTTGCCGAGAGGGGCATCAGGGCGAGGAACACCATCGTGGTGCCGTGCATGGTGAACAGCTGGTTATACGTCTCCGCAGTTACGAGATGGCCGTTCGGCTGAGCCAGCTGCGCGCGGATGACGAGCGCCTCGATCCCGCCGATCAGGAAGAACGCGAAGGCCGTGAAGAAGTACAGCAGCCCGATGCGCTTGTGATCGGTGGTGGTAAGCCAGCTCTTCATTTCAGACTCTGCAGATAGGCGACGAGGACCGCGATGTCGGCGTCGCTGAGCGGCGGCTGCATGCGCGTCATGAGCGATCCGGGCTTCAGCGAAGGCGCGTCGGCGATCCAGCGCGCCAGGTGCCCGGAATCACTAGGGAACAGGCCGCTCGCGATCGTCGCGCGGCTGCCGACGTGCGTGAGGTTCGGCCCTATGACGCCGGCCGACACGCCTTGGATCGTATGGCAACCGATGCAGGCGCTGCGTGCGAAGACGGTCTTGCCGCGCTCGGCGGCGGTCCCCGGCGCGGGGGCGGACGCCCCCGCCAGCTGCACCGTCGCCCAGCGGCCGAACCCGGAGTCGGTGTCGACGACGACGTGCAGCCGCATGTTGGCGTGGGACGCGCCGCAGAACTCGGCGCATTGCCCGACGTAGTCGCCTGCCTGGTCGGGGCGAAACGCGATCCGGGTCACGTGGCCGGGAATGGCGTCCCGTTTGCCGCCCAGCGGTGGTATCCAGAACGAGTGGATCACGTCGGCCGAGGTGATGGAGAGTTGCACGGCCCTGCCGAGCGGCACGTGCAGCTCGTTCGCGGTGACGAGCCCCAGCTCGCGGTAGCGGAATTCCCACCACCACTGATGACCGATCACGTCCACTTTCACGGCGTCGGCAGGCGCTTCCCCGGCGGTTGCGAAGATCGTGCGGACGGTCGGCACCGCGACGAACACGAGGATCGCCGCCGGCGCGAGGGTCCAGGCGATTTCCATCAGGGTGTGGCCGTGGGTCGGTTTGGGCGCGGGACGGCCTTCGCGATGCCGGAACCGGATCAGCGCGACCACGAGCAGCGCTTCGACGACGACGAACACCGCCGTCGCCCACCAGAAGATCTCGGTGAACAGCACGTCCGTGGCGCGCGCGAAGTCGGAATGCGGATGGAGCGTCGATTGAGGGAAGGGACCCCCGCAGCCCAGCAGAGCCACCACGGCGGGGGTCCACCACCATCGCGATCGCGGCACGGGAGCGAGAATCCTCAAGTGACGGTCAGGAAGCACCGGACTCTAGCAAGGCGACCGCCTCGCGTCAACGAAGCCGGGCGGTGCCCGCGACCTCGAATTCCCCCTCCAATCCGCCGACCGAGCTCCCGCCCACGAACACGCGGAATTTCCCGGGTTCCACTACGAACTTCATGTCCTTGTTGTAGAGGCCCAGCTCCTTCGGGGTCAGCTGGAACTCCAGCGTGCGCGCCTCACCCGGCTTGAGCGAGACGCGACGGAATCCGGCCAACGCGCGCACCGGACGCGTCACGCTCGCCACCTCGTCGTGCACGTACAGCTGCGCGACCTCGGTGCCGTCGCGACTGCCGGTGTTGGTCACCGTGACCGACACGCGCAGCGTGCCGGCCGGCGGGATGCTGTGCGCGCTGAGTCTCAGGTCCGAGTAGCCGAACGTCGTATAGCTCAAGCCGTGGCCGAAGGGAAACAGCGGCGTCACGGGCAGGTCGATGTACTTGGAGGTGTACTTCTCCGCTCCGGTGGGGCGTCCGGTGTTCTTGTGGTTGTAATAGAGCGGGATCTGGCCCACCGCGCGCGGGAACGTCACGGGCAGCTTGCCGCTCGGGCTCACGTCGCCGAACAGCACGGCGGCGAGCGCGGGGCCGTCCTCGACCCCCAGGAACCACGACTCGACGATCGCGGGGACGTGCTCCGCGGCCCACGGTATGGTCAGAGGCCGGCCGTTCATCACGACGAGCACCACGGGCGTGCCGGAGGCGTGAATGGCTTCGAGCAGTTGCTGCTGCACGCCGGGCAGATCGATATCGGCGCGACTCGCGGCCTCGCCGCTCATGTCGCCCGCTTCGCCCAGCACCAGGACGGCGACGTCGGCTTGTTTCGCGGCGGCGACGGCCTCGGCGAACCCCGCGGTCGTCGTGTCGGTGATGCCGCAACCTTTCGCGTACACGACATTCACGCTGCCGGCGCGAGCTTTGATCCCGGCGAGCGGTGTCACGGCGTCCTGCGGGTCGCCGCGGCCGGGCCAGGAGCCGAGCGCCGAGGCCTTGTCGTCGGCGAGCGGGCCGATTACCGCGATAGTGTGCACCTGTGCACCGAGGGGTAACAGCGACCCGTCGTTCTTGAGCAGCACGATCGACTCTTCGGCCACTCGGCGCGCCAGCTGGCGGTGCTCGGGCGCGAGCAGCACCGCTCGCTCGTGCTCGACTGTGGCCCCGTGGTAGGGATCGTCGAACAAGCCGAGTGCCGCCTTGGCCCGGAGCACGCGGTGCACCGCCTCGTTCACCACGGCGACCGGGATGCGGCCGGCGCGCACCAGGGGCGGGAGATCGTCCACGTAGATCCGGCTCACCATGTCCATGTCCACGCCGGCCTCGAGCGCGAGCTTGCCCGCGTCGGCGCGCGTGCCCGCGACGCCGTGATTGAGGAGCTCCGCGACCGCGGTCCAGTCGCTCACCACGAACCCCTTGAAGCCCCATTCGCGGCGCAACAGGGTGGTCATGAGCCAGGGGCTGGCGGTGCTCGGGATGCCGCCGATCTCGTTGAACGACGTCATCACGCTGCCGGCGCCGGCATCGATGGCGGCGTGGTAGGGCAGCAGATACGCCTCGCGCAGGGTGCGCTCGGACAGATCGACGGTGTTGTAGTCCCGGCCGCCCTCGGCGCCCCCGTAGGCGGCGAAGTGCTTCACGGTGGCGAGCACCGCGTCGGGGGCGCGCGGGTCCGCGCCCTGAAAGCCGCGCACGCGCGCCGCGGCCATGGCCGATCCCAGGTAGGGATCCTCGCCTGAGCCCTCGGCGATCCGGCCCCAGCGCGGATCGCGCGCGATGTCCACCATGGGCGCGAAGGTCCAATGCAACCCAGCCGCCGCGGCCTCGGCGGCGGCCACGTGCGCGGCGGCCTGCACCGCCTCCGGATCCCACGAGGCTGCTTCGCCCAGCGGAATCGGGAAGATGGTGCGGTAGCCGTGGATCACATCCTGGCCGAAGATCAACGGGATGTGGAGCCGAGAGTCGGTCACGGCGACGAGCTGCGCGGCGTGTGTCGCCGCCGCCCCTGTGAGGTTGAAGAAGCTGCCGACCAGGCCCTTGCGGACGAGGTCGAGCTGCTCGGCGCTCGGCTGACCGTCGACGGAGAGTTGGTTCAGCTGGCCCAGCTTCTCCTCGAGCGTCATGCGGGCGAGCAGGGAGTCGATCTTCGGCTCGGCGGAGCGCTGCGCGGCGGCAGGTCCGGCAACCATGAGAACGAGGGCGGCCGGGAACGCCGTGACAAAACCGCTATGCGGGCGCATCGGGTTCCGTTTCAGAAGGAGGAAAATTGACCGGCGGCGCCCCCAATCTAGTTGACCGTCACCGGACTTGACAAACCCCTTTGTGCGCGTGATAAGGGAGGCAAACACGTACATAGGAGACGCTCATGAGTCGCAGGTCGTTCGCGCAACTTGGCCGGGTGCTGTGTCTCAGCCTGGCCCTCGTCGTGATCGCCGCATCAGCGGCCTGGTCGCAGACCAGCACCGGGAGTATTCGGGGGTATGTGACAGACCAGAGCGGGGCGCCGCTCGAGGGTGCGCGCGTGGTTGCGGTGAGCGTGCTTAACAGAGCCCAGCGGGAGGTCTCCACACAGGCGCGCGGCTATTACGCGCTCTTGGGCCTGGTCCCAGGCGAATACGACGTCACCGCCCGCCAGATCGGTATGGCGCCTCAGAAGATCCACGTGACCGTCTTGGTGGGCGGCGTGTACCCATTGGACTTCAAGCTCGCCGCTTCGGCCGTGCAACTGGAAGCGGTGACCGTAGCGGCGGCCAGCGGCGTGGAGACACGCACGTCCGAAGTTGCGACCAACGTGACGACGCAGCAGGTCGCCAACCTTCCTTTGTCAGACCGCAACTTCCTCGACTTAGTCTCCCTGGCCCCCGGCACTACTGTCCTGAACAACGGTCTCAACAACACTTTCAAGACGTTCGCCGGGGGGGCGTTGCCGGCGGACAACGTGAACGTGTTCATTGATGGCGCAAGCTTCAAGAACGACCTCACCGCGGGCGGCGTGGCTGGGCAGGACGCGAGCCGAGGCAACCCGTTCCCGCTGAATGCCGTCCAGGAGTTTCGTGTCATTACCGAGAACTACAAGGCGGAGTACCAGAAGGCCTCGAGCGCTATCATCACGGCGACCACGAAGTCAGGCGGCGAGCGGTGGCAAGGATCCGCCTTCTTCTACGGGCAGGGCAAGGGTTTGATTGGCACGGACTCGTTGCCATGCACGAAGAACGCCGTAACGAAGGTTTGCGATCCAGCACCGAAGCCCGAGTACTCGCGGTACCAGGCCGGCGCGAGCCTGGGTGGCCCCCTTGTCCGCGACCGGCTGTTCTTCTTCGGGTCGTATGAGGGTAACTACCAGAACCGGGCGAGCACCGTCGCGTTCAATGCCGACACCGCCGCTCCCCCCGGGCGCTATCCTGCGCTCGACGCTGCAAATCTGTCGCAATACGACGGGCAGTTCGTCTCGCCGTTCCGTTCAACCCTCGCGTTTGGGAAACTCTCATACGTGCCGACGACATCTCAGTCGTTGGAATTGAGTATGAACGTGCGGCACGAGACCGACATACGAGACTTCGGTGGCGTGGCGAGCTACCAAACAGCGAACAACGTGCGAAACGACGTCAATACCTGGATCGCCAAGGACCGCTACACTAGTGGAAACGTGCTGAACGAAGCGACCGCCAGCTTCCAGCACTATCGGCGCAGCCCGAGCCCCTTGAACGCCACGACCGTTCAGCAGGCCTACTTCGACGATAAGGTCTGCTGCACTTTCATAGGCCTCATCGGGGGTGGTCAGAGCGTCCAAGACTATACTCAGAATCGGTTCTCGCTCCGCAATGACGTGACCTACTCGGGGTGGCAGTGGGCCGGCCAGCATGTTGTGAAAGTGGGGGCGAGCGTCGACTTCTCACACTACCACATCATCAAGGACAACAACGGCAATCCGAAGTACACCTACTTCGGCACTGACAGTTTCGCATTCCCCCGCGAGGCGTTGCTCGGTGTGGGGAACCCTGACTTCGTAGCGACCAATCACGAGATTGGTGCTTACGTGCAGGACGATTGGAGCCCCACCCGGCGGCTGCAGGTGAACCTCGGCATCCGCTGGGACTACGAATCCGACATGCTGGACAACAGTTTCGTCACGCCCCCTGCAATACGGGCCGCCCTCGATACCGTGACGTCCGGTGGGAATCGCGTGTTCCCGTCGAAGTATTTCACCGACGGCACTCAACGGCCTGCGTTCACCGGAGCCTTCCAGCCACGCCTTGGGTTCTCCTACGCCTTGGACGAAGACGGACGCACCACTGTGTTCGGCGGGTTCGGGGTGTACTACGACCGTGACCTGTATGACCAGGTCGCGATCATTGAGCAGTACAATGAGCAGCACCCTAACTACAATTTCTTCTTCTTCACCAACCCAGCGGATTCTGCGGCAGGCAAGGTGAGGTGGAACAACTCGTACTTGACCAAGCAAGGGCTCCTGGGCCTGCTGGCCAGCGGCCAAGCCGGCAAACCCGAGCTCGAACTCGTCGCCAACGACACCAAGCCCCCAAGTTCGCACCAGTGGAACGCCGGAGTACGTCGCGTCTTCGGGAACTACGCTCTCTCCGCGACATACACCGGTGTTCGGAGTTACCACGGCTTTACCTACATGTGCCACAATGCCTTTGTGACCGCCACACCCGGACAGCCGACCGGGTGTTTCGCATCGCCGGTCTCGGGGGTCACGGGGAATGTCTTCCTGTCGAGCGACGCCGTGCGGACATGGTATGATGCCGTGTATCTGCAGGCACAGCGGCCCTACAGCGCGGCGTCGCACTGGGGCGCGGGACTCTCGTACACCTGGGCCAAGGGCACTCAAATCGGCGGAGACCTGTTCAGTTTCGATTATAGATTCCCCACCGACTATCCGCACTACCCGTCGCCCAACGTCCAGCGAAATACGATCGTCGGAAACTGGATCGTGGACGTCCCCTTGGGGATCCAGTTCAGCGGGCTCCTCAATCTCGGTTCGGGGGTGCCGTATCAGACCGGAGGCCCGGAGAATAGAGCGTTCCCGCCAAAGCAGAATCTCCTGCTTGGCCACGCTTTCGCGTTCCGCGATATGGACGTGCGGCTCCGGAAGGAAGTGCCGACGATGGGTACGCAGGGCGCGGACGTCACGCTCGAGGTGTTCAACGTCTTCAACAAGAAGAACTTTCGAACGATCGACACGAACATGACCAGCGCCACCTTCGGTGCGGTGACAGCAATTGAGCCTCCGCGCATCGTGCAGCTCGGCGCCAAGTTCATGTTCTGAATGAACATCAACGATCCCTCGAACTGCCGGCATGACCTCGTCAGTCTTGGCGA
>Ga0137398_10000745_pt1 | contig 12298 bp, 12 predicted proteins | sample czorhiz216metaG_FD_106659 | JGI IMG/M metagenome (GOLD analysis project Ga0137398, IMG submission 106659) | Vadose zone soil microbial communities from Angelo Coast Range Reserve, California, USA - czorhiz2.16 metaG | ecosystem: Environmental > Terrestrial > Soil > Vadose zone | place: USA...
AAGTAAAAGGGAAAGGCTATTGAATCTGAACTGAACAAGAGAAGAAGAAAATCAAGACAGGCTGAAGAACGAGCCATCTCTGAGAACAAACCGTTCTTCGAACTTTGGCCGGTTAACTGATTAGACGATCCACCCGGAATATGCCGTGCGCGAACATGTCGTCCGTTTGTTTTTCCCACGGAGGTATCCGGCTTACGAGGGCGGAAGGACGGAGACGGATTCCTAGCAATCGCTGCGCGGTGCGGCGGTCTACGCTGCTCATGAAACGAGGGACACTTCAAAACTCGACCGCCCGTTACTCCGACTGTGGTAGTAGCTTCCGCCTTGCCGAAACGGGGGCCGGCTGAAGTCGCCCGCCATCGCCATCCTCGAACGCGAAGTTTTTCCACTCCTACTGTTTGTAAATCTGGATGTTGCCGCTCGTTATGACCCCTCCGTTGCTGTAGGAGAAATTTGGTCCGGTCACGCTGATGAAGAACGTGTCCTTGCCCGCATCAGGCTTAGCATTATCACAGGCGTTTACAGTGTACGTGTAGCCGGGTTTCTGGTTCACCTTGGCATCGCCCTTCGACGTCCAGCAGTCGCCTTGGAAAGTAACCGAGGGCACACTCGTGTTCGCGCTGTGCACATCGATGCTCCCACCCGCAGCGCCATCATCGTGATAGGAAAGAGACGCTTTGGGCTTATCATTCATCGCGACAAACCCGAAATTGGCGGCGAGACCAGACGTTTGAGAAGCAATCTGGCTGCCCCCGGCGATCTTCTCCGCCCCTGGCGGCGGTGGCGGAGGTTGGCTGGCGCAGGAGCCCGTCTTGACCACGGAGCCTGCCATTGCTGCGAGCTGGCGGGTGAAGTTTGCGCGGATCTTCCGGCGGCTGGTCGGGTTGTCGAAACCGTTGTCTGATCCCGAGACCTCCGTGTTGATCAGATGATCGTCCGAGAAGGCGACGTTGGCGAAGTGCTGCGGGTCAAAGGCGATCTGGAAGAGGTCCGCAAGGCTGCGGTCCGCTCCACCACCAAGGCCGCCTGTGGAGATCGTGCCGCGGTGGATGACGTGATCGCTGATCACGCTCTGCACAAAAAATGGCGTGGCATCATGACCGTTGACGCTCTCGGCGTAGTATACGTTCCACCTCGCCCAGTCCTGCATGCAGGTTGTGCCGCTATTGCAGGCCGCCCCCTGCGAGGCTGGGTGTCCCGGCTCCAGAGCTGCGCGGTCGTTGGAATTCCCGGCCCGATCATCGCCAAACCAGACGATACCCACATGGCCGTTGGCGTCGGCAGCGATCCAGGGAAAGAGATTGGCATGGCCCCCGTTTGCCGGGAAGCTCACATTAATTGGGTTCGACCAGGTGGTGCCCTGATCCGTCGAGAAAGAGTAGAAGACGTTGGAGTTGTCTGACCACACCGCGTAAACGAACCCAAAGTCATCGGTGGCAAGGGCTGGGAAAAGATTGCCCGCGCCCTGATTCTGCGGACCCGCCGGCCCGGTGAAGACCTTGGTGTCTTTGAAGGTAAAAGCAGGCAGGCCCAGCTTCACGTCGGTCGAGACGCCGACGTAAATGCTATGGAGGGCTCCACCGTTAAGGTTCTCGGCTACACTGTCCGGGGCCACGAAGATCTGGTAGAGGTTGCCGCGGCTCGGGCAACTGCTGCGATCCACCTTGATCTGCCCGGCGATGTTGGCGCTGTTAGTAGCCGGAACGCCGCCGGCGGCAGGGAAGGTCTGCGGGTCAATCACCTCTCCAAAGCCGTTAACATAGGTCACACCGCCGTCGTTCGAGCGCTGCACTTCAATGTTAAAGGTCGCCGCGTCGTGATAGTTCAGGTACACGGTCAACGCGTCGGTGCCGTCGATCCACTGGCGGTCGTCGCCCGGGATGAGCGCGACAGCTGGGTTGGGGACATTAAAGCTATCGCCGCGATCCGAGGAGTGCGTGCCCGTCACGCCGGGAGCCAATGTCAGGCTTGTAAGTGCGAGGTTGGGTATACCGCTTAGCGGGTAGTTCACGGCAATATCCACATCGCCGCCGCCTAAACCAACGCCCAAGGGGTCAAGACTGTTCTTGGCGCAGCCGCCTTGCGACGCATTGAAGATGCCGCAGTTGTCGGGTTGGCCTTCGTACTTGAAGGGGTAAGTGCCGCCCGCACCTGACGGGCCGTCCACCGCGGCATAATAGCGATGTAGGTCGACGCCACCGGGAACGCCGCGGATCGAGCTGACGTAGACCGTGCCGTCCGTAGCGACGCGCACGCTGGGCTCGAGGCCGCGCACGATGAACGAGACACCAGAATTGGCAATCGGCGCTAGAGGCGGCAGCGGCAACTCCTGGTTGTCGCTGAACCCGTTTATGGCCCCCACGGAGCCGTGGCCGACCAGCAGAGCCAACGCACCCACCAGGCACGTGAGGCCAAGAGCTAGACCAAAACGCAATTGAGCTTTCATAGTGACCACCTCTTTACGTTTATTCATCGTTTCCCCCAGATCTTGCACGCTTGATGGAGGGCCACCTCAACGAAAGTAAAGTGGCTTTGGATGGCCCTGTTGATCCTGGCTTGCCTTCTAGAGCAGATACGCGCGGTCGTAAATCCAGGAAACACCTGAATTAGGGGGGAGAGGCAAACCCGATACCATCCACTACATTCCGTGGACAGGAATAGCCTGGGCTGGGCAAGCCGCGTTCAGGGCCTGGATGTTGGGATTGAAAACCGTGTGATATCGAAGCGCTTCTTCCGTTCGAGCTACACCGACCGATCCACAATTCGATAGCGGACTAGAATCCCGGTGACCCTTACTTTCGTTCAATCAAGCAGTTACGGTCAAATGCTCGGACTTTCTTGGGACACCACTGATGTCATCATGATGCTGCAATTCTACGGAGGGGCTGTTTCTGAGATCTCGGCCATGGCTGGGCGTCGAACTTTTCCCGTCGCGCCCAGGTCTGGAATGTGACGAGACCTGCAATCGTTGTCAAACATCGAATCGCGCCTCTGCCACGGCCCTTAGCGGTGACCGTACCGGCCATCGTGATGGGCTGCACGTACATGTTTCGCTCCCACATGTCTACCTTGCAAGCACGAGCCCGCGTTCCAATCCTTCCATCCTTTGCTTTGCGTTTCTAGTATTTTCAACAATTTCGGGGAATCTGCTTCTCGCTCGAAGTAAGCCCTGAGAGCTCTATTACCTAGGGTTTTTGCGCAGTTATGGATCGGGCGAGGTCGTTGAGACAATTTTAATGGGGAGAGTGTCGCACGGACCGTTCCCGAAATCTCTTGCTCTGGAACGTTTGATGGGATTCAACTGCATAACTTCCGATTTGCCGTTATCCGGGAGTTGGCTGCGGTCGATTCCCCGGAAGCCGAGTTTCCGTACTAATCCGCTCGGCAGTTTATTTCTGGATTGCGATCCAATAGCTAAGTCGGTAACAGCGAGAATCCTTTCTGAAGCGGGCTCCTTTGCTGGCCGGGTCGCTGTTGCTCACTCGCAAACTTCTCGTCCCAACATGTTCTACGAGCCCAGGGACGTCTACCGTGGCCGCGACGAGATCGATCGCGTCGCCGGCACGATCAAGGCTACTCACCCTGACTTTCGATATCAGCCAATTGCCGGGGCCGCCGAGGAATTGGGCAATGGCGGGCGGAGCCAATGGGTTTCGGGCCGCCCTGTGAGGCGCCAGCTTGCGCTGGGACTGATTTCATCATTGCCCGGGACGGCCGGATTGCCGCCGTTTATCTTTTTTTCGACAAGCTACCCTGAGCCGGACTGTGCCGTCCCGGGTGCCACACCTATGTGTCTTTCACAGCTGGCCAGGGGTTAGGAGTTCCCAAAATGGGTAACAGCATTGACTCTGCCAAACCGATTGCACCTGATTACTGCTTGAGAGAATGGCAGTCTTAGCTCTTAGAAGATGGCGCTATCCGGCGGTCCCGCAAACAAAGCACGTTAGCGCTGCCGAATCGCGACGTATTGTCCCGGAGTCATGCCAAGCGTCCGCCCAAACTCGCGCGTCAGGTGCGGTTGATCCGAAAAGCCAGCGGCCAGTGCAGCATCGGCGATCGAGAGCCCTTCTCTCAGCAGTCGCTGCGCGCGAGTAATGCGCAGCTGCTTAAGATATGCATGTGGTGGGAGGCCGACATGATGTCGGAACGCCCGAATCAATTGGAACGTACTGAGTGAAACGCGGCGGGCAAGTTCAGCCAGCGTTATTCGTAAAGAAGGATCATCGTGGAACAGTTCCAGAGCGGTGCGAATCTGCGCTGGCATTTCCGATCGGCCGCACTCGACTGGCGCATGTCCGTAACGTTCCAAGAGCTGGCCGAGACAGCTGATTTGGAATTCGTCGGCTTCGAGCGGATCAATCGCGTCGCCGCTCGACAACGTGCGGTGCAAACCACGAAGCCTATGAGCGAGCTCGTCGTCGTGAAGGATCGGACCCGAAAACCGTAGCTCTTGGCAGCGCCCGGTGTAGGCCTCGGTAATGCGTGTCATAGAATCGACCGGCACGTAACACATCCGTTCTCCCCACACGCTGTCCTTGTCCAGCCCGCCGTCGTGCACCTCGCCGGGAGGTACCACGATGATCGCTCCCGGACCAGCGCTGTGCCACGCCCCCCTGAACCAGAAGCGATTCACCCCCTGGTGAATGACTGCAATGCCCCATTCTTCATGCCAGTGTCTTGGGAAAGCCTCTGTCCAGAAGTCTAATTGGAACAAGTACATCGGAGTGTCGCAGGGCGCCGCAACATAGCGGGATTCGGCTTCGTTCTGACCTGGCGTCATACGTTCCCCGGTGGCAATTTCATTCAATACTAAAGACGCCTCGACTGCTACCATGTTTCATGCAAATTCGTGGTTCCATGCATACGCTGTTACAACTCCACATCCTCGCGGGGGGTCTTGCGATCATCACTGGCGGCACGGCGCTCGCCGCGACGAAAGGTGCTGTGCTACACCGCAAGAGCGGAGTCGTGTTCGTGTACGCACTGCTCACCATGGGGATCAGCGCGTCCATCCTGGCCTTCGACAAAGGTGGCTTCACCCATCCCAACTTTCTTGGCGGGTTCATGGCAGCGTATTTCGTCATCACCGCGCTCACGACGGTTCGTGCTGCGTCGGTATGGTCGCGTCGCCTCGACGTAGCCGCCGCGGTTTTTGCATTGGCGTACGCCATTCCCGTGTTCGCGCGGGGAGTTCGCGCCATGGGGCAGCCGCATTTCATGATCAACGGCGTGCCGGCGGCGATGCTGTTCTTCTTGGCGACGATCTTGGCGCTTGCTTTCGTCGGCGACCTTCGCATCATCCGATTCGGCGCCCCTCGTGGGGCGGCGAGACTGCGGCGGCACCTCTGGCGCATGTGCTTCGGTCTGTTCATCGCCGCAGGATCATTCTTCTCGATCCGCGAGCGCGTCGCCAAAATCCTTCCCGAGCCGTTCCTCTCCGCTCCAATGCGTGCGCTGCCGATACTGCTCATCTTTTCGGTGATGTTCTACTGGCTGTGGCGACTCCGTACCGGCCGAAGCGCTACAAGCGCCTAGCGCAGTGCGGCTTGCATCGGGTGAGGGTGAACGCTGACCAATCTGGTATCCCCCGTGGCTTCATGATTCCTCTCGCTGGCGGAGGCGAGCGGGGGCCGCAGGATGCGCTAGCGTTTGAGGAGCGTCGAACAGTTCTCGACGCAATGCCGGACGTCTATTGTCAGCTTAATGATTTGCGAACGCTGGTGCCCGTCATACGTGATCACCAAATATGCGTTCCCTGGGACTTCGCATTCCTTCTTTGCGTCGGTGGTTTGACCGACGAAGCAATTCAGCTCGGCAGGATTGATGTAGGCGAGATTGCCGGCATCCGGCTGGCTACGTAGCAACTGCACGGTAACAGGCTGTGGCGCCTCCAATTCAAAACGCACCTTCTGCGAATTCTCGATCGCTACTATGTTGAATCCGCCGGAATCGATCGGCATCGTGCTGTCGAAGAGATTTCCCCATTCGAACTCGGGCGAATTACGTTCGTGCAGGTACACAATTCCGGCGACAAGAAAACACAGCAGCGCTACTGCATAGTAAATGCTCTTCATGCGGATGCCTCAATGTTAATGTCGTTATTTGAATCATTTAAATTGCAATAACAAGAATACGGTTATTGTCCCTGCGCGATTGTGGTCTGTATTGAATGAAATTGCTCGATTAGCGGCGGCGAAGCTTTCGCGGAACTCGGCTGCACACGGTTGGGAGTGCGTTTAGGAGAAACTGACAGAGTGCAAGGAGATACTAAATCGCTCAGACGCACTCCGAGTCCTTCCGGAAGTTGTGCAAGAGCGAAACCCTGGCTGGGCAGAGGAAAAACTATTCAGAACGATTGGGGGAAACCTCAGCGATCAGGACCCGGTCGCGTCCCTCCCCTTTTGCCCTGAGCAGAGCACCATCCGCCGCTGCCAGTAGTTCCACAGCGGTCGTTCCGTGGTCCGGTAAAGCAGCGACCCCCAAAGAAAGAGTCACTTTACCCAATACGATGTCTCTGTGCTTTATCGAAAGCTGTTGGAATGAAGTACGCAGTTCTTCCGCGCGGCGGCGGGTGTCTTCCAGGGAAGCCTCGGGGAGAATCAACGTGAACTCCTCTCCCCCGTAGCGACAGGCCAGGTCTCCGCGTCGGATGAATTTTGCCAGGTAATCTCCCAGTTCCCTCAACACCGTATCCCCAGCATCGTGGCCGAACATGTCGTTGAACTTCTTGAACCGGTCCACGTCGAGCATAATAACGCCCAGACTACGGTTCTTACGGATCGCATTGGGTAGTTCACGCCATTCCGCGAAGCGCTGAATACGAACACGGCACCCGAGAATCCGTGAAACAGCTTCTGGGCCGAGGAGGCAATCACGCCCGAAGCCTCCTCAAGCGTAAAACACGATTGCAGCAAGTCCGCCATTTCGCTGGGGGTGCCGGCCTCCTCCTGCAACGTCTGCCGGTGCCCGCGCCAGAACAAGTCGGGGCTGTCGTGATTCAAGCAAGCGGATCCCCTCTTGGATCACTCGGTTTTTCCTGTCCGCAATTCGTCGAATTCCGCCACCAAATGGTGCCGTTCTGCGAAGTCTTCGGCCAGTAGTCTTGCGGGGTGTCATTGTTACCATCTGAATCACAGCGTCTCGAGAGAATTAACGAATTAAGAATTAGCATGTGCTAGTGTGGTGGCAGGAGACACCTGAGTCGCGCAACGCATCGCGAATTATGATTTTGGCACGTAACTTGCACTCGCTCTTCACCGCGTGAACTGCTTACTCGCGATGCTCTTCGTCGAGTATCGAACAGTGGCAAGGGAATCTCTAGTCCGCGGAGGAGACCAGCCTGTTCTTAGCCGAGTGCGGGCAGGGAGACGCCGCAGTTGCGGTTTATGAGCCTAAGACACGTCAAGACGGCGGGCAGTTTTCAAGACGCGGGGGCCAACGCCCTCCGGACGAACTTTGGGAAAATCGAGCGCCGCGAATGGTGGCTGTGGTTCGCAGCGGCTATCATCACCCTGCTGCTCACGGTCGCACTGGCTTCCTTTCTGCTCCCGAATTCGTCATCACCGCAGGACTTCCACGCCTTATATGTTCTTCCGCAGGCCGTCCGTGGTCTCGTGGCCCTCGTTTTCTTGTTCGATCTCTACACCATCTATCAGCATCTGCAAATTCACAGAATTCGCCGCCAATTGATCCAACGAGAAGAGCTCTTTCATTTGATCAGCGAGAATGCGGCGGACATGATTGCGGTAGTGGATTTGGAAGGCCGCAGGATATTCAACAGTCTCTCTTATCAGAAAATACTGGGGCATTCGTCTGGAGAACTTCAGGAGTCGTCCGGGTTCGACCAGATTCATCCGGACGACCGCGAGCGGGTTAAGAATGCGGCCCAGCAGGCTCGTCAGACGGGGACGGGAACAACTCTGGAATATCGTTTCCGTCACAAGAATGGCGATTGGATGGTGCTGGAATCCGTTGCAAGCGTCATCCGCAACGAAAGCGGCGAAACAGAAAAACTTGTCATTGTGAATCGCGACATTACGGAGCGGAAGAAGGCCCAGGAAGCATTGTCGCGCTCAGAGGCGAGTTTCCGGTCTTTGGTGGAAGGAGCGCCTCACGGGATTTACCGAGCGACGATGACGGGACAATTCCTGGAGGCGAATCCAGCCCTCCAAAAAATGCTCGGCTACGAATCAGCACAAGAACTTTTCAAAGCAGATCTCGCGACGCAAGTTTTTCGCCACTCCGCGGACTTTGAACGAATGAATGAGCTTCTGGCTGAGTCAAGGGTCATGAAAGACATCGAACTGGAATGGAAGCGGCAAAACGGCGAGCCGATCGTGGTGCGGTGCTCGGGACACCATGTCGACATCAAGGATGGAGGACCAGGATATTTCGAAGTTTTTGCGGAAGATGTGACGGAAAGACGGACTCTGGAGCGCCAGCTACGAATGGCTCAGAAGATGGAGGCCATCGGAAGATTATCGGGGGGGATCGCCCATGATTTTAACAATCTGCTCGGAGTCATCATCGGGTATAGCGGTGTATTGAAGAAGTCCCTGGACAAGAGCCAGCCCATCTACGAATTTGCTTTGGAAATCGAAAAAGCAGGACAGCGCGCTGCAGCGCTGACGCGTCAGCTTCTGGCGTTCAGCAGACAGCAGGTTCTGACGCCCTCCGTTCTGAGCTTGAATTCGCTCGTGTCTGACATGGAAAAAATGCTTCCACGCCTGCTGGGCGAGGATATCCAGGTGTCCTTGTCTCTGGATCCCGATCTCGGTAATGTCAAAGCCGATCAGAGCCAGATCGAGCAGGTGATCATGAACCTGGCTGTGAACGCGCGGGACGCCATGCCATCGGGTGGGAAACTCCACATCCAAACCGTCAACGTAGAACTCGACCAGGCATACATCCGCAACCATCCCGGCTCGAAGGCAGGAAGCTACGTGATGCTCGCGATCGCGGACTCTGGGACCGGCATGAGCCCAGAAACCATCGCGCACATTTTCGAGCCGTTCTTTACCACCAAGGGTGTAGGAGAGGGCACGGGCCTTGGTCTCGCGACTGTGTATGGCGTCGTGAAGCAAAGCAGCGGATATATTTGGGTGGACAGCGCGCTGGGCAAAGGATCGACTTTTCAGATCTACCTTCCAAGGTACTTGGACACCCAGCAGGATTCAGTTGCTAAGCCCGAGGTCCAATCAGGGGAGACGCCAAAAGGATCAGAAATGATTCTTCTCGTGGAAGACGCGGAACCCCTGCGGAAACTTGCGCAAGCCTTTCTCGAATCAAACGGATTCCGCGTGTTGTCGGCCCCGAATGGAGAAGCGGCTCTGGAGATTGCCGCCCGTCATTCGGGCGCTTTCGACCTTCTGCTCACCGATGTGGTGATGCCCGGCATGAACGGCCGCGTTTTAGCGGAGAAATTGTCGCTGCAGCGGCCTGGGCTGAAGGTCCTGTTCATGTCCGGATATACGGACAGCTTTATCGCCGGGCACGGAGTCCTGCAGGAGGGAACCAACCTTTTGCACAAGCCGTTCACGGAAGAAATCTTGATAAGCAAGGTCCGGGAAGTGCTCAACAGCGCCAACAAAGGTTTGCCTGGTTTGAAAACAGGGTTAGACCCAGTGCAAACCGGCAGATAGAAGGAGCCGATCGATGGGAAAGCTGTTGGTTGTGGATGACGACCAGGCACTTCGGCGGCTGATGCGCCTGGAACTGAGCGACACCTACGAAGTTATTGACACAGGAGAACCTGAACACGGTTTGGCTCTCGCGCTTGAACACAGACCTGATGCCATCGTGCTCGATTTGCGCATGCCGAAGTATTCCGGCTATGAACTGTGTCAGACGTTCACGTCTTTCAGCCAGACACAGACGATTCCCGTGGTTATCGTGAGCGGTGAAGCGGGTGCGCAAACCAAGGAACACTGCAAGCAGTTGGGCGCCGCGGCGTACTTTGAAAAACCTTTGGATTTTGAAGCGCTCAAGGCGTGCCTCAGAGGAATCGTCAAGAAGTCCCGCAACGTTCCTCGCACCGAGGTCCGCGTACGATTGCGGGTGCCCCTTAAGCTTCGCGGTAAAGATGCGCAAGGCAATGACTTTGAAGAGGTTGCGACAACGGAGAACGTCAGCCTAAGCGGATTTCTGTGCAGTTGCGCCAGAAAGATCCCCATGGGGTCATCTGTAGACGTCTACCTGGTGTCTGGGCGAGACGAGTGTGTGGGTAAAGCCCAGATCATGCACTCCGATGCAAACGCGCTGCCGCTCAATCGTTATGGATGCCGCTTCACCGAGAAAAAGGGCCCATGGGTTTTGCAGTAGTGGTTTTGGCCCGGCAAGCAGACGATGCCAGGGACACGGTAAGACCCGCCTGCTCATTCTTGTTATCAGGTTCCGGACTTGACCAACTTTTCTAAAGTCTGAATGTCACTGGCAGCCGCCAACGAGAAGCTTTGGATCGCTGCAGTTTCCCTGCGTATCACTTTCCAAGTTTCGTCGTGAATACTCAAGAAGACTCTCGCTACTTGCGAGTCATACTGTTTTCCCGCCCCTCGTTCTATTACTTCTCGCGATGCTTCAAAAGGAAGAGCACGGCGATAGGGCCGGTCGGAGGTCATAGCATCAAAAGTATCTGCCACTGCGAAAATTCTCGCACCAACGGGGATCTGCTCCGTCTTTAGGCCCCTTGGATAACCGCTGCCATCACAACGCTCGTGGTGAGCAAAGATGATTTCCGCAGCGTCTGCAAGGAACGGGATGCCTTTGACCAAGTCATACCCGATCTGGGCATGGCGCTGCATGATCGCTCGTTCTTGATCGCTAAGAGGCCCCGGCTTGAGGAGAATTGCGTCCGGTATCGCCAGTTTGCCGATGTCGTGTAGCCACGCTCCCATGGCGATATTTTTCATCTGACTCTCCAACGCGCCCATCAGTTTGGCAGTCTCGATAGAGTACAGAAATACGCGCCGGGAGTGCCCAGCCGTCGGACTGTCCCGCAAATCGATGGCTGCGCCCAACACTTCGAGAGTGTGGTCATAACTGCGCTCGATCTGACGCAAAGCCTCTCGAAGTTGCTGAGTTTGGTCAGCGACAATTTCCTCGAGATGGCGGCGGTAGTTTTCGACTTCCTGCTCTAAGCGCTTCACATGCAACGCGCGCGTGAGACTGCCTAGCAGGATGCTTGCATCTACCTGTAGTGGCTTGACGAGATAGTCGTCGGCGCCCTGCCGCATCGCTTGGACGCCGACTCGGGTGTCATCCACTCCGGTAACCATCAGGAAAACTATCTGAGGATAGCTCTGCCGCACCTTCGCCAGAAGTTCCATGCCGGACATTCCGGGCATTTGCAGGTCGGAAATTACTGCATCTATCCTGTGCGTTTCGAGGACTCGGAGCGCTTCTGCGCTACTAGCCGCCATTTCGCAGGTCATGCCAAGTTGTGCAAGTACCGCGGCCATGACCTTCCGAACGGAAGCCTCATCGTCGACGACCAACACCCTTAGTCCGACGGAATGAGCCAATGAGACTGAGTCAGTTGCCAAGTGTCATCCTGTGCGTGCTGCCTTGTACCAGCCTGTCAAGATCGGCGCTTCCCTGTCCAGTTGAGCATAGCTTGCATCGCAGGATGTGAATCAAGTTTCCACCATCGTCAGCTATTCCGTACTACAGAAAAGGGTCCAAGCAGGTTTGGTGCAGAGCTTGGACAAACTGACGATAGCTGCTCCACCCGTCGCGCACCAAGAAACCTGCAGAGTCCGCTCCCAACACCATGGCCGCTTGTTCGAATCCGCGTCCTGGCTGAATGCGATAGACGGTTACCTGCGGGGTGCTGAACGCCCATATCCGCTCCAAGCGCGGCCCTTTTTTTCCTTGACTTCAATCTTGTACGTTTATATATATGATTTTAGTCTAGGCCTAGACTGAAATTGGCTGAGTGAAGTATGGAGAGCATGTCCCATCCTGCCCGTCTTTTCCAGACGCACTGCCATTCAAAAGGCGATCGTATCACGGTGCGGTAAAGGCGCTGATAAGTAGAAGTTGCGCTCGGGAAACATAATTCTATTGTTTCGTGTTCCACAAGTCCCAAAAGAGTTTCACTGTGGCGGATAGAGCGTGTCTTTCAGTACCCGGCACCGACAACCTCCATGTGTCCTTCGATGTAGGAGTCTGGTCGAAGCCATGATTCATACCGGACCAGAATGCGAGTACCTTCACGACTGACGAGCATCCACATACCGTGCATATATCCGAGCTTTTGAAATAAACCAAAGACAGTTGGAACGTCATTCGTATTCGGCGC
>Ga0137398_10000747_pt1 | contig 12291 bp, 8 predicted proteins | sample czorhiz216metaG_FD_106659 | JGI IMG/M metagenome (GOLD analysis project Ga0137398, IMG submission 106659) | Vadose zone soil microbial communities from Angelo Coast Range Reserve, California, USA - czorhiz2.16 metaG | ecosystem: Environmental > Terrestrial > Soil > Vadose zone | place: USA...
CACACACGTGTGCTGCGGGTCGCCGAAGTAGCCGCAGGGACAGGGGTTCATGGCCGCGGCCAACATGAAGCGCGCCGGATAGGTGAGGCTCATGGCGGCCCGGGCGATCGTGACCACACCATCGTCCATCGGCTGGCGCAGCACTTCGAGCACGTGCTTGCGGAACTCGGGGAGCTCGTCGAGGAACAACACGCCGCTGTGGGCCAGGCTCACCTCGCCGGGCCGCGGGTACGAACCGCCGCCGATCAGGCCGGCGTCGGAGATGGTGTGGTGCGGGGCTCGAAACGGGCGCCGCGCCACGAGCGATTCGCCGAGCGGCAGGACGCCCGCCACGGAGTGGATCTTGGTCGTCTCGAGCGCCTCCTCCAGGCTCATCTTCGGCAGGATGGTGGGGATGCGACGCGCCAGCATGGTCTTGCCGCTCCCCGGTGGGCCGATCATCAGAATGTTATGCCCACCTGCCGCCGCGACCTCGAGCGCCCGCTTCGCGTGGGCCTGCCCCTTCACCTCCGCGAAGTCGACGTCGTCCCGCGTGCGCTGCGCGAACAGCGCGGCCAGGTCGACCCGCGCCTCCGCCAGCTCCCCCTTGCCGTCGAGAAAATCGGCGAGCTCGGCGAGATTCGCCGCGCCGAGCACCCGCACGCCCGACACGACGCCCGCTTCCGGCAGGTTTTCGCGCGGCAGCACGAGGGCCTCGAGCCCCGCCGCGCGGGTCGCCAGGGCGACGGGCAAGGCACCGCGCACCGGCCGGATCGCGCCCTCGAGCCCCAGCTCGCCCAGCACCGCCACGCGCCCCAGCCGCTCGGGGGAGATCTGCTCGGTGGCCGCAAGAATCCCCACGGCGATCGGGAGGTCGAACGCCGAGCCGTCCTTCCGAATGTCGGCCGGGGCGAGATTGACCGTGATCCGCTTCAAGGGGAAGGTGTAGCCCGTGTTCGCGAGGGCGGCATACACCCGCTCCCGGCCTTCTTTCACCGCTCCCTGCGGCAGCCCGACCGTCGCGAACGTGGGCAGCCCATTGGCGATGTCGGTTTCCACGTCGACGAGATAGGCGTCGATCCCGAACACCGCGGCGGACCGGACGCGGGCGAGCATGACCTCACCCCCTGTCCCCCTCTCCGCGATGCGGAGAGGGGGGACGCCGCGACGCCGGCTGTGCGTTCATCAGGATGGAACGATGCCGGACGGACCCACCTGGCCTGTCATCCAATCAGTGCGAGCCAGGTCGTCTTGTTGCGGACCTCACCCCCTGTCCCGCTCTCCACCATGCGGAGAGGGGCAGACGCGGCCTTGGAAACTCCCCTGGCCGTGTCCACCTCCGGGCTCTATGATGGGGGGACCCTGCGAGCAGGAGTTCTTGGTGGCCGACCCTTTTCCCCAGCTGCGGGCCGCGCTCGCGGGTCGGTACGCGATCGAGCGCGAGCTCGGGCGCGGGGGCATGGCGACGGTCTACCTCGCCCAGGACCGGAAACATGGTCGTCCCGTGGCCATCAAGGTGCTGGCGCCCGAGCTCTCGGCCGCCGTGGGGCGCGAGCGATTCTTGCGGGAAATCGAAACCGCCGCCCGCCTGACACATCCCCATATTCTGCCGTTGCACGACTCCGGTGAGGCGGACGGCCTCCTCTACTATGTCATGCCGTACGTCGAGGGCGAGTCGCTCCGCGACCGATTGACCCGGGAGCACCAGCTTCCCATCGAAGACGCCATGTCGATCACACGTGAAGTCGCCAGCGCATTGAGCTACGCCCACAGCCACGACGTCATCCACCGGGACGTCAAGCCCGAGAACATTCTCCTGTCGGGCGGCGAAGCGATCGTCGCCGACTTCGGCATCGCGGGCGCGCTCGACGCGGCCGGGGGCGCCAAGCTCACGCGCACGGGCGTCGTGCTCGGGACGCCCGCGTACATGAGCCCGGAGCAGGCCGCTGGGGAGGGGGCGCTGGACGGCCGCAGCGACGTGTACGGGCTGGCGTGCGTGTTGTACGAAATGCTCACCGGGGAGCCGCCATTCACGGGCCCGACTAGCCAGGCGATCATCGCCAAGCGTTTCAGCGATCCCGTGCCGTCCGCCCGGCGCCTGCGGGAGACGATTTCGTTGGCGCTGGACCGGGCGATCGTGAAGGCACTGGCCCGGGCCCCGGCGGACCGCTTCGCCAGCTCGCGCGAGTTCGCCGAGGCGCTGCGCGCGCCGGCGGAAGCAGCCGCGGACGCCGCGCCGACGGTGGGGACCGGGGCTTCGGTTCGGGACGATTCCCGGACGACCGCGCGTGATGCCTTCGCCCGCCAAGCCTGGCGCGAGGCGTACGAGACCCTCGCCACGGCGCAGGCGGAGGGGGCCCTCTCAGTGGAGGACGTCGAGCGGCTGGCGGAATCGGCGTGGTGGATCGGCCGGGTCGACGACTGCATCGCGGCCCGCGCGCGTGCGTATGCGATCTACATGGACCGGGAGCAACCCCGGGCCGCCGCCGCCGTCGCGGTGCGCCTAGCCGAAGATTTTTTTCGCCGTCAGGCCAAGTCCCTCGGCAACGGTTGGCTCAAGCGCGCCGAGCGGCTGCTGGACGACGTGCCGGAGTGCCCGGAGCACGTAGCGCTGCTGCGGCTCCGTGCGGTGCTCGCGCTAGAGAGCGAAGGAGACGTCGAGAAGGCCCTGGGTCTCGCCCGGCGTACGTCCGACCTGGCCGCCCGCTTCCACGATCGCGACATGCAAGCCCTCGCGTTGCACGACATCGGCCGCATGCTGGTCTCGAAGGGCGACCTAGCGCAGGGAATGGCCCTGATCGACGAGGCGATGGCCGCCGCGGTGGGCGGCGAGCTCGGCCCCGAAGTCACCGGGCGCATCTACTGCAACATGCTGGGCACCTGCGAGAAGCTGGCCGACTATCAGCGGGCGGGCGAGTGGAGCGCGGAGGCGGAGCGCTGGTGCCAGCACCACACCGAGTCCGCGTTCCCCGGCATCTGCCGGGTGCACCGGGCGGAGCTCATGCGGCTGCGCGGGTCTTGGAGCGACGCTGAAACGGAGTGCCTGCGCGCGGCCCAGGAGCTCCAGGGGTTCTACCACATCGCCGCGGGTGAAGCGTTCTACGAGATCGGCGAAATCCGCCTGCGCATGGGGGACCTGAAGCGCGCCGAAGAGGTGTTCCACCAGGCCCATGAGCTGGGCCGGGAGCCCGTCCCGGGCCTGGCGCTGCTGCGCCTGGCGGAAGGCAAGATCGACGCGGCCCGGGGGCTGCTCGATCGCGCCGTCGCCGACCGGCCGGCGGGATCGCTCGATCGGGCGCGGCTGTTGGCGGCGGCCGTGCAGGTCGCGATCGCGGCGGGAGACCTCGACGCGGCGCGCGCCGCGGCCCTGGAGCTCGAGGGGATCGCGACGGCCTACGGCTCGACCGCGTTGCGGGCGAGCGCCGCGCAGGCGCGCGGCGCCGTGCAGCTCGCGGCCGGCTCGGGTGCGGCGGCCGTGCCCGAGCTGCGCCGGGCCTGCAAGCTGTGGCAGGAAGTCCAGCTGCCGTACGAGACGGCGAGCGCGCGACTGCTGCTCGCGAGCGCCTATCGGGCCACGGCCTGCGCCGAGGACGCGGCGCTCGAGCTGCAGTCGGCGACGTCGTCCTTCAAAGCTCTCGGCGCCGACATCACCACGGCCAAGGCGCTGTGCCAGGCTCCGTCCTAAGCGCTGTACCAATCACTTCCCAACGCCACACGACAGTAGCGGTCATTGCCGATGACGCCCTCACGGCACCGACGCACTCACACCCAGCTGAATCAGGAGCAGGCTCGCCTCGCTCCGGATCGGCCGGACCGTGAAGGAGCCATCACTGTTTTGCGTCACGCCGCCCCCGGTGACGTAGCTCGCCAGGCCGTTGCGCATGGCGCGGACGCCAAGGTCGAGCGCGGGGCCCGACGGCGACCGCCCGAGCGCGACGCGCACGCCGCCACCGACCTCACTCACCCACGTCAAGTCGTCGTGCAAGGTCTGCGTGAAGGCGCACTCGCACGCATCGTCGGGATTGGCGTCGGTCGCGAAGTAGGAGAACCCGCCCGCCCAGAACCCATACAATTGGACAGGCCCTAGAGGGAGCGCCAGCTGCGGGCCGGCACGGAGCGACGTGATGTACGACTCCGTATTGAACGCCGGCGGGCCTGACCACGAGTCGAAGCCGTGGAACAACACGGACAGGTCCGCCCGCAGCGCTAGTCCGCCGTGCAGTGCGATCGGGACAGCGCCGTACGCGCCGAAGCCACCTGCGGCTTGCACAAACTGCTGGAACCGACCTCGGCCCAGCCCCAACGCCAGATTGAGGCCGACCTGCGGCCTCTCCCAACGCCGCGGCTGGTGGGAGGCGGACTGCGGCGCCGCTGGCCTCATGGCGAGCAGGCCGAGCAACGCACCCGAGGAGAGCGTCCGTCGCCAGATCATGGTGCCTTCTACGGTCGAAGCGCTAATGGCTCACCTTGGTCGGCGGCGCGATCGCCTCATTATCGGCCGGGAGCGCATCGCGCGCGCCGCTGATGACCGTTACGGCCTTGAACGTCACCTTCCCGATCTGCGCATCGTCGGGCGTAAACGTGTAGCTAAAGGCAAAGTCCGTCGTGCCGTTCTTAGGGTTCATCGGCACGGACTGCGTCAGCGAGCCAAACTGCTGGAAGCCGCCGGGCACGCTGCGGAACAGCTGGACCTCGATGGTCTCGGCGTACCGCTTGCTGTTGATGCTCACGACAATGCGCCGGGTTTGACCCGAGCTTGCCGCATTCGGCGCCGAGAATTTCGTGATGGCGACGTCATGCGTGCGGACGTGCGCGGTCTGCGCCGCTACAGCCAAGCGACCGTCGAGTGTCGTGGCCGTAAGCTGAACGGTGTAGTCCCCATCTGCCGCATAGCGGTGGGTCGGATTGCCACCAGTACCGGTCGCCCCGTCGCCGAAAGTCCACGCCGGCGGCGCGAAACCGATGCCGCCCGGGTCGAAGGACTGGTCGAAGAACTGAACGAGATCGAAGGTCGAGGCGTCGAACGGAAAGAATCCGAAGTTGGCGACCGGCGGCGGCGTGACTTCGAGGCGGAACCCGAGGGGTCCGGACTGGCCGAACAAGCCACCCACTTGGACGTAGTATGTCGCGTTGGCCACCGCGCGGAACGTCAACCTGTTTCCGAACACGGCGCAGCCTAGCTCGGTCAGGCTCGTCACCGATGCGCCGCTATAGACCGCGACCACGGTCGAGAAGCCGTTATTGAATGTATTCGCCGAGATCGATCCCGTCTCGGCAGGCGTGAAGCGGTACCACCCACTGCCGCCTGCCCCACCAAAGGGCGCCGCGCACGACGGCGAGGGCTCGCCCCCCTCGGTGCTCGCCCCCGTGAGGTCCGGGGCGTCGGTAAACGGCAATGCACCAATCGCCGTCGCGTTGACGAACAGATCGTTCGGCGGCGGGGGGAAGACGTCGAGACGGAGCTCCAGCACACCAGTCTGTCCGAACATGCCGTCTACCTGGATGTGGTACGTCGTTCCGGCCTGCGCCAGGAAGCGCGCGTCTCTCCCGACGAACGGGCTGCTACAGGTGATTTCGGCCAGGCCGCCCAAGCCGCCGCTGTACACGCCCACCACGGTCGAGAACTGGGCGGCGACGCTCGCCGTGACCACGGCACTCACCGCCGGGGTGAACGCGTACCACACGGTTCTCTGCGATGAGGCGCCACCGGAGCAGGAGGACGGCGGCTCTCCGGCCTCCATGCTGGCGGCGGAGATGTCCACCACGTCGCTGAACGGCAGGGCCCCGATGACCGTCGCGGTGGCGAAGGCATCATTTGATATGGGGAGTTGCCGAATCCAGACGGGAACGGCATCGAACACACCGTCGTTGAACGTCAGCTGGGTCACCCCGCTGCCGTCCGCGTTCATGACGAAGATGTCCTCGTCGCCGCCGTCGCGGGTGCTGTGGAACGCGATCTGCTGGCCGTCCGGCGACCAGACCGGGTCGTCGTCGACGAAATCACCGGAGGTCAGCTGGGTGACTCCACTCCCGTCGGCGTTCATGACAAAGACGTGAAGCTGGCCGCCGTCGCGGTCGCTCGAAAACACGATCCGCGCGCCGTCGGGCGACCAGCCTGCGCGGTCGCCCTCGTCCCTGCCAGGGCTGTGCGTGAGCCGCGTGACGCCACCCCCGTCCGCATTCATGACGTAGATCTCTTCGTCACCGTCCTCACGGTCGCTTTGGAACAGGATCTGCGCGCCGTTGGGGGACCAGGCGCTCGGAGAATCACGGAAGGTGTTGTCGGTCAGGCGGGTGACGCCGCTCCCGTCCGGGTTCATGGTGAATATCTCGTCGTCCCCGTCGCTGTTATTGGCGAACGCGATCCGCGTCCCGTCGGGCGACCACGCGCCAGGGAACCCGCCCTCGGTGGTGAGTTGGGTTTCTCCCGTCCCGACCACGTTGATGACGAAGACCTCGGAGCGGCCGCTGTGGAAATTCGCGTACGCGATCCGCTTGCCATCCGGAGACCAGACAGGATCGATGCTTCCACCGGTGTCGTTGGTGACCCGCGAGACCCCAGACCCGTCCGGGTTCATCACATAGATCTGGAAGTCGCCGTCGCGGGTGCTGTGGAAGGCGATCTTAGAGCTGAGACCTGCTGTGGAGAGGCTGAACCGAGGTCCATTCACCCTGGGGGCGAACGATCGCTCGGCGTCGTGACAGGCGGCGAGAAGAGCCCCAAGCGCGAGGACTGGAATGACATGATGTGGCCGGCCCATACCCCCTCCTGTGCAAGACACGGCACGACGTTTTCGTGGCGTCAGTTAGCTGAAAGCAAATGTGCCGTGTGATGCAGGGATTGGGCGCGGCGCTAGTCGTGAGGTTCGCGACACCGGTCGTGTTCTGGTCTCACGCTTGCTCGGTAGGCCCTCGGGCTCACGCCCACATATCGCTTGAAGGCCCGTTCGAAGGTCCTGACGTCTTGAAAGCCCGCGGCGAACGCGATCCGAACGATCGAGTTGTCATGGATACGCATCAACTCCATCGCGCGACTCACGCGGAGGATTCGCACCCACTCGGTGAACGTCGCGCCGACCTTGGAATGGAAGAAGGCGGAGAAGTACTTTCGCTCCAGGCCGGCGAGCTTCGCGGCGGCGGTGAGTGAGATCGGCATCGCGACGTTGGCGGTGACGAACCGGAGCACGGGCGACAGGCGGGCGTAGTACGAGAACGCCTCGTGATGGACGCGCTGCGCCAGGCCGGGTACCCCGACGAGCCCACCCACGAGAGCGTGAAAATGGGTCAACACCGCTTTCTCCCGCCGCTCAACCGCCGCACGTACACTCCGTTCAAGCGCAGGAAACGCTACGCGTGGCCAATTGACGTCGCGGTCCGCATCGTGTCAAGATGGAATTGATCGGCGGGCTGTAGACTCCATCGACTCCGACCGGAAGGACCCCGCATGGCCGCAATCGCCTGGGACGACTTCGCCAAGGTCGACATCCGCGTCGGCCGCATCGTGCAGGTCGACGACTTTCCCAAGGCGCGCAAGCCCGCTTACCAGCTGCGCATCGACTTCGGCGAGATCGGCGTGAAGACCTCGAGCGCGCAGATAACGAAGTACTACGACAAGTCCGATCTCGTGGGGAAGCTGGTACTGGCGGTGGTCAACTTCCCGCCGCGCCAGATCGCGAACTTCTTCTCTGAAGTACTCACGCTGGGCGTGGTACTGGGAGACGGCGACATCGTGCTGGTGCAGCCCGAGCGTGAGGTTCCACTCGGGAGCCGGATCGGCTAGCCCGGAACGAGTGGTGAGGAGTACCGGGCCTCGATGTACTCCTCGAGAATTTTCAAGAACTCCGGAACGATGGTCTCGCCTTTGAGCGTGACCTTGAGCCGGCCGTCCACGTACACGGGAGCCTTGGGCTCCTCGAACGTGCCGGGCAGCGAGATGCCGATGTCGGCATGCTTCGATTCCCCGGGACCGTTCACGACGCACCCCATCACCGCGACACGCAGCGTCTCCACGCCCGGATAGCGGGCGCGCCAGCCGGGCATCTGTTGCTTCAAGTGGGCTTGGATCTGCTCCGCCATTTCCTGGAAGAATGTCGAGGTGGTACGCCCGCATCCCGGACACGCCGAGACTTGGGGCGCGAAGTGCCGCAGCCCGAGCGACTGCAGCACCTGCTGGGCGACCTGCACTTCCTCCGTGCGGTCGCCGCCGGGACGGGGGGTGAGCGACACGCGGATCGTGTCTCCGATGCCCTCCTGCAGCAGAATGGCCAGTCCGGCGGTGCTCGCGATGACCCCCTTCGTGCCCATCCCGGCTTCAGTGAGCCCCAAATGCAGGGGATAGTCGCATCGCGCCGCGAGCCGGCGATACACCTCGACCAGGTCCTGCACGCCCGACACCTTGGCCGACAGGATGATGCGGTCGTGCCCCAGGCCGCACTCCTCCGCCAGCTCGGCCGAGCGCGTGGCACTCGCCACCATCGCCTCGAGCATGACCTCCCGGGCGTCCAGCGGCTCGGGCCGCCGGGCGTTCTCGTCCATCAGTTCGGTGAGCAGCTGCTGGTCCAGGCTCCCCCAGTTGACGCCGATGCGCACCGGTTTGCCCTGGGCCAGCGCCACGTCGATGATGGTGCGGAAGTGCTCGTCCCGCCGCTTGGCGCCGACGTTGCCGGGGTTGATGCGATACTTGGCCAGGGCCGCCGCGCACTTGGGATACCTGGTGAGCAGCAGATGGCCGTTGTAGTGGAAGTCGCCGATCACCGGCACGTCCACCGCGGCGACGATGTCGGGCACCGCTGCGGCCGCGGCGTCGGTGTTGACGGTGACGCGCACCAGCTCGCTGCCCGCCTGATGGAGTGCGCGGGTTTGGTCGGCCGTGGCCCGGACGTCGGCCGTATCCGTGTTCGTCATGGACTGGACGACGATCGGGTGGGTGCCGCCCACGCGAACTCCGCCGACATCGACGATGACGGTGTGCCTGCGTTGGTTCACGACGTCAATATAAGACAAGAGGCGTCGAGTAGAGACGTCGCGCCTTTATGTCTTTAGAAGAATTTATCGTTCATCACGACGGTGAGTCGGAGGCCTTTTAAGACCGCGCTCCCCTGCAGCAGCACCACACCCGAGTTCGAGCCCTTCGCCTGGAACCGGATCCACACCTGCTTGCCCGCGAGCAGCGAGATCACGTTGCTCGACAGCCGTCCGATGATCGTATCTGGGGTCGGCACGTTGCCGGACACGTTCGCATCCGGCACGGTCAGCGCGAGCGCGCTCGCATTCATGGTCCCGGCGGCGGTGGAGTCGAGATACAGCTGCAGGCCGATCGTGCCCGCGCCCGCCTGGTTATCGAAGTTCACCTTGCCATTGACCACGACCGAATCCACGATGGACGACCCAGCGCCGGGCAGGTCGATGCGCCGGGGCGTGCTGGACGCGCTGTCGGGCGGGCCCGGCGGGACGAAGTACGGGATGCTGTCGTCCCCCGTCCCCTTGATGAAGCTGTATACGTCGACGTTGAAGATGGCGTGCCCTTCCCCGCACGCCGCGGCCAGGCCCGCGAGCACCGTCATCCACAGCCACGTCGCGCGCATCGAGAGCCTCCTAATAGAGCGAGAACGACGTCGCCATCGTGACGCCGCGCTCGTTGGAGAGCGAGTTCGTGTGCGTCCAGAACCCCACGTCCAGGCCGAAGGGACCCAGGCGCACGCCGCCGCCGAAACCGAACTCGATCCGCTTGCGCTGGTCGCGCGCCACGCCGCCGCGCAGCGCGATCAAGCCGATGCGCTGCTCGCCGCCCACGTGCACCGTCGCGCCCCGGCCGGCGTTCAGCACGTCGGCCCCGAGCGTGGTCTTCCCGACCGTATACGTCACGTTGGCGACGTACGACACCGGCAGCTTAGTCGTCGTGGAAACGTGGTTCGCGACCGGCTTGGAGAAGCTCGAGTCGCGGTAGAACACGCTGTCCTGTCGCGTGTCGGACCACGTCAGCGTCGCCCCGATGTCGTTCACACCAATGCCCAGCTCGATCGGTCCCGAGATCCAGGCGACCCCCACGTCACCCCCTACCCCGTGGCCGAGCGCGTTGCCGGGCCTCGAGTAGCTGGTCAGGCCGCTGTCCAGCGGCGTGACGGGATTGGGACCGGTGAAAATCGAGTCGCCCGTCCGGAACCCGGCGCTGATGCTGCTCCGTATGTACGCAACGCCGAGGTAGTAGTGCAGCGCCCCGCCCACGTAGACTCCGGTGCTCGAGTCCCCGGCCACCCGACCGGCATAGCTCACGGTGGGCGCGAATCCCCCTTCGGCGATGCCGTCCCCCAACACGCCATAGCCCGTGCGCGGCAGCGCCTGCACGGAGTCGCGCAGGAACCCGAGCAGCTGGTCGTTCAGCTGCACGCCGATATCGTAGTGCAGCCACCCCACCACGCCGACGCGTACCCCCTTGATGCTCAGCCCGGGATCGAGCAACCGGCTCGAGCCCCCGAACCCGAACTGATCTTCCGGGACCAGTTTCGCGGCCTCGCCCAGATTGACGCGCAACGAGTCCTTGCCGATCCCGAACACCACGTCGTTGGTCGGCGTGGGAGCCCGCTTCACTTCGAGGAAGATCGGGAGGTTGAGCAGCGTGTTGACCGCCAGGATCGGATTGAACCCCGCCGAGTCGGGATGGAACGCCGGATCGGTGGAGAGGTGGGGGTGATCGTGCAGGAACTGGATGATGCCGAGGGGAATCGGGATCGTCAGCCGGGGCCGGCCGCGGCGGTCGGCCGCTTCGGGCACCGCGCGGTACGCGGGGTTATAGCGGACGAGACTGGCGGAGCGGCCCAAGGTGAGGCCGCCCATCCCGATCCGCCGCGCGTCGAAGATCAACCCCTGACCGGCGGCCTGCGCCGCCACACCGACCGTCAGGGCCACGAGCCCGATGCCGATCACCGAGGTCCGCACGATGCTCCTCGCAAAATGGGGTGCCCCGCCGGGCACCAAGATTGCGAATCATCGTGAATTACGCCACGCTCGGGCGTGAGCCCGGTCACGAATCCGACGGCGGGGGCGCGCCCAGGAACGTGATGGTGACCGTCGCCCCCTGGCCGAGAACGCTGGTGAGGTCGATCGTCCCTCCCCAGCTCTCGACCAGGCGCCGGGCGATCGCGAGCCCCAGCCCCGATCCGCTCGAGGTGGTCGAGAACGCGGGGTCGAACACGCGCGGCAGCGCGTCCGGTGCGATGCCCGCGCCGTCGTCCGCCACGGCGAGCCGGCGTGCCCCGTCCGAGACCCGCACCGCCACGGTGCGCGCGCCGGCGTTGCGGGCGTTCTCGAGCAGGTTGACGAGCACCTCCTTGACCTCGTCGCGGCGGGCGCGCACCGGCGGGCCCCCCTCGCCCGCGAGCTCCACACGGGCCCCCGCCTCCACGCCGCCCAACGTATAGAGGTGGACGACCTCCCGGGCCACGGCGTACAGGTCCACCGGCTCGAGCGGCAGCGCCTCGGCCGGGGGCGAGGCGAAGCGCGAGAACGCCCGGGCGATCGCGTCGAGCCGGTCGATTTCCGCGAGGATCCGCTCCGCGGTCTCGTCCAACGTGGCGTCGAAGTCGCCGTCGCGCTTGCCGCGGGCCCGCTGCAGATGCTGGATGCCCAGACGGATGGGCGTGAGCGGATTCTTGATCTCGTGCGCGACCTGGCGGGCCATCTCGCCCCACGCCAGCACGCGCGCGGCGCGGGTGAGGGCGGTGGCGTCGTCGAGCGCCACCACGCAGCCGTCCGGAGCCGGCCCGAGTGACGCGAGCTGCACGCGGATCTGGCGACCGCCCACCGTGAACTCGCGCTCCGCGATCCCCTCGCTCCGCGAGCCGAGAAAGGCCGCGACGGCGTCCCACACGGCGGCCCACTCGGCGGGGGCCGCTCCGCGCAGCAGGTCGCCGGGAGCGAGAGCGCCCCCGAGGAGCTCGGCGGCGCGCGGGTTCGCCATGGTGACCCGCACCTCCGCGTCCACCGCGATCACACCGGTGGCGACATTGGCGAGCACCTGCGCCGTGCGACTGCGGGCTTCTTCCAGGGCGGTCTGGCTGCGCTTCACGTCCGTCGCCATGCGCTCGAATGCCGACATCACCGGCTGGAACTCGCGCGGCGCTCCCGGCGGGAAGGCCGGCAGGGGCGCACCGCGGCCCACGGCGCCGGCGGCCTCCTGCAGCGCGGCGACCGGACGGGCGAGACCGCGGGCCACGACCCCGGCCAGCGAGACGGCAGCGACGAGCCCCGCCAGCGTGGCGAGTGCCAGCCCCAGAGCCAGGTCTTCCTGCTGCTGGCGCACGCGCTCGTCGTCGA
>Ga0137398_10000748_pt1 | contig 12290 bp, 7 predicted proteins | sample czorhiz216metaG_FD_106659 | JGI IMG/M metagenome (GOLD analysis project Ga0137398, IMG submission 106659) | Vadose zone soil microbial communities from Angelo Coast Range Reserve, California, USA - czorhiz2.16 metaG | ecosystem: Environmental > Terrestrial > Soil > Vadose zone | place: USA...
ACGTGAGCGGCGCCGAGGACCTCTCTCGCGCCGTTGAATTGGGTTTGCATGATGTGCTCACGTACAACCCCCTCGGCATCTGCTACAGCCGCATGAACCGCCTCGACGACGCGGTGGAAAGCTATCGCCGCGCCATCGCCGCCGACCCCAAGTTCGCTCAAGCGCACTTCAACCTCGGCTTCGCGTACGAACGGATGAATCAACTTGATTTGAAGAAAAAGGAATACGCGGAGGCCTGCCGCCTCGACCGCCGCATCTGTCGGCTCGTCGCGGGTCGCTAGAGTTCCAATCCCTTACGGATTCTAGGGTGTGGAGGACTGCGTCATCTTAGCGAGCGCCGCGCGCACTTTCGGCACCATCGGGTCCTTCGGAAATTCCTTCAGGAACGCCTCGAACATGGCGGCGGCTTCCTGTTCTCTGCCAGTCTGCAAATAGAGCGTCGCTAGCGTGATGGGCACTTGCGGCATCTTCGGACCGAGTTCCAGGGCGGTTTTCAGTTGCTCCTCAGCCGCCTTGAATTCACCCAAGCGAGCCAATACGGAACCATTCAAGTAATGGCCCATTGCGGAAGAAGGCGCAAGCCGCAGCCCCACCTCCAGCGTCTGTTTGGCCTCTTCATGGTGCTTTGTTATGTACAGCACATTCCCAAGGTTGAAGTACGCCTGCGCCCCATTGGAATTCAGCTCAATCACCCGCCGGAATTCAAACTCCGCGGCCTTCAGTTCTCCTTTCCGAAGGTGGCGAACTCCCAGGTTGTTGTGCGCGGGATAGAAGTCCGGCGCTTCGCGGATCGCCGCCAAATAGTGCGTCGTCGCGGTCTCCAAATCACCATGCTGCTCCGCCTTGTTTCCCGCTTCATACTCCTTGATCACACCGGGCGGAAACTTCTTTTTGAGCTCTGCGATATCCACAATGTCTGGGTTTGTGCCGGCAAGTCCATCGGGCGCACCTCGTGACTTCTCGTCAGGCTTGGCGCGCAGCACCACGTGCACCATGTTTACCTGCGTAATGGTAGGATTTACGTTTACTTGTAAGCGAACCGGCTGATAGCCTTCGGCCTCGATCACTACGTTGTACAGATTCGCTCCTAAGTCGCCGAATACAAATTTTCCCTCATAATCACAAAAGGTGATCCCTGCAACCGAGCCGTGCGCTTCCAGGTTCACCTGCAGTCGTTCCGTGGGAAAAGTTTCATCCTGAAGTCGAATTTGTCCTATGATGTTACCAACTTGTTGCTGGGCGCGCAGAGCTCCGCCATAGACGAGGACTGAGAGAGCGAGTCGGAGTACCGACTTGACCCTCATCGATTCTGCGAGGGGTACTCTCATCACTTACACCCATTGTTCGGAGCCTACCACATCGTCCTTCTCTCGCGCTCTGCAAAACAAAATAATGAGGCCCCCGACTAGGTCGGGGGCCTCGAGCTTCGGTCGACATCTGCTACCAGATGAATTTCAAGCCGAACTGGATCAACCGTGGATTGATTTCCCCGGCCGACTGGCCGAAATTGCCACTCGTAATGCGGTTCGCAAAGTTGGCGCCCGTCGCGCTGCTGGGCAGTTTGAGGTTGGCATGATTCAGGGCGTTGAACACCTCGAAACGGAACTGCAAATTGTATCGCTCCGTCGCCCTGATGTTCTTAAACACGGACTCGTCCGTATCCCAGAAGCCAGGCCCTTGGAACGTGTTTCGGGACAGATTTCCATCGCAAGCAGCACATGGCGTGGTGAACAAACAGCCTGAACCTGCCGCTCCGAATCGGCACGGGGCGGGCGGAGTGTCCGCCTTGAACCAGCCGTTCATCCACTGGTCTACACTGGGCGTGAAATTGGTCATCAAAGCGTCTGGACGGTCATTCCGCGTGCCGTCCTTGTTGAAGTCGCAAGCGCCGCCAGTAGCGCAGTAGGGAGTGAAGTGAGCGCCAGTCTGAAATGCCCAGAGACCCTGATACTGCCATCCACCCACGATGTGCCCGACAAAGCCTTTCTGGTTCTTCATCCAAGGGAACTCGTAGACGTAGTTGAAGGTGAGACGTTGCCGGATGTCGAAGGTGGAGTTGCCTCTGTCTAGGTTCGGCCTCGTAACATCTGTCAAGTAGCCATCACCTCCGGCGGACCCATTGGCCGTTGTCGTACTGCTGTGCCATCCGGAGCCCGTATCAATCGAGTGACCATAGGTGTAGGTCGCATTGAAGGCGAGTCCGCGAGTTACCTGATGCTTCAGGTTTGCTTGCAGGCTGTCGTACCACGACCTGCTTGTGTTGTTCCAAATCCGCAGGACAGCGTAGTTGGGATTCAGGTACCGGCGGCCCATTCCCGTCCACGTCCGCCCAAGGTTGTCGACCACCGTAGTTCCCGCTGCCAAAGCGATTCCTGGCAGCCGGTTCCCCTGATCCGCTCGGAAAAGATTGCGCCCCTCCGTACCCACGTAATTTACTTCTAGGACCGTCTTGGGAAGAATTTCCCGTTGTATGCCGAAATAGTAATTAAAAATATGCGGGTCGCGAAGTCCCGAGGGGAAGACGATACCCGTCAGGTTGGCAAACTTCGGGTTGAGTCCATAGAACCCCTGGATATTACCCGTGCCTTGCACACCCACGCCGATACCGGGGTTGGCTGGCGCACCGGTGAACGTCACCGGCACACCGCTAGGCTGGCAAGCTGTCGTTACAGGATTGCAAGCGGCCACCCCTGTGGGTGTGCCGGCAGGACAAAATGCACTGACCGTGACTCCGTCGCACGACGCCGTCGGCCCGTAGACGACTTGGCTGAAGCCACTTCCCACTCCTTCGAGCGTCGCAAGCATATTGGTGCTTGCAGCGAAATTATAGAAAGGTGGGTTCCAACGCGAGTTCGAGAGCGGGTTGTATAACGTGCCCTCGTACGATATGCCAAATCCTCCGCGGATGGCCGTCTTTCCATTGCCCCACGGATCATACGCAAACCCGGCGCGCGGCCCGAAGTTCTTGTGGTTGGCCGCACCCAGACTATTGGCGACTGCGAAACCACCCGGCCCGCAGACACCCGCCAGTACGTTGTTGGCAAGTTGTGTCGCAGTGGTGCAGCCCGGCTGCCCCGCCGGAATATTCGCGTTCTCGATCGCATCAATGCAAAAACCGTCCGATGGATGCACGCAACCCGGCCCCGGAATGAACGTCGTCACCAGCCCCTGCTTCTCCGTATGCCTCGTAAAGAGGTCCCAGCGGATCCCCAGGTTAAGGGTCAGCTTCTTGCTCACCTTCCAGTCGTCCTGGAAATAGGCGCCCACTTCCAGGTTCCGCCAGTGCCGGAAGTTATCCGCCAGCTGGGCCGGCTTGCCGGAGATGAACCCAGGGTCCGTCCCGCCAACCATCCCATACGGCGAATCCGCCGCGAAGAAAATTTGATCCATGAAGTAATACGATGGCCGGGCGATGTTGAATTCGCTGTTCTCCAGGTTCCGCCGGAAATCCCCGCCGAATTTAAGGCTATGTTTGCCCTTTTGAAGGGACATCATATCCCCGTAGCTATAAATGTTTTCGTGGAAATACTGCGGGTATCCGTTGTAGGAGCCGAATCCGGCTGTAGCGTCATCAAACCCAACGGAAGGGATGCCTGGAGTCGCCACAGTGAGGTCGGTACGATTAAGGACGTAGCCGGCTCTCGCCTCATTGATCAGGGTCGGGCTAAACGTGTGCACCCAGTTCGCTTGGAAGTTGGGGAAGTGGCTGGCAGTGGGGTTTCTGAATCCGTGGATCCCGCTGCTCGCATTTACACCCCCAAACTGGTCACTCGTATGAATCCAGTAGTATTCTCCGAAGACGCGGTCATTCTGGCTCGCATTCCAGTCAATACGAGTGGACCACTCGTTCCCGTTGAACAAGTTGCCGTTGGAAGACGTCTGCGAACCGAATACCAACACGTTGTTGTCCAGAAACGGCATGTTTCGGTTGGTAACTACTCCCGCAGCTAGACCTGGAGGCAACCCAGCAAAGTAAGTCGCGCAGTTCGGGACGGGAGTTGGGTCAGTATTACTTTTGGGATGCGTCCCGGTCAAGTACGTCTGGTCGGCCGGGGTTATTCCGAACAGATGGGTGAACTGGTTTGTGGCCAACCCCGTAAAACCGGTCGGAAAATTGGCAGGGCACATATAGTCCCCAAACGCACTAAAGCCCGAGCCCCCCGGACTCGCTGCAACATAATCCGATAAGCTTTGGCTGGAACTCTGGTTGGCCACAGGCAGAGCGGGAAACTTCGAGTAAATCGTATTGGCCACGGAGTTCGGAAACGCACTCGCAACTATGGCCCGCCATTGAGGCGATTCTGTCTGAATGTCAGTGGGCGCGGCAACGGTAACGTAGCGGTCGCCCTGATAGGACGCCGTGAAGAAAATGTGATTCTTCCAAATAGGCCCGGTCAGCGTAGCTCCGAATTGGCCGTACCGCAGTTCCGGTCTGGCGGTGCTGTTCTTATTCAAAAAGGTATCGTTGGCATCTAGCTTATCGTCGCGCCAAAACCCGTACGCTGTCCCATGGAGGGAATTCGTGCCCGACTTGGTCACCACGTTGACGATGGCCGCCGCGCTGTTGCCGTACTGCGCGGACATATTCAGTGTGAGTTCCTGGAACTCTTGGACGATGTCGGCGTTCGGCGTTGTTACAACGCCGCCGCTTAGGCCCTTGTCGGCGCTGCCGTTGACCAAGAATCCATTGAAATTCGGCCGCAGACCGTTGACCACGGTACTGTGGCCGTTCTCAAAAGAAACGCCGGTCGCATCCACCGCGCCGGGCGCCAGGGTGATCAGGTCGAACACGTTGCGGCCATTCAGCGGGAGGTTGGCGATTTGGGACTGACTGATCGTGTCATACATCCGCGAGTCCTCGGTCTGCACCTGAACGGCTCCGGCCTCGACCATCACGGTTTCTGTCTGTTGGCCAAGCTCGAGCTTGAAGTCCACGCGCTCGATAACTCCTGCGCCGATGTATATTCCGGCCTTTACTGCTTTCTTGAATCCTGGAGCAGTAACTGTAAATTTGTACGTGCCGACAGGGAGCTCTGGGACTCGATACAATCCTTCCGTACTCGTTTTCACAGTGACCGTCTCGTTGGTGCCCAGGTTGGTGATGGAAACATCGGCGTTCGCCACCGTCCCGCCCTGAGGATCGATGACCGTTCCCGTAAAGATGCCGTTCTGAACTTGCGCGTTCGCAGACACTGCCGCTATTGCAAAAAACACGAGCGCTACCACAATACGGGAGATCAACGCGCCGCTAAAGAATTTAGCTGAAGATCCCGAACAATTGTTCGCAGAACTCATGCCTCACCCCCAAGTGAAAACGCGGTGGAATTTTGTGAACGAAATTGTGAAAGTTGGCATCACACTCGCACACCTGCCCATAGACTTCCACCCCATTGCGCATCTATATCTCTCACTAAGCCCTCTCTTGTCAATAAGTTTTTTATTTTTTCTTGGCTCAGCCGAATGTTGCGTCTGTCTCATCCAAAGATTGGATATCCGCAACTATGGATAATCAAGCGAAAGAGTGGACTGTACAGTTCAGGAATCGAGAGAAATGCTAGCGCTTTGCAGCTTTACGTATGCGCGACCTGCAAAATGCGTCTTTCGACCTACTCGAATTATAATTCCGACGAAAGTGGTCCTATCGCCTGAGCTGGATTGGGATAGCTTCCCCCGCGCCTTCACGTATCACCATTTCACGGTCCACGGGCACGCTCGTTAACCTCTCCACCAGCCCAGAGGGCCAGCGGACCATCACCTGATCCGCGCGCGTGGCCGCTCCCAGCCCGAAGTGCAATCGCGAATCACTGGCCGACAGAAAACTGCTGTTGGCCCGAACTTCATCCATTTGCTTCATGCCCCCGGCAACAATTTCGACCCGCGCGCCGTATGCGTCGCGGTTCGAACGGACACCGATCAGCTTCAGCTGCAACCAGTGGCCGCGCGGCTTCAACGCGTTACGCAGCAACGTCGGTGTGCCGTCAAGATTCGAAATCAAGGCTCCCACCGCCCCATCCTTATTAAAGTCGGCGACCGCCAGGCCGCGGCTCACTCGGCGCCGTCGCAGAGCGGGGCCCGCACGGAGGCCAATCTCCTCAAAGCGGCCGTCGTGCAAATTGTGAAATAGCAGAGCGCGTTGCGCATACGTAACTCCAAATGTATGCTCATCGACCTGGGGATTTACGTGGCCATTGGCGACAAGAATGTCCTTCCAGCCGTCGTTGTCGTAATCCAGAAAATGCACGCCAAATCCAAGAAAAGGAATGCTGACCTCCGCGAAGCCCGCCACGTCGGCGTGGTCATCAAACGTGCCGTCGCCATTGTTGTGATATAGATTGTTCGCATCGTCGGAGAAGTTGGTTTTGACCAAATCGGGCCAGCCGTCGTTGTCGTAATCGCCGAAATCCACACCCATCCCAGCTTGCTCGCGGCCGTCGCTGCTATACGCCACGCCGGCCGTTATCGCAACCTCGGTGAATGACTTGCCCTGATTATTGTGATACAGCAAGTTCGGCGAGGAGTCGTTGGCCACGTAGATATCCGGCCAACCGTCGCCATCGTAATCGGCCCAAATCACCCCCAGGCCATAGTAGGAGCCCGCGTCGATGTTCATGGCTTCGCTGACGTCGGTGAACGTTCCGTCCCCGTTGTTGTGATAAAGGCGATCTCGCGATCCTGCAAGGCCTCGGGGACCGCAAGAAACCGCAATGCCGCGGTACTTGCAAAATGGAGTGCTGCCGAACTCCGGGAGCTTGTTGAGATCTATATCCACGTAGTTCGTTACATAAAGGTCCAAATGCCCGTCCCGATCGTAATCTCCGAAAGCCGCGCTCGTTCCCCATCGGTCGGGGTTCCCAACCCCTGCCTGCGTTGTCACGTCTTTAAATGTTCCGCCGCCATTGTTCTTGTATAGGAAGGAGCCTGTGAGGCACGTGATGTAAAGATCGTCCCACCCGTCGTTGTCGTAATCGCCCACTGCCGCGCCAAAGCACCAGCCGCGGTGTGCCAGACCGGCCTTCTCCGTCACATCCGTGAATGTGCCGTCATGGTTGTTGTGATACAGCTTGCTCGCGGGGCTCTCGCCCGTTTTCAAATCTTCTAGCGTCGAGCCGTTGACCAGAAATATATCCGGCCAGCCGTCGTTGTCGTAATCAATGAACGCAACACCGCCGCACATCGATTCCATGATGTACAGTTTTTGTGGGCCGCCGCAGGTCAGATGAAAATCGATGCCGGAAGCGCGCGTCACGTCCACAAACACAGGCGCCGGTGGTGCTCCCTTTTGTGCCCGCAGCTCAGAGAAAACCAAGGGAAAAGCAAGCACCGCGCAAAGCGTAACCGAGTACCGCACGGTGCGGGGGAGAAACATCTTAATTGGGCCGGTAGGCCATCCCACCCGTTGCACCTTGCTGTTTCTTGAGTTCCGTAAACTGCTGCAATGCTTTGGCGGCTTCCGCCTGGTTTTGCACCTTAGCATAAGCGCGGGCCAGTAGAAAATACGCGCTGGGGTCTTTGGGGCTCAAGTCAACCGCTTTGCGCAGTGCCTCGATGGATTCCTGCGGCCTTCCGAGTTCCAGCAGCGCCTTTCCCAATGCGCATTGCGCGTCTTCATTATCTGAGGCCAACCGCAGCGAATGGCGGAGCTGAACTGCAGCCTCCTGCGTTTGGCCGGAGTCGAGCAGAGCCCGTCCCAGGCGGTAGTAAACTTCGCTATTGTCCTGGTGAAGATTCAATTCCTTCCGGAATTCCGCGATTGCTTCCGCGTCGCGCCCTAAGCTCTCATACGCGTAGCCGAGATGGTAATGCCCCAGCGGTATATTCTTGTCGATCGCGAGAGCCTTCCTGAACTCATCAATCGCCAAAAGAGTGCGATTAGTATTGACGTAAGCGCGCCCCAGTAGGATGTGCGGAAGGGGCAACTCCGGCTTGAGCCGAATCACCACCTCGAGTGATTCGCTCGCTGGGAAATATTGCTTCGTGCTCAGATAGGCAAGGGCGAGATCTAATTGCGGCTCGTGGCGGTTTGGCATCAGGCGTGTAGCCTGCAAGAGTTCCTCAATCGCCGATTTGGTCTGTCCGCTCTGAAAGTACGCGAATCCCAGTAGATGACGCATCTCCCCATCATCCGGCCAGCGCTTCGCAGCATCGCATGCCAGCTCCGCGGCGCGCACCTTTTCTCCCAAACGCAAATAGCTGAGGATCAGGCCGTGCCACGCTTCTTTTTTCTCTGGAGCGGCGCGTTGTACCTGTTCGAAATCGCGAATTGCGCCGGCAAAGTCGTCCCGCTCGAACGCCTGCTGCGCCTCCTTCAAGACCCGGTCATTCGAATTGGAACTCATCTGACCGGACGCGTTCGAAGCCTCATTTGCCACGGCCTTCAAAACCCGGCCCGAAACTCCATTGGAAAGCCCGCTCAAAACAAGGACCACACAGATCAGAATTCGCTTCGCCATTCTGCTGGTCCTTCTCCAAACTCGGAATCTCGTCCACATCGTCTTGCTCGAAATGATATAACATTTAGCTTCCCGCTTTATCACCTCGGCCTCACCGGACATCAGCAATGCTTCGAATAGCCTGTTTGTTATACTGTTTGCGTTCCAGGAATTCGAAGCCAGACTGGCGCGCCGGGAATTTGGCTCTACCCACTGGTACAGCACGCCCGGGCGTCCTCGCCATTAGCATCGGAGAAGATGAAAAAATTTCCCAGATCGCTGCTCGTCCTTGGCGCGGCCGCCCTACTCGGCGCCATCCTGGGTGTGTCATGGCTGCGAACGCGCGGTGAAGAATCGCCCGCGCCAAAAAAAAAGAAGCTGTTGATCTTGGGCATCGACGGCATGGATCCCGAGTTGTTGCGGCAATACATGAAAGAAGGAAAAACGCCGAACTTTGCTGCGCTCGCCGCGCGCGGCAGTTTCCTCAATTTGCAGACGAGCACACCGCCACAAAGCCCTGTGGCTTGGGCCAATCTGATCACGGGCATGAATCCGGGGGGACACGGTATTTTCGATTTTATTCATCGCGATCCGGCGACCTTGACGCCGTATTTCTCCACATCAAAGGTAACGCCTCCGAAGCACAACCTACGACTGGGGGGTTGGGTGATTCCTCTCTCCGAAGGAGAAGTTTTACTTCTGCGCGACGGCAAGGCCTTCTGGCAATACCTTGACGAAAGGAAAATTCCTCTAACTGTCTTCCGCATCCCTTCGAATTTTCCGCCGGTGCCCACAGAAGGCAAGACTTTTGCAGGCATGGGCACGCCGGACTTGCTCGGCGGGTATGGCACCTTCTCGTTTCACACAGACGACCCTATTTTCTCGCCGGGGCCGGTGAACGGCGGCGTGATCTATCAAGTGCAGGTCGTAGGCGACCACATCGAAGGGCAACTCCACGGGCCCGCGAACACGCTGCGCAAGGAAAACCCGGAACTCACCATCCCCTTCGCCGTTGATCGCGATCCCTCTGAACCCGTCGCGAGATTCTCTATCCAGGATCAGACGTTTATTCTCCGCGAGCACGAATGGAGTCCTTGGATACCGTTGACGTTCAAGTTCATTCCGGGCTTGGAAAGCATCAGTGGGATGTGCCGTTTCTATCTCAAGCAAATCCGGCCGCAGTTCGAACTCTATGTTTCGCCCATAAATATCGACCCATCGATGCCTGCCCTCCCGCTTTCCACTCCGCAGAGTTATACCCGCGAAATCTCGGGCGATGTTGGATCCTTCTATACGCAGGGAATTGCAGAGGACACCAAAGCCCTCACGAGCGGTTTGTTGAACGATGACGAATACCTGGAGCAAGCGCACACTGTATACGAGGAACAACGCGGTCTGTTCGAACACGAGTTGGCGCGGTTCCGCACGGGACTGTTTTTCTTTTACTTCTCCAGCTTGGATCTAAACGGCCACATGTTCTGGCGGGCGATCGATCCGCGTTCCCCCTCCTTCGATCCGGAACTCGTCGCGAAGCATGGCAAAGTGCTCGAAGACTACTACCGCGAAATGGATGGCATTCTGGGTAAGGCGCTCCGGGTGTCGGACGAAAACACCACCGTGCTGGTGGTTTCCGACCACGGTTTCGCTCCTTTTCGACGCTCCTTCAACCTGAACACGTGGCTCGTCGAGAATGGCTATCTGGTGTTGCGCGCGGGAGCGCCTGCGCGAGGCCGCGACATCTTTCGCCACACGAATTGGTCGCAGACACGCGCCTACGGGCTGGGCCTTAACGCGCTATACGTGAACCTCAGGGGCCGAGAAAAAAACGGAAGTGTGAATCCGGGAGCCCCGGCCGAAGCACTCCAAAAGGAAATCACGGAGCGGCTCCTGGCCATGCGCGATCCAATCGATCAGCAGCAAGTGATCACGCGCGTAGACCGTGCTGCCGAGGCCTACTCTGGCCCGGACGTCTCTCGGGCGCCAGACCTCATCGTCGGGTACAACCGCGGGTATCGCGTGGGCTGGGACAGTGTGCTGGGCGGCATCTCAACGAGCGTGATAGAAGACAATACGCAGCCCTGGAGCGGCGACCACTGCATAGATTTCACGAAAGTTCCCGGCGTGGTCTTAAGCAACCACAAGATCCACGCGGAACACCCAGCCCTGACGGATATTGCTCCGACGGTACTCGCTGAATTCGGGATCGCGAGGCCAGATACGATGAAAGGAAGCAACATTTTCGACGCGTCAGGGCAGAATGCGAATAGCGGCGCGACAGCATTGGATCCGCGGGGGAAAGCCACATTGAGTCTTCTGCTGATCACGACGATCGGGCTGGGCGTGGGATTGCTGCTTGGCTTGACGGGAATCGGGAGTGGGTCCGTGCTGACGCCCCTTCTTATCCTCGTGGCAGGGCTGGTTCCGGCAAAGGCCGTAGGGACTAGTCTGGCTTTTGCGTTCGCCACGAAAATTGTCGCGAGCATCAGCTTCCACCGGAGAGGGCTGGTGGATTTCCTGATTTTGAAAAGGCTTGCACCGGGCGCGGCGGCGGGCCTGTTGCTGGGTTTTATCGTTCTTCGAAACCTGGGTGGGCGATCTCCGCAAATCGAGAACGCCTTTCTCCAGCGAGCTATTGGAGTGGCGCTGCTGGCCGTGTTTGCGCTGATGGGCGCACGGCTCCTTCCCAACACCGCCGGAAATACCCTCGCCGTGCACATGATGAGCTTTGCGCAGGCACACGAGCGCAAGCTCGCTTTCGCGGCGGGTTTCGCCGTAGGCTTGAGCGTTACGCTAACTTCGATCGGGGCAGGAGCGGTGCTGATACCAATGCTGTATCTTTTGTACAGGCCGGATTCGGGCCGCCTTGTAGGAACGAGCATCTTCTTCGGGACCATTTTGAGCGCGACGGGCGGCCTGCTCTATGCGGGGCAAGGGGACCTTGACGTGCGCGTGCTGGCGGTGTTGCTGATGGGTTCGCTGCCCGCGATCTGGCTGGCAAGCCACCTGCATGGGAGGTTGCCACGCTTAGCTTCCGAGGGAATCATCGCTGCCGTCATGCTGGTTCTCGGTGTGCGGCTTTTCTTCCGATAGCCCCTCGTCGCCGCGGACCACAAAAGTGAGCTCTCCTTGCCAAGAACGCGTAAGGTTTTCCAAAATGGGAAGAATATTCGTCTTAGGAGTTAGCGTCCGGGCCACCCGTCCCAACAATCTCAATGAAGTAGGACTCCCCCGTCGGGAATCGCTCCGAGAAGTTGCCACAATCATAGGTAGCGGGCGAGGTCGGGGGGAGCGCCGAAAGGGCGGGACAAGAGCGCTCAATTAACCTCTCTATTTAGGAGCTTCGAGCGCCACTGGCAAGTCGGCGGTGCCGACGTATCCGCTGTGTTGATCGAAAACACCCAGGCGGAGCGTGTAGCGGCCGGGTGGCAGTTCCACATCGACATGATAAGGCACTCCTTGCTGCAGGATGCGAGTGAAGTCGGCAGGTTTGAGCGTAGGCTTTATGGCGACGTCTTTTTGTCCCGCTAACTTGCGGTCGGCTGCGTATGCAGCGACATGAAACTCCAAAGCGAGCGCCTTGCTGCCTCCTCCGGCATCTTCCGCACTAATCGTCGTGGGATCCACGATGAAATCAACACCCACCTTGGCTTTGGCGGCAGGAGGCGGCGGAACTACGCGTGCGTCGAAGGTAACGCCGGTTGCCCCTGGCGAACCCAGTTGCATGGCGATTCCGACCTGGCCTTCGCGCTGCTTCACGGTCTTAGTATCTTCACTTAATACAGGCGCGTAGTAGCCGCGCCGCGCGCGAACGGTAACTCCTGGACGGTTGACTTTCACCTCGATCTTGTGGAATTTGCCGTC
>Ga0137398_10000749_pt1 | contig 12285 bp, 10 predicted proteins | sample czorhiz216metaG_FD_106659 | JGI IMG/M metagenome (GOLD analysis project Ga0137398, IMG submission 106659) | Vadose zone soil microbial communities from Angelo Coast Range Reserve, California, USA - czorhiz2.16 metaG | ecosystem: Environmental > Terrestrial > Soil > Vadose zone | place: USA...
AACAACTCAACACCCATCTGGACCTCGCGGACCGCAATTCCCCGGCGGTCCAGAAATTGATCACCGAACTTCGACTGCTCAACTTGGATCTTGCGGACCTGTTTCCGCCGATTCTCCGAATTTCTGAATCACCGGTGGTGGCGCGGGAGCTGCTGGTTCAGCTGCGGCTCCTGCAGTCCACGCTCCAGGTCAAACTCGCGCAGTTTGACCACGGACGAGGTCGATTTGGTGCAGCGTCGCCTCCGTTGCGGCGGCGTTAGGAGGCAGCTATGGCGGACCACATACTTCCACTCGATCCAAGCCAGCGCAGCACGGATACGCTGGAGTTTCAAACCGCGCTGCGCTCCAAAATTGTTGGACAGGAAGAGGGTGTACAGGCGCTTGTCGACTTGTACCAAGTCTTCTGCGCCGGATTGAATTCACCGGGGCGGCCGGTCGGGAATTTGCTGTTCCTGGGACCGACTGGCTCCGGCAAGACTCGCATCGTAGAAGCCGCTTCAGAGATTCTTTTCGGCGAGGCCCGGGCGGTGATTAAGGTCGACTGCGCCGAGTTCCAGCACTCTCATGAGATTGCCAAGTTGATTGGCTCCCCACCGGGCTATCTGGGTCATCGTGAGACCCATCCCCTAATTACCCAGGAGGAGTTGACCAAAAGCCACACTGAGAAGCTGAAGCTGTCCTTTCTGCTCTTTGACGAAATTGAGAAAGCCTCCGACGCCTTGTGGCAGCTCTTGCTCGGTATCTTGGACAAGGCCACGCTCACGCTAGGTGACAATCGCCGCGTGGATCTGTCGCAAACCGTGATTTTCCTCACTTCCAACCTCGGCGGCGGAGAAATCACCGAGCTAATGAACGGAGGAATGGGCTTTATTCAACCCGGAGACAAGCCGGCGGACGGGCTGGACCAGAAAGTGGAACGCACCGCGGTAGAGGCGGCCCGGCGTAAATTCTCGCCCGAATTCATGAACCGTCTGGACAAGGTCGTGGTTTTTCATCCACTTAGAAGGGAACAGCTGCAAGAAGTCCTGGATATCGAGCTTGGTCAGGTGCAGCACCGGGTGCTGGAAACTGCAAAAGGGCAATTCCTGTTCCGGGTAACCGACTCCGGCCGGAATTTCCTTTTAAAAGAGGGAACCGACCAGCGCTATGGCGCGCGCCATCTCAAACGAGCCATCGAGCGCTATGTCGTGTACCCGCTGGCAAACCTGCTAGCCACAGAACAGGTGCACCTCGGCGATCTCGTCTGCATTGACTGGGATGGCGAGCATGGCAAGCTCACCTTCGTCCGCGAAGGGGAAGGGGCCTTGGTCCAAAGCCCTTCTGCCGACTCCGAGCACCTTGCCGCGGGCGCCGAAGCCCGGGACGGCCGCAAAGCGGATGCTCCAGCCGAAGCCGTTACCGAGGGAAAGAAGCCACGGGTGGCCCCAGCAGCCGCCGGCCCGGCAGCCGCTCCGCAGGCGCGCAAGAAACCAGAGCGCTAGACGCTCGCCCATCCGGAGGAATACGGCTCGCCCGACCGTTTTTGTCGCCGCGTCGTGACGCGAACTGTTTCACGATCTTCAGAATTTGCGGCAATGAAACATCGTCTCAACCCATGAGACGGTTATTGGAATCCAAAATTACGTATCCCACTGACTCTAAGGCCTTTCCACGTTAGCCCTGGACACCGCAGAATGGCCTTAGCCATGCACTGTTCCTTCCTTGCATTGGCCTGAAAATGCGACGCGTTCGGGGGGAAACTGGACGCCCAAGGACGGAATCCATGAGATCCGCCGTAAGACATCAATTGGACCCAACCATCCGGAGCAGCGACACGAAGGATTTTCAAGGCGCCTTGCGCTCGAAGATTGTCGGGCAAGAAGAGGGCCTCCAAGCGCTGGTAGACCTGTATCAGGTCTTTTGTGCGGGCCTAAACTCACCCGGGCGGCCTGTCGGCAATTTGCTTTTCCTGGGGCCGACCGGTTCGGGTAAGACGCGCATCGTGGAAGCGGCGGCGGAGATCCTGTTCGGGGATTCGCGAACCGTGATCAAGGTGGATTGCGCCGAATTCCAGCATTCTCATGAGATTGCCAAACTGATCGGTTCGCCGCCAGGATATCTCGGACATCGTGAAACTCACCCGCTGATCACCCAGGAAGAGCTGGCGAAGAGCCATACGGAAAAGCTCAAGCTGTCCTTTTTGCTGTTTGACGAAATTGAAAAAGCTTCCGACGCCCTTTGGCAACTCCTGCTGGGCATACTCGACAAGGCTACGCTGACTCTGGGCGATAACCGGCGCGTCGATCTGTCGCAAACGGTCATTTTCCTCACCTCCAACCTCGGCGGTGGCGAAATCACTGAGCTGATGAACGGGGGCATGGGCTTTGTTCAGCCGAAAGATATCCCTGCCGACGGATTGGACCAGAAGGTTGAGCGCACCGCCGTTGAAGCGGCCCGCCGTAAGTTTTCCCCCGAATTCATGAACCGCCTGGACAAAGTCGTGGTTTTTCATCCACTTCGAAGAGAACAGCTCGAAGAAGTCCTGGAGATCGAACTCACCCAGGTCCAGCACCGCGTTCTTGAGACCGCCAAGGGCCAGTTCCTGTTTCGCGTCACCGGCGCCGGCAAAGAGTTTCTGTTGCAGGAAGGCACAGATCAGCGCTATGGCGCTCGGCACTTGAAGCGCGCCATTGAAAGGTACGTGGTTTATCCGCTGGCCAATCTCCTGGCCACCGAACAGATTCACCTGGGCGACCTGGTCTGCATTGATTGGGATCGTGAGCAGGACAACCTGAACTTTATTCGTGAGGGCGAAAACCTGGCCATGCCGGCTCGCCGCTTAGAGCCTGTGCAGCCTCCGCGGCTTGCCAAGGCCCATAGCGGCAAATCGGTCGAAGCGCCCGCTTCCTCAGCGCCTCAGGAGCCGACACCCCGAGTCGCGCGCTAAGCCTAGATGTTTCAACAAAGATCTGGCCTGGGTGAGTTACCATCCAGGCTTTTTTCTTTTCCGGTCGTCATTGTAAAGTAGTCCCGAAGCTCGTTTCCGTCATCTCAAGGGCAGAGGAAATTGCCGGGGTTCGGGAAACCTATGGCAGACCAAGCACAGCCAGAAACTCAGTCTCAGAGTCGTCGCGACACCGCTCCTATGAGCTCGGTGCGCGGGCTCACCCGCTTTCTGTCGATTTTGCTGCTGGTGCTCATGAGTGTCCCCAAACTTTCGGCGCAGCGCAGTCAGCTAAAGCCACCCTGGAATATGTACTCGCCCGAGACCGACGTACGACTAGGGAGGCAGAACGCCGGGCTAATGGAGCGACACCTCATCTTGTGCAACGACCCCAGGGTGGATACCTATCTGACGCAACTCGGGCTCCGCCTGGCGGCCAAGCTCCCCACCCGCGGGGTCGCCTACCCATGGGAGTTTCACTGCGTTAACAGCAAGGAAATCAATGCGTTTGCGCTGCCGGGCGGGTTCGTCTTTGTGAACCGCGGGGCCATCGAAGTTTCAGACAACGAAGCGCAGCTTGCTGCCGTGATGGCCCATGAGCTGTCTCACGTGGCATTGCGCCACGGAACCGCGCAGGCATCGAAGGCCCAGCTGGCGAGAGGCGCTGCGGGAATTTTTGGCGGCCTGTTCGGCGGGAGCACCGGTGGCGCGCTTTTGACACAAGGAGTGGCGCTCGGCGCTGGCGGAGTTCTCCTGCATTATTCTCGCACCGACGAAACCCAGGCGGATGTCCTGGGCACCCAGGCGTTGTACGACACCGGTTACGATCCGCGAGCCATGGCGCAATTTTTTGAGAAATTAGAGGGCGAGACGAAAGGACAGAACCCGCCACAGTTCTTGTCCGACCACCCGAATCCCGGGAATCGCGTCGAACGGGTAGACGAGGAAATCGATAAACTCGGTGGCCCGCCGCCCGACGCCAAGCGCAACTCGGCGGAGTTCGAGGCCATCAAGCGCGAGGTTCTGGCACTCCCCGTGGTGAAGAGCCGGCCATCCGGGTTTGCCGCGGCGCCCCCGCCGCCCTCCGGGAATTTCGCGGAATTTGAGGGCAGCGGATATCACCTCCGATACCCGGACAACTGGAAGAAGTACGAGGAGAACGGCACCACTACGTTTGCACCCGATGGCGGTCTTTCCGAAGGCGGCGCGCTAGCCTATGGAGTGATTGTCAATCTCAATAAGCTACAGCTCGATGCGAATGATTCGGACGCCCTAGAAAGTGCCACCCGGCAATATATCGAGGGGCTCGAGAAGACCAATCCAAGTCTGCGTGTCGCACGCGAGTCCGGCCGCGTCAAGCTAAACGGTGAACCGGGATTGTCGACCTATCTCACCAGCGATTCTCCGGCCGGTGGGCAGGAAATCGACTGGCTGCTCACCGTGTGGAGGCCTGAAGGACTGCTTTCCGTCCTCTCTGTGGCTCCGCGCGCGGCGTATCCGGATTACGAGAAAACCTTTACCGCCATGCTCGACACGGTAAGATTTTCAAAATAGCCCCGGCTTCCGGACCAGAGAAAGGAAGCGGGCGCCGGAATGAACGCCCGCCCAGTTCCATCTTTGCCGTATCAATTACTTGCGGTCGTCTTCGAAATCAAGGCCTGGTAGGGCCTGCGTGCCTTCTATCCGAACGGCTTCGAGTTTATGGGCGTCCAGGCCAAGCACTCTGAGGATGGTTGGAGCCACTTGGGTCGTCTCGACCGGGCTCGTAACGGTTTTGGCCCGGAACTTCGGGTTAGAGAGCAGCATGATGACGTTGGTGTCGTCGTGCGAGAAGCCGCCGTGCTCTTCCTGCTTTTTAGCACTGCCGGTGTAAATCACACCCTGATACGGCACAACGATGATGTCGGGTGTACGCGGATCGGTGCTCGGAGGATTGAATATTTGCGCCAAGGCCGGGCCCGCGAAGATTTCACCGACGCCCAGGACGTTGGCATCGGGCGGCAATACCGGAGACATCGTTTCAAGCCGTGCAACCGCCTTGTTGGTCTGATTCGGATCGGCAAGCCACAGGAGTGAGATGTCATCTTCGGTCGGACCAATCTGGTTGACTTCAGAGTCCGGCAGCAGGTCAGACAGGATGTCCGATGGCGTGCGACCATTCGCGCCGCTGTGCCCGGGAATGGGGAAGAACCGCTGCGGATCGATCGGTGACTGCCCGTGCTTGGCGGTGACCAGAACCAAGGTCGAGTCCAGAAGTCCCTGTCTTGTAAGGTGTGAAACTATCTCGCCGATGCTGGCATCGATGAACTTGATCTCGCCGAGCAACAGCTCGCTTGGCGTTCCGTAGGCATCGAGGTAGCCGCCTGAACCTACACCTTTTTCGATCAGCTTCTGACCGACGCTCACGGCTTGGAAATTCATGCCAAACAAAACAGGCACCGGAGCCTCGGACTTGCCGCTGTGCGTCTTGCCATCGATTTCATTCAGAATAGCCCGGACCTTTAACGTGTCGTAGCACTGGATATTCTGGAAACTGTCGGTGTACGCGGACGTTTGGGATGGGTCGGGGATTTTCGCACAGGACATCCCTTCAGGTGTCGTCACCCCCGGTAAATCCACGACAATCGAATTAATTTCCGGTGCGTAGTAGTCGTTGACGTTGGTCCCGTCGCCCGGGCCCGAGACGGACAAGTAAGCTGGATGCTTGTCGGACCAGGCAGTGTAGCCGCCGGCAGCATGGATGACACCGAAGATCGTATTGGTCCTGACAAAGTTCCATGGGAAAACCGGCGCGCAGCCGTGCTTCGGGTCGCGGGGCAGTCTCGCGGGATCGATGGACGCTCGGCCGCCGTCGATTCCGGCCGGAGCGCCGCCGTTTAGTTGGTTTTGGTCGATGTCGATGCCTTCCTCATATTCCGTTCTGGTTCCGATGGGCGCAGTCCCCGACACGCACTTCCCAGCGCTGACTCCGTTGCCCGTATGCTTTGCAGGAGGATCGAGCGAGCGATCATAAGCAACATCGTAAAAGACGCCTTCCGTGCGAGCCGAGCCGCCGCTTACGATGGCGGTCAATCCCGGGAACGAATCGGAAGGCTTGGAAGTGCTCGTCTCGAGGTAATTGACGCCGTTGTCGCCCAGTTCCGCCAGATGGGGACAATAGGGCTCGCCGCCATTCACTCCGGTGACGCCTTTCGAGCAATTGAGATAGTCCACCGCGTGCATTCCGTCGATGCTGATTAGCAGTACGTGGCGAATGCCATGGCGTTCTCTCGATTCGTCCTGGGCACCTAGACTCGGTGCCGACAGTGCCGCGGAAAACAGCGCCGCCGCTGCAACTCCAACGCATGTCTTACTGAACATCAGAAATCCTCCTGTGTAGTGTTTCGCCAGCGAAAAAACCGGGGTTCTACGCGCGTAACCGTGGAGATTCAAGGTCGAGGGATCCGCCTTGCGGTTCTACTCGAGAACCATTCCGGGCGCTGACACTAGGCGAACCGTGTTACAGGACGGAGAATGAAGGGTGTTGTTCCTGTAAAACGACGTGCGATTGCCAGGCGAGATCGCGTAAACGCGTTGTAGAGCGTTCTAGTCGGCGGAAGGTAGCACCGGAGTAGGAAATGTTTTTGCGGCGGCCTGGGCTTCTCGCGCCGCCGTTTCCCGCGGTGCGCTTTGGCGCCGGGGATCCCAGCGCAGAATGGGCTTGCGCGCCGCGCCCACCTCGTCCAAACGCCGAACGCGGGTAGTGTGAGGCGCGGTCTTCACTATTTCCGGGTCGGTAGCGGCTTCCTCGGCAATGGCCCGCATCGCCTCGATGAACAAATCGCACTCCTCTTTCGATTCCGATTCGGTGGGCTCAATCATCAGCGCCCCGGGGACGATCAGCGGGAACGCTGTGGTGTAGGGGTGGAAGCCATAGTCGATCAGGCGCTTGGCAATATCCATGGTGTTGACGCCGTTCTTCCGTTGCAGGGCGTCACTGAAAACCACTTCGTGCATGGAAGGCAGGGAATACGGCAGATCGTAGGCGCCCTCGAGATGCTTGCGAATGTAATTTGCGTTGAGGACCGCATCTTCCGTCGCTTGGCGGATTCCCGGACCGTAAGCCAGGATGTACGCCAGCGCGCGCACCAGCACACCGAAATTCCCCGAGAAGGCCTTCACTCTGCCGATCGAATCGGGGCGCACCGGCTCCAAAGCCAGGCGCCCTCCTTCTTTCTCCACCAAAATCGGCACCGGCCGGAAGGGTTCAAGTATTCTCTTCATCGCTACCGGTCCGGCGCCCGGGCCGCCGCCGCCGTGTGGCGTCGAAAACGTTTTGTGTAAGTTCAAATGCATGACATCGACGCCCAGATCGCCAGGCCGCGCCACGCCGGCCAACGCGTTCATGTTGGCGCCATCCATGTACAGCAAAGCGCCCTTGGCGTGCAGGATTTCGGCAATCTCGGGAATGCGATTTTCGAAGATGCCCAGCGTCGACGGGTTGGTGATCATCAACGCGGCCACATCAGGCGTCACCAGGTCGCGCAGTTTGTCGACATCAATTTGTCCGTGCGACTCCGACTTGATATTTTCCACTTCGTAGCCGGCAATGACCGCGGTAGCGGGATTGGTGCCATGAGCGGAGTCCGGTATCAGCACCTTCTTGCGCGGATTTCCTTGCTTCTGCAGATACGCACGAATCAGAAGAAGCCCGGTCAGTTCTCCTTGCGCTCCCGCCGCGGGTTGCAGCGTGATGGCATCCATTCCGGTAATTTCAAGAAGGCATCGTTCGAGCAAGCTCTGAATCTTCAGGCAGCCCTGGGAAAGTTCTTGCGGCTGGTAAGGATGCTCGGTGGCGATCCCGTCAAGGCGTGCGACGAATTCATTTACGCGCGGGTTGTATTTCATGGTGCAGGAGCCGAGCGGATACATGCCGAGATCGATCGCGAAGTTCCATGTGGACAGCCGGGTGAAGTGGCGAAGTACTTCAATCTCGCTGACCTCTGGAAATCCGGTGACCCCTTCGCTGCGGTGATTTGTGCCGAGAGCTTTGGCCGCATCAACCTGGGGCACGTCGAGCGGCGGCAATTCAAAGGCGCGCTTGCCCGGTGAGGACTTCTCGAAGATCAAGCCTTCATTCTGATTCGTATGCCGCGACGCTTTTCTGATTCGACCGTTCAAGTGTCGTTCCTATCCAGCAGAGTTCGCAAAATTATTTCGACCGGCTATCGGCCAGTGCTGACCTAAACGCCCCTTCCTACAAGGGCTGCTCGAGTGCCCGCCGCAAACTGGCCGCGAATTTCTCAATGTCCGCCCGCGTCTTCGTTTCTGTGACGCACACCAGCCCGTGTTTGGTTAGTTCCGGATATGCCGTTCCGAGCGGCAAGGGCCCCACGATTTTGTCGCGCAGGAGTTCGGTATTCAAAATTCTCACCGCGCGCGGAAATTCGAGCGTGAATTCATTGAAAAATGGCGCGTCAAACGCGCGGCGCACGCCAGGGATTTTCGTGAGTTCCGCCATCGCAAACTGTGCTTTAGCGAGATTCTGCTGGGCCATTTCGCGCAAGCCTTCTTTGCCAAGCAGTGTCAGATGCACGGTGGCGGCAAGCGCGCACAGCGCCTGATTGGTGCAAATGTTGGAGGTGGCCCGTTCGCGCCGAATGTGCTGTTCGCGTGTGGCCAATGTCAGAACAAATCCGCGGCGCCCTTCGCTGTCGGTGGTCTGCCCTGCCAGACGCCCCGGCATTTGCCGAACAAACTTGTCGCGCGCGGCGATGACGCCCACGAAGGGCCCGCCATAGCTCGGCGGCAACCCGAAGCTCTGTCCTTCAAGCGCCACAATGTCTGCTTCGGCGGGCGGCTTGACGATTCCGAGGGAAACTCCTTCGGTGACCGCCAGCACCAGCAGCGCGCCCGATGCGTGCACACCATCCGCTAGTTGCGTGACTGGCTCGATGGTCCCGAAAAAATTCGGCGATTGCAACACCACCGCAGCGACATCGTTCCCTATCGCGGACTCGAGTTTTGTTTGATCGATGGTTCCGTTCGAGCCAAACGCCGCCTCCTCCACCTGCAGACCAGAGTTTTTGGCGTAAGTCTTCAGGACGTCGCGATATTCCGGGTGCAGGGAGCGCGCCACCAGCACCCGCTGACGACCCGTGATGCGCTCGGCCATCAACACCGCCTCGGTCGTGGCCGTCGATCCGTCCCACATCGAAGCGTTGGCCACTTCCTGGCAGGTCAGCTGGCACATCAAGGTCTGAAATTCAAAAATTGCCTGTAAGGTGCCCTGCGAAATTTCAGCTTGATACGGCGTATAAGAGGTCAGGAATTCTCCGCGCTGGATGATGGCATCGGTGACCACCGACCTCAGGTGGTTGTATACGCCCGCGCCACGAAATCCAGAGTAGCCCGGAGAGTTCTCCGCCGCACGCTCGGTAAAATATTTAATGATTTCCGCTTCCGAGTACGGCCCGGGAAGCTTTAGCGGTTCCCGGAGGCGGTATTTTTCCGGAATGCTGAAAAAGAGTTCGTCGATGGATTTTGCACCGATGGCGCCCAGCATCTCCTGACGCTCCGCGGTGCTCTTCGGAAGATAGCGCATCAGGCCGAGGCTTCCTTGCCTTTGGCCGCGATAAACGCATCGTAGGCCTTCGCGTCCATTAAAGAATTGACTTCCGCAGGATTTGCCAGGCGCACCCTGATCAGCCAGGCTCCTCCGTGCGGATCCGAATTGATCTTTTCCGGCGTACCCTGGAGATCGCCATTGGCTTCGGTAACCTCTCCGGTTACCGGCGAGTAGATGTCGCTGACCGCTTTTACCGATTCCACCGTTCCGAATGATTTCCCGGCGGTGACTTTGGCGCCCGGCTTTGGCAACTCCACGAACACCACATCGCCGAGTTCGTGTTGCGCATAATCCGTGATACCCACGGTGGCCACCTCGCCTTTTACTTCCACCCATTCATGTTGATTCGTGTAGCGATACGCTGCCGGATACGCCATGCGTCTGCTCCTCTTGGACCCGCACCATCCGGGTGCGCCCAATTGCGGTTGTGTCAGACCGTTGTTGCCGAAGACGAAGCTACCGAGTGCGGCGCGGCTTTCCGCGGTCTTTTATAAAATGGCGTGGGCACCACCTGCGCTTTGCACTTCTGTCCGCGAATCTCCACGTAAATCGGAGTTCCCACCGCGGACATGGCCGGCGGCACATAGGCCAGCGCAATATTTCTACCCAGCGTCGGGGACGGGGAGCCGCTGGTGACCACGCCGATCGGCCCGCCCGCTTGGTCGTAACAGCGGTATTCATCGCGGGCGATGCCGCGCTCGACCATCTCGAGGCCGACCAGCGCTCGGTTCTGCCCCGCAGCCCTGGCCCGCTCAAGCGCCCTGCGGCCTATAAACTCGCCTTTGTCCATTTTGCAATAGCGCTCCAGGCCGGCCTCCCAGACATTGATCGTGTCGCTGATCTCGTGTCCGTACAGCGCCATCCTGGCTTCGAGTCGCAGCGTATTCCGCGCGCCAAGTCCGCAAGGCAAAATATCGAACTCGCGGCCTGCTTCCATGACCTGGCCCCAAACTTGTTCGCTGGTTGACGCATCGGAAGGCATATAAATCTCAAAGCCATCTTCACCCGTGTAGCCGGTCCGTGCTATCAGCCGGTCCTTCAGGCCGCAAACCGTGGCGTGCGTGAACCAATAGTTCTTCACCGGTGCCAGCTTGGCATCGGTCAACTTCTCGAGAACTTCCATAGCGCGAGGTCCCTGGATGGCCAACTGAGTATATGCATCGCTTAAATCTTCAACCGCGCAATCAAATGTCTTGGTGTTCTCCCGAACCCAGTCGATGTCCTTTTCGCGCGTGCCGGCGTTGATCACCAGCAGGAAATCATCATGGCCTAGCCGATGCACAATCACATCGTCGACAAAGGTTCCCTCGGGATGCAGCATCGCGGAATACTGCGCTTGTCCGATGGCCAAATGCGCCGCGTCGTTCATGGTGATGCGCTGCACGGCGGCGAGCGCTCCGCCAGGAGTGCGCCCCGAATGAATGCGAATATCGCCCATGTGGCTCACGTCGAACACGCCTACGCGTCCGCGCACGGCTTTGTGCTCAGCCACTAATCCGCCCGTCGCCGGATACTCCACCGGCATGTCCCAGCCGCCAAAATTGACCATTTTCGCCGCCAAACGGCGATGCAGCGCGTTCAGCGGCGTTTTGCGGATTTGACACCCAGTAGGCGAGTTGGCTGATTCCATTCCGATGACTCGGGTAGAAATCGATACTAGCATGCGCGTTTAGAAGCGTCAAAGAAGCACCGACCGGCACAGAAAGAAACATTCTGTTGCGAAAGCAAAGCCCATGATAAGTCGTCGAGTGCATCCGCGCGCGCGTCTTGCCGCACGTGCTTCCCTCAGGTACAGTTTTCCCTGGAGGCCCCCATGCCCGGTCCCGTCGTCTGCACCATGTGCGACAAAACGGAAGAGCACTGCAACTGCGAAAAGTACTGCACCATCTGCAAGGGGCAACATAACGTCCGCCTGGCCGCAGACGGTTTGTACTATTGTCCCGAATGCCGCGAAGCCTGCGATATCCCTCCAGCAAACTCCCGTGGCCGCTGAACCCAAGAGTATCGAACTGCATATCGATGCGGATGCCAGGCTGGCGGCCGCGGCCGGAGGTGCAGCGCGTTATTTCGGCGACGCTGCCGGGTTAGAGCATTCGGCCATCGCTAAGTTGCAAGCGGCCACCGTATCGGCGTGCGTGGAAGCGTTCGAGCACCTCACGCCAAACAATCCTCGTCTCGATGTAACCTTAACGCGTTTGGCGGACCGCATTGAAGTCGCGCTTTCTCACGAAGGGGAAGGGAAGCTGCCGTTCGGCCGGGATTCTGCCGCGGGTTTTCCCGCACGCATAGAGGGCATCGACCGCGTCCAGCATGAAACGCGCGGCACCGCGGCCGTCACGCTGCTCACCAAGTACGTCGCGCAACGTAAAGCTCCGCGCTGATGGTTCTTTTTTTTGCTTGCCCAGCGGACGATCTCACATCTTAAACGCGAAGGTATTGTGCTTGATCAGCGCGGCCATCTGGTCATTGCTGAGCGCCATGCTGAGGATCACCCGGTCTCCTGAGGGCACAACCCGCGCCTGGTCCAGCATCTCGGCTAGATCCGGATTATCCTTGCTCGCTTGGTAGCGCTTGTACAGGGATCCCGCCTGAATCAGTTGCGCCATGGTGTTGGCATCTTCCGTTGAAGCGCACACGGCCTGAAATTTACCGTCGATGCCGCTCCCGGCGCTGACATTGACCAGCATGTTTTGCATGCGCGCCACGAGCTTGGCGGCTTCCGGAAACTGCCCAACCTCCGGCGCCAGTTGCTGCA
>Ga0137398_10000750_pt1 | contig 12281 bp, 8 predicted proteins | sample czorhiz216metaG_FD_106659 | JGI IMG/M metagenome (GOLD analysis project Ga0137398, IMG submission 106659) | Vadose zone soil microbial communities from Angelo Coast Range Reserve, California, USA - czorhiz2.16 metaG | ecosystem: Environmental > Terrestrial > Soil > Vadose zone | place: USA...
GAGACGGGCAAATCGGAGCGTGAACCGTGGGGAACGAGGCGAATTGCGCGGCGTCGCTCGGCAAGCAGAAAGCGCGGGGAAGGGCATTGCTGGAGACCTCGGTGCTGATTTTTCGCGGAGACGGCGGGTTGCGGCTGAAGATTCCCCTCTCGAGCGTCAAGTCCGCAACCGCGGTAAAGGGAGAGCTGCGGCTGGAGGTTCCCGAGGGTTTGGCGGTCTTTGCGCTAGGGGCCAAAGCCGAGAAGTGGTGCGAGAAAATTCTGCACCCTAAGACGCGTTCAGAAAAGTTGGGCGTGAAGGCCAATGAGCGGGTTTGTGTGCTTGGCAAGTTTGATGATGAATTTCTCGCCGAACTGGGGTCCTGCACCAAGAACGTGAGCTCTCGAAAAGTTGCCGCTACACCCGACTGGATATTTTTTGCCGCGGATTCCGCGAAGGAACTGTCGCAAGTAGCGAAGCTGGCAAAGAACCTGAAGGACCGCGCAGCACTGTGGATTGTCTATCCCAAAGGGCAGGAACAGATCACAGAACACGACGTGCTCGCCGCGGGTCGCAAAACGGGACTGAAGGATGTGAAAGTGGTGGGCTTCTCTGCTACGCACACGGCGCTAAAATTTGTGATTCCTATTGAGAAGCGCTAAGAGACGGCGCTACGTTCCGGTCGGAAACTTGCGTCCATTTTTGCTCGCCAATATTCCGCTGGCGCTCTAATCTAAAATAATTCATATGAGTTTGCTGGATGTGCGCAACCTGATCGTGGAAGTGCCGACGGCGGCCGGATGGATCCGGCCGGTGAATGACGTCTCGCTTCGACTGAGCCCGGCGGAGTCGCTGGGGCTGGTGGGTGAATCGGGCAGCGGCAAAACCATGCTCGCGCTGGCGCTGATGGGACTGTTGCCGCCCGGGGCACACGTGGGTGGGACGGCGGTGCTAGAGGGCGGCGGGGCGAAGGAAAGCAGTCTGACGCAATTGAACGAAAAGGCGTGGCGCGCGGTACGCGGGCGCCAGATCGCAATGATCTTTCAGGAGCCCATGACTTCGCTAAATCCGGTGATGCGCATCGGGGCGCAAATTGAGGAAGCCATTCGCGCCCACGAGCAAAGCGTATCCAAAGACCAGGCGAGGCATCGTGTGTTCGAGGCTTTGCGCCACGCTTCGGTGCCCCAGCCGGAGATGCGAGCCGAACAGTTTCCGCACCAGCTTTCAGGCGGCCTGCGTCAACGCGCCATGATCGCCATGGCGCTGGCTGCTGGCCCAAAATTGCTAATCGCGGACGAGCCAACCACCGCTCTCGACGTCACGGTGCAAAGGCAAATCCTGGAGCTGCTCGATCGCTTGCGGCGCGATCTCAGGCTGGGGCTCATGTTTATCACCCACGACCTCGGAGTGGTAGCGCAAGTGGCGGATCGCATCGCGGTGATGTATGCCGGCCGCATCGTAGAAGAAGGGCCGGTCGCGGAGGTGCTGCGCTCGCCGCGGCACCCTTATACGCAGGGTCTGCTGGCGGCATCGCCTTCGCTGGAAAAAAAGAAGCTCACGCCAATTCCCGGCACGGTACCGCAGCTAACCGCGCTCCCGCCGGGCTGCGCTTTCGAGCCGCGATGCGGTCTTCGGCGCACGGAGTGTGCTGTCGCGGTTCCAGAGCTGCGCAGCGCCTCGCCAGGTCATGCTGCGCGCTGCGTGCTGGTTTGAGCTAGCGTTAGCTAGCTAGATGCCGGCGCTAGGGGTACGCCGGTGAACAACTAATTCTTTAGCGAGCTCTCGCCTTGATCCCCAAAACAGCTAGAACTGGTAGCGCAGGGCGAACTCCATTAGACGGGGCTTGGTCAGCGTGCCAGAGTAGAGCCCGATGCTGGTGGGGTTGGTGACCGCGCTGTTATTGGTCAATGTAGCCGGATCGAAACGCACGGAGTTGGTCAGGTTGTAGGCATAGGCGCTAAAGCGTAGGGCGTGCCGCTCGGTGAAGCGGAAAGTTTTGTTGACGCCCATATCGACGCCGAAGAAGCCTTGCCCGCGGAAATTGTTGCGGGCTCCCGACTCCCCGGGAAAAGGCAGTCGGAAAAAGCTCCCTGGATCGGCGGTACCGAAATTAAAGGCGAAGGGCTGACCGTTGACGAAAGTCAACTTCTGGCTAGGCGCTGGACCGTTCAACACCGCTTTTCCTTCGAGCTGGAAGTTGGTGTTGAAAGTGCCCCCGGCGTCGACGCTGAACGGAAAGCCACTGGTCCAGCGATAGATGCCGCTGACCTGCCAGCCGCCAAGGATGGTATCGGCAAAACGATTCCAGGAGCTTCCGAACCGACGACCGCGACCGAGCGGGAGATCGTATACCCAGTTGGAGTTGATCTGATGGCGCGCGTCGAAGTCCGAAGGTCCGCGAAGCTGCTTGGGCGCCCAAGTGTTGATAATGGCGCTCAAGCCTCCGTAGGTGGGAACCCGCTCGGCGTCCGAACCGATGTCGATCGATTTGGATAAGGTGTAGTTGAAATCAAACTGCAAGCCGTGATGCGGCTGGCTGCGCAGCGTGAATTGGCCGGCATGGTAGGCGCTGGCGCCGATGCTGGACCACGCGTAGAGCGCGGAAAACTCTTTATTGTAAAGGGCGTACGGAGTGTCCACGCCGTTGATGTTGGCGCACGCCGGAAAGCAAAAGGAGTCAAAAATGTTGGTGAAGTTAGTCGCGCCCAACGTCGAGGGACCCCAGTTGCAGAAGAAGAGTTCATACATGGATTGCGTCGCCGTTGGGTTAGGGACATTCAGCAAGCCCGGCGCACCACCGTGTCCGAGGGCCGCGTTCCCGTCGCCGCAACCGGCTGTTCCAGGGCCGAAGTTCACAACGCCGGCCGCGTTCGGAAACAAGTTCTGCCAATAGGGAATGTCCGGTACTTGGCTGACCGGGGTGTTGGCGTTGGCGAGTTTGGCGAGCGCCGTGGCGGCCGTGAAGTAGTCGGTGCCCGATTTCGGATCCTTGAGGTTGAGCGGCATGGCCAAGTCGCGCTGTTGAAGCAAGCGATGCGCGAGGCGCCCCACATACGCGGCTTCGAAAACAAATCCGCCTGGCAATTCGCGCGTCACGGACAAGTCCAGCACTTCCGAGTACGGGGTCTTCAGTTTGGTGTCGAATCCCCAGGTAATTTGCTGGAGAGGGTTTCCCGGGGTGCTGACCGGCGGGGTGTAAGGAAAAGCAGCCGTCGGAGCCGGATTGAGTAGCAATCCATCCGGACTCGAAGTGGGAATATTGCCGACTCCCGTGAAGCGCACGCTGCCATCAATTGTCTGGATCGAGGCGGGATTGCTCACCACCGTGGCTAGTCCGAACGAGCCATTCTGGTCAAAGGTGTTGACCAGGGACTCGCCGAAATGGTCGTAGACAATGCCGAAGCCGGCGCGAATGGAAGATTTGCCCGCGCCGCCAAAAATGGACTTGAGGAAACCACCGGACGGATTCGGAGCGTAGGCGATGGCAATCCGCGGTCCAAGATCCTTGTAGTCCCAAGGCCAGAAGGGTGGTTTGCCATTGGCCTGGCCGCTGGGCGCGTATTGAATGACACGATCTGCGGTCTGCCCCTGGAGTTGTGCGGTGGCGCGCTCGCTCACGTATTGATTTAGATCGAAGTTGGGAGAAACCTGATTGCCGTTGGTCTCATAGACGGGCTGGAGGAGCGAATAGCGAAGCCCGGCGGTAATGGTCAAGTTGGGAGTGATGTGCCAGGAATCCTGGGCATACAGGTCCGTTTCCCACGACCGAAAATTCTTAGGCACCAAAGCGCCCGGGGCGATAGGCACATTCTTCGCCGTGCGGTTGTATTGCCCCAGGACTTCGGGGATAAGGCCGACGAGGTTTACTGCGGCGATGTCGTAGGTGATGGAGTTGTTCGGATCCACTGCGGGGAAACCGAACGCGCCGGGATCGAGGCTGCCGCCGCTGCCGGAAGCTCCACCCGCGAGCCAGAAGGGATTGGTGGTGGCGAAGGTGATGTTAGCCGCGTCGGTGGCGCGCGTGTTGGTAATCCTGCGAACATTCCCGCCGAACTGCAAGGTGTGTTTGCCCCTGGTCCAGGTCACATCGTCGACGAAGTTGTGCACCGGAATGTGGAACTTGGTGGTGAACGACGTGGAAGGCGAGAGAGACCCGACACTGGGGTGCAGATCATCAAGGAAACGGAAGTTGACGTAGGAGCCGTTTTCAATCCCGAGATTGTCGCGGCTCTGTCGGGTCAGCCCATAGTGAAAACTGTTGACCACGGTGTTAGAGAGCACCGCGGTGTAGCCGATGGCGATGGCGCGGCTGGTGTCACGGACAGTGTCGTTTGGCAAATCGCCGGGGAATTGCGGCGGCTGCGCGACTTTGTCGGTCTGGTAGTTGCCGCGGGCGAAGATGCGGTGGCTCCCCGAACGCGTCAGGTTGTAATCGAGCCGGGCGATAGTGGTATTGAGGCGCTGGGGATTTGGCGCGGAGAAGGTGAAGCAGGAGATGTTGAAGCCATCGGCGTTTGCGCAATTCTGCGAATTGGCCAGGGGATATTTGCTGAAAACCTGACTGATGACGTTCTGGTTGACGCCGTTGGTGGCCGCTGTGCAAGTTCCGGTCGTAAGGCAGCCTTGATCCATCTGTTTGATCTGCGCGGGGCCCACGCCGTTGGTGCCGGGCGCAAAGGAGTACACCTGGCCGCTGAGGCCGACAACCGGCCGTAGATTATTGCTACCCCCCGGACACTGGGTTACATCCTGGCATGGATAAAGGATCACTCCGTCCTGCAAGTTCGGACTGGGGACGTTGCGACTGACCTGCTGATTCTCGGCGAGGCGCTGTCCTTCGTAGGTTCCGAAAAAGAACAGCCGATCTTTCAAGATCGGACCGCCGAGCGCGCCGCCGAACGTATTGCGAATAACCTTGCCCGGAATATTGGCTTGGCCGTTGTCGAGCTGCGCGTGCTTGTTGAACCAGTCATTAGCCGCGGTGATGGTTGGGCGATTCTGTTCATACAGCGAGCCGTGAAATGTGTTCGTGCCGCTCTTGGTGACGAGCGTTACCTGGCCGCCGGAGGAGCGGCCCTGATCGGCGTTGTCCCCCGCGGTAGTGACGCGGAATTCTTCGATGGAATCAAGCGTGGAGCGGACGGCGCCTTGAAAGGCGGTACCGCGCGCTTGCTGGTTGTTATCCACACCGTCGAGGGTGATGTTGGCTTGATCGCTGCGTCCTCCGTTAAGCGCGCCATTGCGGGTGTCCACGTTGTCATCAGGATTGCTGCCGACGAAAGTGACGCCGGGCTGCAGGCTCAATACCCCGGCGGCGTCGCGTCCTTCAAATGGCAGGGCTAGAATTTGGCGCGAATCGAACGCCGCACCGAGCGTAGCGTCGGTGGTATTCACCGCGGCGGCAGCGGACTCGGTTACCGTCACAGTGTCGGAAACGGTCCCCAGTTCCAACTTGATGCTGAGTTTTTGCGTGGAAGAGACCAGCGCTTCGATTTTGCCGGTCTGCGCGGACTTAAAGCCGACGGCCTCGACGTGTACGGTATACGTACCGGGCGGCAAGGAAAGAAACTGGAAATGGCCCTGCTCGTCGCTGGTAGTTTCGCGGGTCACGGCGCTCGATGGATCGGCCAGACCGACCTTGGCGCCGTTAACGGCGGCGTCCTGCGGGTCTGTGACGTCACCGACGATGGCCGTCGTTCCCTGCTGCGCGAAACAGGGAGAAGCGATGAAGCTCTGAGCGCAGCCGAAGAGCAGTGCAAGATATAGTTTTGTTGAAAATCGAGTCACGACCATTTCCTCCGTTAAATTTCGAGCTGCGTCGACCCCTTGCGGTTTTTGGAAGTCTTCCCTAAGGGCAAGCGGAGTGCCGAAGTGGAAGCAAAGAAAATAAAGGGGTTCACCGAGAAAAAGTCCTAAAGTTTCTTCGGGTTCTTGAATTTAGTTACAGGTTTCTTCATTTGTTCGGCCGACGACCGACCGACAGGCGATCTCGGGCCTGGGAGGTTTCTTTTCCTGGAATCCGCGCGAAGATTTGCGGAGGTTCAGGGTAAAGCAGCGTAGGATTTGTGATCATGGGCGAGATCCTGGAGGTCCGGGAACTGCGCAAGAGCTATCGGCGCGGTGCGGGTGCGTTCGCGCGGCAGGGTGCCGGGACGCCCTACACGGCTGTCGATGGGGTGAGCTTTTCCGTCTCGCCAGGAGAGACCTTTGCCATTGTGGGCGAGAGCGGATGCGGCAAGACTACGCTGGCGCGCCTGCTGCTGCGGCTGATAGATGCGGACTCCGGCCAAATACGATTTGACGGGCGGGATTTGCTGGCGCTCGGCAGCGCGGAATTGCGTAGGCAGCGCCGGCGCATGCAGATGATTTTTCAAGATCCGTTTGCTTCCTTGAACCCGCGGATGCGCGTGGGCGAAATCGTTGCCGAGCCGCTGGCCATTCACGAACCTGCTCTGACACCTACCGAGCGACGCGAGCGGGCCGCGGCCATGCTCGGACGTGTCGGACTCAACGAAGATGCACTCCCGCGCTTCGCGCATGAGTTTTCCGGAGGGCAGCGGCAGCGCATCGGGATTGCGCGCGCGCTGATTCTGCGCCCGAAGCTGGTGGTGGCGGACGAACCGGTGTCGGCGCTGGACGTTTCAGTGGGCGCGCAAGTGCTGCTTTTATTGCAGGAGCTGCAGGGAGAATTCGGGCTTACGTATGTTTTTATTTCACACAGCTTGCCGGTGGTGGCGCAGGTGGCCACGCGCGTCGCGGTGATGCGCGCAGGCCAATTTGTCGAGAGCGGGCCGGTGGACCAAGTTTTGCAGCGACCCTCGCATCCTTATACCCAAGAATTGCTTAGGGCGGTCCCGGAAGTCGCTAATAGGTGAGGATCGCTTGAACGCCTGGTCGCAGCCGGGAAGCGGTAGCCAGCTGGCACATTCCAGGGAACTGCCGGATAGCGCTGAAATCTTCTGTGGTATTTCAGCGTAATGCGGAGTAGAAGGCGGTAGCAGGGCGCCTGTAACGTGATCCTGTGGTGGAGGAATCTTGAATGGCTACTACATCCGTGCCCGCGCCGGGCGCGCAAGCGCAACCGGCGATCAGCCCTTTTGCTCGGATTGTTGGCGTGTTTTTCTCGCCGAAGACCACGTTTGAAGACATTGTTAGGAAGCCTGCCGGGGTCCTTCCAGTGGTGCTCCTGACGCTGTTTGGCATCGGCGTCAGCTTTGCGATTAATCAGCGCATTAACTGGCGGGAATTCATGAGCCAGCAGATGGAAAAAAGTCCGCAGGCTGCGAGTATGAGTGCTGAACAGAAAGAACAACGCATTGAGGGCGGAGCGAAATTCTCTCCGCCGTTTACCTACGCCATTGGCCTCCTCGGCCCCATCATCCTGCTTCTGGTGGTCGCTCTGGCGATGTGGGGAGCTTACAATCTGCTGGGCGGCGCGAACACGGATTTCGGCACGTCGTTCGCCATCACAGCGCACGCGTTCATGACCGAGCCTCTGCGGAGCACCCTTTTTATTCTGGTCCTTTATTTGAAGCCGTACGGCACCGCCGATCTGGAGAACCCCGTCGCAACGAATCTGGCCGCGGTCCTACCGGACGATTCCGCGAAGTGGCTGGTGGCCCTGCTGAAATCGATCGATGTTTTCACGTTTTGGACGCTGATATTGCTGGCCATCGGCTTCGCGGCCGCCAATCCAAAAAAGTTGAAGGGCGGCAAGGCGTTCACCATCGCATTTTCAGTTTGGGCGGCTTATGTCGTGTGTCGCGTCGGATGGGCATTTATCTTCTCCTGATACACTCGGTGAGTGAACTTTTCGTTTGACGTTACGAAAACCGACCCGACCGGGGCGCGGCTTGGGCGCCTGACAACGCCGCATGGCGTAATCCAGACGCCGGTGTTCATGCCGGTGGGCACGGCGGCTTCGGTAAAGGCTCTGACCCAAGAGGCCCTCGAAGCCCTTGGCACCGAAATCATTCTCGCTAACACCTATCATCTGTATCTGCGGCCGGGTCACGAGTTGATTCGCAAGCTTGGCGGGCTGCACCGGTTCATGGCCTGGTCCGGGGCCTTTCTCACCGACTCGGGTGGGTATCAGGTCTTTAGCCTTTCGAAGTTGCGCAAAATCACTGACGAAGGCGTGCGCTTTCGCTCCCATCTGGACGGCTCGGAGCATTTGCTGACGCCAGAGAAAGCCGTGGAGGTGCAACTGGCGCTGGGCTCGGACATCGCCATGGTGCTCGATGAATGCATTGAGACACCCGCGCCGCGCGAAGCCGCAGAAGCCGCGCTCAGGCGCACCACAGGGTGGGCCGGCCGGGCGCGAAAGCATTTTATGGCCTGCGCGAGAGGAAACGGGGAGCTCGCGCAGTGGCAGTTCGGCATCGTGCAGGGCGCGACCTTCAGGGATTTGCGGCGAGAGAGTGCGCGACAACTCCTCGAGCTCGATTTCCCCGGCTACGCGGTGGGCGGGCTAGCCGTAGGAGAGCCGCACTCCATGACGTGTGAAATGACCGGCGAAGTAACCGCACTCCTGCCAGCTGACCGGCCGCGGTACCTGATGGGCGTGGGGCGCCCGGAACAGTTGGCGGACTACATCGCACTGGGCATCGACATGATGGATTGCGTGTTGCCGACGCGGGCCGCGCGGCATGCCTGCCTGTACACCAGCGAAGGCCGCGTGCTGATCAAAAATGCGCGTTACGCGCAAGATCAGCAGCCCATCGACCCGGTATGCTCGTGCTCGGTGTGCGGCCGTTATTCCCGCGCATATCTTCGACATCTTTTCGTCGCCGGGGAAATCACCGCGGCCATCCTGGCGACCCACCACAATGTCTACTTTTACCTTGACATCATGCGACAAATCCGCGAGGCTATCGGGTTTGGGAACCTAGCGAAATTCTCATCTGCGATGCACGCGCGCTATGCCGCAGGTCCGTCCTGAACGAGCGCTCGGGCCGTCCGCAAGGCACCACGAGACGGGAACGCAATAGGTTTGGGAGCGGGAAGTTTTCCGCGGCAGGCTGTTGGTATCTTCGGAATGCAGTCGGTGAGTAACCGGCCCGCACTGAAAGAGCAGGTAGCCAAGACTCAATGACATTAGCAATGACGTGGCAAGCTCCAAGCGGCCTGGGTGCGGCGCTGGGCAGCCCTTTGGTGATGATGGTCATCGTTATGGGCATCTTTTACGTGATGCTCATTCTTCCGCAGCAGCGGCAGCGCAAGAAGCTCCAGCAGATGCTGGGGGCGATCAAGGCCGGGGACAAAGTGATCACCAACGGCGGCATCTACGGAGTTATCAATGGAATTGACGGAGACACGGTGATCCTCAAGATTGCCGACACTGGTTCGTCCCCGGTAAAAATCCGCATCGCGCGTTCCGCGATTACGCAGGTGGAGGCATCGGAAGATGCAAAATAGGCCCGCCTGCGGCGCGTTGGCGCGAAGTACCTTCTGACCATGAATCCCAACCTGAAGTGGAAAGTCGTTTTCATCCTGGTTGTCATTCTCGGCTGCGTCTATGGCCTTTTCGGCTTGCCGACGTTCCCGACCTCGCTGGCGGATCTGAAGTCGAATTTCGCGCAACAGATCCAGCTGGGTTTGGACCTGCAGGGCGGCACGCACCTGATTTTGCAGGTGCAAGTGCAGGAAGCCATCGCGCAGGAGACGGACCAAACCGTCGATCGCCTGACGACGCAGATGCGCGCGAAAAATATCCGCTATGACGAAGTGCGCCGGTTGGACGACACGCACATCGTGGTCCGCAACGTGCCGTCCGACCAGTTGTCCGAATTTCGTGATCTGATCTCGGCGCAACTGCAGAACGTGTGGGATATGTCGCCGACCGCCGGGGAACCTTCAAGCTATACGCTTTCGCTCCGCCCGAGCGCGATTGCCGCCATCCAAGAACAAACGATGACGCAGTCGCTTGAGACCATCGATCGCCGCATCAATGCGCTCGGTTTGACGGAGCCCACCATTCAGCGTCATGGCCGCAACGACAACGAAATCCTGGTGCAACTGCCGGGTGAAGGCGATCCCTCGCGCGCCAAGGCCGTAATTCAAGCGGGCGGCCAGCTGGAGTTGAAGTTGGTCGAGGATCCCACGTCCTATCCGTCTCAGGCAGCGGCATTGGCGGCGCACGGCGGCGTTCTGCCCCCGGGTACCGAGCTGGTTCCGGGGCGCTCTGAGAGCCGCGATCCGAGCGCGCCCGCCGGAGAGGTTTGGTATGTGCTGAGTCGCGCTCCGGTGGTGACCGGGCGCGATCTGCGCAGCGCCACGGAAAATCGCAACAGCAACAATCCCGGCCAATTTCAAGTTAATTTCAGCCTCTCGGCCGAAGGCGCGCACCGCTTTGGCCCTTTCACCGAGCAGAACGTCCACCGGCAGATGGCCATTGTGCTCGAGCACCGCGTATACTCCGCGCCGGTCATCAACAGCCGCATCGACGATCAGGGATTCATCGAAGGCAACTTCAGCCAGGAATCCGCGCACGATTTGGCCATCGTGCTGCGCGCCGGGGCCCTTCCGGCTTCGATCAAGTATCTCGAGGAACGCACCGTCGGACCCTCGCTTGGCGCGGACTCCATCCGCCACGGGGTGCAGGCTTCCGTCCTTAGCTTGCTGGTGGTGATGATTTTCATGCTGATCTATTACCGGCTGTCCGGCGCCAATGCGGTTCTGGCCTTGGTTCTCAACTTGGTCATTCTGATGGCCGCGCTAGCCACCTTCGGCGCGGTCTTGACCCTTCCGGGCATCGCTGGCGTCATCCTGACTATCGGCATGGGCGTAGATTCGAACGTCTTGGTCTTCGAGCGCATACGCGAAGAGTTGCGCAATGGCAAGTCCCCGGCGTCGGCGGTGCAAGCCGGGTTCGACAAAGCCTTCCTCACCATTATCGATACGCACGTAACCACGGTGGTTTCCGCTTTCTTCCTCTTTCTGTTTGGCACCGGTCCCATCCGCGGCTTCGCCATCACGCTGACCATCGGCTTGATCGCCAACGTTTTCACGGCCATCTACGTGTCCAAGACCATCTTCCAGTATCACCTGACGAAAATGGATCGTCAGGCGGAACTCAGTATTTAGGGTATTCAGACCGTACTAGGACCGCTCAACTTTTCGCCGTGCGCGGGTACTTTGGGCCCTGGCCTTCATCTAAATTTCGTCGGTTGAAGGCTGGGAACAAAGGCTTGCCCGCTGGAGTCTAAAGAAGGGAAGTACCTGTGGCATGATCGAGTTCTTCAAAGAACCCAACATCGACTGGATGGGTAAGGCCAAATATTTCTATGCCCTCAGCGGTATTCTGCTCCTGGCCGGCTGGACGTCTGTCTTTCTCAACCACGGACTGCGCTACGGCATTGATTTCAAGGGCGGCACCAACGTGGACGTGCGCTTTGCGCAGCCTCCGAACATCGACGAGATCCGCAAGGGTTTGACGGCACAGGGGCTTGGGAACAGTGAAATCCAGAGTATCCGCAGCGGGGGTTTGGGCGGGCCATCGAACGAGGTTCTGATTTTTGTGGGCAACGGCCAAAGCGATGAAGCACTGGACTCCGGGCGCGCCCAGGTTCTGACGGCTCTAAATTCCATCTACGGGGTGAAGGATACCAGCAAGCCGGACTTCAACGCCGCTACCCCTTCCTCGCTGGCGGCGGTGCTGAACACCAGCGATCCGCTGCATTTGTCCACCAACGCCGGCGACCGTTACCAGCAACTGGCCAGGAAAATCCTGGCATATCGCGACGACACCAAAGGCGGCGTGCTCACCACCCTCGACGAACTCTCCGCCGTGGATGGTGTGACGCCTCTGGTGCTCGCGACGCTGAAGAGCGACTATGCCCTCGGGACCTTCGCCATCCGCAATGTCGAGATCGTCGGTCCCAAAGTCGGCGGCGAACTGCGCCGCCAGGCCATCTTCGTAACCCTCTATGCTTTGGCGGGCATGCTGGTATATATTGCCTTCCGATTCGAGTGGGTTTACGGAGCAGCTGCCGTTCTTGCCGTTTTTCACGACGTCTTAATCACCCTGGGCTTTTTTTCGCTACTCAAGTTTGAAATTTCTCTGACCGTCATAGCGGCGCTGCTGACCCTGGTCGGATATTCGATGAACGATACTATCGTCATTTTCGATCGCATCCGCGAAAACAATCGTTTGTTGCGCCGCGAATCGTTTGCCGACGTGGTCAACAAGTCCATCAATCAAACGTTGTCGCGAACGATCTTGACCAGCGGTCTGACTTTCCTCACCGTGCTGGTTCTGTTCTTGATGGGCGGCCAGGTGCTTCGTGCTTTCTCCTTTGCCC
>Ga0137398_10000751_pt1 | contig 12275 bp, 12 predicted proteins | sample czorhiz216metaG_FD_106659 | JGI IMG/M metagenome (GOLD analysis project Ga0137398, IMG submission 106659) | Vadose zone soil microbial communities from Angelo Coast Range Reserve, California, USA - czorhiz2.16 metaG | ecosystem: Environmental > Terrestrial > Soil > Vadose zone | place: USA...
ACGTCTGGTTGTTGCTGGGGAACGAGACGGAAACTCAATTTCGCGCTGGCTTCGCGCGGGATGATGGTCTTGCTGCCGGCACCTTGATAGCCGGAGGTCAGGCCGTTGATTTCCGCCGTGGGACGAATCCAAAGGCGTTCCAAAGCAGTGAAATCTTTCTCGCCGCTTAATTTTGAAACGCCGGCGGCTTCAAGAATGGCCTTGTCGTCGAAAGGAATGTTCCGCCAGCTTGCGCGCTCGGTTTCGCTGGCTGGAATCACGTCGTCATAAAATCCCGGCACGGCAATCGCGCCGTCCGCGTGATGTAATTGGGCGAGCAGCCGGACCAGTTCCGTCGCTGGATTGGCAATCGCACCGCCGAACATCCCGGAATGCAGATCGGTTTTTGGCCCGCTGATTTTTACTTCGAGGCAGGCTATTCCGCGGAGTCCGCAGGTGATGGCCGGAACTCCCGGCCCGGCCATACTGGTGTCCGAAGCCACAATCGCGTCGCAGTTCAATTCTTCGCGATGGCTTTCCAGAAATTTGCCCAGATGCGGACTGCCGATTTCCTCCTCGCCTTCGATGAGGAAAACCAGGTTGACCGCCAGTTCGCCGCGCGCCCTCAGCGCCGCTTCCGCACCAAGGATGTGGCAGATGGTCTGGCCTTTGTTGTCAGTCGCTCCGCGCGCGACGACAAAACCATTCTCGATGACCGGTTCAAACGGATCATTTCGCCAGAGCGAAACCGGGTCAACCGGCTGGACATCATAGTGTCCGTAAATCAAAATGGTTTTTTTGCCGGGAGAAAAAGCCGATTTGGCCAGAACGACCGGAGCGCCTGCGGTTTGATGAACGGCGGCGGCAAATCCAAGACTGGAAAATTTGTGCGCCAGCCATTCAGCGCAACCGGTCATTGCCGGTTTTCGAGTCGGGTCGGCGGAGATGCTGGGAAATCGCAGATATGAAAAGAAATCGTCGAGTTGCGATCGGGCTAACATACGGATTTCAGCTTGAGTGAATAATGGCGGCTGGCAAAAACCATTTTTTGTTTTTCGTAGAAAAGATGCGCCTCGGTCCGTTGCGTGCCGGAATCCAGATGCAATTCCTTGCAGCCGGAAATTTCGGCCAGGTTGACCAGCCAGTCAAAAAGTTTTTCGCCGTGGCCTTTCCGTCGGGAAGCGGCAATCGTCACCAAATCGTCAACGTAAAGAAATTTTCCGCGCGCCAGATGTTCACTAAACCGATAACCGGCGACGGCGGTGACTTCGCCATCGGCTTCGAGGAAGACGAGAAAATAACCCCCGCTTTGAAATCGCCGGATGGTCGGGAGAAAATTTTCCAATTGCAGATGCGGGCGCAATTCGCGCAGGACGGGAAAGCAGCGGACAATGTCTTTGTCTGTTTCCGCAGGCAGAATGAAAATTGTTTGCACGGAAAAAAACTTAAACCGTTGGCCCAAAACGCGAAAGTTGAAACGGACTCAAATCAAATCGCTGGGAGCCGTTCATGACCAGATCGGTCATTAGTTCGCCGACGGCGCTGCAATATTTGAAGCCGTGGCCGCTGAAGCCGCCAACGATCCACGCGCCTGGCTCGCCGGGCAACCGGTCAATGATGGGCGCGCGATCCGGCGAATTTTCGAAGAAGCAGGTTTCCATTGAAAGAACCGGGCCGTTCGCGTCCGGGAAAACGTTTTCCACAAAACTGCGCAGGTCGGCCTCGTCCGCCAAATCCGGTTCGTGGCGGGGCAGGTCGGGATCAATCGCGGGCGATGGAATCTCTCGCAGGCGGCCAAGTTTGAAACCGGGAATTCCAAAAATTGGAAAGCCGTAAAAATGCCCGATCTCCGGCACATCCACGATCCAGATGGGCAGCCGGTCCGGTTTGAAGTTTGCGAGATTGCATTTTGGCGAAAACCAGCCGAGCACGGTGCGTTCGGGCACGACCGGAATTTTTTGTCCGGCCAGCAATTTTCCGATCCATGCGCCGGCGGAAAAAATGATCTGTTTCGCTTCGTAAGCCGAGCGGTCCGTGCGGATGAGATATTTATCTCCGTTCGATTTCCAGCCGAGCACGCGCTCGTGCCCGTGAATTTGCGCGCCGTTTTCCAACCCAAGATTTACCTGCGCCGTAATGGCGAGTTCAGGCAGCACGAAACCAGAGCCGGGCTGGTAAACCGTGAGCATATCTGACGCGGGCTTGATGGCCGGAAAGCGGCGGTGCGTTTCAGCGGCGTCGAGGATTTCGTGGGCGACGCCAAATTTCTCGCAGGCGGCTTTCGCGCCTTTGAAGATGCGCGAATCGGGCATGGCCACGTCGAGTCCGCCGCAATTGTGAAAAATCGGCGTGCCGATTTTTTCTCCGAGCTGTTTCCACAATTCCACGGCGCGGAGCACCAGCGGCACATACGTCGGCCCTTCGTGCAGGCCCAGCCGCAGGATGCGCGTCGCGCCGTGCGAGCTGCCACGGATGTTGGGAATCGAAAACTGTTCGAGGCCGAGCACCTTGAGTTTTCGTGCGGCGGCGTGGGCGACGATGGCGCTGCCCATGCCGCCGACGCCGATGACAGCGAGATCGTAGGTTTCCATTTTGGAAGGGTGTCGTTAAAAAATTGTAAGGTAATACTCCGTTTCCCAGCGGGAAATCTGGCGGTGATACTCGTTCCACTCCTGCCATTTGAGTTTCAGAAACTCGTTTTGAATCGGGCCGAGCGCATTCAAAACCACCTGGTCGGCTTCCAACGCGGTCAAGGCTTCCTTGAGCGATTGCGGCAGGGTCGTCAGCCCTTTTTTGTAAATTTCGTCCCGGTTCAGGTTGTAAAGATTTCCCAAATTCGGCTCGCCGGGTTCGATTTGGTTTTCAATGCCATCCAGACCCGCCGTCACGTAAGCGGCGAAAACGAGATACGGATTGCAGCCGGAAGAAATGGAGCGATCCTCAATGTGGCCGGGGCCGCAAATGCGCAACATTTGCGTGCGATTGTTGTCGCCGTAGCTGACGAACGCCGGCGTCCAGGTGAACCCGGAGCGCGAACTATACAGTCCGGGGCCGACAAGCAGGCGCTTGTAACAGTTGGCGGTCGGCGAATTGATGGCGCACAAAGCGGGAGCGTGCTTGAGAATGCCGCCGAGGAAATGATACGCCATTTTGGAAAGGCCAAATCCCCGCTTGTCCTGCATGTCGGTGAATTTGTTTTCGCCCGTCGCGGCGTCCGCCAGATGAAAGTGAATGTGCGCCCCGCTGCCGGTGCGGTTGCTGAACGGCTTGGGCATGTGCGTGGCGATCGCGCCGTATTTTGCCGCGACCTGGCTCGTCATCATCTTGAAAAACGTGAAGCGGTCGGCCGTGGTCAGCGCGTCACTGTATTTGAAATTCACCTCGAATTGGCCGTTGGCGTCCTCGTGGTCGGCCTGATAAACGCCCCAGCCAAGCTGGTTGCAGAATGTTGTGAGATCCTGAAGATAGGCGAGCGCCGGGGAAATTCCCTTGTAGTCGTAGCAAGGCTTGGCTAGGTTGTCCACGTGCGCCGGATCCCACGGCGAAATGCTGCCGTCGGGATTTTTGACCACCAGAAAATGTTCCGGTTCAATGCCCAGGTTGAGGAGAAATCCTTTTTCGCGGACCGTTTTCAGCACGCGTTTGAGATTCACCCGCGGACAAAACGGATACGGCTTCTCGTCCACATAAAGGTCGCTCGCAAACCGCGCGGTGCCGGGCTGCCAGGGGACGGGTGTGTAAGTATCCAGGTCAATGCGCCCCATCATGTCGTGCGAATGCGGACCCTGGCCCATGCCCCAGACGGCAGCGCCGGCGAAACCCGCGCCCTCGTCGGCGAGCATGTCCAGCGCCTCCACCGGCGACATTTTTACCTTGGCGGAACCGTGGATGTCCACGAATTGCGCGAGGATGAAGCGGATTTTATCCTGTTCAAACTGCTGTCGAAGTTGTTCGCGATCGGGCATGATGATTCCTTTTTATGCAGGATTATTTAAAGCAATTACAGTTGCATTTAAAGCAACAGTCGCTAGAATATAGCGCAACAGATTTGATTGTGAAGCAAAAAAAACGAAGGAATTTATGTGTGGAATCGTCGGACTTTTTCTCAAAAAACCATCGCGGGAACCGCAACTGGGCGAACTCTTCAGCGACATGCTTGATAGCATGTCCAGCCGCGGGCCGGACAGCGCGGGCTTTGCCATTTACGGCGCCACCGTTCCCGCCGGCAGCCTCAAACTGACCTTGCAGCACGCGGACGAACATTTTTCCTGGGATCAACTTGCGCAAGGTTTTGAACGCCAATTCAAGGCGAAGGCCCCCTTCACCGTCAATTCAACCCACGCGGTTTTTGTTCTCCCTGCGAAAGAAGCGGCCATCCGGCGTTTTCTGCGCGAGGAATTTCCCGAAGTGCGGATCATGAGCCTGGGACGCCGGATCGCAATTATGAAGGAAGTCGGCACGCCCTCGTCCGTGCTCGACCGTTTCGACGTCCGCCAGATGCGCGGCAGCCACGCCATCGGCCACACGCGCATGGCGACGGAAAGCGCCGTGACCACAGCGGGTTCGCATCCGTTTTTCACCGGCCAGGATTTGTGGCTGGTTCACAACGGTTCGTTGAGCAATCACAACCGGCAGCGCGAAAATTTGCGCCGCGAAGGAATTGAATTCCAAACGGACAACGATTCGGAGGTTGCCGCCGGATATTTGACGTGGCGATTGAGAAAAGGTGATTCTCTGGGGCTGGCGTTGAAGCACGCGCTGAGAGACCTCGACGGTTTTTACACCTTCACCATTGGCACACGCGATGGCTTCGCCGTTCTGCGTGATCCGGTCGCCTGCAAACCGGCGGTCATGGCGGAGACGCCGGATTATGTGGCGATGGCTTCGGAATATCGCTCGCTCACGTCCTTGCCGGGAATTGAAAAGGCGAAATTATGGGAACCCGAACCCGCAACCGTTTACAGTTGGAGCGCGCAGGCCCGTGAATAATAATTTGAAAACAGTTGATTTGTCCAAAACGAGCGTCAGGAAACTCAACCAAACCTTGCACGATCTTTCGGCGCAGACGAAACATACGCATTGGCGAATCCTTGAGCCGCGCGGCGCGCACGCCATCGCCTGCGGACTGAATCTGCCGGTCACGGTTGAGATCGCCGGTCACGCCGGATATTATTGCGCGGGCATGAACCAACTGGCGACAGTGATCATTGACGGCAATACCGGCGTCGGTGTGGCCGAAAACATGATGTCCGGTTTCGTCCACGTCAAAGGCAACGCGAGTCAATCCGCCGGCGCCACCGGACACGGCGGACTGCTCGTCATTGACGGCGACGCCTCGGCTCGCTGCGGCATTTCCATGAAGGGCGTTGACATCGTGGTCAAAGGTTCCGTCGGCCACATGAGCGCCTTCATGGCGCAGGCGGGAAATCTCGTCGTGTGCGGCGATGCCGGCGACGCGCTGGGCGATTCGATTTACGAAGCGCGAATTTTCGTTCGCGGAAAAGTAAAGGATTTGGGTTCCGATTGCATTGAAAAGGAAATGCGCGCCGAGCATTTGGAATTATTGGAAAAGTTATTTAAACGCGCGAAAATAAAATTGAAACCAGGGGAATTCCGCCGCTATGGTTCCGCGCGGCAGCTTTACAATTTTCATGTGGATCACGCCGCCAAATATTAAATCGCACCATGAGCACTGAAATCAAACCCGGAATGCGCGAGTCGGCGAGCTTTGACCGGAACGTCATTAACGAAATCCAGCGCGCCGCTGAAACGGGCATTTATCATATTCGCGGCTGGGGCGCGAAGCGCCATCTGCCGCACTTTGACGATCTCGTTTTTCTCGGTGCGAGCATGTCGCGCTATCCGCTCGAAGGCTACCGCGAGCGTTGCGCGACCGATGTGCATTTGGGAACGCGCTTCGCCAAAAAATCCATTCATCTTAAAATTCCCATCACGATAGCCGGCATGAGTTTCGGCGCGCTGTCCGCGCAGGCAAAGGAAGCGCTGGGACGCGGCGCCTCGGAAACAGGCACTTCGACCACAACCGGCGACGGCGGCATGACAGCGGAGGAACGTCATCATTCCAAAACGCTCGTCTATCAATACCTGCCTTCGCGCTACGGCATGAATCCCGATGATTTGCGCAAGGCGGACGCGATTGAAATCGTTCTCGGTCAGGGCGCGAAACCGGGCGGCGGCGGTATGTTGCTCGGTCGAAAAATCAGCGACCGCGTCGCGGCGATGCGCACCTTGCCGAAAGGAATTGACCAGCGCAGTGCGTGCCGGCATCCCGACTGGACCGGCCCGGACGATCTCACGATTAAAATCGAAGAGTTGCGCGAAATCACAGACTGGCAAAAACCGATTTACGTGAAAGTCGGCGCGTCGCGGACTTATTACGACACGGCGCTCGCGGTAAAAGCCGGCGCGGATGTCATCGTTGTGGACGGAATGCAGGGCGGCACCGGCGCGACGCAGGATGTCTTTATTGAGCACGTAGGGATTCCGACTTTGCCCGCGCTGCGCCAGGCGGTCGAGGCGTTACAGGAATTGGGAATGCACCGGAAAGTGCAGTTGATTATTTCCGGCGGCATTCGTTCTGGCGCGGATGTCGCGAAGGCTCTGGCAATGGGCGCGGATGCGGTTTCCATTGGCACGGCGGCGCTGATTGCGCTCGGTTGCAATTCCCCGAAATGGCAGCAGGAATATGAAAAACTCGGCACCGCCGCCGGTTTTTACGACGATTACCAGGACGGCAAAGACCCGGCGGGAATCACGACGCAGGACGAAGAACTGGCCGGGCGTCTCGATCCGGTTGAAGGCGGGCGCAAGCTTGCAAACTATCTTCGCGTCCTGGCGATGGAAACGCAGACGATTGCCCGCGCCTGCGGCAAATCACACGTTTTGAATCTGGAACCGGAAGACCTCGCCGCGTTGACCATCGAGGCGGCGGCGATGGCCAGAATTCCGCTCGCGGGCACAAGCTGGATTCCGGGCGTGAACGGCGGCTTGTAGGATTGTTCAACCCTTGGCGTTGCTGATAATGCTCAAGAATTCCACCGGCGGTTGATACACGCGCGTCGGGCCGTGCTCAATGGTTCCATCAAAAAACAGGCTGTCGCCAGGCTCCAGGTGATAAACTTGTCCGGCGTGGCGATAATCCATCTTGCCCTTGAGCATGAACAGCAATTCGTGTCCGGGATGACGGAAAACATTTTTGTCCGGCTCGATGGTCCGCTCCTCGATGCGCATGAGGTAAGGCTCGAAATCCTTTTCAAACGCCAGGCCATAAGCGAGCGATTCGTAGCTGTGGCCAATCTTTGAGCCGCGTCCGACGATCACTTTCCGCTCGGACTTTCGGATCATCACCGCGCGCGGCGGGCTCACGACACTGTTCTGGAAAAAATATCCCGGCTCGACGGCCAGCGCGACGGCGATGCGCGTCAATGTGGAAACCGGCGACGAAACTTTTCCGTTTTCAATCTTGGAAATCTGTCCCTTGGTCAATTTTACTTCGCTCGCCAGCTGATCCAGTGTCACATTGCGGTCAGCGCGCAATGTGCGGATTTTCTGACCGATCTGGCATTCAACGGTCGGCGCTTCTATTTTTTTCATGATTTGATGCGCGCGGGTTGTTTAATCCATAACGGCTGCCAGCTTCGGAGTCAAGCCTGTGACTTTGGTGCAGAAAATTGATCGGCTGGCCGTTTTTTATCCGGATGTCTAAATCCCGACAGTTCAGCCGGATCTCTCAGGGAGTGTTGATAAGATTTCTTTTCAAAAAACCATTGTTTCATTTGAAGAAATAACATGGCCTTGTTTTTGTTTCAAAGACTGGCGCGATTATTGCTTGCCCTTGGCATTTGACGGAAACTAACGTTTCCTTAAATGAAACACCATGAGAAACCGGTTTTAACGGATGCATCCAACAGCTTATGAAAACATCTGAAACAAAGGGATACGGGCTGAGAGCGACCTGCCTGACTTTTCCTGAAACATTGTCGCAATCGGTCGCGAACATCTCCCCGACCCTCACACCCGTGGTCATCGTGCCGCTGGTTTTCGCATCGGCTGGAACCGGCACCTGGCTGGCGTATCTCTTCGCCACCATCGGCCTGATTCTGGTCGGCATGAATATCAACCAATTCGCCAAACGATCTGCCAGCCCGGGTTCCTTGTACTCCTTTATTTCCAAAGGGCTGGGATTGCACGCCGGGTTTATATCCGGCTGGTGTCTCATCGTGGCCTATCTTTTCACGGCGATGGCCGTGCTTGCCGGCTCGGTGAATTACGCGATTCTTCTGCTTCAAATGCTCCACATCAACATTCCGGCATGGATTCTATTCGCCATCGGCTCAGCCGCCGCCTGGTTGGTCGCTTACAAGGACATCAAGCTTTCCACGCGCTTGATGCTGGTTCTGGAAGTAATTTCCATGCTGCTGATTCTTATGCTGGGAATCTTTATCATGATTCACAAAGGCACGTTTATAGACGCCACCCAGTTCAAGCTCGAGGGTATGAATTTCACCGGCCTCAAAGCCGGCCTGATTCTGGCGATTTTCAGCTTCGTTGGCTACGAGAGCGCAACCACACTGGGCGAGGAAGCCAAGAACCCGCTCAAAAACATTCCGCGCGCCGTGATCTTGAGCGCGCTTATCGCCGGCCTCTTTTTCATGCTCACGTCTTACATGGCCGTGCTCGGATTCAAGGACATGAAAACTTCGCTCGGGGCGAGTTCCGCGCCGTTCAACGATCTTGCTGACGCCACCGGCATAGGATTCCTCGGCGTCCTGATTTCCATCGGAGCCGTCATCAGCATGTTTGCCTGCACGCTCGCCAGCATCAACGCCGGCTCGCGCATCATCTTCATGTTGGGCCGCCACGGCATCTTGCATGCGCGTCTCGGCAGGTCGCACGGCAGCAACGAGACACCGCACTGGGCGGTTACGTTTTCTTCCGTCGTCACTTTTGCGCTACCCGCCTTGCTGTTGGCCAAGGGGCTTGGCGTGCTTGATGTATTCAATGACTTGAGCACCATTGCCACCTATGGATTTTTGATTGTCTACGCGCTCGTATCCATCTCCGCGCCGGTTTATCTAAAGCAAATCGGCAAGCTGACCATGGGGAGTATCGTGCTCTCGGCTGTCTCGGTGCTGTTCATGATTCCGCCGATTATCGCCACGGTTTCGCCGACGCCTGCGCCGCCAGGAGATAAATTCCCTTATTACTTCCTGATATACCTCGGTGTCGGTATCGCATGGTTCCTGTGCCTGCGCCTTAAACTATCCAGCACAGTGGTTGCAGGAATGAAGGCGGATTTGGAACCCGCCCCATCGCAAGTAAGCTCGTGATAGCGTTTTGTCAGTGGTGGTATCTTGTTCTGGGCCCGATGCCCGTCAAATCGAGCATCGGCCCAGGATGTCCAAGCCGTCACAGCGTTGCTTGAACTCCGTTGCCCGTTCGCCCGCCCGCATTCACCGGAAATACGGCGCCGGTGAGGGCGAGTTCGCCGACCATGGCGAAGTTATCGAGCTGGTCGGTCTCGATTTGTTCGCTGGCGGCGAGCATGCCGATGGCGATGGGGAGATCGAAGCTGGGGCCTTCTTTTTTGACGTCGGCGGGGGCGAGATTGATGGTGGTGCGGCCCATGGGGAACTTGAAGCCGGAATTGGTGAGGGCGGTGGTGACGCGGTCCTGGGATTCGCGCACGGCGGCGTCGGGCAGGCCGACGATGACGATCCGGGTGTCACCCCAGCCGGCGTTGACCTCGACTTCGACGGGATAGGCTTCGATGCCGTTGACGGCGGCGGAACAGACCCTGGCTAACATGGCGAAAGTTATCCCCGAGCGGGGAGGGAACTGCAAGCGGGGTTTTTAAGCAGCGGGAAGCACATTCACCATTCCTACAATTCCGTGTAGGAAGTCATGATCAGCAGGCCGTTGCCGCCGAGTGATTCATCGTAGTGAACACTGGAACCGCCAGAGTCAGTAAAGGTTTTGACGATCACGGCGCCGAACATGTCGGACCCGCCGGTGATGGAGAAATCGGCTTCAGGAGCGTTGATGGTGCCGATGAAGGCGGAGCCGCCGCTGTAGCTGATCGAAGTGTTGGACGGCAGACCGATGTAAGAGAAATTGGCGGCAACGCCGGAGCCGTTTACCACGCCGCCCCCCGAAAGGCTGGTGGTTGATCCTTTCACAATCAGTTGCAGGCTGGCGTTGGGCGCAATGTAAATAAAACTCTGGCCGCTCATAGAGAAGTTGCCGGTCACGACGAAAGTTGCATTCCCGGTGACCACCATAGTTTGACCGGAAATGGAGAAGGCGCCGGACTGCGTATAGTTGCCACCGCTGAGGCGGTAGGTGTAGTTGGTGCCACCGTACGAGTATGGAAGTATTAATCCGGGCACAGGCGCGAGCCAGCCGATGTAGCCCGCAGGGGCGGTCTGGTCGGGATACGTGACGTTCATGTCGTTGTTGGTATAGCCCGGTTCAATTCCGCTACCCCAAGCGAGGTCGCCGACGGTGCCGCCACCACTGGTGGTGACCGTGCCTCCGGGACCGGTGTCGGTCCGGCCGAAAATTTGCCCCGTCCCCACGCTGATGGCGGGACGGTTGGTGGAATCGGTGACCACGCCACCGTTGGCTTCGCGCAGGCTGGGGACGTACATGCTATTGCTGCTGTACAGGGGATTGGAGGAATTGAAGCTGTCCACGGTGGCATGGCCGCCAAGACTGACGGCGCCCGTGGCCGCGACGGCCTTGGAAAAGATCACTGGATTCGTGGTCACGACCTGCACCAGCCGGGAAATATAGTTGGTGCCGAGCGGCGCGGGGACGAAACCCTGGGAATAAATGACCGGCTGGGTGGTGGTGGCGTTGGAAAGGGTCACGACATAATAGGATTTGTCGTTGAAGAAGCTGGCGCTGTTGAAATGCCGGGTTTTTTGATAAACGAGATTGCTGTTTATCAAGACAGCGGACCAGCCATTGGAGGCGAGGAGGATTCCGGCAGAGTCCTGGTCGTCATACATGTGAGTGAAAGCCTCCTCGATACCGGCCTCCAGGACGGGGATCGCCTCGTTCCACGCCTGCGAGCGCATGGTGATCCGGTTGCGGCTGGCCACCAGGGTCAGGTAACTGCCCAGGATAATCGCGAGCACCACGCTCATGACCAACGCGACGACCAGGACGCTGCCGGAATCCGATTTGGTTTTTGTATCTGGAATCTTCATGTCTCAATGGTTGCGAATGACGACCTTGGCGGATTGGATGCTTTCCGTGTTCGCCGTGACCGACGCGAGGGTCCGGGAACAATGCCAGTCAATCTGGACCAATTTTGCGTTGGTGTAAGTGGCCGTGGAATACGGCTCGAAGGTGTTACTGACCGGGGTGCGCTGATAAATCGAAAAGGTGAGTGTGTCGCATCCGGTGAGATACTTATTCGTCACGCCGCCGGCGATGCGGTTGAGCGTTTGCGCGTTACTGTCATATTGATACTGGACGGTCGCGCCGGAGTTGTCCATAAACGACAGACTGGTCGCGGAAAAGGCGGTCAGGTGGTCGGCCTGGCGGATATCACGGCTCATATGGTCGAGGGTCTGTTCGCTTTTCTGGTCCAGGTCCAGGTAATTGTCCATCGCGGCGAACGCCCGCGTGCCGAAGAGCAACGTCCAGCCCATGACCGCGAGGATGAGCATGCCCAGCCCGATGGCGACCATTAATTCCATCAGCGTGAAGGCGGCGGCGGCCCGGCCTTTTTTAATAGATGTAATTTTGCAGTCCATAACGTGAAACCAGCGTGGTCATTTCGCGGGTGTGGGCGATGCCTCCGCTGGTCCAGCTCACGCTGATGTTCACCAGCCGCAGGTCGGCGGAATAAGTCTCGGTGATAGGCGCGTTGGTCACGATGACCGTGCCCGTGTAGGTGACGCCGGAGGAGTTGGTCGCGGCGGTCGGGTCGAAAGTGTCGGAAAACGACGTGGGAATGTATCCGCCGTTGGTGACCTGGTTCCAGTTGTACAGGCGGATCATTTCCGTTTTCTCCTGGAGAATCTGGGTGGCGCGCAGGTTCTCGCGGTTCGTCTCGACCACGTTGAAGCTTTGCCGGAATCCCGAGAAGAGCGCGAGCGAGCTGACCGCGATCAGCGCCACGGCCACAAGGACTTCGGGCAGCGTGAAGGCGGAACGCGGCGCTCCGGCCTTCCGATTTGAGGAAACCATCGTTTTCATTACGTTTTGCAGACTAAAACCCAGCAATCATCATGCCATCTCAATTTTGGACACAAAGTGTCCCA
>Ga0137398_10000754_pt1 | contig 12259 bp, 9 predicted proteins | sample czorhiz216metaG_FD_106659 | JGI IMG/M metagenome (GOLD analysis project Ga0137398, IMG submission 106659) | Vadose zone soil microbial communities from Angelo Coast Range Reserve, California, USA - czorhiz2.16 metaG | ecosystem: Environmental > Terrestrial > Soil > Vadose zone | place: USA...
TAATCGTTGTCGGGGTACGGGAAGTAACTTATGGCAAATCCCCCGCGGACCACAGTAGTCTCCGTCAGCCGATAAGCAATGCCGATCCTGGGCGCAAAGTCCTTGTAATGAGTCGTTCTGCCCAAATCCGATGGGTTGCCGCCGATTCCAGCAATCACAAGGTTGTTCGTGGTTGGGTCGTAGTTGGAAAAGCGTCCCGGCCCGCTTGGCGTGAAGGGCGGATAGAACTCCCAGCGGAGGCCCAGGTCCAGGGTCAACTTCCTAAACACCTGCCACCTGTCCGCGGCATACGTGAACAGCTCGTTCCCGCGAAAAGCCTTTGCGTTTATCGGCACGTCCCGGCCTACCGAATTGGGCATGTCGAGCAAAAAGCTGGCGACGGCATTCGCCTGAGAACTCGTTACTGGCTGGGTGGCGGCGTTCAGGCTCGTGACATTATTGGTGAACCTTAAAACTCCGCGAGGATTCTGGTCCTGCCATTGCGCTAGATCGTCACGCAGGCGGTGGTAATCCACTCCCCACTTGAAGGTGTGATTTCCGCGCGTCTTGGTCCAGTTATTGGCAACATTTAAGTTCGTCTCTCCGCGGATCCAAGGCAAGCTTGCTGAATAGCCCGCCAAACAGTCGGAGGCGGAGTTGGGGACGATGTTAGGAAGGTTGATGCACGGCATTCCGCTGGTGTTGGTGGTTCCGAGGTTTGCTCCAGGAATGTCCAGGCCGATTTCGTCCTTAACCGTCTGACCGCGGTCGGTGTTGTTCGCCACATTCCGATAGTGGTCAACGCCAGCGCGGATCTCCGTGATCAAGGTCGGTGAAAAGACATGATAGTAGTTTACAGCCACGTCCCAGTAACGCTGCTTGCCAGTCCCCGAAAAAGCCCCATTGGAAGGCCCACCCACCACCCCAAAGATCGGCGCCTGGCTAAGGCTCTGGTCCGAAAAACTGAAGCGTCCAAAGAGACGGTTGGTCACGCTGATATTGTGATCGATCTTTACGTCAAAGGAAGTCGTATCCTTGAGGAATTTTGTTGTCCCCTGGAAATTGTTTGACGAAATAAGGCAGCCGGGACCAGTGGGATTGCTGGGATCGCCCGTGCACCCCGGTGGGAGGACGTTAGGGAGCGGAATTTTTGCGAGGATGGCAGTAGCAATGGGACTGATCCTTGTTGGATCGATGACATTCGGCACGCCATTGAAGGCAAACGGCATTCGACCGGTCCCGTCCGGATTGCCCGTCGCTGGGTCGTAGATCGGAATCAATGTGCCGCTCTTATTTGTCGCCTGACTAAAATCCCCACTGCGAAAGGACGCGGGGGGCACAGCGCCATTGAAAAACTGCCCCTGGTGATCATTGATACGGAGGAAATCACCGAAGAAGAAGGTCTTGTTCCTGATGATGGGCCCGCCAACGTTGGCGCCATAATAGTTGTACACGCTCGGCGCCTTCGGTGCGACAGTCTGGAAGAAAGACTTGGCCGCGAGTGCGCTAATGCGGTTGATCTCATATGCGCCGCCGTGAAAGTCGTTCGTACCTGATTTAAGGATGACATTTGTTACTGCCCCATTGGCTCTTCCCAATTCAGCGTCATAATTGCTCGTCGTTACATCCACGGTCTGAATCGCTTCGATAGGGGGAATGTAAATTGACAGCAAACCAGTTCGTTCGTTGTCGTTCAAACCTTCAAATTGCAGATTGTTTGCCAGACCCGATTGCCCGTTCACCTCGGTCCGCAGACTATCTTGGGCGTTGAAGAAGGAGGAATGCTCGCGGTGTGCGCGTGTCGTGCCCGGAACCAGGTTAAGCAGTCCCTGGAAGTTTCGATTGAACCCCAGAGGCAGTTCTTCGGCTTGCCTCTCTCCAATCTTTTGTCCAATGTCTGCGCGATCTGTTTGCAGAATGGGGAGCTCGGAAGTAACCACTACTGTTTCCTGCGCCGCGCCCGGCTGCAAGACAAGGTTTATGCGCGTGTCCGTGTTAACAATAACATCCACGCCTGAGTGGACTGCCTTCTTGAATCCCTGTCTTTCCGCCGCGACTTCATATTGGCCCGGAGCGAGGTCGGCTATCTCATAGTTACCGCTCTCGTTGGTCGTGACTGAGTGAATGACACCGGTCTTCATTTCGGTGATCGTAATCTTCGCGCCCGCCACAACGCCTCCGCTCTCATCTGTTACCGTCCCGAGAAGCGTTGCATTGACCGCCTGCCCCATGACTGGCGGAGAAAATACCAGTGGCGATATCGCGAGCAATACGGCCATGCCCATTCGCCACGGCTTGAACAGACCTGCCATAGCGGGTGCCGCAAATTTCTTGGCATCCATCGCACGAGATCTTTTCCAGCTTTGTATCCAAGGGGAAAACGAACGAATCAGTTTTTTCATGACATCACCCCACTCGATTCGAAAAGACTCCAGCCCCGGTTCGAACAAAAACTAACGAATGCTTGGAACTAGTTCCACACCCTAACCGAGCAGAAACCACCTGTCAAGTCAGAATCTTCGTCAAACGAATACCTTGCATCGGTTTTCTGGCTTCTTGCCATGCAGCGGATACACTTGCTTGTTCGCTGTTGACCGCACCCATTCCCATTTTGTTGTGCTAGACTTGCCCGGAGAAAGGATCGACCTAGTTCGGACGACAAAGTGACAAAGCCCCTGTTTGCCATGGAAGTAGTTCCAAAGAAAACCACGATTCGCGAGGTTGCTCGGGCCGCTTCCGTTGGCATCGGAACAATCTCGCGCGTGCTGAATTCCAGTTCTCAGGTCAGCCGGGAAACGCGTGCGCGCGTGCTTGAGGCCATCCGGCGTCTCGGATTCCGCCCTAATGCGCAAGCACGCCGGATTCTCAAGCGGCGCACGGAAATGGTTTGCTTCCTCCTGAGCAACCGCGATTTTCTCCACCCCTTTCATGCGCGCATCCTGCAAGGCGTGGAATCCTATGCCACCAGCTTGAAACAACACGTGCTCTTCGCAGCGCTGCATTATTCCCCGAGAACCCCTCCCGATCGGATCGACCTGCCTCCCGTTCTTCAAGAGCATGGCCTGATTGACGGACTCATTCTGGCAGGAACGATTTATCCGAATCTGCTTCGCAGGATCGAATCCATCCACATGCCCTTCGTGGCCTTCAGCAACAATGTGGTTGGGATGGGCGACGAGCAGCCATTCGACCAGGTGGGCTTTGACGACTTTAATGGCACCCTCAATGCCACGCGGTACCTCATCGGCATGGGTCACCGCCATATTGTTTTCGCGGCAGACATCTCCTCCCCCTGGCTTCGCCGCCGGTTCGAAGGCTACCGGCAAGGAATGCGCGAAAAAAAACTAAGACCCGTTTTGATCAAGGCTCGGGATGCTCAGAGCTTTGTGGATTTTGGCCAAAAGAGCGGCGCGCAAATCCTGTCCCGGCGCCCACGGCCCACTGCTGCCGTGGCCGGCAACGATGAAATCGCCTACGGACTTTGGCGCTCGCTGCGCCGGCACTCCATCAAAGTGCCGGACGACATCAGCCTGGTGGGTTTCGACGACCGCGAAGAGGCCCTGCTGATGGACCCGCCTCTCTCGACCGTCCGCGTCCACAAAGAAGAGATCGGCGAAACCTGCATGAAGATGCTTCTCGAGCGCCTGCATCATCCTCGCATGACCTTCAGCCAGCGCATCCTGCCCACCGAATTTGTGATCCGCGGCACCGTCCGCCACTTGTAAGCTTCACATCACTACCAAGAAAGAATATGCGTTGTATCCCGCATTCTTGTTCTACGCTGGAAGTATGTTCTCGTATCGATTCCTTGCATCCGTCCGGAGGGTACAGCCCGTGAGAAGGACTCTTGTGGCCGTTGCGATTTTGTTTTTGGGTGTTGCCCTGGCCGTGGCGCAACAGAAAAACATTGACGACGAAGGAGGCCGTGTTCTTGCGTTTGAAAACGCCTGGAATCACGCCCTGGAGGCCAAAGACGCGAAGGCTCTGGACATGATCCTCGCAAACACCTTTGTCTCCATCGATATCGACGGCAGCGTTTCCTCCAAGGGCGAGTTTCTCGCCAGTATTAAGGCGCCTGACTATCAGCCGTCCCAGGCCGTAACCGAGCAAAGCAACGTGCAAGTCTACGGAAATGCCGCGGTAGTGGTCGGTACGTTTCGTGTGAAGGGCACGGAAAAAGGGAAGCCTTACGTCCACCGCGAACGCTTCGTGGACACCTGGATCAAGCTCAACGGCACCTGGCAATGCGTGGCCACCACCGGCACGCTGATCACCGCGAAGCTCGGAGCGAATTAAATCCGTTCAGCAATCCTACGAAACCGTTTCGTAGCCCTGCCTTCAGGCCGTGCGCTCTTCCTCGCGTAGAGGCGAGGCTTGCCCCGCCCGCTCCTGCATTTGTAGGGGCCGCTTTCCGAAGCGGGCGCCTTTCGGTTTCGTAGGGGTACGATATGAAAAAGAAAAGAATGATGCAGGCCGCGGTCCTTTGTTTGATCATCCTGGTGATCGGCGGGTGGCCCGGGATGACGAATCCCGAATCTTTCAAACTCCCTTCGTTCCAATGAGGAAGCTTTCGCTTACTCACAAATCAAAGCAACACGGAGGGTGCCCCTCGCCGTTTGAACCTGGGTCTTGGGGTTGCTTTTGACTTCGTTATTTTTCTTGCTCGTCTCGGAAGCCATTCACCCGCCCTAATGAACGTTCAACCCTCATTTTCGACCATACGATAAAAAACACTTTACATCTTAATTAAGGTGTGCTATTCTCTCCCGTGTATACTTGCTCTGAGCCCCAAAGAGTCGCATCACATCCTCGCCGATTTGGCGTTCTCCCTACCGCCTACGCCCCTACATCCCATTCTCCGTACACTCTTCCAAGTTCCGTATCCCGTAAGCCCTGCATTTGCCACTCTTGCGAAAACGCCGGGGGTGTGTGGGTATTCTTCCCATTTTGGAAGAGCCTGCGCGATCACAGCGACGAGAAACTAACTTTTTTATTTAAGTACTTTCTTTTCAGATTCTTACGCACTCTTTTGCACGCACAAAAACTCAACTCTTTTATTTTCAGGCGCTTCCGCACTTTTTGCGCAAAAACACCCCGGGGGTGGGGTATCCCCAGCACCCCCCGGGGAGCCAAGTACAAGCCAGACGCATCTGGTCTACTTATTGATGTCGTCTTTGGCTTCCAGGCGCTTCAGCAACGGCTGGAGAAATGGTTTGTTCGCCTCGGGCGCTCCGCTGATCGCCTGCGTCATTTCCTTAGCGGCCGTAGGGAAATCACCCTTGTTCGACGAGATCCGCGCCAGCGCCAGGTGGCTGATCCAATGATTCGCATCCTTCTTCGGAACTTGCGGATACAGTTCAAAAGCGCGCTTGGCGTTCCCCGATCGCTGCAGGCCGCGAGCGTAGGAGTACAGTTGAATCGCGCTCGCCTTGTCGAACGCCTTGGAAAGCACTTTGGCGGATTCTTCCTTTTTTCCCATGACCTCCAGGATGCGCGACTTGGTCTCCAGATTTTCAAACCGCTCTTCATTCTGGATCGAGGTGTCTTCCCACTTCAGCGCTTGCTCCAGTTCGTAATTGTTGTCCAGGCACCACTGCGCCGCCTCGTCGTATCCGCCCCAGGTGAATCCGCCGACGCTCCGCAGTTCGTTCTTGACGCTCTTCAGCACCACCGCTTTCACGTCCACGGAAACGCGGAAGGGAACCGCCAGTTTTTCCCAGCGCAGCGTCGCCAGCGCGGAATCCGGCTTCACGTCATCGAAAATATACGTCAGCACTTCAAACGCTTCCGCGGCGTGCGGTTTGACGCTCACGCGCAGCGCATCTTCTTTCTCGTCGTAGCTGAAGCTGCCCCAGGAAGTCGAGTTCTTCGAAAATATGATCGTCCACTGATCTTTGTCCGGGAGCGTGTGCAACCCATACGTCCCCGCAACAAGAGGTTTCCCTTCAACGGAAACATCATCGGTAAACGTAATTGTCGTGTTTTCGTTCGCGCCCGCGCGCCACACTTTTCCGAGCGGCACGGTCTTCCCCCAAATCTCCCGCCCGCCCACTTCCGGCCGGTGATACGTAATGGTGATGTCCGTCAACCCAATCCGCTGCGAAACCGTCCCGCGCTGGCTGAGCCGCGGAATGTTCAGCTCCGTCGGCTGGCTCCCATTCTTAAACTGCGCGTCCGCATTCCCGGCCAAAGCGCCCAGTCCCGCCAGCAATCCCAAACCATACTTCCACACGTTGCGCATGATTACACCTTCTCCTCTCCACGTAAGACAACGATGCGAATTTCTTTCTTCTCCCCCGTAGACCACCCCAATGCCGATAGACGCCCTCTCTGGCAAGGGGTGAGCAGAAATCCAGCTCATGGAATGGGTGAATCAGGCGGTTTCAGGCTAAAATGTTTCTCAAGCGTGGGGCCCGTAGCTCAGCGGTTAGAGCAGCGGACTCATAAACCTCTGCGCAGTACTGAACCTGCTCGCAAAATCAGTCAGTTACGCACAATCGGTTACATCGAAACGCAACGTTTTGGGGCTGTTTGTCGGGTTTTGGGGTCACGAGTGGGGGCTGAACCGGGGACAGCTACAGAAGATCAAACGGGCCGAGGCGCTTTAGTTTTGTGCAACAAGTCGGGCGATCTGTAGTGACAACAGAGAAGCCCCTAACGATACCAAAAATAACACTTGACACGGGGTGCTAAGTAATGGTACTGTCTTTCCACGTCAGGCCGCCCGGTCTGGCAAGTCTTTCATCCCTTGGATGAATGTGGTCTGCTCCGAGCCCCAACGTTGCCGAGCGTAGTGCGTTGGGACGAGTGCTCGCCTAGCAGATAGTCTGGAACGGCACTAGTTAAAAGAGCCCCCGTAGCACAAACCAAACGGGTAAACCTCAGGTCACAAACCAAACTCAAAAAGGTTTGGTGTCTGTGGCTCCGAAGAAAAATGCCTCGCCCGTACAAGCTGTATCTGTCCCTCAACCCCTAATCGACCCGTCGCAGATTTTGACGCTTAAAGAAGTTGCGGAGCGTTTGAAAGTCTCTGAGCGTTGGGTCTACGAAAAATCTCGCCGTCGTTGTCAGAATCCGTTGCCAGCGATTCGCATTGGTCGCTACTTGCGATTTGATTGGACGAGTGTGTCCGCGTGGCTGCGTCAGCAAGAGCGTGTGGCGTGAGCGCCCGTCCGCTTGCCTCGCTCCTCGTAAACAAACGCAAGTTGCCAACCATTTTGCGAAACGAGGTTTCGCCGCTCCGCATAGCGGGGACGGCGGTTGAGCCATTTGTAGCGACGCGGCGTCGCTTGTGGGGAGTGTTGCACTCAACCGTAGGCAAGCAAATCCAGCATCGCGGAGAAACTATAACGATTCTCAGTGTTTATCAAAATATTCGGTTGGTCGTCCCTTTTGGCGAAGGGGAACACAGGGCGTTTTGGATTCCACGCCGCCCAATAAACAGAAAGCAATTCAACCTGGAGAGAAGGTGGCGTAGTCGTCGCTATCGTACTCTCCGTGCCCCTGTGTGGACGGGTGAGCCTCGTCCGCCAGTAGACCAAAATCCAGCCGTTAAACTGACGGAGTTCAAGAACATCTTAACGGAGGAAGAAATCCTAAGCATCTACGGGCTTGGGTTTCCGTTGCGTGCGATGGTTCTGCAAACGTGGATGCCGTTGCCGCTTCGTTCGGAGCGACTGCGACCCAAGACACGCCGCGAACTAGGCGAGGTTGTAGTCGTAAAGACGCCATTCAATCAAATGCCGCCCGAACAACGGGAACAACTGGACGCCCATCATCGGTTGATGCAGTTCTTGGGAAAGAGACCAAGGATGTCGCCCGTTCGGGGGTACGCACTGAACGACGTTATCGTGCTTGGCAAGGACTACAAAGAAGTGGCGGAAGCCCGAGGGATAAACGCTCGGAGTTTAGTAGTCACTATCAGCCAAGCTAAGGCGGAAATGTATCCCGACGAGCATTAAGCCTTTTATTTTCAGTCGGAGCGTTAAATTGTGAGGCCCTTTCGGTGTCTTTGGGAGACGTATGCAAAAGAAACAAAACCTATCGGATGTTGTTGTCGAGGTCAGCGAGCGCGGCTTTGAGCAGGTCCGTGTCTACGCCGATTCCAGCGAGCAGCGAGATCGGGCGCTTGCACTATTGCTACGGGTGTCTCCTCAGTTGCGCGCACTGGAACGCGCCCTAAAGAATGAAGCTAAGTAAAGAATAGATAGCATCATTTTATAACAATAAGAATAGATAGCATCGTTTTATAACTTTCGGGAATTCGGGACTTTAATCTGAACGGACGGGAGGACTTTAGACGCCGAAAGGCGAGGCGGCAACGACATTGAAGAAAGTGAAGAACAAGACGGACGAGAAGTGTTTGGACGCATTCGACGATTACAGATGCCAACGACCCAAAGAGCACCACGGCAAACACTGGGATGACCGCAATTGTTTTGTGATGTGGACTCAAGCAGGCAAAGAGCGAATTTTGAGAGGACGGGAGCGGGAAAAGGCTTCAACCAATGTATCAGTGTGAGGCGAGCGAGGAGAGTTCCCGAGATCACCAAAGCAGCAAAACGGTTGATGGGCGATGCCGAGAAAGCAGGTGAAGTGAAGGCGTCAACAAAGTTGGCGTCTGTTGTATCCCCGAATGGGGAAAGGTGTGGTTATGGATACAAAAATTGTTAGAACAGGTCGCGTTGCGACTTACTTTGCAGAGCGCGGTTACGGATTCATCTACGAAGATACAAAAGATAAGAAACTCTGTTCGTGGTTCTTCCACGTAAAAAACTGTACGTTTGAGCCGGAAGTCGAAGTACGAGTCCAATTCAAAATCGCCGCTGGACCCAAAGGCTTGATGGGCATTGACGTTAATTTGCTCGATGCTCAAACAGGCGGTGCGCTGTGAATCTCGAAATCAACCGCCCTGTCGTCGATAGATTAAAAGAACTCATCCGCGAAGGCTCCGACTATGATGCGCTGAAACCTTTACTCATAGAGAAGCAACGGCATTCCGAATTGGTTGCAACTGCTCATCTCCAAGTGGCTTTTGATGAAACCGACGATGAAAATATCCGTAGGCTCTCCATCACTAAGACAGCGGCTCCCGAGACTCCCGCGCCTTGGCACGAGGAAGTTGCATCTACGTCACCCCTTGACGGTGCGCTTGAAATGGCGCGACGAGGCGTGCCTCAAATCGTTCTATATAATGAGACGAAAAAAGCGATTGAAAAAGGTTGGCCTGATAAAGCAACGACCGACGAGAACACAATTCGTTCATTAGATGAAAGACTTCCAAGTTGCAGTTTTGGTTCTGTTGCCAAAGCAGTGCTAGGAGGATTCTGGATTCTTGAACTAGATAGCACAGCCGTCCTTGAAAGAATTAAAACGGAAACGGGTAAGGAACTAATCATCTCCGAAGAGTTCGCCGTTCGCAGTCGGGAAGGCAGGGGTCACATATATTTTCGTCAAAACGCAGCTTCAATTTCTATGGGTAACTTGAGCCAAGCGTATGTGAAAAACTCCGATTGGAGTGCCCGTGTTAATAACGAGTACGGGGTTACGATGGGCTCCGTCCATCAAATCTCAAAATTGCCGTATACCTGCATATCTTCAGTGGAAATCAAAGAGGCTCCAGATTGGCTTATTGCGTGGTGCTTGAGCCAGAAGATTCAAAAGCAAAAGAATCCTTCCGAAGACATCGCTCGGGATGAGCGCGGCTTGATTCAAAACGGCGACGGGCGAGTGCATGGCTTCTTACTCCATCATGCGGGACACTTGCGGAACAGGGGCCTTGGGGAAGAAGCGATCAAAGCGGGATTGTATGATTTGGTGAAAAAGAATTGTGCTGGCCCGACTGACTGGAAAAAAGTAGATGCAATGGCCTCGTCCATTTGCAAATACCCCGAAGGGAAGAGCGGCGACATACTGCTTACACAAGCGGCACCGGCTTCAGAGGAGTCAGCGACTCCGATTGTTGATGACCCGAGCGACAACGATTCACGTTTTGAGATGACCGGCGAGACGTTCAATACGAAAGTCTACGAAGATATCTCGCGTCGTTTTACTCCGTACCCCGACCCCGGCGAAAACGATTTGGTCTCACGACTGGCAAAAAAGTTGGTGACAGGGACGCCGATACCGCTGGCTTATGTCCGCGAGCCGTTGAAGGCCGCTGTCTTGCACGCCATCGATGGCAAGGTCATTCATCCGGCACACCGGACGCTGACAATGCGTGGCAACTATTTTAGTGTGGGTGAATCCGAGAGCGGCAAGACGACTGGATTGGAATATGCCCTCAACGCTGGAAATCTAGTTCTCACAACCTCTCTCATTCATCCACAAGATTTGTTCCGATACAAGTCGGAGCAGACGTTTATCCGTTCGTTCACGCCGGAAGGCACCGTTAAGCGAAATAAAGACGGCACAGTTAAGAGTGGTCGTCCGGGCAATCCGAGCCAGTTTCTTTACATTAAGGAAGGCAACTTAGTTGCGAACTGCTCAGATTATTTCGGCGCGGTCTTCTCTCGCTTGACGGACCTATACGACCAAACCCAAGCCGCAACGGAGTCCATGACCAACGGTGACTTTGAAGCCGGGACCGTGAAAGCGTCAACCGTGATGTGTTTCACGCCGACTGACTACGCGGCGACGTTCAGCGGCAAAGGCTCCATCGGGGGCGGGGGTCTGAATCGGTGGGGGCTTGTGAATCCGCCCGAAGACCATTCATACGATGACAAGGACTGGGAGCCCTTGAGCGACAAAGAGATTCAAGACGCTATCACTCCATTGGTTCACAAGGTCTTTGAACTGAGACAGCACGACCCGGTTGTATTGCTAGAAGAGGATGGGGCGGCCAAGATTCGGTTGGAGACCAAGGCTCTACTCAAAAAAGCTGGCAAGGCCGGGAAGCGATTGTTGGATTACTTCATGCGTGAGCAAGTCGCTCAAGCAGCGGTAGCCGTCGATGGGCGGTTGGTGATGACGACTCAGCAAGCGGCATACGCCAAGGCGTGGGCTCTGGCGCAACTGCAATCCCGTTTAGAGTGCTGGCCGTCCGATTCCAACAATCAGATTGAAACGATGGAGCACACCATCCGAGAGGCGGTCTGTACGCACTTCGTTTCCGAGACCCGATTGAAGGATGCTTGCCACTTCTACCGCCAAGGCAGCGGCGGATGGTTCGTCTTCAACGCGGCGCGCAGCAACGCAATATCCAGCGGCGCTATTAAGCTGACCGGTAAGACCCGCAAGGGAACGCGAGCATACTGCCCCGGCTCATGTTCGGAACATCCGGCCATCGATGGAGACGACAAGCCCAAAAAGAGGAACTGACGGAAAATCGAATCACTTCCACTTTGCTCAAAAAGGCATGGCAGTGATTCGGTTTGAGTCTAACGGGAAACCGCGAACAGGGATGGGTGCCGTCAGTATCCTATTTTCCTAAAAAAAGCGGAAAGCATAACATACCAAAAGGGTTCTCTCTCTTTACATATATGTTTTGAAATATAAGTGGCAGTGATTCGTTTTTGATATTTTGAAAAAGGGGTCACACCCCCCCCACCATACAACATTCGCCAAAACGTGGGTCAGAGAGCGCCAAGAAAAAGTGGCAGTGATTCGCGGAAGAGGAGGATATCTTTACGCCAGATCGCACCAAAAATTTAGACGTGAAACGCCGGTCAACGGCTCGCCGTGTTCAACGTTGGCGGGAGCGCCGGAAGGCGAAACGGTTAGAAGCCGAACGGCTGGCAAAGATAGCTCGCCGTGCCGACCTGGACGCGGCCCGTGTCGCCCGAGGTTTGGCACCGGCGAAGACATCAACCGACAGGGCAGCCGAGAGCCGGGAGCGCCAAGCAGCCGCCAAAGAAGTAGTCCGCACAGAGAGTTGGTATTCGGCACCGGCGTTGATTCGGGCAGAGGCATTCGAGTTTCTAAAGGCCAACCATCCCGAGGAGACCGAGCCGCGTATCGACCAACTCATTAGCCTTCTCGAAGAGCAGGGTCGCAAGCACACAATCATCTTGAACAGGTTTGTTCTGACCTACGGCGTCGAATACGCTCGGGTCAAGCGAGCTATCCTCTGGCAACACTGGCATCGACTCGACGCCGAAGGCGATCTCGACAAACTTCCGCAAGCGATGAAGGCAGCCGAGGGTCAAGAGGAGATTCAAATAGACAAGACGGCACACCCGCACGCTCAACGTCAAGAGTTGCAAATCGCGTTGGACTTCTCGCTGTCGCTGCTCGGGGATGGTAGGCACTGTCGAAGAGTTGAACTCGACTGAAACACTAA
>Ga0137398_10000756_pt1 | contig 12249 bp, 5 predicted proteins | sample czorhiz216metaG_FD_106659 | JGI IMG/M metagenome (GOLD analysis project Ga0137398, IMG submission 106659) | Vadose zone soil microbial communities from Angelo Coast Range Reserve, California, USA - czorhiz2.16 metaG | ecosystem: Environmental > Terrestrial > Soil > Vadose zone | place: USA...
CGTCGGAACGTTGGAAGGACGCGACGCCGAAATACCCACGAGGTCTTCGCCATTCGCTAAATTAACGTTATTGTCTCAATCCTTCGCATCGCTGTTCGCATCAAAGCAAGAAAACTCGGGAAGCGGAGGAAGAGATGAAAACCGCTAGCCAAACCCAGATGCCAGACTATCGCAAGGAAAGCGACAGCCTCGGCGAAGTCAACGTGCCCGCCGACAAACTCTGGGGCGCTCAAACGCAGCGCTCGCTCGAGCATTTCAGTATCGGGAAGGACCTGATTCCCCGGGAGATGATCACGTCGTACGCCACGCTCAAGAAAGCCACGGCGAACGCGAACCATGCGGGGAAGCGGCTGGACGACACCCGCTACGAATTGATCGTGCAAACGTGCGACGAGATCCTGGCCGGGCGGCACGAGGAAATGTTTCCGCTCCACGTTTGGATGACGGGGAGCGGAACACAATTCAACATGAATGTTAACGAGGTAATTTCGAATCGCTGCTGTCAGCTTGCCGGTACGCCTCTGGGAAGCAAGGCGCCCGTACATCCCAACGATCACGTGAATATGTCCCAATCGTCCAACGACTCTTTTCCCTCGGCGATGAATATTGCGGCAGCAGTGAGCGTCAAGCGGCGGCTGATTCCGGCGGTGAAGGCGCTGCACGATGCAATCGAAGCGAAAGCTCATGAGTGGAACGACGTCGTCAAGATCGGCCGCACCCACATGCAGGACGCCACGCCGCTTACGCTGGGCGAGGAATGGTCCGGTTATGCGGGCATGCTCGCCGATAATCTCGGTCGAATCGAGGATGCGTTGCAGGGCGTCTATCGCCTGGCCCTGGGTGGCACGGCAGTCGGCACAGGCATCAACTCAGCTCCCGGCTTCGGCGAAGCCGCGGCCATAGAAATAGCAAGACTTACGGGGCTTCCGTTCGTCAGCGCGCCCAACAAGTTCGCTGTGCAAGGTGCCCACGATGACCTCGTGCACCTTTCCGGAGCGCTGCGCACGCTTGCGGTGTCGCTCTACAAAATCGCAAATGACATTCGGCTCATGTCTTGCGGCCCACGGGCGGGTTTCGCTGAGCTTATTATCCCGGCCAATGAACCGGGCTCGTCAATCATGCCCGGCAAGGTGAACCCAACTCAGGCCGAGGCGCTAACGATGATCGCGGTGCAGGTGATGGCGAATGACGTGGCCGCGGGGTTTGGCGGCGCGGGCGGATACCTGGAAATGAATGTCTACAAACCGCTGATCATCTTCAACGTCACCCACTCCATCACGATCATGGCGGATGGCTGCACGAATTTTTGCAAGTTCCTGATTGAAGGGACGACACCGAATCTGAAAAAGATCCAGGAATACGTTGACCGGTCGTTGATGCTGGTCACGGCGCTTTCGCCAGTGATTGGCTACGACAAAGCATCGAAAATCGCGCACTACGCGATGGACAACGATCTCAAGTTAAAGGAAGCGGCGCTGAAGCTAGGATTTGTGACGGAGGAAGAGTTCGACCGCGTGGTCAAACCAGAAAAGATGGTGAAGCCGTACGTCGCGGCCGCCGGGCACTAAAGATTTCGGGTGTTAAGACTGAGACTACGGAAGGGGGACAAATCACATGGCGACAACAAAGAAACGCGGCATTGAAGTGCTTCACGACTCAACTCTAAATAAATCGACTGGCTTCAGCGAAGCCGAAAAACAGGCGCTCAGCCTCGTTGGGCTGGTGCCTGACGTTACGGAGAGCGAGGACCTGCAATTGCAACGCGTGAATATGCAGCTCGCGCAGAAGCCTACAGACCTGGAACGCTACATCTACCTGATCAACTTGCTCGACCACAATGAAACACTCTTCTATCGCACGCTGATGTCGGACCCTGCGCGGTTTCTCCCGATCGTGTACGACCCGACGATTGGCGAAGCTTGCCTTAAGTTCGGACACATCTACCGCCAGGCTCGGGGCATGTATCTGTCGATCACGCGCCGCGGCAAGGTAAAAGACATTCTCAAGAACTGGCCGCAGAAGGACGTGAGGTTTATTTGCGTAACGGACGCCGGCCGAATTCTCGGACTCGGTGACCTGGGAGCGAACGGGATGGGAATTCCCATCGGGAAGCTGCAGTTGTACACAGCTTGTGCAGGCGTGCCTCCCCAGTACCTTCTGCCGATGTATCTCGATGCGGGCACCAACAACGAGCAGTACCTGCGCGATCCGTTGTACCTGGGCGTGCGCAGGACGCGCCCGTCCACGGAAGAACTTTACTCGTTTGTGGACGAGTTCGTGGACGCGGTGCAGGAGGTGTTCCCGAAGTGTTGCATTCATTTCGAGGACTGGACGGGTGTAGATGCCGTGCACCTGCTGGTGCGTTACCGCGACAAATACTGCGTGTATAACGATGACGTGCAAGGCACGGCCGGGATCGTACTCGCAGGCATGATCAACGCTGCGAAGATCAAAGGCACGAAACTCAGCGACGAAAGATACCTGTTCCTGGGAGCCGGCTCCGCAGGAATTGGTCTTGCCAACCTTCTTTGCTCGGCCCTGGTTGAGGAAGGGTTAACGCTCAAAGAGGCTCGGTCCAGGGTCTACATGTTTGACATCAACGGCTTGCTCGAGGACACGAGGACGGACCTCGTGGATTTCCAGAAGCCCTATGCGCACAAGCACGCACGGACTCGCGACTTTGTCGCGGCGATCGAGAACATCAAGCCGACGACGATCATCGGCGTCAGCACGGTTGGCGGCATGTTTACGCAGAAAGTTATTGAGGCCATGTCGCGGATCAACGAACGCCCGGTGGTCCTGGCACTTTCAAATCCTACCGAAAAAGCCGAATGCACGCCTGAGCAAGCTTATACCTGGTCAAAAGGCAAGGCCATCTATGCGGCCGGAGTACAGCTCGCTCCGGTCCACTTCAACGGTCAGACTTTTTTGCCAGGGCAGGCAAACAACTTCTATATTTTTCCCGCGGTTGGCATGGCGATCTTCGCAACACAAGCGTCCCGAGTAACGGATGAAATGTTCATTGAGGCTGCGCGCGCGGTGGCGGATCAGGTGGCGCCCGATCTGCTGAAGCACGGCCTGCTTTACCCGCTGCAATCCAACATTCTGGAGACCGAGATTCAGACGGCGGCGCGTGTGGCGAAGCTGGTTTTCGATAGCGGCCTGGCGAGAGTCGATCGCCCAACTGACATGGTCGCGTTCATTCGCGACCACGTTTACACACCGCAATACTCGGCGACGGAAACGATCGAAACGGCGAGGGCGGCTAGGGGCGCCTCATAGCAATCATTCTGGGCATGGGCCCCGCGCCTCTTCGATCGATAAGTCAGGGGCTGCCCGGTACAGGATCTCGGCCGACAAACGGAAAGCTGTCAACCGGAAGTACGTTGTGTCGCTCGTGGAAGACAAAAACAATAGGACGACAGCGTCCCGAGCGCCACGTATTGCCCAGGCAGTACGCTACGGAGTCGTGTTGGCGATCTGCTGTCTCATCAGCTTCAAAATAATCGCTTATGTCCTCACGCGATTCGTATCGCCAGACGACGAACTCCTTAGGGGCATGTGGGCCGTCGCCGCTACCATCTTTGTGTTTCGCTATAGCGACGAAGCCAGTGTCACCGCAGCATTATCGAGAATATCCGAACAAGAACGTCTAGGCGTAGTTTCCGCGTAGCCGAAAATTGTCCCAAACTATCGATCATGCCACGCCCGTCGTGAGGTGCAGGCACGAGTCTTTAGGCGCAACTCTCTCCAATCTCCAGCGACATACAAATTCGGAGGGTTGCAGGATTTGTGGAAGTTGCTGATAGAAAATAAATTTTGGCGGGAATGGCTGTTTTTCCAGTACCCGGTAGACCCCCAAAGATGATTGGCATGGGAGCCAGCCAGCCAGTCGAGTAAGTTTGGAATTTCCCATCACGCGATTGTGCCCGGATTCGCTAATATCCCGATGAATGGGCCTGAGGGAAGCGAAGCAAATTAGGAGATTCCGAGCGGATTGTAGGCAACTCTTACCAGAGTGGACTTCGGTCACGAAAAAATTCTTGACACAGTATATCTGCTACTGATATATCAGTAGTGGACATACTCATGCCTACTGCCAATCGCGTTCCAGATGATCTGCAGTACCTGCTCCCCCTGACTCCTGCGGTCTTTTTTATTCTGTTCGCGTTGGCCGACGGGGAGATGCACGGCTACGCCATTATGCAGACTGTCTCGCGAATTTCTGACCACCAATTCCGTATGGGTCCTGGCACGCTCTATACGACAATCCAGAGGCTATTGGATCTGGACTTGATAGAGGAAACGGAGAGCGCCGGCGGTCAATCTGACCACGAAAATCGCAGGCGGTACTACAAGCTGACCCGCACGGGAAAGGCAGTCCTCGCAGCCGACCTCAGCCGGATGGAATCTGTAGTGCGCTTGGCACGTGACAAGAAGCTAGTGCCGAAAACATCGGAGTGACGTTATGACTAGCGCTGTTCGAGCGAGCTGTGGCCTCTACAAGATGCTGTTGTTCGCGTATCCGAGCGATTTTCGTCTGCGCTTCGGGAGCGAGATGGTAACCACGTTTTCTGATCTTATCTGCGGCGAGTGGGAACACAACGGTCTGCCGGGAGTCGCTCGAGTGTGGCGGTCCGCACTCGGGGAAGTGTTTTCTGCGGCGGTGCCACTTCAACTGCAAAGTTCAATTGTGGTTGCGACGTCGCTATCGCTTCTTTGGTCGTTTGCCTTGTTTTTGGCGGTATTTCACGCAATGACGCAAGTGTGCAACCGCGAATAGTTAACTGGCTCGGCGGGTCAAAGAGGATGTCCGTTTTTGCTCCAGGTAGAGCGCAGTGCTCGATCGAGAAATGATCATGACTCTGGTAAATCGGCGCCTTGCCCTATCGGGACTGTTTTTCACGATCGCGTTGATCAGCCAGACGAATCCGCCGTCAGTTACTGCCGTGGAGCGCAGTGCGTCTCCACCTGCGCAGGACATTCAACAATCGTTGCTTTTTGTGCCAGATCGTATGGCTCATTACCACGTTCCAGGTTTAAGCCTGGCCTGTATTCACAATGTCTGCGAAGCTTAGTTTTGCGTGGCTGACTCCTGAATCGTCGGCCACTCGGAAGTTGGCCAACAGCGAAAATCGGGAAGATCTCCCCCCTCTCCGAATCCCCAGGAAGCACTGGCACGCCTGCTCACGAGCCAGCGGCGCTGACTGACTGCTCGCATTTATCTCCCGGGAGAACCGATCCATACCTTTTTAAGGTATGTCCCGGAGCGGGGGATTTTTTGCCATGTGCAGAGACCTCGCAGGATCGCTTCTCTCCTCTTCCTCTTCCTCCTCCTCCGCTTCCTTCACTTCCGCCGCCACCAGCAGCAGCACCGCATCACCGACTCCAACACGACGGAATTTCTCTTCGCGACGATTCCTATTCGGTTTCCTCTAGTGGACCGTGGGGCCGGCTGGTTTGCTGGCCCCGGATAGCTTGCCAGTTTATTATGGCGTTCCAGACCAGGCGGTGGTCGCCGCGATTTAGGTCGCGATGAAGTGGATTGAAGTTGAAAGCTACGACGTGGCCTTTGCCGGCGGGCATATCTAAAATTGCTGGGCGACCGATCAATCCCGATGCGCCCCAAACCTGGCCGCTGACCAGGAGCGGAGCGCCTTCACGATCTCCCCATTCGAGAACGACTGTGCTGTGATCCACCGGGCCATCGAGACACGTGGTGCAGTAGGCCATGCGCAGCCAACTTCGCGGAGTATCGTAAAGCGGAAAATTTTGGCGGAACAGCGTAGTGCGAACGGGATAGCCGTATGCGATTGGGTGATCCGGTCGCGCGAAGGTGGCGCGCACGTGCGCTCCCGGCGTACGCGTCACCGATTCCATGGCCGCGGCAGCGGCGTCGGAGCCGCCTCCTGCGCTGCTGCGCGGCACGCCGCCCGAAGCACGACGCACTCCGCGGACGATTCCTCCTTCAAGCGCAAGCATGGAGCCACTGCCTAAAGTGATCAGAAGGCCACCGCCGTTCACAAAAGATTGCAGTTTGGCGAGCCCTTCCCAGTCGATGCCTCCGGTGATGTCATCGGACTCGGCCGGAGTGCCAAAGCTAGGAGTCTGCGGAGTTTTCTTGAACGGCATCGGTCCCCAGACTTTTGGCAGGCCCTGAATCTGTTCTGCTAGTTCCAGATCAACGTGGCCGTAAATCAAAACATCGATGCGATCGCGAAGCGCACCTGCGCGAATGTCTTCGTCTCGAATGTAGGTATACGGAACTTTGCGTTGGTCGAGTGAATAGCGAATCCAGCCGATGGAATCGGTGTCCGCCCAAGGTACCCAGACCCCGATGCGCGGCGCTTTTGTTTTGTGGTGATGCACTTCGGGTGCTGCAGCGACGCTGGTGAAATCGAGTCCCAACTCGGTTGCGGTGTTACGAAGAGCCGGCAGCAAACCATCCTGCGAGCCGAGGATCCAGGAACCGGCTGGGAAGTCGCTATCGCCGACGCGAAAGGGTTTTTCTGCGATTTCTATTTCGAATCCGGAGAGCCGGTACCGCGCCGCCAACAAACCTTCCTGGCCCGTATCTTTCAGAAGGAATATCGGGCCCGAGCCGGAAACGTTACCGGCCGGATGCGGTTCTTCTTTTAGAGGAGTTAGAGTGGCGTCGTGGATCGAAGGGTCTGCAATCGGAATGGCGTTCAAGTGATAGTGCGCGGGCAATTCCCAGGAAACGTCGTCATAAGGCTCACCGCCTCCTTTCGGAAAATTCTGCGGAGTGAGCAGATCGACGGCGTAATTCCGGTATGGTTGGTCGAGCCGAACAACGTAACTGCCCGCGGGATAATTCCCTTCTTTCAGATTTAGAGAGTTTTGCGCGCGGCTAACCTCGATGTGTTGCGCCAGCAGGCGGCCTACCATTTGCGCGACGCGCGTGCAGTCGCCCTGATCTTCAGGGATGACAAATGCATACGGCGGTTGGTCAAGTCCTTTGCGCCAGGAATCCCAGCCTTTTCTGTAGAAATTGCGAAGCATCTCCTTCGAATTTCGTGCGGCGTAGTCCAGGACAGCGAGCGAACCGGTTTCCTGGTAATTGAGATTGTCGCGCGCGGACCAGACCACATCCGTGCTCGGCGGAGGAACTGGGCGATACCACTCCATGGTAAGAGCGGTTTTGGGGATGCTGCGCTTCATCGTTTCGGCCGTGCCGTTTCCCCAGGTTTCATAACCGCGGCCGATGCTGTTGTGATTCATGGCCACGGAATCAAGGTAGAGATGGCTGAACGCTTCGCCGAAATTCCAGGTGGAGACTCCCGGCATGCCCATGGCGGTCATTACTTGCACTTCGTGAAAACTCATTTCCAGGAATTCGCTGTAGGTGATGGGATCGATATTGGGGTTGTACGGGCCGGTGCCGTTCCAGGTCATCATGAACGGCGAGCCTTCGTGAAGATCGTGAACAACGGTGGGATGCCATTCGTAAAACATGCGATGAACGGCCTTCGTGGTCTCGTGAGTTTGTTGATGAGTGTCGCGATTAATATCCACGAAAGCGTACTTGGACCAGTACGGCGGAGACATCCGCGGGAGGCTGGCGCGATCGGTTTTGCCTTTTAAGTAGCGATAGAACCATTCCACTACTTTGTCGCGGCCATCGGGATTTGAAACGGGATTGATCAGCACCACGAGTTTGCTGCGAATGCCCTGGATCATGGGGGTTTCGGAAGCGGCGAGACGGTACGCGAGCTCGAGCATCGCTTCCGTAGAACCGGTTTCATCGGAATGCAGCGCGGCATTGAAATAATAAATGGGGCGCGAAGTGGCAATCAGTTGTTCGGCGGCGGCTTGATCGGTGCCGCGCGGATCGGCGAGGGTGGCAGTGGCGACTTTGAGGCGGTCGAGGTCGCGGATGCCCGATTCATCAGCGATAGCCAGCATCATAATATCGCGGCCTTCTTCGCTACGGCCGATGGTGAAAACGCGCACGCGAGGAGACGAAGCGGCTAGCGCTCGGCAGTATGCGTATGCCCTAGCGCTGTCGACGAATTCGCCTGGCGCGCCGGGGATGCGGCCGAGAAATTTTTGGGGCGACACGACCGTGGAGGATTGCGGCAGATAGGAGACCCAGGGCGAGAGAAAATGTGGATCGGTGGTTGCTTTGGCAATGGCTTCGACGGAGTCGGGCTCTGGCGTGTCCGGGGCGTATTGATTTGTGGAAGAAGGAGCGGCAAGGCCCTGTAGCAGCGCTAGCAATGCAATTACAAAATGGTTCATAAAACGCTCCGACACACAGTCAGTTTCACATTCGTCGTTATTTACGACTGAACTTTGTCGTGATTGAAGCCCGGAGTTTACCACGCGGGCTGCGGGTGAAGAGTTGATAGCGAAATTATTCAGCGGTTCTGGCGAGTTGTGATTTAGCGAGGAGTTTTGGACTTGCAGATCGTCCTTGCATGGTTGATCGAGCCGGTTGATTCGGTTTGTTGGCCGAGTTTGATGCAAGCTGTTGCGAGCAACTGAGACACTTTGGAATTTTCCCTGGAAACATTGGTGTCGTAGAGGATTTCGACGGCGTCTACAAAGTTTCCCAGCGCTACCAGAGCTTTGGTCAGGTCGACACTGACCTCAACATTTTCCGTTGCTGGTCAAATTGAGAAGCCCCAGGTGCCCCCCATAGCGGGTGTGATATTCCTGACTGTGCAGCACCAATGTCGTCGCAGTCGAAGCGGGGTCCGGCAGAGGGCTGAAATATTTGATGTCCGGAAAGCGTCGCTCTTTATTTACGATGAGGTCTTCCACGATGGAAAGATTCTCGGCGGCGGCTTGGGCCACCAGACGACTGGGCGTGTTGCGATACGCGCCACCACAATTCCTGTGCACATGAACATCGCCGCTGACCCGATGCCGACCAGCTTCCTGCGGAATTTTTAGCGGATGGAGATGTACGGTAACTTAGGGTATTCTGCGCGCCAGAAACCGATGGAACTTGCCGGAGCACCTGTTCAGCGTTGCTCTTGTGCATGCCAGGTTCCCACTACTGCGATGTCCTGTTTCCGCATGGAGTCATTTAGCGCCGGCAAGTCCTTGGACAGAACCTCGTGCCACTTATCCAGCTCTGTTTGCAGTTGCTTGCTGAGCTCAGCAAAGACCTCCAGTTCCGCGCGCGTCGGCGCTGTGTCGGCGCTGTCCGTGACCCCGCTAAGGTATCCAAGTTTGCTGTTGATCTTTGTCGGATAGTTGGCTTCATCCTCCTGCGCCGTGGCGTTCACCTGAATTAATTCTTCTTCGATTGCACGAGCCCTCTTGCGCAGTTCTGCGCATTGATCTGCCACTGCCTTGCTTTCTTTTACGGAACCAAGGCGCTTTTCGAGTGCCTGCAATTGATTGTTCAGGTCGCGAATTCCGAGAATCGATTTATTCATTTCGTCCTCGGTGTCGCGCAGCTTGGACAGCAACTCGAACTGCTTGCGCAAATCCTCCTGAGAAGTCTTAACGCGCGGATCCATCTTTATTTCAATCGGCGCGGTGTAAGATTTGCCGCCAACGGTCAAGCGGACCTGATATGTTCCGGGCAGAACGAGCGGGCCGGTGGGCTTCCCGTTATCGTAAATGGCTTTGGGAATTGTGATAGGCTTCTGGCCACGGAGATCCCAAACGAAGAGATTTAATCCAGACTCGGCCGACATGTGCAATATCTCCGGGTCTTCATCGAACTCCGTAGTCTCCTCCGCTTCCTTCTTAACGGTGCTCTCCACGGCGCGAAGGGTTTTGCCTTGATCATCAATGACCTCAAGCTTGATGGAGTCTTTCGGTTTTTCCTTCAGCCAGTAATAGAGCATGGCGCCTTGCGGCGGATTTTCAGCGATCGCAGAGCGGCGACGATCCCGGTGGCCGAGGCGCGACCGGATAGCCGTGCTTGGGGTAAACAAATGCGCCGGCTCGCTGGCAATCGCGGACGTAAGTTGACGAAGCGGTGCGATGTCGTCGAGCACCCAGAAAGATCGCCCATGTGTCGCTACGACCAAATCGTCATTGTGAATAATGAGATCGTGAATTGGCGTCGTCGGAAGATTTAGCTGCAGCGGCTGCCAGTTCGCTCCGTCCTTGAACGACACCCACACGCCAGTTTCGGTTCCGGCATAGAGCAAGCCCTTCCGCGCCGGATCTTCACGTACGGCGTGCACATAAGAATTGTCGGGTAAGCCTCCGACGATTTTGCTCCACGTTTTCCCAAAGTCACTGGTCTTAAAAATATACGGACGAAGGTCGTCGAGTCGGTGCGCGTCCACGGCAATGTAAGCTATTGCTGGGTCAAAGGTAGAAGCATCAACCAGGCTAATCGCTGACCATTGAGGAACTTCTTTCGGCGTGACATTGGACCAATTTTTTCCGCCATCGCGTGTCAGTTGCAGCAGGCCATCATCGGTGCCGGCCCACAGGACGCTGTCTTGCTTGGGTGATTCGGCCAGCGAGAACACCACGTCAAAGTACTCGACGGAATACTGATCCTTGGTGATGGGTCCGCCGGAATCCACCTGCTTGGATTTGTCATTGCGAGTAAGGTCTGGGCTAATTTCCGTCCAGGTGTTACCCGCATCGTTAGAACGAAACACAAACTGCGAAGCGTGATAGATCACATCGGGATTGTGAGAGGAAACGACGATCGGCATGGTCCAGGTGTAGCGGTACTTCTGGATATCTGCCGCATGCCCGCTGATATCCTCAGGCCACTGCTGGATGCTCTGAGCTTGGCCGGTGGCGCGGTCGAACCGCGTGAAAAACGGGCCTTCATCGTCGGCGTAAACGATATTCGGATTCCGCGGGTCGGGCACTACGTAACCGCTTTCGCCACCGCCGACCGGCATAAAATCCCCCGGCCCGATGTATCCGTGGTCGGTACGCGTCGCAATGTCCACCGAAGTATTGTCCTGTTGCGAGCCGTACACGCGATACAGAAAGTCGTTATCGGCGGCTACGTGATAAAACTGCGCAGTTGGCTGGTTATTTAGCGTAGTCCAATTTTTGCCTCCATCCACGCTGACGGTCGCGCCACCGTCATTGCCATTGATCATGCGCGAAGTATTATTAGGATCGATCCAGAGAGCATGATGGTCGCCGTGCGGTGCCAGAAGGCGGTCGAACGTTTTGCCGCCATCGGTGGAATGATACAAACCGGTATTGGCGACGTAGACCGTTTGCGTGTTCTTCGGATCCGCCCACACGTGCGTGAAATACCAGGCCCGTTGACGAAAGCGGTGGTCTGGATTGATGAGCGCCCAGTGTTCTCCGCCGTCGTCTGAGCGATAGAGCCCGCCTTTTTTGGCTTCAATCAATGCATACACCACGTTCGAATCCGCTCCGGATACGCTGACGCCAATCCTTCCAAGCGGGCCTTCAGGCATTCCGTTCCCTTCGATGCGCTTCCAGGTACTGCCTTCGTCGGTCGAACGATAAAGTCCGTCTTTGGCGCCGCCACTGTTCAACATCCAGGGAGTTCGCCAGCCTTCCCACAGGGAAGCAAAAAGGACATGCGGGTTTTTAGGATCGAACACAATCTCGATGGCGCCAGTGCGATCATCCAGATACAAAACTTTCTCCCAGCTCTTCCCGCCGTCGCGCGTACGAAAAACTCCTCGCTCGGTGTTGGGTCCGTAAGCGTGACCAAGTGCCGCAACGTAGACAATGTTAGGATCCGCAGGATGAATGATCACATCACCAATATGACGGGTATCGCGAAGGCCAACGTTTGTCCACGTTTTGCCTGCGTCGGTGGACTTGTACACTCCGTCTCCATGCGAAATGTTGCCGCGAATGCAGGCCTCCCCGGTGCCGGCATAAATTACATTGGGATCGGAATCGGAAATGGCGATCGCGCCGATCGAGGAGACGGGCTGTTTTTCGAAAAGAGGATCCCAGGTATTACCTCCATCCGTGGTTTTCCAAACGCCACCGGCCACTGCGCCGAAGTAATAGGTGTTCGGCTGAGATGGAACGCCAGCAACTGTAATTACGCGGCCGCCCCGGAACGGCCCAACGAGGCGCCACTTGAGCCCACCGTAAGTACTCGGCTCGACTTGCTGCGCCGTGGCGAACACGAAGGGGACAACCAGCGCGCACAGAATCGCGGCAAACAAAATCAAAGTTCTGCGAGAAGTTTTCACACCAGCCTCCATAAGAAAACCGGAAGAGGGTATCATGCCCAGCGTTAAATCGACCGCAGATCGTTGGCGATTGGGTCGAGAACAACCGAGATGTCTGGAA
>Ga0137398_10000757_pt1 | contig 12231 bp, 11 predicted proteins | sample czorhiz216metaG_FD_106659 | JGI IMG/M metagenome (GOLD analysis project Ga0137398, IMG submission 106659) | Vadose zone soil microbial communities from Angelo Coast Range Reserve, California, USA - czorhiz2.16 metaG | ecosystem: Environmental > Terrestrial > Soil > Vadose zone | place: USA...
CGAGATTCGCCTCCGCCACACACCCTATCACTCCTGCGTCGTCTATCAATCCAAACGCCGGAATGGCGTCCGGAATTAGATCAAACCGGCTCAGGAAATAAATAACGGCGGCGACCGCTATGAGAATCGAGTCGGCTGGCGCGCAGTACTTGCCGGCCACCCATGCGTGGATCATACGAAGGAATGTTTGCAAGCTCTCCCACGGGGCAAGGAGAGACTCGTAGTATCTCTGATTTGCTGCTGGCTATCTTTTGATGCCTGCCCAATTACTGCCGCCACCGATATACCTTGATTTGTCCATACTCCTGGCTCGGTAGAGTCAATATCAGTTCAGCTCGAGGATCTGGGACACCGTTCGTCTGCCACTCCTTGAGGTAAGGAGTCAGTTCGGGCCCCTTTTCTCGGAGCACCAGCAGGTCTACATTGTTCGCGGCGATATACCTCAGGGCCGTGGAGGAATCCGTATAGGGATAGTTTCGAACCACTGCACCAGCGTAGAAAGCGGGGATTGGGGATACGTCCATGATCTTCCCAACTCCTAGAAACTGCCTCTTCAGTTGGAGCCCCAGTGTCTTGAGCGCCAGGTCATCCCTATGCAGATCCGGAAAAGTTTGTACGTTCACCCAGCCGATAAGAAGCATTCCGCCAACAGCAAATCCACTCACGCTTAATCCGATACGAGAGACGCACCTCGGTCCGGGAAGAAGGTTGTGAGCCGTCTCCTCGCTCCAGTTTGCAAGCTCGTTAACGCCCTTGGCAGCCCAAATAATCAACAACGGCAGAAATGGTATAACAAACCTCGAATTGAAAAAGATCAATGAGAACATAGGTACGACTAGGCAGACGAGAATGGTGATCAGTACACCCTCCCCTACAGCTCGTTCTTGGTTCCATGCGGATCCGAACCAACCCATCGCAACCAATCCTATCAACCACGCTCCCCCGCAGGCCCCATGCTTCAGCAAGTAATAAACCACTTGCCGCGTATTCTGCCGCGCCGCTGATCGAATCAGGCGTATGCTCGTCGAAAAGTCGAATTTTGTGCTGAGGATGACTTCGAGATCGGATCGCATGTTGAGGCCCCGTGGCGTCAAGGTATCGTCGATTGCGTAATTCGCCTGGTTAAGTGACATTCCCTGCAAAAGCATCCGTGAGAGTGCGAAGTTAGAGCTACTTTTAGCCTCCAATCGAAACTGGCCGGTGCGAACCTTGAGGAAGATTACATAGGGCGCGCCGAGAATGGCGAAAGCGGCGATCTGGCAAACCGCCACTTGCATTGCTCTGCTCCTGTGCTTCCAACCGTAAAGGACGACGATGGCGGCCGTCACCACCGCAAGAAGCAACGCTTCAGGACGTATTAGGTAGGCAAGACCGAACGCGACGCCGGCACAAAGTGCTGTCGCGCGATATTGACTCCGCGCTGCAAGAAGGCTGCAGAGTATCCCAGCATAGAGAAAGAAAGTGTAGCTCGCTTCGGACAATACCGCGACGGACGCTCCGACCAGGACGGGATGAAGGGCTGTGATGAGAGCAGCTGTTTGACCAACTCGGTGATCATACATCTCCCTTGCAATCAGATAGACAGGAATAACTATGAGCGAACCAAAGAACAGCGACACTAGCTTGGCCGCGAGCTCAACGTTCGGGCCCATGAGGTGAACACCAGCTATGAGCAACGGGAACAGCGGCGGATATAGGAGCTGTAGCCCCCAAGCGTGCATCCCAATCCATCCCGCTCCAGCCGCAAAATTATCGGCGACGCGTGCGTAGTACGCCCCTTCCGACTCAATCAACATGGGCCTTGCTAGGAGGCTGACGATCCGCGCGGTAACAGATACCACCAGGATGCTGGCGATCGGAACCCAACCGCGCACGTCGGAGGGCTGGCTTCCATCGAACGATCTTTTGAGCACGGCAGCTTTCATTTGGAATTTCTGTTTTGAGCTTCCCCTTCGCCCGAGAGCCTAGACGTCTTGCCCCGTAGTGTCAAACGTAAGTCGCCCTTGCCTCTTTGGGGCGGTAGTGCGGCTCGTTTTTGCCGTTCGTTCTCGGAGCCGCTGTGAGGACTTTGCCCGCCGCATTCTTCCTCGCCGCTGACACTTCTACGCTCGATGGTTCGAGCGCGCGTTTGCTGTCTGTCTTGGTTCCCTAACCGTCTCAGCATGCTGCGCCGAACAGCCTCTGACTCAACTGTCCTTCAGCTAGCAGCAGCCAATAATAGCGGCATGCTTGACAAGCCGTCGCCCGTCTTGACCAACTTTTGCTGGCCGAGGGGCCTATGCATCCAAACAGCACGACCGAAAACAGGCGCGTCAGCGCCAGTTCCAATAACAAGCTCGCAAAGCTGACCATTCCGACGCCGGCCAGCAGGATGCGGCGATCGATCTGCCTTAGTAGGTTCGGCGCATCGATAACCGCGGACTCATTAGTCTCTTTTGTGATTGGCCTGTCCATTAAGCGTCCTTCAGACGAGCGCAGCTTGGCTTGATCTGCATGCGCCTAGTGTCAGAGAATCGATCGTTATCGGATCCTTCCTTCATGAACCCTCTTGCTCTGCCCAAGAAGAAAAGTTGCAAGCATGTGTCGAGCATTCCTTTTGATGGACGATCAACCGCTGATTGGAACTGATGCCCTGCCCACATTAACGAGCACGGCCGTTGAGCCGGCATAGCCACAATCTGCCCAGATTCGTTACGAATTCAATCTGATCCTGCAAGGATAACTTCGACGTCCCGTGGACGCGCGGAGCGAAGTGAATTGGAATCTCCACGACGCGAGCGCCCTTCCGGATAAGTTCCGATAGAAGCGACGATTGAAACGAGTATCCACGCGTAGCCAGCGGCCCTAGATTGCATTCAGCAATCAGGTCTGCGCGAATGCAGCGATATCCAGATGTGCAGTCGTGCAGGCGAGGCAGGCCGGCGGCCAAGCGTACCAGAATCGTGCCGAGTCGACTGATGAGCCGCCGGTAAAAGGAGAGTGCGGGCCTACCCGCACCAGGCGCAAATCGCGAACCGATGACGAGGTCGAAGCCGTACTGCGTTAAGTTCACAAATAGCGGGATAAGACTTGGATCGTGCTGCTGGTCTGCATCCATCTGTAGAATCAGGTCCGGTTGAAGGGTTGCGAGTGCGTGGGCCATACCACGCTTGTAAGCCTCGCCGAGGCCTGCCTTCTGACCGCTTAGCAGGTGGAGATGCGGGTTGTGTTTCATCCATTCGGCGACGACCGAGCCCGTCCGGTCGGGTGAATTGTCATCGACGACCAGAAGGTGCAACTCATGTGTTGGGATCTTGTCCGCCTGCTCGAAAACCTGGGGCAGCAGCTCGGCCAGGTTCGCTGCCTCATTGTACGTTGGCATGATGATACAAGCTTTCTTGTTCATCCATGAACTCCGGCTGTTCGCCGACAGCCCCGATAGCGGATAGTCCAAGACAGTTCTTCGACAAAATACGACCGCACTCAGCGAGCAGCCCGGGCGTCGCATGTGAAACAAGTTCCTCGCTGGCAATAGCCTGCGGTTGAGGCATCGTCCTAGTCAAACGGGCAACGCAGGCAAGCGCACGTGTATTTCAAGGTCCGGGAAACTCTGCTAGTTTCGTTGATTCGATCATGTGCGCGCACCCTCATCAGCTTGCTCCTTAGAAAAGCACTCAGATATCTCAGCCCACGCAACTTCGTAGAAAAATCCATGTCGAGAAAGAGATCTGCTCGAATGGAGAAGGTGTCGGCGGCGAAATGAGAGATGAGCGGGCGATTTTCAGAATCAGTTGGTAGCAGCACCCACACCGAGCGACTTCTTAGGGAAATGTATGTTTTCCTCCGATTGTCCACGGTTTAGTAGCAGAGCCGTGGCGTAGGGTAAGATGATTGCGCCTAGAGCCAATAGGTAGCAGGTCGCGGCAGCGGCGAGGACAATTCGGAAACCGAAAGCCATTGCCAGAATCACTGAGGATATCGACCCGAGCACAGTAAAAAAGCCGTTTACACCCCACGCCCAAGGGACAAGCGCAGGGACCTCTTCCGCAACAATGCGCAAACCGCAAGGGAAAGGCATTCCGAGTAGAAATCCAAGCGGAACAATCAACGCGACCGAAATGAATACACGCCACGGTAACGTGAGGCCGAGGGCCATGGAGAAAACATGTGGAGTCAGTAGAGCCATAGCCGCTACGGCCGCAAGGATCAGAACCACGATGGGTACGAGAGACGATCGGGAGGCCTGCTGGAAACGGCCGGTGGCGAGCGAGCCTGCACCGGTGGAAATCAGCAGGCCGGACAGCACAACGGCAAGAGTATAGATAGGCTGGCCGAGGAAAAGCGTGAAGCGCTGAAGAAGTACCATTTCGATCATGATAAAACCGAGACCGAGGCCCGCAAAGTAGACCAGAAAACCCCATCGATTTGGAGCGCAAATGCCTCGCCGTGAGAACCGGACCAACGGCAATAAGATCAGAACTCCTGCGATCAGGAGGGACTGAACGAGTAGAACCATGAGGGCAATCTCGGCGACGGGCTGGTAGTCGACATTTACAACTTTTCCGGATGCAAAAAGCTGGCGTAAAACATCACGGATCAGATACGGCCGAAAGGCACTCCACCGGATGCACTGGTTGAAGAACGGTTGGTCATCGGTCGCCGGAGCCAGCGACTCCGCATTTGCGCGATAAACAGAGGCAAGGTCGTGCTCATTTATAAGCTGGTAAAGTCGACGATTATATGAGGTCTTCTGCTGCGGTGTTTCATACGGCGAGTAATAGACTTCGGGTACGTCGCCTTCCTCCAGCTGCTGCCCTGGAAGCCCCATATGACTCTCCATGTCCGCAATTTCCTGGGCCGTCCACGCCGACTTCTTTAGGGGAAAGCAGGTAAGCAGCCGTGTAAGTCAATAAGCCACCCCGGGGCCTCGAAATCCAAACAGATGAGACGCAACATCTCCTAGGCCGCGGCGTTGAAACAGTTCACGAGCCGTCGTGAACAGCTTGGGCATCTGATGTTTCGACCTAGTAAACAACAAGACGCCGTCTGGCGTTAGGTGGTCGAAGTAGTCCTCGAAGGCCTCCCGCGTCAGGACATAAGTTTCCGAAAGACTGAGTGCGCCCGACAGCAAAGCCACGTCACTCATCGTTTGTACCGAGATGATGGCATCGTACTTCTCATGCGAGCGCCGCACGAAGCTTCTCCCGTCCTCGGTTACCAGACGAACCTCCGGTTGATCGAATAGACCTCCCCAATATTGATGCAGCGTCCGGGTAACAATCCTGTTGATGATAGGGTTGATCTCAACCGCCGTAATCGACGAGGCGCCGAAGTTCAGGCCCTCCAGCACCTCGCGACCCGCACCGGAGCCGATGATGAGCACTTTGGGGTGCTGTTTAGTCAAATACACCAAGCCCGCTGAGTGAAAATCATCGTATTGCACAAGGTGCTGGCGAGCACCCTTGCTTAAGTCGGGAATTTCTGTGCCCGCAGCACCCTCATCGAGAATTATGCTGAAGCCAGCATGAGGTCGGCCGAGCTCGGGCGCCGAGGGCAAACGATATACGTCGACTTTGGAAAAAGAGTTCCATGCCGTGTAGATTGGCTTCATGCCGGATGGCTGAAGAGGATGACGTTTGGTCGCCAGGACGGATATTGGCACCAAATGGTCTCCCAAGAACACTAGTGGCAATGCAATGACAACCGACAGTCCGCCCACCAGGGCCAGTCGCCGGCCTTGCGAGTGACCAAAGACAATCGCAGCCACAAACCCGAGCAATGCGGCAACCATTATCGAACCCGCGCCACCAAATGTAGGCATAACTATGCCTATGGCGGCACAGCCTATTCCGGCACCAACAAGGTCTGCGGCATAAAGACGGCTCACTTCTTCCTTTGAACTGCGCGAAAAAAGCATCGCGATGCCGAGCCCAGGGAAAAAAAACGGCAGCGTTAAGTTTAGAAAATACAGAGGCATGAAAAGGAACTGCCACCGATCATGCAAAAGATCGAAGGGGTCAAACGGAATGCGCTGCATCATCCAATAGCTACCAATGGTACTGAGACCAAAAGCGATTGACAGCACCGCCAGTGCCCGATCCAAACACACATCCTCACGCAGGCTGCGCCAAAGCGAAAGCGTTACGCCGGAAGCCCCGAAACCTAGCAGGGCCGTCGAGATAACCAAGAAACTAAAGTGATACCAGAGAGCCACCGACAAGACTCGAGTCAGGGATAGCTCGAGCAGAAGCGTCCCAGCCGAGATCAAAAAAATACCGAGATAGTGCCGCTTACTCACCTTTTCTCTTCTAACTGCCTCGTACGATGACAAACGTCGAGACTGCGATTAATGGATCGCTTCCGTGACACTAATTCCGTGAAACTACGCCTGCTGGCAGGTTCCAGCGGAATTCGGACTGCGAAACTAGTTTGCATCATACTGCCCATGAACTTCCACACGAAGGCTCAGAACGCACACGCAATGAGGGCTGATTTCGCGGCGGGTGCGGTCCGAGCAACCTGATGGCTGTCTGGCAACGCCGACACCTGCCCTTCTAAAACAGGGGCATTTAGAGGTCCAGGCGGAGCCACGTCTTAACATTTTTGCAGTCAGCGGGTTAGCGATTCTTTCGCTCAGCGAGGTCATCGGCTAAGGAATTATCAGGGAGGAATTGGGCAAGCCTTTTCCGGCACTAGCCCTAGTGCGGATTGTCTCTCGCCTGACCGCGATACCCGTATTTCGATGACCATGGACAAATCCACCCAAACTTGGCATTCTTCAGTCGCAGCGAGGATCAAGATAGGGTTTGAGCACAGGTGCATCCACTGTTTTGCAGACACGGACGCTGGCCGTGCGGCGCCATTCGTTATGGCTGGCGCAAAGGATCTGGTTTTTGAGGCCGTCAGTTTGCAGAAAAAGGATAGGCCTTCTTGGACCCTATAGCTTCGGCAATCTCGGCAATGCCGCTCTCCAGCAATCGCTCATTCAACATTTGAGCAAACGTTTCCCTGGGTCGCAATTCTACGGCTGTTGCATTGATCCCGATGAGACTCCCAAGACGCGCCAAGTCTCGCCATTTCCGCTCGACCGCAGCGTTCCCTGGCTTCAGGAGCTTGCGAAAATTGCCCCCTCCCTGTCACAACCGGGGCACACTCGCCAGAGGCCCAACAAAGTCCGCAAATGGATCAAGGGGACATCCATCGGTTCGGCCCTGTGGAGTGTGGCTGGAAGGATCCGGTCCGTGGTCGGAAAGGTCCGAGAAGAGTGGATATTTTGCCGCGACGGTTACAGGTTCGCAAGAGAATTCCATTTCCTCGTTGTCGGATTGGGCGGCGTGTTTGATGAGGCCTGGGGAGGCAAATGGCGAGACCTCTATTCGATTTTTCGCTGGACGGTGCTCGCACGGCTTGCCAGAACGCCGGTTCTTTGTCTCAGCGTTGGGGTGGAGGAGGTCCATACGACACTCGGGAAGTTCTTCTGCAAGACTGCGCTTTCGCTTGCAAAATACCGTTCGTTTCGCGATGAGGAGTCCAAGAAGAAAGTAGAAGAGATGGGCGTTAGGGGAGAAAATCGCATTTTCCCTGACTTGGCCTTCGGCCTTGACCTCCAGAAGAACCTCCTGAGTACGGCCAAGCAGGAGAAAAGCAAGGCTATTGGTGTCAGCCCCATAGCATATTACGATCCACGTTTCTGGCCGGTGCAGGATGTCTCTGCGTATCAGACGTATCTAAAAAGGCTCGCCTCATTCGTGTCATGGCTGCTATGCAGCGGGTACGATGTTGTACTCTTCCCAACGCAAATCCGCATGGACCGTACTGCCATTGAGGAGCTAAGAGCGTCCGTTTTGGAAGACGTACCGGTTTCCTTGCATGACCGGCTCACCGACAGCAAGTTGCGGACCGTGGACGAGTGTCTGGCTCTTCTTTCACAACTCGCTATGGTTGTGACTTCCCGACTTCACGGAGTCATTTTGTCCTTTCTTGCCGGCACGCCTGTACTTGCCATTTCACCTGCGAACAAAATTGACAGCTTAATGGAGGACATGGAGTTGACAGAATATGTTCTTGGTATTCGCGAAATCGAATTGCCCTGGCTTGTCGACCGGTTCCAAAAGCTCGACGGCAATCGTGACACCATGAAGAACAGATTGCAGCAAAAAGTCGCTGAATACCGTTTGGCCGTTGAAGCACAGTTCGACATAGTCTTCTCCTCTGAAGGCTTTCTCGACGCTACCGAGCGGCGGTTGCATAAGCGAAATTGATATAAAGCAATGCAATTCCATCGATGGGGAAGAATATGAGATGCTCGAGGGGATCGATCCAAGTTTCACCTGCTCCCATGCGTAAGCGTTCGAAGAATGAGTAGGTTATCGTGTCTCAGAGCCAATAGCATTGGTAATTGGATCGCCGCGTGGAAGGCCTAAAGATTCAACGACCTACACCCATGAACCCCACGATTGAAGTTCTGCTGGAGCCTCATAAAGGCTGGCAGCCGATCGATCTGCACGAAATCTACAAGGGTCGTGAGTTATTTGGATTTCTGATCTGGCGCGATATTAAGATTCGCTACAAGCAGACGCTGCTCGGCGGACTGTGGGCTGTGTTTCAGCCACTATTGGCGATGCTGATTTTTACTTTCTTTTTCAATCGTTTAGCCGGTATCCGAACCGATGGCCCGCCATATCCGCTGTTCGCCTTTTCAGGCCTTGTCCTCTGGACCTTTTTCGCGAATTCGGTCTCAATGTCAAGTAACAGCTTGGTGGGCAACCAGGTGCTGGTCTCCAAAGTATACTTTCCGCGGGTATTCATTCCACTCGCAAGCATCGGAGCTCTTCTACTTGACCTATTCATCGGCCTGCTTCTGTTGGCGGCATTGATGATTTATTATCGATGGCCTCTGTCGCTCGGTTCCTTGCTGATTCCATTCTACGTACTCGGGTCAGTGCTTGCTTCAAGTGGGCTTGGCCTGATTCTTTCGGCTCTGAATGTCCGTTTTCGTGACGTGAAGTACATGGTGCCTTTTTTTATACAGATGGGATTGTTTGTAAGTCCTGTCATTTATCCCCTCCAGTATGTCCCACGCCGCTACCAGCCGTTCATGGGGCTGAATCCGATGTCAGGCATGATTGTTGGTTTTCGGCACTCGGTGCTCGGCGGGCCAACCGACTGGGAATTAGTTGGTGCCTCACTGGCTACCAGCGTTGTCCTATTTTTGGCAGGATTGTTTATCTTTCGACGCATGGAACGCCGCTTCGCGGACATAATTTGAATGGCCCCTATCATTGAAGCCGTGCGCTTGTCGAAAAAATTCAGGCTGGGCATGGGCCGGCGTCAGGACGATAGCCTTCGCGAGGCACTGATACACGGCCTTCGCGCGTCCTGGCAGTCCCTTCGTGGCGGATGGTCTGACAGTCAGAATTCATCCGGGCCAGAATGGATATGGGCTCTTCAAGACGTGAACTTCAGTATCGAACCAGGAGAGGTCGTCGGGATAATCGGCGTGAACGGAGCAGGTAAGAGCACTTTGCTGAAGATTCTGTCGCGCATCACGGATCCCACAGAAGGATCTATCCGGCTGCGAGGCCGAGTAGCCAGTTTGCTGGAAGTGGGGACTGGCTTTCATCCCGACTTGACCGGACGAGAGAACATTTTTCTAAACGGTGTGATGTTGGGGATGACCAAAGCAGAAATCAAATCCAAATTTGATGAAATTGTAGCTTTCTCCGAGCTGGAGAAATTCTTGGACACCCCCGTGAAGCACTATTCGAGTGGTATGTATGTCCGGTTGGGTTTCGCGGTGGCGGCCCATTTGGAGCCAGAAATTCTGGTCGTGGACGAAGTTTTGGCAGTCGGGGATATGGCATTCCAGAAGAGATGCCTCGGGAAAATGGGCCAGTTCGGCGACAGTGGCCGGACCATCTTGTTCGTCTCTCACAACATCCCCGCTGTCCTCAGTCTTTGTCACAAGGGAATCGTCCTCGAGAGAGGTCGGCTCAAATTCGAGGGCGACGCCAAACGTGCCGTGGACTACTACGTCGGCGCGGTATCGCGAGCGGAAAGAGAGGATGAATCCCATGTCATTGACCTGTGGAATAATCGCGGGAGACTCCCTCAGTATCAACCGTGGTTGCGAAGGCTCGAGGTATATACGGGCCAAGGAGAGCCTTTTAAGGGTGAGCTGTCCATCGGGGCTGCCATGCGAATTCATGTCCAGTTTGAGCTTCAAGGCCCCATCGCGAATTTCGACGCGCGGGTTAATTTTGTCAATTTGTATGGGCAAGTCATTTTCGCGGCAAGAAGCAGTTATGAACCCGATCGGGAGTGGGGAGAGCGCTCCGGACAGCAAGAGTTTGTTTGCGAAATTCCAGATCTGCCCTTGACCCCGGGGGAGTACCGGATTGAGGCAGCGCTCGTACTGGGGGACAAGTGTGTAGATTATATAGAGGATGCTTGCCGCTTGAAGATTTTAGGCTCAGACTTCTACGGCACGGGCAAAATACCATCGCTCGGTTACTTCGTCCACGATCAGCATTGGCGGTTAAGGTAGTTCGGACTTTCACTGGGTGACCAACGAAAGTTCGGCCAGGACAAGAATCCGCTACCTCTCGCCATTCCAACGGCGGGGCCTCATTCGGCTAGGGTCTACATCGGGTCGCTTGACACGGTGTCGTTAGCATGAAGTCCAGAACAGAGAGCCCACGGCCTTGATATCTGCGTGTGACGTCCTATGCTGATTTCGCTGGTCATTTGCACTCAAAACAGATGTTCGACTCTGCGCACTTGTTTGGAATACGTATTGCGCCTTCAATTGTCTGGCGAATGGGAACTCGTAGTCGTCGACAACGGCTCAACCGACGCAACGTCGGAGGTATTGGCGAGTTTTGCCGACAGGGCTCCCTTTCGCGTAGTGTTGGTGAACGAACCAAAATCGGGCCTAGGCAGGGCGCGAAATGCCGGCATTGCCAAAGCTAGCGGTGAAATCGTCGCCTTCACAGATGACGACTGCTACGTGAGCCCGGACTTCCTGTCTAGAATCCTCGAGGTATTTAAGGACGAGAAAATCGCATTCATGGGTGGGCGGGTTCTTCTCTATGACGAGACCGACGCCCCCATAACGATTCTGCCAGAAACTAAGATTCGCTGGATTGAGCCTTATAGCTTCATCCGTGGCGAGCTAGTAGGAGCCAATATGGCTGCCCGACGCTCACTGATCGAGAAAATTGGCAGTTTCGATCCGGAATTCGGGGCGGGAACTCCTTTTCCTTGTGAGGATGTGGAGTTTCTAGCGCGGGCATCCCACACGGGGGCCATGGGAATCTATCATCCGGGCCCTCTAGTGCTCCACCACCATGGCCGTAAGCCCGGCAAAGACTTAGCCAGATTGAAGACGTACGACTATGGCCGCGGTGCTTACTACGCAAAATTTATTTTGAACCCGCAGACGCGAATCATGTTGTTGAAGCGTTGGTACTGGCATGCGAGGAATGAGTTCCCCGGCTTGAATTACGGCACGATCTTTCGCGAACTCTCCGGGGCCATCCACTATCTGCTTGCAAGACTTTGGCAAGAAGGATTCCGGGGCTCCTCGAGTTGAAGCGTTCGGTTCAGGCTGGAATGAGTGTCCTGCCGAGGAACTAGCCCAGCTCCCGCAATCCGAGGTGATTCGAAGATTTTTTGAGCACATTTTCGAAGGAATTCGAACCAACCTGGAGATTCCCTAACATCCCTGGTTCCCCTGATGCGTACTCGTGGAGGTCCGTGAACGCTTAAAAGTAAACTGGAAATTCGTGGGATCGGCGCATGTACTCGTGTCGTTGCTATCGCCAGAAGGACAAGCGTCACGGCTACTCGGCCGAGAGCTATCGATCGTGGCGGGGGCACTGCAGCGCGCGGTACCTACCCCTGTTCCCGGACCGAACTTTCACCTGCAGCAGGGCGCGTTTCCACCGCCCGCGCGGATCTGGAGCTAGCCTACACTCAGAAACATTCAAAGATCTCTTTGCGTCGACGGCTCGCTCGAAATCGACGGCGTTACGTATCGCGGTTCTGCCACAACCGCTTCTCTTCCATCATCTGGCCGCGGGTCGCCCAGAACTGAAGCTTGTAGTAAAACCTGCGCTTGGGCGTTAGGCTGCTGATCCAGAGCATCAAATCTCGGAGATACCATCGGAACATATCTCGGGGAACTCCAAAATAGCGCACCGCACCTTCCGGCGCCGGGTCAAGTCGGGGCATCGATTGCCCCATCCCGTA
>Ga0137398_10000758_pt1 | contig 12230 bp, 7 predicted proteins | sample czorhiz216metaG_FD_106659 | JGI IMG/M metagenome (GOLD analysis project Ga0137398, IMG submission 106659) | Vadose zone soil microbial communities from Angelo Coast Range Reserve, California, USA - czorhiz2.16 metaG | ecosystem: Environmental > Terrestrial > Soil > Vadose zone | place: USA...
GCACGCCAAGTCTCGCCAAGGCGCGGCGAAAACTCCGCAGGTCTCTAATGCGCAGCTTGATTTCTATCTCTCGGGCCATTTTTGTTCCACAAGCGCGCACGCGGCGCGCTTTCTCCCGCCGCCAACTTCCGCTAGTATAGCGAACGCGCCCTGTTCACTTGCGCGGCAGGAGACCTCACCGCGCGCACCGCACCGCGAGATTCATGAACCCTGACGCCGATATCGCCACGCCCAGTCTTACCCGCGACTCCCGGGGCCACGCTCCAGAGCCCCCCAAGGCCCGCCCGGAACCTCGGGAGCGGATTCTCCATGGCGACCGCCTGGTCGACCACTACGCGTGGCTGCGGGAGAAGGAAAACCCGGAAGTCATCGCCCATCTCAACGCCGAGAACGCTTACACCGACGCGGTCCTCCACGATACGGCGCCCTTTCAGGAAAAGCTGTATCAGGAAATGCTAGGGCGCATCCTGCAGACCGACCTCTCCGTGCCCTACCTGCTGCGCGGCTACCACTATTTCACGCGCACCGACGAGGGCAAGCAGTATCCCGTGCACTGCCGACGGCGCGATCTTGAAAACGCTCCTGAAGAACTGCTGCTCGACCTCAACCGGCTGGCCGAAGGCCATTCCTACCTGGGCCTAGGCGCTTTCGCGGTCAGCGACGACAATTCCCTGCTCGCGTATTCGCTCGATAACACCGGCTTCCGGAGGTACACCCTCGAAATCAAAGATCTCGGCAGCGGTCGACTCTTCCCCGACCGCGTCGAGCGCGTCACCAGCGCCGCGTGGGCCGCCGCCGATCGCACGCTGTTCTACACCGTCGAAGAGGAAACCACCAAGCGCTCCTACCGTCTCTATCGCCACGTTCTTGGCGCTAGCGAGCCCGACGCGCTCGTCTACGAAGAGCGCGACGAACGTTTCCACCTGGAGGTCGAGCGCACCCGCAGCGGTTCCTTCCTGCTCCTCACCGTCTCGAGCCATACCACGAGTGAAGTGCGCTTCCTCCCCGCAGACGAGCCGGCCGCAGAGTTTCGCACAATTGCTCCGCGGGAAGATGAGCACGAGTACTACGTGGACCATCAGCCCGAGACGGCTGGGGAACGAAGGGGCGGTATCTTTTACATCCGGACCAACACCGGCGGCCGCACCTTCCGCTTGATGACCGCATCCGTTGCGGATCCCGGCCGCCACAGCTGGCGCGAGTTCATTCCCAATCGGCCGGAGGTCATGCTCGCCTCGGCGCAGGCCTTCGCGTCGCATCTTGTCCTTTATGAGCGCGAGTCCGCCCTTCCGTATCTGCGCATCGTCCCCCAGAACGCAAGCGTTGTCCCCAAAGATCCGCTCGCTTCCTCGCACCGCGTCCAGTTCCGCGAGTCGGTCTATAACGCCTCCCTCGGTGCCAATCCCGAATTCGTCACCGATCACCTGCGCTTCCATTACGAATCCTTCATCACCCCGCGCTCGGTCTTCGACTACAACTTGCGCACCGGCGAACAGATCTTGCGCAAGCAGCAGCCGGTCCTCGGCGGCTACGATCCATCGCAATATGTGAGCGAACGTCTTTACGCCGAGGCTCCCGACAGGACGCGCGTCCCCATCTCCATCGTCTATCGCCGCGATACTCCGCGCGACAGGACCGCCCCGCTCCTTCTTTACGGGTACGGCAGCTACGGCATCTCCGTTCCGGTGAGCTTCAGCTCCAATCGGCTGAGCCTGCTGGACCGCGGCGTGATGTACGCCGTCGCCCACGTGCGGGGCGGCGGAGAGCTCGGCAAGCCCTGGCACGACGCCGGCCGCATGCACAAAAAGCGCAGCACCTTCACCGACTTCATCGCCGCTGCCGAACGGCTCATTGCCGCACGCTATACCTCGGCCCAAAAACTCACCATTGAAGGCGGCAGCGCCGGCGGCCTGCTGATGGGCGCCGTAGCCAACCTGCGGCCCGACCTATTCCGCATGGTCATCAGCCACGTCCCCTTCGTCGACGTGCTCAACACCATGCTTGATGCTTCGCTTCCGCTGACCGTCGGCGAGTACGAAGAATGGGGCAACCCGCAAATCGCCGTCGATTACCTGTACATGAAGGGCTACTGCCCGTACAGCAACCTCGAGCGCAAAGCCTATCCAACGATGTTGGTGAAAACTTCGCTGCACGATAGCCAGGTCATGTACTGGGAACCGGCAAAATACGTGGCCAAGTTGCGTTCGCTAAAAACCGACGGCAACCCGCTGCTTCTAAAAGTCAACATGGGCGCCGGCCACGGCGGAGCCTCCGGCCGCTACGACTACCTGCGCGAAATCGCGCTCGACTACGCTTTCCTCCTAACGCAACTGGGAATTCGCAGGTGAAGAAGCGCTAAACACCGACTCCATGTCCGACCCCACCACACCGCTGATGCAGCAATACCACGCGATCAAATCGCGCTACCCCCACGCCCTTCTGCTCTTCCGCCTGGGCGATTTCTATGAACTGTTCTACGAAGACGCCATGCTGGCCTCGCGCGAGCTGCAGATCACGCTCACGTCGCGCAATCGCGAAAAGGGCCAGCCCATCCCCATGTGCGGCGTGCCCTATCACGCTGCCGACGGCTACGTGGCGCGGCTGATCCGCGCCGGATTCAAAATCGCCATCTTCGACCAGATGGAGCAGCCCGGCCCCGGCAAGAAAATCGTACGCCGGGAAGTGGTGCGCGTCATCACGCCTGGTACCGCGACCGACGTCGCGGTCCTCGACGCCCGCGAAAATAATTTCCTTGCCGCCGTGGCCAAGCATCCTGGGGGCTCGCCGGTTGGCCTGGCCTACGTCGATCTCTCGACCGGCGAGTTCCAGGCCACGGAATTTGCCGGCGCGTCAGCGGAGGAAGACCTTCGCGACGAGCTGCAACTCCTCCATCCCCGCGAAACGCTCCTCCCCCGCCCGCTACAATTATTTGAAACTTCCAAGACTTCTTTGCTCGACGGTACCGGCGGGGTCGAATCGCGCCTTGAGGACTGGGTCTTCCAATACGATTACGCCGAGCGAGTGCTGCGCGAGCAATTCGGCGTCGCGGAGTTGACCGGCTTCGGCCTCGATGGCCATCCACAAGCCGTCGCCGCCGCGGGCGCCATCGTTCACTACCTTCGCGAAAACGCCGCGCGCCCGGCGGAGACTCCCGGAGGCAGCACCAATGGCGATGCCAGCTCCACCCTTGAAGCACTGCGGCACCTCGACGGCGTCCGCTACTACCAGCAACACGACGCGCTGGTCCTCGACCCTGTCTCGGTCCGCAATCTGGAGCTCGTTCAGCCTATCTTCAGCGAAGAATCCGGCCGCGCCGGACCCACCACGCTGATCGCCTCGCTCGACGTCACCGTCACCGGCATGGGCGCGCGTCTGCTGCGCTCCTCGATTCTGCGCCCGCTGATTGACCGCGAGGCCATCGAAGCGCGCCTCGGGGGCGTCGCGCATCTCCTCCAGCAAACGGTGGTGCGCGGCGAAATCCGCAAGGAGTTGCGCGGCATTCTCGATCTCGAGCGCCTCACCAGCCGCATTACCCTCGGCCTGGCTTCGCCCCGCGAGCTTTTGGCACTCCGCAAATCTCTGGCGCAGCTTCCCTTGCTCAAAAATTTCGTCATGCCGCCGCCCGCCGGAGGCAGCGAACTCCTTCGTCACCTCCACGACGAAATCGACGAGCTCGCAGACGTCCGCGAGCGCTTGGAGCGAGCCCTCTCTGAGGAGCCTCCCGCCCTGTCGAGCGAACCGGGCATCATCCGCTCCGGTTTTCACGCCGAGCTCGATGAACTCCGCGACCTCAGCCAGCACAGCAAGCAAGTCATCGCCTCCATGGAAGAGCGCGAGAGGAAGCGCACCAACATCGCTTCGCTCAAAATCCGCTTCAATCACGTTTTCGGCTACTACATCGAAATCTCCAAGCCCAACCTGCATCTGGCGCCCGCGGACTATGAGCGCAAGCAAACGCTGGTCAACGCCGAGCGTTTTACTTCCACCGAACTGAAAGAATACGAGCGCAAAATCCTGGCCGCCGACGAGCACATCCTCGAAATCGAGCGGCAGCTTTTCCTCGACCTGCGTTCCGGCATCGCCGCCAAGGCCGCGCGCCTGCGCAAAACGGCCGTAGCCATCGCGCAGCTCGATGTGCTCGCCGCGTTTGCAAAATTAGCCGCGGACCGCGGCTACATCCGGCCGGAATTCACCTCCACCGGCGAGCTGCTCATCGTCGCCGGTCGCCATCCGGTCATCGAAGAACTCCTCCGCCAGCGCGGCGAGCGCTTTGTGCCCAACGATCTATTCTTCGAGCCGGCGCGCCAGCAGCTTCTGCTCATCACCGGGCCGAACATGGGTGGCAAGTCTACCTATCTCCGCCAGGCCGCGCTTATCGCGCTCATGGCGCAAATCGGCTCGTTCGTTCCCGCGCGGGCCGCCAAGCTGCCCATCATCGACCGCATCTTCACGCGTATCGGCGCGAGCGACAATCTCGCGCGCGGCCGCTCCACGTTTCTCGTCGAAATGTCCGAGGTCGCCGCCATCCTCAACCACGCCACGCCTGCGAGCCTCGTCCTGCTCGATGAGGTCGGCCGGGGCACCGCCACCTTCGACGGCTTGTCCATCGCCTGGGCCGTCGTCGAGCATCTGCAAAAACACACCCGTGCGCGCACGCTTTTCGCCACGCACTATCACGAACTAACCGAGCTCGCCGATCTCCTGCCCGGCGTGCAAAACGTGCACGTCTCCGTAAAGGAAACGCCGAATGAAATCATTTTCCTCCGCCGCGTCGAACCCGGGACGGCCGACAAAAGCTACGGCATCGAAGTAGCCCGCTTGGCCGGTCTTCCTCGCTCGGTGATCGAGCGCGCCCGCGAAGTCCTAAAACGCCATGAACAAAGCGAGCACCAGCTAAGCGAAACGCTTAGCCCTGGCGCGACCGACGCCGGTCACCCAAACGGCGCCCAAGCAGTCCTGTTCACGCCGCTTGACCGCGCCGTGCTCGAAAAACTCCGCGCCGCTGACCTCGACCAGCTAAAGCCCCTCGATGCTCTGAATTTGTTGGCCGATCTAAAAAAGCAGATCTTGTAGTGTGCCTCTTTCGGCATCTCCGGATCTCTCGGTTGTCTTTTTCCCCTCTCCGCCGTTTTCTTTTCTGCGCTCTCCCGGCCCTCTGTGGTGAAATCTTCTTTCTAGCATCCCCATGACTCCGAAATCCTCGCTCGTCCTCGGTTTAATGTCCGGCACCTCCGCCGACGCCATTGACGTTGCCCTAGCACGCATCTCCGGCGCTCCGCCGCGGCTAAACGCCAAGCTCCTGAAGCACACCTCTATAAAGTTCCCGCCGCAACTCCGGAAAGAAATCCTCCGCGTGGCCGAGCAACAACCCATCTCCGCCCGAGATCTCAGCCAGCTAAATTTTCGCCTGGGGGAACTCTTCGCCGGTGCGCTGTTAACCGCCTGCCGCCATTTCCGCATCGCACCGAGAAAAATCGCGCTAATCGGCTCGCACGGTCAAACCATCTTCCATCAAGGCCGTCCCGTCCCGTATCTCGGCCGCCCCACGGCCTCTACCCTGCAAATCGGCGAGGCCGACATTATCGCAGCGCGCACCGGGGTCACTACCGTCGCCGACTTTCGTCCCGCCGACATCGCCCAGTCGGGCCAGGGCGCTCCGCTGGTGCCCTACGCCGACTATCTCCTCTACCGCCACGCAAAACTCAGCCGCGTCTCCCTAAATCTCGGCGGCATCGCCAATATGACGATAATTCCTCGGAACGCCAAGCCATCGGAAGTTTTCGCCTTCGACACCGGTCCCGCCAACATGCTGATCGACGCCCTGGTCGCGCATTTCACCCACGCCAGGCAGCGCTACGACCACAATGCCCGCCTGGCGCAGCAAGGCCGCGCCATCCCCGCGCTCCTTGACGAACTGATGCGCGATCCCTACCTCGAACTCGCGCCGCCAAAATCCACCGGCCGCGAATATTACGGACGCGCTTATGTTGACAAATTTCTGCGCCTGGGCCGTCGCTACCGAGCCAAGCCCAACGACCTCGTCCGCGCCGCGACGGTCTTCACTTCGCTCTCGATCGTCGGCGCCCTAAACCGCTTCGTGCTCCCTAAGACCAAAATCCACCAGCTGATCGTCTCGGGCGGCGGCGTCAAAAATCCGCTAATCCTCGGTCAAATTTCCGCGGCCTTGCCGCAAATCCAAATCGTCCCGTCTTCCGAACTGGGTGTACCCGAAGATGCCAAGGAAGCGTTCGCCTTTGCTCTCCTGGCTTACGAGACCTTCCACCGGCGGCCGAGCAATGTAGTGTCCGCCACCGGCGCCCGCCGCCCCGCCATCCTAGGTAAAATTTCTTATGCGCCGCCCCGGTAACCGTCCGCGCCCCCCCTGCTCCGCTCTCCGCGCGCTCGGCGCTAAATCTTTTTCTTCGCTTCTGGTTATAGCCGCGTCGATCACACCGATCGGCTGCTCGCGCCAAATTCCTAGCGATCCCTCCTCGCTCACCTTCCTCATCGAATCGAACCCCGCCAACCTCGATCCCCGCTACGCCACCGACGCGCAGTCCCAGCACATCGACGGGTTGCTGTTTTCCTCGCTCCTCGAGCGCGACGAGCAAATGAACCTCCACGGCGACCTCGCCGAATCCTGGAACCTCCCCGATCCGCTAACCTACGTTTTCCGTCTCCGCCGCGACGTCAAATTTCACGACGGCCGCCCACTTACCTCCGCCGACGTCAAAGCCACTTTCGAGTACATCTTGAACCCTGCCAATCACTCGCCTAAGCGAGGCGCTTTCCGCATGGTCACCTCCATCGAAGCGCCGGATCCGGCCACGGTCATTTTTCACATCCATGCGCCGTTCGCCTCGTTTACCAACAGTCTCGTGCGCCCCGCCGTCGGAATCGTCCCGCGCGACGCCGCCGCGGAGTTCTCCCGCCATCCGGTCGGCTCCGGCCCCTTCCGCTTCGTCAGCCAGTCCCAGGACGACGAAGTGACCCTCGACCGCAACCCAGACTATTTCCATAGCGCGCCCCAGCTCGCCCACATCCGCTTCCGTGTCGTTCCCGATGCCATTGTCCGCGCCCTCGAACTCCGCAAAGGCTCCGCCGACATGGAGATGAGCTCCCTCAATCCCGACATCATCCCGGCACTGGCCAAGCAACCCGCGCTGGCCGTAACCGAGCGCCCCGGCACCAACCTCGCCTACCTCGGCTTCAACCTTGAAGACCCGACCCTCGCCCGTCGTGACGTCCGCCAAGCTCTGGCCTACGCTACCGACCGCCAAGCGCTCATCCACTATCTGCTTCACAATCAAGCGCGCGTCGCCACGGGCATCCTCCCGCCGAACCATTGGGCCTACGAACCGAACGTCACCCAATACTCGACCGACCTCCCGCGCGCCGAAAAACTTCTCGACACCGCCGGCTTCCCCCGCCTGGCCAACGGAATCCGCCTCCATCTCCTGCTAAAAACGTCCACCGAAGAGGGAAGCCGTCTGATCGGCGCGGCCCTCCAGGAACAATGGCGACGCGCCGGAGTCGAGCTTGAACTTCGCCCGCTTGAAATCGCCACACTTTTCTCCGACGTCGCCAAGGGCAATTTCGAGCTCTTCTACCTCCGTTGGGTGGGCGCCAATAACGACCCTGATTTCTTCGAGTTCGCTTTCTCCAGCCACCGCTTCCCACCCGACGGCGCCAATCGCGGACACTACCGCAACCCGCGCGTTGACGCGCTCACCGACCAGATCCGCACGGAAATGAATCAGAACGAAAGGAAGGATCTCTGCAGCGAAGCGCAGAAAATCCTGGCCGATGATCTCCCCTATCTGCCGCTGTGGTTCACAGACGTGGTCTCGGTACACCGCCGAGCCCTGGGCGATCCGCTCCTTTCCCCCACCGCCGACTTCGATTTCCTGGCCACCCTGCCTAGGCCCACCGCGGTAGCGGTAACCCGTTGACCTGCCGTCGGAATCCGCTCTTATATCGCACCCCTTTTGAAAAAGTGCAGAACATCGACAATTTTGGTTGTCGGTCGTCAAACTACCGCGGGAAGCACGGTCAATAACAACTGTGCCTGGGGAAGCCGTGGTAAAAAAAAAGAGCTGATGGTTTTGGGGGTCGAACTACGAAAAATTTCCAGGAGCGCACGACGCTTGGGACCACTCATCTAGTCATCGACATCACTACGGCGACAGGCATGTTGTACTCGGTGCTGCTCTAGGGCTGAGCGGGCAGCACTGCATTTGGCATGTATCTGTTTAGTGTATTTCATGGCTTCCGCAAACCGCTCATGCTGCCCGATAAGATTAGCCAAATCGTCGGCGGATTCGAAAAGCTCCACCGCCGCTCTTGCGTAATTCTCAAACAGAGTTGTAGCGGTGGGACAGGCCATACGGACTCTTTAGGAGCGTCGCCCCGCCTTCAGCCAAACGAAGCTATCTCTGTTCCCGAACTGAAAGCATTTCTGATGGAAGATGAAGCGAGCTTACGCTGATTTCGGACGTTGTAAATGCAATTCGTGTTGGCAAAATCCGGCACCAGTATCAAAACACTGCCTTAGTGAAAACTGGTTAAAGGTACCCGCACATCGGACAGTGGCCGTCCACGGGCAAAGACTCGTTTATTTCGGTAAGCACGTGGGACCAGTCCTTCGGCAGAAGAACGCCAACCATTGCTTAGTTTGACTTTACTAGAATCCGCTCCGAGGAACGGGGGGAGGAGCGCCCTACTGCAATGTTTTTTCAATCTCCGCGACCGGAATGGCCCCTTCGCGCAGCACTTTCCAGTTCTCCCCGTGTAGTTCGATGATGGTCGAAGGCAGGGCCGCACCCGTGTCTCCAGCGTCGAGTACCAACGGCAGCCGGCTCCCCAGTTGCTTCATTACCTGCTCCGCGCTCGAGCATGACGAAAATCCTGAAATATTTGCGCTGGTTCCGGTGATCGGGCCCTCAAACTCCCCGATCAGTTGCGTGACCACCTCGCTGCGGGGCCAACGCAGTGCTACCCGCCCGGTTCCCGCCGTCACTTTCAGCGGCATGCGGTTCGACGCATCGAGCACCAGCGTCAGCGCTCCCGGCCAGTAGGCTTCCGCCAGGCGCACGAAATGCGGCGGCTGCTCGCGCGCCAGCAACATGGCCTGCTCCAGGCTATTCACCAGAATGGGCAGCGCCCGCGTCTCCGGCCTTCCCTTCACGCGATAAATTTCATCAACGGCCGCTAAATTAAAGGGGTCCGCGGCTAAACCGTAAAATGTGTCGGTAGGAATTCCGATTACACAGCCGCGCGTCAGGAAATGTGCCGCATAGCGCAGCACCTCAGTTTGTGGAGATTGCGCATCCACGCGCAACAATTCTGCGGGCAATGGTGGGCCTCGAGTGAAGCCGAAGCGGGATTCCGCAGCGCGGTGAAGCGCGCCGCCATCCCGCAGGACGCTACCACACCCTCGCAGCCCCACGCAATAACCCAGAGCCATATGGAGTGCGCGGTCTTGCCGCCGCGTTTCACCGACAAAAATTCTTGCCTGCGAATCATCTTGCGAGCACGGCAAGCGGCCGCCGACCATGGCGGGCGCTTCTGAATTTTCCCTAAGCCTCGGAATTCGCTAAATTAGCGCCAAAGCCGCCAAATTTGCTACCCTGCCTCTGCTATGGCCACGCCGAGCAAAGCCTCCCGCACTATGCGACCTCCCGCTGCTCCGGCCACCATCACCAGCCGCGACAACCGCTGGCTGAAGGAATTTCGTTTGGCGCTGCGCGGCGGATTGCCGACCGAATCGGGCTTCGTGGGTGTCGAAGGCGTGCGCTTGGTGGAAGAGGCTCTCGGCTCCGCGTGCCCGATTGCAGCGGTGCTCTTCAGCGAGTGCGGCGAACGCCATCGCGAACGCCTGGCTCCCTTGATCGATCGCCCGGAAATCGCCATTCCCATTTTGCGCACCACCGATCGTCTCTTCGAGGGTCTAGCGGACACCGAACACCCGCAAGGCGTGGCCGCGCTCGTCAAGCCGCGCATCGCCAGCTTCGACGATCTTCTCCGCACACCAGAATCCGCGTGCTCGCCGCTGCTGGTGGTACTCACGGGCGTGCAGGATCCCGGCAACGTCGGCACCATCCTGCGCACCGCGTCGGCTTTCGGCGCGACCGGCGCGGTTACCGCAGCTTCCGGGCAAAGCGGCACGGCCAGCCCGTTTTCACCAAAGGCATTGCGCGCTTCGGCAGGCGCCGCGTTGCATCTCCCGGTTCTGGCCGGCATGTCGCTGCCAATCCTGCTGACGCAGCTGCGCGTAGCGAAGGTGAACACGCTGGCCTCCTGCGTCCACGAGTCCGTCGATGGCGAAAAACCGCTACTGGCGCCCTGGGAGGTTGACTGGTGCGAACCGGTGGCGCTGCTGGTCGGCAACGAAGGTGCCGGCCTTCCCGAAGAAGTCGAGCGCAGCGCCGACGCGCGCATCCGCATCCCCATGTCGAGCGGCATCGAATCGCTCAACGCCGCCGCCGCCGCCGCCGTCCTTTTCTACGAAGCTGCGCGGCAGCGTTCGAGACCGCGGAGGGCCGGCGATCTATGACCATCCTGCGCCTGTCGGCCGCGAGGGCCTTGCTTGTCTCCGTCACGAGCTTCGTAATCGTTTGTCAGTTGATTCCGCTTGCCGCAGAGCAATCGCAACAGAAACCTCGCAAAACAGGCGCCGGCGGGGATCTTCGCAGGCTCGGCGAGGCCCTCGCCAGAGCGGTCCTGCACAAGAATATAGAGGCTCTCCTTACCTACGATCGCGGGGATTTGCGGTCTGAGGACGCGGCGTTGCTGAAGAATACCAAGAGCGATCTGTACTGCTACATTTTTGATTCCGACTGCATTACCTGGGGCGATGGCACCTGGCGTTCGGTGTACGACAAGCTCTCCGAGGCGCATCCGCTAGAAATCAACGTTAGTCTGGCGCGCTCGCCATATGATCGCCAATTGTATGGAAGCTTGCTTTTTTACGATCGGGCAACCGTTTCCGATAAAGACCTGCGCTCCGAGGAGTTTCTGTGCAAGGAGGCTCCGGCAAGAATCGCTTCCTGGAGGTTTCGGCTGGAAAATGGAAAATGGAAGCCCGTGACGCCGCTTTTCGACAGCGCGACGGATGCGCTTTGTGGAAATGATACCCAAAGGCATGGGCAGTCTCAGTAATGAGCCTATTCTCCAAATTGCCGCAACCCATCGAGCCGGACGTGCCGCTCGCGCATCAGCCGCTTGCCGAACGCATGCGGCCGCGTTCGCTTGACGAAGTCGTCGGCCAGGCAAGACTGCTCGGCCCCGGCAAGCCGCTGCGCGTGCAGATTGAAAATGACGACCTTGGCTCCATGCTTTTTTGGGGCCCACCGGGATGCGGCAAAACCACGCTGGCGCGGCTGATCGCGCGGCTCACGCGCTCGGAATTTATTCCTTTCAGCGCGGTGCTCACCGGCATCAAGGAAATTAAGGAAGTGATGGCCGATGCGGAGCGCAAAGCGCGCTCCGGCGCCCGGACCATCGTTTTCGTCGACGAAGTGCACCGCTTCAACAAAGCGCAGCAGGACGCCTTTCTCCCGCACGTCGAAGCCGGGCACATCACCTTCATCGGCGCGACCACGGAAAATCCGTCCTTCGAGGTCATCTCCCCGCTGCTCTCGCGCACCAAGGTCTACATTCTCGATCCGCTCACCACCCCGCAGATCGTGGAGTTGCTCGGCCGCGCCATCAGCGACAAAGAACGCGGCCTCGGCAATGAAACGATCGAAGCCAGCGAGGAAATCCTGTTCCGCATCGCGTCTTACGCCAACGGCGACGCGCGCTCTGCCTACAACACCCTCGAACTCGCCGCCCGCAGCGCCATTCGCCAGCCGACCGGCGCACTTTCCATCACCCCGGAATTGCTCGAAGACGTCCTGCAGCGCAAACTTCTGCGCTACGACAAAGCCGGCGAAGAACATTTCAACTTAATTTCCGCGCTGCACAAATCGGTGCGCAACTCCGATCCCGACGCCGCGCTCTACTGGCTCGCGCGCATGCTCGAATCCGGCGAGGATGCGCTCTATCTCGCGCGGCGCCTGGTGCGCATGGCCAGCGAAGATATTGGGCTCGCCGATCCCGGTGCGCTCGCGGTCACCCTCGCCGCCAAGGACGCTTTCGATGTTCTCGGCGCGCCCGAAGGCCATCTGGCGCTGGCGCAAGCCGCCGTGTATCTTTCTCTCGCGCCAAAATCCAACGCGTTGTACACC
>Ga0137398_10000759_pt1 | contig 12229 bp, 9 predicted proteins | sample czorhiz216metaG_FD_106659 | JGI IMG/M metagenome (GOLD analysis project Ga0137398, IMG submission 106659) | Vadose zone soil microbial communities from Angelo Coast Range Reserve, California, USA - czorhiz2.16 metaG | ecosystem: Environmental > Terrestrial > Soil > Vadose zone | place: USA...
AACCGGGACGGCCGCGTGCAGCGCTACTTCCAGGCGAAGGTCGCACCGGGAATGGCGCGGCCGGCCTGGTGGGTGTTCTCCGAGCTGGTCGCGACTTTGAACGGCGGCGGTCACGTCGGCACGGCCGCGGAGGCGTTCGACCGGCTTGCCGCATCGGTGGAGGCGTTTCGCGGGCTCTCGTACTCGCGGCTCGGTTTCGCGGGTGCGTCGGTATGAGCTTCTTCCTGATCAGCTCGATCGTCAAGATCCTCGCGGTCTTCACGGCGATCATGGTGGGCGTGGCGCTGCTCACGCTGGCGGAGCGGCGCATCTGCGCCTGGATGCAGGACCGGCTCGGCCCGAACCGCGTGGGCCCGCAGGGTCTGCTGCAACCGGCGGCGGACGGGCTCAAGAACCTCATCAAGGAGGAAACGCTCCCCGCCCAGGCCGACAAGGTTCTGTTCCTGCTCGCGCCGGCGATGTCGTTCATCCCGGCGTTGTTGACGTTCGCCGTCATCCCGTTCGCGGCCCCGCTCCCCACGCCGTGGGGCGACGTGGACATGGTCGTGGCGAACCTGCCGGTGGGATTCCTCTACATTCTCGCGTTCGGCTCGCTGGGCGTGTACGGCATCGTGCTGGCGGGGTGGTCGTCCAACAACAAGTACTCCCTGCTGGGCGGGTTGCGGGCCAGCGCGCAGATGATCTCCTACGAGATCGCGCTCGGCATGAGCACGGTCGCCGTGCTGCTGGTCGTGGGAAACGTGACGCTCACCGACGTCGTCGCAAAGCAGTCGGCGTCGCTCTTCACGTGGAACGTGTTCCCGCTGTCGCTCGCCTGCTTCATCTTCATCGTCGCCGCATTCGCCGAAACCAACCGGCTGCCGTTCGACCTGCCGGAAGCGGAAGGCGAGCTGATCGCCGGTTACCACACCGAATACAGCGCGATGAAGTTCTCGATGTTCTATATCGCCGAGTATTCCAACATGGTGACCGCGTCGGCCCTGATGACGACGCTGTTCTTCGGTGGCTGGGACATCCCCTTCACGACCTGGGATAACGCGCCTCCTTGGAGCGTGCTCAAGACGCTCCTGACGCTCGGTTCGTTTACCCTGAAGACGCTCTTCTTCTTGTTCCTGTTCATCTGGGTTCGCTGGACGCTGCCGCGCTTCCGCTACGACCAGCTGATGGCACTCGGATGGAAGGTCATGCTGCCACTCGCGCTCACCTACCTGACGGTGATCGCAACCGCGATTTGGTTGCTGCACGACCAGCTGGGCTGGACATACGACACGCGGTTCGCGCTCGCGTTGTTCGGGCTGAACCTGCTGCTCGCGGTACCGCTGTTCTTCGTGCTCGACCGCGGTCATATCATCGCCGGCTCGGTGGCGGCGGAAGGGGCAGGGGGAGGGGGAGGACGGGCCTGATGGCGATCGGCGTGAAGGTGATGAAACGACCGGGGACGGAGGTCTCCTACCTGCGCGCCACGCTCAAGGGTATGGCGCTGACCTTGAGCCACTTGTGGCGGCCCAAGGTGACCATGCAGTACCCGGAGGAAAAGAGCAGCAAGGACTGGACGCTCTCGCCGCGCTGGCGGGGCACACACCGCATGCTCACCGACGAGCAGGGGCGGGCCAAGTGCGTCGCGTGCGGCTTGTGCCCCCAGATCTGCCCGGCGAACTGCATCAAACTCGTGCCCGGGGAGGACGAGCAGGGCAACCGGTATCCGCTGATCTACGAGATCGATGAGTTCCGCTGTGTGTTCTGCGGCTACTGCCAAGAGGTCTGCCCCGAGGAGGCGATCCACGTGGGCGTGCACTATGAGAACTCGGAGTACTCGCGCGACCGGTTCGTGTACGACCTCGAGCGGCTGTGTGCGCAAACGCACCCTGTCTCCACGCTGTGGGATCCCTCCGACCCGAAGGGTGAATAGGCGGTGGACGGGACGCTGATCATCTTCTGGGCGTTTGCCGGACTGGCCGTGGTGAGCGCCCTGGCGTGCATCACGCGGCGCAGCCCCGTGGCCAGTGCGCTGTGGCTGGTCGTGACCCTGTTCTCGCTCGCCGCCTTGTTCGTCCTGCTCGACGCGCAGTTCATCGCCGTCCTCCAGGTGCTGGTGTACGCCGGCGCCATCATGGTGCTGTTCCTGTTCGTCATCATGCTGCTCAATCTCGGCCGGCCGGGACCCACCGACCTGAAGGGCCCGGCAGGCCTCGGGGTAGGCGTGCTGCTGGCAGGGCTGCTGCTCGTGCAGCTGCTGGGGCTGCGCCAGTCGGCGCCGCCGTCAGGGCTGACGCTCGCGCCCGGGGCGGTGGCGCGCGCCGCGGCGGAGCAGGGGATGGTGCCGGCCGTGGCCCGTCCGTTGTTCGGCGCCTATCTCGTCCCCTTCGAGATCACCAGCATCCTGCTGCTCGCGGCCATCGTCGGCGCCGTCGTGCTCGCCAAGCGGAAGCTGTGATGCTCCTCGCACCGTCGTTGGCCGTGTCGGCCGTGTTGTTCGCGCTGGGCGTCGCCGGCGTGCTGCTGCGGCGCAACGCCATCGTCATCTTCATGTGCGTCGAGCTGATGCTCAACGCCGTGAACCTGACGTTCGTCGCGCTCGCACAGCAGCTCGGAGTCGCGGGTCAGATCTTCGTCTTCTTCGTCATGGCCGTCGCCGCAGCCGAAGCCGGCGTCGGGCTCGCGATCATGCTGGCGATCTATCGGCACCGGCACACGGTCAACCTGCAGAACATCAACCTGCTCAAGGGCTGATGCCGACGCCGCCGCTGTCCCTGCTCTGGGTGGTGCCGGCCCTGCCGTTGCTGGGCTTTGTCGTGAACGGCACGCTCTCGCTCACCCGGCCCACCGCGCAGCGCGCCGTGTCGATCGTGGGCGTCGGCACGCTGGCGCTGGCGTTCGCCGCGGCGGCCCTCGCCGTGGCCGAGCTGGCGCGCCTGCATCCGACCGGGCCGCTGGTGTTCCGCTACTGGGAATGGATCCCCGCCGGCGACCTGCAGGTGGCATTCGCACTCCAGCTCGACCAGCTCGCGGCGGTCATGATCCTGGTCGTGACGGGCGTCGGTGCGTTGATCCACGTCTTCAGCGTCGGCTACATGCACGAGGACCCCGGGTATGCGCGCTATTTCGCGTATCTGAACCTGTTCGTGTTCTTCATGCTGATCCTGGTCCTGGGCGCGAGCTTCCCGGTGATGTTCGTAGGCTGGGAAGGGGTCGGGCTCTGCTCCTACCTGCTGATCGGATTCTGGTTCAACGAGCAGGTCAACGCCGACGCGGGCAAGAAAGCGTTCATCGTCAACCGGATCGGGGATTTTGGATTCCTGGTGGCGATGTTCCTCATCTTCACGCGGTTCGGAACCCTCGATTTCGAGACGGTCTTCGCCAAGGCGCCCGCCGCTCTGATCCCGGGGGGAGCCCTGGTCACGGCGATCACCCTGTTCCTGTTCCTCGGCTGCACCGGCAAGTCGGCTCAGATCCCCCTGTACATCTGGCTCCCCGACGCGATGCAGGGCCCGACGCCCGTCTCCGCGCTGATCCACGCCGCCACCATGGTGACGGCGGGCGTCTATCTGGTGGCCCGGTGCGGCGCGCTGTTCGCGCTGTCACCGCTCGGCAGCGCCGTGGTCGCCGGAATCGGCGCGCTCACCGCGCTGTTCGCCGCCACCATCGCGCTCAAGCAATGGGACATCAAGCGGGTGCTCGCGTACTCCACGGTGTCCCAACTCGGCTACATGTTCGTGGGCGTCGGCACCGGCGCCTACGCGGCCGGGATGTTCCACCTCGTGACCCACGCGTTTTACAAGGCGCTGCTGTTCCTCGGCTCGGGGAGCGTGATCCACGCCGTCCACCATGCCTACCACGCGACGCATACCCATGAGGACGCGCAAGACATGCGCAACATGGGCGGGCTGGCGCGGTACATGCCCTGGACCGCGGCGCTCATGTGGATCGCGACCCTCGCGATCGCGGGGATCCCGCCGTTCGCCGGATTCTTCTCCAAGGACGAAATCCTCGGAGCCGCGTTCGCGGAGGCAGCGGTGCACCCCGCGTGGTACGCCTTCTGGGCCATGGGCATCGCGGCCGCCTTGCTCACCGCGTTTTACATGACGCGGCTCATGCTCTACACCTTCCACGGCCCCAACCGCACCGGCGAGCGTGAGCGCGAGCACCTGCACGAGGCGCCGCCCGTCATGACGGGGCCGTTGGTCGTGCTCGGCGTGCTGAGCGTGATCGGCGGCGCGCTCAACATCCCGGAGCTGTTCGGCGGCAACGCTTTGCTCGAGCACTGGCTCGAACCCGTGACGAGCCTCGCGCGGCGGCTTCAGCCGGCGGTCGAGCTCGCGCACCGGACGGAGTGGGCGCTCGTGGTGGGGGCGGTCCTGGTGGCCGCGCTGGGCATCGTCGGCGCGTTCCGGCTGCGCAAGCCGGAAGCGCTCGTGCCGGCGCGGCTGGCGCCGCCCGAAACGGGTCTGGGTCGGCTCCTGTGGAAAAAGTGGTATGTGGACGAGCTGTACGATGCGTTGATCGTGCGGCCGCTCATGTGGCTGTCGCGCGAAGTGCTCTGGAACATCGTGGACCAGCGAATCGTCGACGGCCTGCTCGTGAACGGTACAGCGAAGGCGGCGCGGGCGGCGGGGTGGCTGGGAAGCCGGCTGCAGACCGGTGAGGTGGGCGCGTACGTGGTGCTGTTCGTCCTGGGCGTCTGGGCCGTGATCGTGGCGGCGGTGCGCTAGCCATGTACAGCCGGTGGGTGGTCACCGCGCTGCTCGTCTGGCCGGCGCTCGCCGCGCTGGTCGTGCTGCTCGCTCCGGCACGCTGGGCCAAACATTTGGCGCTCGTGGCCAGCCTCATCGAGTTCGCAATCTCGGCACCGTTGTGGTGGGTGTTCGTGCCGGCCGGCGGCATGCAGTTCATCCTCGACGCGCCGTGGATCCCGGGGTGGGGGATTCGCTACACGGTGGGTGTGGACGGGATCTCGCTGTTCATGGTCCTGCTCACCACTTTCTTGGTGCCGCTGTCGGTGCTCGGAAGCTACGCCTACATCACGACGCGCGAGCGCGGGTTTTACGCCCTGATGCTCGTGCTCACGACGGGGATGATCGGGGTGTTCGTCGCGCTCGATCTCTTCCTCTTTTACGTGATGTGGGAAGTGATGCTCATTCCGATGTACTTCATCATTGGGGTGTGGGGCGGGGAGCGCCGCCTCTACGCGGCTATCAAGTTCTTCGTGTATACCTTCTTCGGCTCGCTGCTCATGCTGGTGGCGATTCTCGCGCTCGTGTACCTCGTGGCCCAGCGGACCGGCGTGTACTCGTTCGCGTACACCCACCTAACGTCGCACATCGGCGGGCTCGGGCCCCTCGCGTTCTGGCTGTTCGGCGCCTTCTTCCTAGCGTTCGCGATCAAGGTGCCGATGTTCCCGTTCCACACCTGGCTCCCTGACGCGCACGTGGAAGCTCCCACGGCGGGCTCCGTGCTGCTCGCCGGGGTCCTGCTCAAGATGGGGACCTACGGATTCCTGCGGTTCGCGCTGCCCCTTTTCCCGGCCGTTGCCCTGCATCCAGCGGTGCAATACGCCATCGTTGGCCTCTCGCTGATCGGCATCCTGTACGGCGGGCTGGTGGCCATGGTCCAGCCCGACTTCAAGAAGCTGATCGCCTACTCGTCCGTCGCGCACCTAGGCTTCGTGATGCTCGGCATCTGGGCCCTGACGCTGCAGAGCGTGCAGGGCGCTCTGCTGGTAATGATCAACCACGGCATTTCGACGGGCGCGCTGTTCTTCATGGCGGGTATGCTGTACGAGCGGCGCCATTCCCGCCTGGTCGAAGCCTTCGGCGGAATCGCGAGGGTGGTGCCGCTGCTCGCGGCAGTGCTCACGATCGTGTCGCTGTCGTCGATCGGCCTGCCGGCCACCAATGGGTTCGTCGGCGAGTTCCTCGTGCTGCTGGGGACGTTCCGGACCTACCCCCTGGCGGCCATCATCGCCACCGCGGGCGTGATCGTCGCCGCGATGTATCTGCTGCCGGCGCTGCAGCGCGTCATTTTCAATCCGCTCGACAAGAGCGTGAACGAGATGCTCCCCGACCTCTCGCTCCGCGAGATCGCGGTGCTCGTGCCGTTGCTCGCCTGCATCGTGTGGATCGGGGTGTACCCCAAGCCGATCCTCGAGCGGATGGAGCCCAGCGCCCGTCAGCTCGTTCAGTCGGTGCGGTTGAACGCGGCGTCCTTTTCGGCTACCCGGTGAGCCTCGACCTGGCGAACTCGCGCGACCTGCTGCGGGCCCTGCTGCCCGAGCTGGCGCTCACCCTGGCGGGCTTGGTGCTGCTGCTCGTGATCGCGTGGCGACACCGCACCGCCGCCGACGTGCGGCTGGCGGGGTGGGTCACGCTGGCGGGTCTCGCGGCCGCGGGAGGGGCGGCGTGGTGGCTGTGGTGGCATACGGCGCGTGCGATCGGCGTCCCGGCCATGATCGCGGTCGACGATTTCCGCTTCGTCACCGACTGGCTGCTGCTCGGGACCGCGGGCCTGACGGTGCTGGTGTCGTTCGACTACCTCGAGCGCGAGCGCCTGCTCGTCCCCGAGTATTTCGCGCTGCTGCTGTTCGCCACGCTGGGCATGATGCTCATGGTCGGGGGCGATGACCTGATGGTCGTATTCCTCGGCCTGGAGCTCATGTCCGTCGCAGTGTACGCGCTCGCCGGGATCAACCGCCACAGCGCCGCCTCCGCGGAGGCGGCACTCAAGTACTTTCTGTTGGGCGCCTTCGCGTCAGGGTTCCTGCTGTACGGGATCGCGCTGGTGTACGGCGCGACGGCCACCACCAACCTGAGCCAGATCGGGGTGCAGGTCCGCACGCTCGGGTTGGCCGGCGGTCCAATGCTCCGCGTCGGCCTCGCCCTGCTGCTCGTGGGGTTCGGGTTCAAGGTGGCAGCCGTTCCATTCCACATGTGGGCGCCGGACGTGTACGACGGCTCGCCCACGCCGGTCACCGGCTACATGGCGACCGCCGTGAAGGCCGCCGCGTTTGCGACGCTGCTCCGCGTCCTGGGCGAAGCGTTCCCCGGGGTTCCGGCGTGGCACCAGATCGTGTGGTGGCTCGCGGTCGCGACCATGGTCGTGGGGAACCTGGTCGCGCTGGCCCAGCGGACGGTGAAACGCATGCTCGCGTACTCGTCGATCGCGCACGCCGGGTACCTGCTCGTCGCCGTGGCCGCCGGGACGAGCGCCGGCTCGGCGGCATTCCTGTTCTATTTAATCGCATACACGCTGACGACGCTCGCCGCCTTCGCGCTCCTCGCCGCCAAGGGACGCGAGGGTGAGCGCGACGTGCTGATCGATGATCTCGCGGGCCTCGGGACCCGGCGCCCGTGGCTCGCGTTCGCACTCGCGGTGTGCATGCTGTCCCTGCTGGGCTTCCCCGGGACGGCCGGATTCATCGGCAAGTGGTACATCCTGCTCGCGGCCACCGCGGCGGGACAGCTCCCGCTCGCCGCGATCCTCGTCCTTACGAGCGTCATCTCGGCAGGCTACTATCTCCCGGTGATCATGGCGATGTACATGCTGCCCGAGCCGTTCGAGCAGGCCCACGCGGGCATGCGCATCGGTCGGTGGGCGGGTGCCGCGGTGGCGGTGTCGGTCGCCGGCCTGTTGCTGCTCGGCATTCGCCCGAATCGCCTGCTCGACCTGGCAAAGACGAGCGGTGACGGGTTGGGCGTCGCGCCGGGGGCCACCGCCGCGGCGCCGCCGCTCCAAACGTCGACCGGTCGCTGACGACCGGGGCCCCATGAAGCTCCCCGCCGCCATCTTTCGCGAGTACGACATCCGGGGCACCGTGGGCGACCAGCTCACGCCCGAGGGCGCGCGCGCCATCGGGCAAGCCGTCGCCACGCTCGCCTGGGAGCGCCTGGGGCGCGCGCCCCGGCTCGCCGTGGGACGGGACAACCGCCCCTCCGGATCCGCGCTCGCGCACGGTCTCCTCTCCGGCATCGAAGCCGTCGGCGGCCACGGGGTGGACGTGGGCGAGCTGCCGACGCCGGCGCTCTACTTCGCGACCCACGTGCTCAACGTGGACGGCGGCGTCCAGGTGACCGGCTCGCACAATCCGCCCGAGTTCAACGGCTTCAAGTGCGTGCTCGGTGGCGAGGCGGTTGCCGGCCCGGACATCCAGGGTCTCCGGCGTCTCATCGAAGAGGGACGTACGCCCGGCCGGCCCGGCGGCGGGCGCAGTGAGGACGGCTCGGTGCTGCCGCGTTATCGAGACGCGATCGTGCAGCGCAACGGCATGCTGCCACGCAAGGTGAAAGCCGTGGTGGATTGCGGCAATGGAGTCGCGAGCGTCATCGCGGTGGACACGCTGCAGCGTCTGGGCGCCGAGGTCGTCCCCCTGTTCTGTCAGTCCGACGGCACGTTCCCCAATCATCATCCCGATCCCACCGTCGTCGAGAATCTTCGCGATCTGCAGGCGGCGGTCCGCCGCGACAAGGCGGAGCTGGGGATCGCCTTCGACGGCGACGGCGATCGCATCGGCGCGGTGGACGAGCAGGGTCGCCCCGTGTTCGGCGATCAGCTGCTGGTGCTGTTCGGCCGCGACCTGGCGCGCCGTATGGGTCCGGGCCATGCGGTGATCTTCGACGTGAAATGCTCCGAGGTGTTACCGCGCGAGTTGACGCGGGCGGGCCTCGTGCCCACCATGTGGAAGACCGGCCACTCCCTCATCAAGCAGAAGATGAAAGAGACCAAGGCGCCGCTCGCGGGCGAGATGAGCGGCCACATGTTCTTCGGCGGCGACTGGTACGGATTCGACGACGCGCTGTTCGCCGCCGCCCGGTTGCTGCGCTACGTGGCGGAGGTGGGGGGACCCCTGTCCCGGCTGCTCGCCGATCTTCCGGTCACAGTCGCCACCCCGGAGCTGCGTGTCGACTGCGCCGACGACCGGAAATTCGAGATCGTGCGCCGCGCCGCGAAGCATTTCGCCGACAAGTACCCCGTCTCCACCCTCGACGGCGTGCGTATCACGTTCGCCCAAGGTTGGGGACTGCTGCGCGCGTCGAATACGCAGCCGGTGCTGGTGCTCCGCTTCGAAGCGGCCACCGACGCGGCGCTCGCCTCCTACCGGACCGAAGTCGAGAGCTGGCTCGCCGCCCAGAGCCCCGGCGCGTGAAGCCCGTCGTCCGCCGCCGGGCGCTGCTCGTCGGAGTGGGACTGTTGGTCGCGGTGCTGGTGGGGGGACGCTGGCTCGCCCTCGAGACCGCCGAGCGCGCATGGGGCGCGAGTCTCCCCGGCGGCAGCGCGTATCTCACGGCCCGGGACTTCGCCCGGCTGGTGTCGGGGATGCTGCTCATCGGGGCGGTCGCCTGGGCCACCGCGAACCTGCTGTTCGTGTACCGTTCCATCGGCTCGATGCAGCTGTCGCGTCGGCTCGGGGACCTGGAGATCGTCGAGGCGGTACCCCAGCCGTTGCTGCTCGCCGGCACGATCGCCTGCGGTCTGGTGTTCGGATTCCTCCTCACGCTCGGCACGGGGGACTGGTGGATGCCGGCGGCGCTCGCGTCGCGCCCGCCGACCTTCGGCGTCACGGACCCCGTGCTTCACAAGGACCTGGGCTATTACCTGGGACAGCTGCCGTGGAGTGAGCGGCTGCTGGACCTCGCGCTGCTGGCGATGTGCACCGCGACCCTGGTGGTCGCCTTGCTGTACGTGGGGATCGGTTCGCTGCGGTTCCGTCGCTGGCTGCCGTACGCCAATGCGCACGCCCGGGCGCATCTCGGAGTGCTGCTCGCATTGCTCGCGCTGACCCTCACGTGGGGTGCGATACTCGATCCCGCCGCGACCGTCGCGGGCCTGCACGGAACAATCGCCCGGCGCGCGCTCGACGCGCGTATCGCCGCCGCCCCGATCGTCGCGAGCGTCGGTGCCGCCACCACCGTGGTGAGCCTGGTGTGGGGCCTGCGCGAACGGCCGGTCCTGCTCGTTACCGCCTGGGGCGCACTGCTCGCCGCGTCGCTGCTGGGATTCGCGCTCATTCCCGGCTTGCTGGCGGGCTCTCCCGCTGCGACGCGCAGGCGGGCGGATTCTGACACGGCCCTCGCGGCCGAACGCCGACGGCTGGAAGGGCTCGCGTTCGGGGTCACGACGCTCGACGACCGCGCACCACCGGGGTTCCCGAGCCCTGAGGCGGCGACGACGGCGGTGCCCATCTGGGACCCTCAGCGGGTTCTCGCCGCGACCGCGTCGCGACGGGAGTTCGTTCGCCCGCAATCGACACCCGCGGCCGCGGGGCTTTGGCCGCACTCCGTCGGCGACGGCAGAGCCACGTGGCTCGTCGCGCTCAGGCCGGACGTGGACAGCGTCGTGCTGCAGCAGCCCTCGCCCGGCTGGGCCGTGATGCACCGCGGCCCGCTGGCCCGGGTCGGGCGGCCGGTCGCGGCCGTGGAGGACGACACGCTGCTCACGTTCGCGGCGGTCGCGACGCGCGACTCCACCACCTGGTTCGGCCCGCGATTCACGGACTTCGCGGTGGCCGCCCCCGATAGCTGGCCGGCGCTGCGCCACTCGGGAATCGAGCTGGCAGGGTGGTGGCGCCGAACGGCGCTCGCCTGGGCCCTGCAGAGCCCCGCGCTGGCCCGCCGCGAGACCGACGGCCTGGTGCTCCTATGGCGACGGGACGTGCCGCAGCGGCTGGCGCGGCTGGCCCCGTTCGCTTCGTTCGCCGACGCCGTTCCCGTGCTGGCCGACAGCGCCCTGTGGTGGGTGGCGTACGGGTATCTCGAAGGGGACGCGTTCCCGCTGGCGCAGCCGGTGGCCGACGGGGGAGGCGTGGGCGATTCGCTGCGCTACCTGCGCGCGGGTCTGCTCGGTACGGTGAACGCCGCCAGCGGTGACACACGGTTGTACCTCGCTCCGGGTGCCGACTCGCTCGCGGCCGCGTGGGCGAGGTTGCTTGCGCCGTTGATCCGACCGCTCGACAGCCTGCCGCGGGCTCTGCGCACGCAGCTCCCATTCCCCGCGCGAACGTTCCGCACGGCGACGGCTCTCGCGGAGCGGTGGCGCAGCGACACCACGATTTGGGGTCGGCGACCGAGAGAGCCGTTCGAGGTCGTGGCCCCAACTATCGAGGGGGCGCCGGACGCACCCCGCGTCTGGATGGGCCAAGCGTTCGAAGCCGGAAGCACGCTCGCCGCGCTCGTGACGGCGACCATGACACCCGACGGGCCACGGCTCTCGGTGTGGCGGCCGAACCCGGCCCCGCGCCTGCCGCCCGTGCTCGTCGGCTCCCCCAACACGACCGCGCCCGGCGTGCCCAGACTCTGGAACGCGGCCCGCGCCCTCTTCTTCGAGCAGGCGCTCTTCAGCCAGTCGGCCGCCGCCAGCGCGCCCACCGGGATCGACACCGTGTTCCTCTCGTGGGGAGAGCACCGCGGGCAGGGCAGGAGCGTGGGCGCCGCGCTCCGCAACCTGCTCGCCTCGGGAGGCAACGCGCCCGCGCCCGCCGATACGGCGCTCGCCGCGCGCTGGCGACAGGCACAACGGCTCGCGGCGCGGGCCGACGCGGCCCTCGCCGCCGGCGACCTGGAGCGGTTCGGCCAGTTGTATGCCCAGTTGAAGGAACTGCTCGGCCTGGGGCGCCGCAAGCTTGCTCCCGCCCCCGAGCGCCGCTAGGTTGCCCCGCCGTGAACCACGGTACCATCGTGGTCGCGCTCGGCGGCAACGCCGTCGCTCCGCCCGGGGAGCGGCCCACCATCTCCAACCAGTTCCGCCACACCCGGGCGAGCCTCGCACCGATCGTGGATCTGGCGCGTGAGGGGTGGCGCATCGCCCTCGTCCACGGCAACGGTCCGCAGGTGGGAGACGAGTTGGCTCGCAACGAAATCGCCGCCGATCAGGTGGAGCCGCTTCCGCTGGGCGTGCTCGTCGCCGCGACCGCGGGTTGGATGGGGTACATGATCCAGCAGTCGCTGCAAAACGCGCTGGCGCGCGCCGGGGTCGAGCGGCAGGTTGTCACGTTGATTACCCAGACGCTGTGCGATCCGCACGACCCGAACCTGCGCAGTCCCACAAAGCCGATCGGCCACGCCCTGGACCCCGTGCGTGTGGCCCGACTCCAGGCGCGGGGCGTTCCCGTGAAGGAAGAGCAGCGGGGCCGTTGGCGCCGGCTCGCCCCGAGCCCGAGGCCCAGCGCCGTGGTCGAGCGCGATATGATTCACCATTTGGTCGCCGCAGGCCACATCGTCGTGGCGTGTGGCGGCGGCGGGCC
>Ga0137398_10000760_pt1 | contig 12218 bp, 6 predicted proteins | sample czorhiz216metaG_FD_106659 | JGI IMG/M metagenome (GOLD analysis project Ga0137398, IMG submission 106659) | Vadose zone soil microbial communities from Angelo Coast Range Reserve, California, USA - czorhiz2.16 metaG | ecosystem: Environmental > Terrestrial > Soil > Vadose zone | place: USA...
AGACAAGTATCGCGGATAAATACCTGGCGGTGGCCGCTGTTGTTGCCGCTCGCGGCCAGGTCGGAAACCTGATTCGAGGAATGGCTGGGAGTGACCGCCAGAAACGCGACAAAGCGTCCCGAAGAGCTGACGGAAGGCAGAATGCTTTCCGTTCCAACCAATGCTCCGTTCTCATCGGTGGAGATGAGATGCGTCGATGGCTTGCAGGAATCTCCCTCCCCCGCGCATGTATCGAGCAAATAGACCTGCCGCCCCGGCGGCGAATGTTCCACCAAATTCGTGGCCGCCGAGCTGAAAGCTACATAGCGCGCATCGGAGCTCATCGAAGGCGAGTGGCTTTCATCGTTTGCCGGAGTGCCATCGGCTGCCGCCGAGAGCAAGGCGGTAGACGGCCGGCAGTCTCTGCCAGCGCCTTCGCAGGTATCCCGCAGAAAGACCTGCGCGCGATCATGCTCGACCGCGGTGTACGCAACATAGCGACCGTCAAGACTGAGCGCCGGCGGCTCCTCGGCGACCAGCGCCGTCGCCGCCGCGCCAGCCGCCGTGCCTGGCGGACACCCACCCGAGGGGCAAATCGTGAAGGTTGCGGGTGCCGTCGATCCCCCGCCGCCGCCACCAGTGCACACCGTGGTGCAGCCCACCGGAGCGGGAGACGGTGGATTAAAAACCGTCACACTGGCCGTCAAATTAGTCGTGCCGGGGTTCACCAGCAGATCGGCGGTGACACTAGCTTGAATCTGATTGGAAGATGTTCCCGAAAGGACGGTTAATTTTCTTTGCGTCCCTGCAATGCTCCAATTTACCTGGGATCCGCCGGAGGGATCCGTGGTGGGAAGAAAGTTTGAACCATTGATCATCAACGTGAATGGCGCGCCGCCCGCTGGCGCACTGGCGGGAGCGATGCTCGTGAGTCCCGGCAAAGGATTCGGCGGCGGATTGATGACGAAGGCCAGGGGATTGGAGAGGCCATTGTTTCCCGCGCCAGAGGCAGGATTGAGAGTGATGACGGTGGCTACGCCGGGCTTGGCGATAAACGCGGCGGGAACAGTAGCGGTTTCATTCAAGATGTTTCCAGCGCTATCGAGTGTGGGGGCGGTTTTGAGGGGTTTTCCATTCCATTCGACGACCGTTTTTGTCACGAACCCGCCGCCATTCACGGTGATGACAAAGTCAGCACCGCCGGCGCTGATTTGGGCGGGTGCAAGAAAGGAAATCGAGGCGCCGGTGTTGTTCTGAAAGGTGTTGCCGTAGTCGTTGCAGCCGGCTACAGCAAAAATCGCCGCCAGTGCGACAGCCAATGCTGTCCAAGACCGCTTCATTGAGACTCCTTCATCTTTTCTGACGGCCCCAGCCTTGCCGGAGCAGCTTGCCTCGCGCCAACGGGGGCAGCCCGTGGCGCCAGCAGTTTGCGGGTGAGATGCCAAATTCGTGCCGCGCGTTGACCGGAGCGGGATTCGGGGAACGCCGCCCAGCCTCTGTCCACGGCAGCGTGAGGCCGCACTTTGCCACGAATCTCGGGACTCGGGCAACCCTACCTGATTATCATGCGGATGGTGACGAGGTCAAAGCGGATTCGCAGGGCGAATCGCAGACCAAACGTAAGCATAGCCGTTAGATATCGTCCCGTCCGGCGACCGAGCACCGTGGAAGCGATTCACTTATTCCGCGCCCAGCGCGGCAACCGATGCGCGCACCAGCTCCTGGACATGACGCTGACACTCTCCATCCTGGACGGGCAAGGCGCTTGCGGCGCGATAACTGGCCGAGGCTTGCTGCTTTCGGCCAAGTTTTGCATAGAGGTCGCCGCGCGCCAGTTGAAATAGCGGATTCCCCGGGTACTTTTCGGCCAGGGGACCGAGGATGTTAAGTGCCTTTTCATACTGTTGATCATAACGATGTAGATTCAGCGCCAGATAGAAGCGCGCAATGTTGGTGGTGAGAATGCCCTCGGTGATGGCTTGTTCGAGCAAGCGCACTCCTTCTTGCTTTGAGCCGCCGGGAATGCCCATGAAGAAGCGCAAGATCCTGGCGATGCTGCTGAGCGTGTCCACGTAATAGTTGTAAAGACCCAGGCCCAGATTGGCGTCGGCGAGATCCGCATCCAGAGCCTTGGCGCGCAGGAGATGTTCGCGCCCGCGCACTCCGGAGCGAGCCGCGTTGCGATTCTCGGCGCGCAGGGCGTAAAGCCGCGCCGACGACGCTTCAGCCATGCCGGCATAAAATTGCATTTCCGCGGATTCACTCTGTTTGATCTGCGCTTCTGCCAGCGACAGGGCCCGGGCAGCCAATTCAAAATAGTGGCGGTCCGCTTCGACCTTGGGCCGACGCCGGGCATCGCTCATTCCATACTTGAAATCGGCAGAAGTGCACCAGATGCGCCACCACCATGCTTCCGCTTCCAGCAGGTATCCGAGCGGGTGATTGGGCCGTTCCTGTTCCAGACGTTTTGCGGCTGCTATCCCTCCTTGGAGGTCGAAAGAATAGATTTTGTCGAGGATGGCGGGTGTCTCCGGCGGCAAATTGATGGGCGAGGCGCGCCCGGGGATGCTTAGAGGCAGGAGGAGGAGCACCAAAGCCAGGCCGACCCGGCAAGCTAGCCGCGATATATTCATCGTCCCCGTCCGAGAAAGCGCATTTGCAGGTTCAGGATTTGTGCCGGACGAGTTTAAGCTGTTCAAGAAGAGTACGAAATGATTTTTGCGGCGATAATCTGGATTAGGAGGCGCCGGGGGCATTTGTTATTCTCGGCGAACCGGTGACCAAGGAAAACAAAACGCAGCCCTCTCGATTGGAGCGTGGCCTGGGGCTGAAAGAGGCCGTCGCGCTGAACATGATCGAAATCGTGGGCATCGGCCCGTTCGTGGTGAGCTCCCTGGTGATTCGGGCGATGGGTGGGCCACAGGCTTTGATCGCTTGGCTGGCGGGCGCGCTGCTGGCGACGCTGGACGGATTCGTGTGGTCGGAGCTGGGCGCGGCGATGCCCAAAGCCGGCGGCACGTATGTCTTTCTACGCGAGGCTTATGGCCCAGAACGGTGGGGCCGATTGATGTCGTTTCTTTTCGTGTGGCAGACCTTCGTGCAGGCGCCGCTCTCGGTGGCCTCGGCTTCGATCGGATTTGCGCGATACGCGGGATATCTTCATCCGCTTTCAACACTGCAGGCGAAAACAATTTCCGGGAGTCTGGTCATTTTCCTGGTGATCTTACTTTACCGGCGAATCACCACGATCGGAAAAATCTCCGTGCTGCTGTGGGTGGGTGTGGTGGGAACGATGCTGTGGCTGATTTGGGGAGGCCTCCGCCATTTCGATGCCAAGATGGCGTTCGATTTTCCGCCGGGAGCATTTAACCTGTCGTGGGTGTGGCTGGCGGGCCTGGGGTCGGCAATGGTGAACACGGTGTACAGCTACTGGGGCTACTACAACATCTGTCACTTGGGAGGAGAAATCCGAGATCCGGAACGGAATATTCCACGCGGGATTTTTCTTTCGATTTTGGGGATTGCGGTGCTTTACCTGGCGATGCAGACCAGCCTTCTCGGTGTGGTACCGTGGCGGGAGGCGCAGCATTCTCCGTTCATCGTCAGCATGTTCGTGGAAAAACTGTATGGGCCTGGTTCGGCGCGATTTGTGACCTGGATGGTCTTGTGGATCGCCATGGCATCGGTGTTTTCGCTGCTGCTCGGTTATTCGCGGGTGCCTTATTCGGCGGCGCTAGATGGGAATTTCTTTCCGGTATTTGCGCGCCTGCATCCCACGAAACATTTTCCGCACGTGTCGCTGCTGGTTCTTGGGGGGCTCGCGTTTCTCTTCAGCGTTTCACTGAAGCTGGAGACGGCCATTGCCGGAATTCTTTCCATGCGGCTGCTGGTGCAGTTCATTGGACAGGCGGTGGGAGTGATGTTGCTGCGGCGGCGCTGGGGTACGGAGCGGTTGCCGTTCAAGATGTGGCTGTATCCGCTGCCAGCGGTGCTGACCATGATTGGGTGGGCGTGGCTGTTCTGGCAGACCGGGGCGACACGGAAATGGGGGCTGGCGGAGATCGCGCTGGGAGCCCTGGCGTTTCTCATTCGCGCGCGGGAGGTGCGACAATGGCCTTTTGGAACTTCGCCGTCGATGGTTAGTGGTTCACAGTGAGCATTCTCGGAGGCCTTCGAGTGGAGGTTGCGTGAATTTCTATTTTCAACGTTTGGCGATCCTTGCTGTGATGGCTTGCGGGGTGACGGCGTTGTTGCTCGCTCCAGTGTTGGCACAATTTCCTCCAGCGCCGGGGACAGGACTCGGCTTGCCGGAAACCATCGAGGCCATCGAGCGCGCTCGGATTACCACGCGGATCCTGTACGTGACGGCTCATCCGGACGACGAGAGCGCTGCGGTGCTTACCTATCTGGCTCGCGGGCTCCATGCGGATGTCGCGCTACTGTCCCTCACACGCGGCGAGGGCGGGCAGAACGACCTCGGCCCCGAACAAGCACCGCAACTAGGATTGATCAGGACCGAGGAATTGCTAGCGGCGACAAGGGGCTACGGCGTGAGGCTCTACTTTACACGAGCCAAAGATTTTGGCTATTCGAAGACCCCGGAAGAAACGGAGCGGATCTGGGGCGACCAGGTCCTTGAAGACATGGTCGCGGTGATCCGCGGATTTCGCCCCAACCTGGTGATTAACGGCTGGGGAGGCGTGCACGGGGGCCACGGACATCATCAAGCCTCGGGACTGCTCACGCCGAAGGCGGTCGCGCTCGCCGCGGATCCTTCCTTCAAGCTGCGCGGCTCATCGCCGGAAGCACAGGACTCCACGCCCTGGGGTGACCGCAAGCCTGTAATCCTGCTGGACCTCGACCGCAGCGAGGCTCCCAAGGGTTACTTGATCCCTGTCGATGAGATTTCGCCGCTCTACGGAAAATCCTGGCGCGAAATGGGACTCGATGCTTTCGCAAATCATCGCACCCAGGGAATCACCGGGTTTCTAGCCTCGCCGTTTCTGCGGCGCGCCGTCGCGCTGCTACGCGAGGACGGCGGCGAATTCGATCCCGCCTCGCTGGCCCAGCCACTTGGTCCGCTGGACGAAGACTTTGAAGCCGGGAATATGGGAGCTGACCCGCTCATGCGAACCGTGGATGGCGCCCTGGTGGCGGCCCGGGATGCGGCGCTGCGACTCGATTGGAAGTCGGCCGCCAGTTCCCTGGTTGCCGCAGGTAGGAAAATCAATGAAGTGCCCGTGCCCTCGATTTCCCACCAAGTTCCCGCCCCGGTCGTATCCCTGACGCGAAGTCTAAAACGGAAACGGGAAAAAATAGACGCGGCTCTGGCTCTCGTCGCCGGGCTGCGACTAGATGCGCTCGCCGATCGCAGCGAGATCGTCTCCGGAGAGACCTTCACGGTTCGCGTGGACTCTCATCATCGTGGAGAAATTGCGGGAGATTTCAAGAAGCCCGTACCGTTGCTTCCCTCCGACTGGAACGTCACCAAAGAAGAGGCCGAAACCAGTGGGTCCGTTCGGTTTACCGTTTCTGCAGGGCAGAATCCCCAGCGCACACCGGCCTCCGCTACTGCCATATTGCCGGAACCGCCGCCGCTTGTGGTGGTCAGCCAGGAAGCGGTGGTGGATGGCTATTCGTTTACGGTTAGCTCGCCGGTCATGCAGCTTCGCGCGACTTCCACGCGAGCCGATCGAATGCCTCTGCGAATCGTTCCGGCCTACGCGCCGGCGGTCGAGCCAAAACAAGTGATCGAGATTGCCGCCAGACAGAGCAAGCCGTTCGATGTACTGCTTCGGGTGCATTCCTACACAACGCAGGCGAGTGAGGTTCGCGCCGGGCTGACGGTGCCGCGTGGTTGGAAAACCGGCGCAGCCGTGCCATTGAAATTTGAGGGCGTGGGCGACCGCTATGCGCGACTGACGGTGACGCCACCACTAAAGATGGGCAAGGGGAACTTCAAGATTTCGGCGTACGCCGAACGCGTGGCCGACCGCGCGCGTGGCGACAAGGCGGAGAAGTTCACCACTTCGCTGGAACCCTTGCCGACGCTGCCGACGCAGCTTTGGAGCGAACCTGCCCAGTGCGTCCTGCACGCGTTTGACGTGCTGGTGCCAGCGAATCTCCGCGTTGGCTACGTTACGGCGGAGAGCGAACCGGTGCCGGAAGCGCTCGAGCGCCTAGGCATTCGTGTGGAGATGCTGAACGCCGCGGCGCTGGCCTTCCAGGATCTATCCCCCTTCAATGCCATCGTGATCGGGGTGCGCGCCTACGAACTTCGTCCGGAATTGTCGGGAGCGAATCAGCGGCTGCTCGATTATGTATCGAAGGGTGGAACACTCGTCGTGCAATACCAGCGGGAGTTCGCCTGGGACAAATTCCACTATGCACCATATCCGGCCCTGATCTCGCCGCCGCTGCCGCCCGCAAAAGAAGGTGCCGGGCAGGTGAATCGTCCGCTTCCGCGCATCACGGACGAGAACTCTTCCGTGAAACTCCTGAAACCGGATGATCCGTTGCTCACCCATCCAAATAAAATCACGCAAGACGACTTCCGCGGCTGGGTGCAAGAGCGTGGCCTCTATTTCTGGACGGAATTCGACCCCCAATACACGCCGCTCCTGGCCATGAACGATCCCGGCGAGCCTGACCTCAAAGGCGGCCTGGTTTACACGCACTATGGCCAGGGCACTTACATTTACACCGGCCTGGCCTTCTTTCGTCAATTTCCGGAAGGCGTCCCAGGGGCTTACCGGCTTTTCGTCAATTTACTCAGCGCGTCGCCGAGTCGCTCAGCCCGGTCCGCAGCGAAAAAACCTCCGGGCTGAACCACGACCGAGGCAAACAATTGACATCCGGCTGTCCCTAAAAAGAGAGGATTCTTACGGTCTCCCGCTGGTTTTTTGCGAGACGGCTTCGGTGGGTTGCTGACCGCACTTCAGGCGAAAACATCGAACCGGCTCAAAAGGCAAGTCCTGCTCGAGCGAAGAGCCAAAGGACCATGGGCTCAAGAGGGCCTTATATCCCGGTCTAGAACGCCGAGGCCTTACGGCCCACTTGGTAAACCAAATGGGCACATCGCCGCCGCGCCCTGGTCAGTGCTATTCTCTTCAACCGAGGGGTAAAATGAAAAAGCACCTTCGAACCCGCTTTGCCAGCCGCACGACTCAAAGGGTCATTTTCTTGTTGCTGGTAGCCGCACTTTCCCTGAGTTGCGTTTCTCCCGCTGCGGCACAGAAAGAAAAGAAAAAGAAGACCGACCCGGCTTCGTCCACGGACAGCTCCAAGATGCTGATTCCCTTGACCGACGAACAGCAGATTGATTACATGCTGTCGGAAATGCTGGGCGCATGGCAACTCGGGGATAGCGAAAAGCTCCGCCAGGACTACGCCGACGATGTTGCCATTGTGAACGGCTCGTGGGCGCCGCCGATTCTCGGCTGGACCAACTATCTTGCCGTTTACCAGCAGCAGCGTGCGCGCATGCAGCAGGTGCGCATGGATCGCACAAATACCTATATCAAAGTGAATGGTATGGTGGGTTGGGCGTGCTACCAGTGGGATTTCGCAGCCGTTGTGGATGGCCAGCAGACAGAATCCCAAGGCCAGACTACCGTGGTACTCGAGAAGCGCAACAACCACTGGGTCATCGTGCTTAACCACACCTCGCTCGCGCCGAGGGTCCCCCAGGCCACTCCAGCCAACGCGCCTTCAGGGCAGCAACAACCTGCCAAGCCGCCACCGCGCTGAAACTCGCCGGCCAACTAGGGAGACCTAGAAAAGACCCTTCAGCCCTTCCTTGAGCCACATTCCAGCAATCAACAGCAGCAGAACGCCTGCGAGGATGCCGGTCCCCATGATGGGCCGCGAGAGCGCGTTGATTTTCGCAACCAACTCCCGCTGCTCTTTGGCCATATGCTCTTCAGCCGCGTCGAGAAAGATTTGATCATCTTCGTGGCTTGCGAGCAGGCTCCGTCGAAGCAACAGAACTAAGAATACAGCGGTAACGACTCCCCAGACGATCAGCAGGTAAAGCAATGGCCCCGTTAACGGTTGTGATTCCCCCATGGTGAACCTCCCATTGGACCGATCCGCGGTGCCGGCCCGGCCGGCAGGGGTTACTTGTATTGATGGGGCGAGTATAGCACTCTGGATTAGAAATTCTAGTGCTGAGAATTATTAAAACTGATGCTCTTCCCGTGAGCTCGCTGGCCTTAGGACCTGGCGGAAAGGCGGCTGGATACCGTGGGGATGGCCGTGCCTCTACGGCCTAGGGCACCTCCTTTTGCCGGTCGCGCTGACGAAGCGTCGACTGCTGGGCCGAATGAAAAAGTTTGGCCTTGACTGGGGTCGGGGCGACCTCAGCAGGCGTCACGCCGACCGGGGTGAACCCGCACTGGTGACCGAGTGGCGGAACTGGCAGAGCGCCAGGAGCTAGTAACCCACAGAAATTTCGCTTTCGCGAACCTCTACGCCCAGCAGAAAACTCCTTTAGCAGCAAGGGATTACGCGTAGTGAACATTTTTCGCTGCTGCGCTACGATTTCCACTTGCTCCGACGCCCCGACGCGGGATTCGTTGCTGAAAGAAATTCGGCCATGTAGAATGAAGCCTGTGCCCGAATGGCGGAATTGGCAGACGCGCTGCGTTCAGGTCGCAGTTCTCGCAAGGGAGTGGAGGTTCGAGTCCTCTTTCGGGCACCACTTGATTCGATTGTAAAGTAGTGCGGCATTGAATTCCCTGCTTGCCGCCTTCCCCTGAAAGAAATGCTCCCAGCTTCTTGCCGTGGCGTTCCGCGGAGCTGCCGATAGCGGCGAAGCCTGTCCTTATCAAAGTGCCAGCAATCCGAACGAGAGTCGGGAACCACGCTGTCGAAATCTAACCCTGCAGCAACGCCTCACCGTGATCCGACTCTTCTATGACTTCCTGTTTGAAGAAAGGGTCTCGACACGAAACCCACTGCGCCCGATTATAGGCAGGCGAGGATATTCCTTCTCATTCCTCATAGCGCAGCGCCAAGAGGGGGTCAACACGCATCGCGCGGCGTGCTGGAAGAAAGCCGGCGAAAAGAGCGACGACAATCAACACCACTGTGGAGAGGGCCATGCTGGGAACGTCGGTGGCTTTTAGACCGAACAGCAAATCTGATATGACACTGGAGGCGTAACGCGTCGAGGCGAGGGACGCAGGAATACCGATGGCCACTCCGACGAAGACGAGTACGAGAGTTTCGCGCATCACTATGCGCAGTACATCAGTGCGTTGCGCACCTAGGGCCATGCGGATGCCGATCTCGGGCGTGCGGTGCGCAACGGCGTAGGACAATATGCCGTAAAGTCCGACGCAGGCGAGCAGCAAGGCCACCAGGCCGAAAAAGCCGGTGAGCTTGGCGAAGAGGCGCTCCTGAAGGAGTGCGTCATCGATCTGCTGAGTTTCCGTTTGGATGCCGAAAAGTGGGATGTGGCGGTCGATGGAAGCCACGGCACTGCGGACGGCGGGGACAAGCGCCAGGGGATTTCGAGAGGTGCGCACCTCAAAATATAGATAGGGAATTTCTTGGGACTGCCGGATGGGCTGATAGACCGTGGCTGTGGCGGACTCCCGCAGGGAATCGTATTTAGAGTCCCTGGCCAGGCCGATAATCTCGAATTCCGGAAGCGGCTTATCCCAGCCCAAACCTATTCGCTGGCCGAGGAGATCGCCACTTGGAAAATAGAGCTTAGCAAAAGCCTCGTTCACGACAGCAACTTTGGGCGCTCGTTCCGTGTCCCCGTCGGTGAAGTCGCGGCCGCGGAGCAGCGGGATCTTCATGGTGGCAAAGAAGCCAGGCCCGGCGGGCATGACACGGACACTCAAATCCTCTCGGGGCTTTGGCACGAAACCCGGAACGGAGAGCGCTTCGCCGCGGGTGCCGTCATTCAGGAGCAGATGAAAGGACGAAGTGACGGAAGCCACGCCGGGCAAAGCTGCCACACGCTGCTGCACGTGGGAGTAGAAATCGTTCAGCGCCGCTTCCCGGTATCCGCTCTTTGTGGGATTAACACCGAATATCAGCAAATTCCGGGTGTCAAAACCCGCATCGACATTCTTGAGATTCACCAGAGTGCGCACGAAGAGACCGGCGCCAAACAGAAGAACCAGCGAGACGGCGACCTGCGCGACCACCAGCGTCTTGTCCACACCCAGCCGCACGCCCGCCATACGCATGGTTTGAGGGCTTTGTTTCAAGCCCGGGACGAGATCGGCGCGAGCGGCTTGCCAGGCTGGAGCCAAGCCGAAGAATATGCCCGTAAAAAGACAAGCCCCAGCGCTAAAACCGGCGACGCGCAAGTCCGGATCAACGCTCAACGAAATCGCATGAGCGGTGGAGCTGATGAGTGAGATGAGCAGGCCAGTCCCCCAATAGGCAAAAAGACAGCCCACGGCCCCACCCATGAACGCGAGAACAACACTCTCAGTGAGCAACTGGCGGATAAGACGCGCACGCGAAGCGCCTAGCGCGAGGCGCACACCGATTTCCCTTCGGCGCGAGGTTGCCTTTAGAAGGAGCAGGTTCGCAACATTGGCGCAAGCGATCAACAAAACCAAGCCGACCAGCCCCATAAGAACGAAAAGGGGCCGGGAAAACTGATTACGAAGTCGACCAAATCCCTGCCCCGCGCGGCCCAGTTCGAGCGAAGGGGCAACTCGTGGTTCACCATGCAGTGATGGAATGGTCTCCGCCGTGACAGGCTTGAAAATGATGTCCAGATCCGCCGCAGCCTGTGCGCGCGAGATCCCCGGTTTCAGCCGTCCCATGATCTGGACCCACCAGTGATCGGCGGCGGTGAACATCGATACTTTAGGGTCCAAGTTGGGCTCGACCAGCGGTTGGGTGGACAGGGGCACCCAGACATCGACAATGGAACCGGCCGCTAAGCCGGAAAAGCTCGGCGCGGTTACACCGATGACGCTAAAGGGCACACCGGCAATGATGACCGCCTTGCCAGAGATATCGGGCCGTGCGCCGAAGCGACGCTTCCAGTAGCCCTCGCTGATGACGCAGACGGGCTGTGCGCCGGGGCGGTCGTCGCTATCCGAGAACAGCCTGCCGGCGACAGGCCGAACACCGAGCGTCGTGAAGATGGTGCCGCCAGCCATTTGGGCGTGCACCAGGCCGGGCTCGCCATCGACCACAACGTTCATGTCATCGCCGAGATCAGAGAAGGCGAAGAGGTCCGATAAGACCTGATTGCGGGCACGCAGCTGCTGGTAGGCAGGGTAGGAAAAAGAAAAGCCGACTTCCTTGCCGTTTTCAGGCCAAGAACTCCCGTCATACCAGAGGCCGTGTAGGCCGCGCTCGAGAGGGACCGACCATTGAAGCAGCGCCAGCTCCTGCGGATTTTTCACGGGCAACATCTTGAACAAGATGGCATCGAGGAGTGTAAAGATGGCGGTATTGGCGCCGATGCCGAGAGCGAGGGAAAGCACGACAACTGTGGTGAATCCCGGAGCCTTCGAAAACAGGCGCAGGGCAAAGCGTAAATCCTGAATAACGCTTCCGATGAAATTTGTGCCGCGGGCGTCGCGGCACTCTTCCTTGGCGCGTTCGATGCCGCCAAACTCGATGTGCGCTCGCCGCAGAGCCTCATGGCGAAGCACGCCGCTGCGAATCAAATCCTCGGCATATGCTTCAACGTGAAAACGCAGTTCCGCATCCATCTCGCTCTCCATTCGAGAGCGTCGCAGAATTGCGCGCAACCACGAACGCACGCGACTCCGTACCCTCATACTTCCTCCGGCTTGTTTCGCAGGATTTCCATCACTCATACCTCAGCGCCACCATCGGATCGACCTTCGTCGCGCGGCGGGCCGGGAAATAAGTTGCAGAAAGCGCGACCAGGATGAGCAACGACAGCGCGCCAAGAAAAGTCAGCGGGTCGGTATCCGTCACGCCAAACAGCATCCGCTTGATCAGCGATGCCGACCAAAGCGCCAGCACTAATCCGACGGCGAGTCCAACGCCAGCAAAGCGCATGGCGCGTCGCATGAAGAGTGAAACAATATCTTTGCCGCCAGCACCAAAAGCCATCCGTACGCCAATTTCAGGAATGCGCTGAGTGACGAAGTAATGCATCACCCCGTACACACCGAGCGCCGCGAGCAGCAGCCCAAGCGCCGAAAATAGTCCCATCAGCCAAGCCTGGAAACGCCTCGCCGCGGTTTGCTCACGCAGCACGTCCTGCATGGTTGTGATACCGG
>Ga0137398_10000761_pt1 | contig 12211 bp, 6 predicted proteins | sample czorhiz216metaG_FD_106659 | JGI IMG/M metagenome (GOLD analysis project Ga0137398, IMG submission 106659) | Vadose zone soil microbial communities from Angelo Coast Range Reserve, California, USA - czorhiz2.16 metaG | ecosystem: Environmental > Terrestrial > Soil > Vadose zone | place: USA...
AAGTAGAGGGTCTAGGTGATCTTCTACACTAGACGTATTAGGATTATTCTGAGCAGGTGTAACTGTGAGTCTAGGACGTCCAGAGGGATCTACATAATCACTAATAGCATGATCCATCTCTGAATCAAACACCTGTCCATCTGATGTACCAATAGCCAAGTTACTTACTCTGTAATTGTTTTAAGAAATCTCTAGCAGACATACCTTCTGGGATATCATCTACCTTCATACCCAGTAGGTCTTCATTGGTTAGGTTACCCCTGCCTCTAGAAGGCGCAGGAGACACGCCCTGTAGCGTCACTGGTGCGTTTAAATTAGAATTAGGTACAGGGATACCTGACGGAATTGGAGCTCTCAGGAAAGCTCCTAGAGAGCTGTCCCTGGGCTTAGGTTCTTGGGAGAAAGGAAGTTCTCTACCCTGTAAAAGACCTTGATCATCAGGTTTAGCGTGGGAAGATATCACAGATTGAAACATCTTAGCAGGTATTGCATTATCTCCGGGATTAATACCTAGACCTTTAAACAGATTAACCAGAGCAACGTTAGGATCTGAACCTTCTTGCTTATAGACATTAGCCATAGCATTGATACCAGTGTTAAGCCTATTAATAGAAGCTTGAACATACCTAGCTTGATCAGGAGTAGGATACTTAGGTCCACCTCTCTCCATAACATTCATTTCCTGAGTCTTAGGAATGACTGCTGTCCAGCCTAGGTTTCCACCTTTAGAACCATTGTTCCAGACTAATTGAACTCCAGGAATATCCTTGAACTCATTAAGACTTCTAATCTCATTAGGAAATAGTTCGGAACCAAACGTAGACGTAGCCCACTGCTTAGTTCCTTTCCACAGATCAGAGTTAGCAGCTTTACCAGATAGTTCCCAAATCTTTGATACAGAAGTATTAGATAGCATGTCAGAGAAGATAGAGAACTTACCAGGAGCTTTACCGTCTAGAGCAAACTTAGATATATAGCCTGCATTACTAGGAGACATATAAGCTTTAATTGTATTAATCTTAGCTTCATTACCCATCTTAGGATCAGCTAGAGTTTTAGAAGGGAGATCTGCAATATACTTATTAGCAGCATTACTAATACCACCATTAGCTTTATTATCTTCTATAGCTTGTCCAGCTGTATAAGGTTTACCTGCATCAGGATTAGTTGGGGTAGGTGCAATACGCATATCAGGCTGTCCTAGCAATTTAGGAATAGTTGCCATTACTCTATCAACATCAGCTGGGGTAAAACCACTAGTAGTCAGTACCTTACCTAAGGAACTATTAACAGCTTGAGGACCGCCTGCATCATTAAGGGATTTAAGAGCTACTAATAGAGGTCCTATTCCCTTTTCTTTATACAGAGCCGCTAAGTTACCTTTAGCCTGAGCTTCTAACAAGCGAGCAGTACCGAAAGCAGTACCTGTTTCTTTATTAGTAATAGCTGAGGCAAATAGATCGTGACCTGCTGAAGCTTCTTTAAGAGCAGTCTCTAGTTTCTCTGGGCCTAACATAGCAGCTACAGAACGACCACCATCTTTACCAGGTTGATTATATAGAGTTCTCAAGTTTTGTACGAAAGCATTTCGTTCAGCAATAACAGCCTGTCCCATCTGTGTCCATTGAACATCAGATATAGGATTACCTTGAGCATCTAGGACAATCTTACCAGTCTCATGTTGAAGGATAAGATCTGCAATATTCTTCTGACCTTCAGAGGTAGCGAAGGTTAACTTCTGTAAACTAGACGCAGCAGCTTGTGATCCGTACGTAGATACAGCATCTTCTGCTTTCATAGTCTGAAGTTTACGATTGCCTTCTAGATCTTTCAATTGAGCTTCATTCATCTTATACTGGCCCATAGCAGCAAGTTTGGGAATGACTAGCATATTCATTTCATTAGAATCTATCCTACCCGCTTGACGTGCAGCATAGATAGCAGGGAAGTCTCCTCCAATAAGCTCTACGTTATGTTTCAAGAAATCTAAGTCTTTGTTCATCTGAGATTGAGTAAAAGTAGAGAAGCTATTAATATCAGAGATCATACCTCCAAGATATTTATTAGCAGCATCTACTCCAGAGACATTCTTAAACTCATTGTCAATATAATCTCTATAGCCTGGATATCTGGAGCGCAGATCCTTAGCTAAGGAGTCTAATCTACCGTAGTAAGCAGTCTCAGATAACTTACCATTAGCTTTAGCTCCATCTAAGGTAGACAGAGTAGAAGATAGATTACCTAATTGAGCAGGTAAGGGTTTGTCACCTGAGATAGATAAAATGTTAAGAGGGCCAGCATCAGTAGTCGTAGTACCAGCAGCCTGAGCTGTTTGAGTACCAGAATGAACAGCATCATTAGTAGCAGCTAGAGTTGACGTGTAAGCATTACGTTCTTTATCTACACCCGCTATAATCTGATCTTGAATAGTAGACTTAGTAAAGAAGTCAGCAGTCTTTAAGCCTTGATCTAAGAGATTTCCTGTTTCTGATATAGCTACTCCAGCACTCTTATCCCCTTCGGGTTGAGTTATAGATTTAGACCAACCTAACCAATTAGGATCATTAGTAGGTTGTACGGCTGGATTAAAATTAGCCAACTGGCTTCTCCTTATTTCTGTTGTAGTTTCTGAGTACGCTGATAAGCGTCTAGACGTGTATTAGTTGGATTATCAGGACTAGTGCTGGGAAGAATATGAGGACCAGGATTACCAGGAACCTTATTGATATAAAAATCCATGTTAGTCTGAAAAATTAAATCTTTCTCTTTGGTATAAGCATGAGCCTGAACTTCTCCTAATCTATCTTGGGGATAACCTACTAACCAAGCATTAGCTCTGCGTAGATAGTCTTTGAAATTCTGTTCATCTCCAGAGGCGCCTGCCACCCAGGCTCTGTGATATTCTTCAGTATACCTAGCCGCAGCATAGGCATCAGCTGCTTTATGTAATTTAATACTATCCTTCATTAAGTAAGCATCAGACTGTTGCTGAGTAGTAAGACCTGAGAGAGTCATGAAGATAGCGTTCTTAAGGTCAACACCTTTCTCGACTACAGTCTCATTCTTAGTTAACCAGTCTCCATACCTAGCTGCATAGATACCTCTCCAAGCAGCATTCACTGAAGATATCTCTTTGAACATATCCATGAAGTCTTCTGGCTTATATTTAAATCTAACATCAGGGGTTTCTAGTCCCATGTTAGATCTCATATAAGACATGGTAGCATTCCAGAAACCAGACATGTTCTTAAGCTGGTTTACCATGGTAGCTACTGAAGCACCCGCAAAGATGTCTAAGAAGGTCTTGTCACCCCCCAACTCTCCTAAGGGATCAATACCCTTTGTCCCAAATTTAGAGATGTTATAGTATTTACCAGTAATCTGACCTATGATCAAGGAAGGTAGACCTTCCATAATGAAGGTAGTCAAGGGATTATCTCCTACAACGTATCCGCCTTCTAAAGCTTTCTTACGTATATAGTCTGAAATTGGGAACCCGTAGAGACCCAACCCACCCACAGGTAAACCATATAGAACAGCAGACACACCGAACAATCTTGCTTTCTCCAATGGGTCTAGTCGTTTACCCGTCATCATCTCAGAGAGACGCATTGAGTACGCTAGGAACTGTCCGAAAGGAGCGAAGACGCCAGTGTGTAAAGGAGTGTTAGAAGCTCTAGACATATTGTGATCTAATAGAGCTGCACGAGAGAGGATCTTTTCTCTAGCAGTTCTATCGATAGCTCCAGTAGGATTGAGACCCCTATACTCTAGGTAAGATGTATACCAAGAAGATACTCGGGTAGTACCTGCTCCAAGTTTGAAAGGAACGGTACCCCAGTCTAGGAAAGTATCTACACCATTGGTGATTAGTTTATTAGACAGAGGAGTATCTAAGTAGGCATGTTCTCCACCTACAGAAGCAAATCCTGAGTTCTTTAATTCAGTATAAGCTTCAGCAAACTCTCCTGGTTTGAAAGCAGCATGTGCAGGTAACCTAAATTTGCTAGCCATATTATCCAGCATACTAAGTATTTCTGGATTAGAGTTAACTGATAGCCACCCATGCATCAGCATTGCCATAGCTCCTCCAGGAGCATGTAACGGTGAGAGGGCATAAACATTAGAGAATGTCATAGCTTGAGTTAAGAACTGTGGTACTGCATAGAGCCCCATTTTTGCATGATAGGTTGCTGCTCTTAAGAACGTCATTGGGTTCTTAACGTTAGGTAATTCCATTGCAGAAATGTAAGGTACAGAAGTTTTGTATATGCCTTCTTGTAATTCCTTAGTCATAGTATTCAAGGCAGTGTCTACGATACTAGGGCGTCCAATAAAATCTTTAATCTTCTCTCGATTGGACATTAAGATACTCCAATCCTTCCAAGGCATATCAGACTTCCACTTGAGAGCGTTGAAATGTGCGAAAGGAGAGTCTCTTAGTTCAGAATCAGAAGCTCTTAAGAAAGTACGAGCCTGTTGTATCCAATGTTCTACTGCCATACTCTTGTAGTCATCCATGAAGGTAGAATTGATTATCTTTGATAATCCTCTATTCATAGATGTAATAGGATCTAGATAGTTAGCAGGTTCATAACTATAGATTGGATTTCTAGCAGTACCTTTGTTATTCACAGTCATGAGATCATAAGTATCTCTCTGTCCTGTGAACTCTACTTGGTTCATTCTAGCGATAGAACCTTGCTTAGTTCCATCTCTGAAACTATTAGCATTCTCACCAGTCTTCTGGTCTACATACTTATACTTATCTTCTAAGCTCTTATCTTGATCTACGATCTGTTTATCTTTAGAGACAACTCTAAAGTCTTGTTTAAGGTCTAGACGCGGAGGTATAACCTTACCATCAGGATCACGTGATGGCTTATACCATCCACGGTACGTATCCCAATCCATAGGCAGAGCCTTATCACCAGTAGTAGCTAAGTCTTTAGCTTCTTGCTCTCTACCGGCACGGAGAAGATCATTAACAGCATGCATGCGATTAATAACATCTTTACCCATTGTCTTATTAGCAATAGGCATTAAGGTAGCATCTCCTTCATACCAATGAAGGATCTTACCACCAATGTTCTCTACACGAATGATTGCTTGTTTAATGTAATGTTGGTAATCAGGTATTAAGTGGCCACCACCTCTAGTGGGAGTTTGTATCCAATCTAAAGGCTTAGTGTCAGGAGTACGCTTGGTGACTACATAACGAACACGCTCATCTGTTACCGAACCAAATCCATTGAGAGGACGTGCTTCAGGATCGTGTACTTCAATTACCTTACGAGAATTGTTTAGAACTTCATTACGATACTTAGCTGCTTCAGCTTCTGGTATCTCATTACTACGAACAATACGTTCTTGTCCTACCTTGTCTCCCATAATGACAATGGTATTCTCTTTACCACCGGGGAAGTCATTACGTAAGATACCATCAAAGAAAGGGGACTCTACCTTCTTACCATTAATATCTAAGTAACTAACTTTGTGTTGTTCTACGCCTAAGCGAGACTTGTTTCTAATCTGAGCTATGTCACGTAAGACACGATCAGTCTCAATGTTAGTACGCCAAGCTACGTAAGCTTCTACTTCTGATTTCTCAGGGAAACGTCCTAAACTACGTTGATACCAATCATCTATCTCTCCACCATTCTTATAGAACCTCCCAGGTAAACCAGTCTCAGGATCAAGCTCCTTCTGACCAGCTCTAATGAAACGATCAAAGTCATTCCAGTACTTACGAGGGATGTTAGATATAGGTTTAGAAGTATCTCGGACTAAGTCTAGAAGTACTCCAGGACCATGGGTAGCGATCTTACGTTGAGCATTCTCAGCTATGGATAGAGTTTCCTCAGGTGTACGAATAAGCCCTGTTATAGCAGTAACGTATCCATTTAACCAACTAGGAGGAATAGCAGTAGATGTAATATCGGCAGCTCTATAAGCAGCTGTGGAAGTAAGTGGAGTAATAAGTAGACGATCCCTAACTAAGTCTTGTGTTTCATCTAAAGGAACAGAACGTCTAATATAAAAACCTAAGCCTTGCTGTTCTACAACATCAGCTCCCTCAGCTCCAGGAAGAATGTTGGTATTCTTATTGGCGCCAGGGTATTGCTTTACAAAAGCATCCCGTTCAGATTTAGCCTTAGCAAGACGTGTAATTACATCAGACTTCATAGGCTCAGGAGCTACCTTAAGTTCTGCATTAAGCCCTGCAACACCTCTATTTAATTCATATAACTTGCTAGACACAGTAGGACGAAGAACAATACCGTTAAGTCTAGCATTTGCAGCGGCGACACCAGCATCCTTAAAGTATTCTCCCTCCGATGTCCCAATAGTGATATCGAACATACGTCTATTAGTAGGTAGCTCATCTCGTAAAGCTACGTTTAGAACCGCATTATCTAAGCCAGTATACTTACCTTTGATTTCTTCTGTAGCAAGACGTATAACGTCTTCAGATGCTGCAGCAGCAGGTATACGATTAACTCGATACATATTCTCTAAAGCAGTAGTAAAGCTATTCTTAGCATTGTTAACAATAGCTTCTACACGTGCAGATATCTCTGCTCCGTATCGTCCAGGAGTAGCTTGCCAGTTATTTATATGTAATTGATAATTAGAAGTAAGACCGTCTATAGCTCTCTTGGCAGGATCTGAAGCACCGCCTAGATCTGATACCATGTCTACAGTAGTCTTCTGAATAGCAGCTTCCTTAAGATCTCCTACTCCATCAGCAGCAGCTACTTTAGGAGCTTGTAGTTCTACATTCCTTACAGACTCTACAGTATCTGATATAGCTTTCTTAAACTGATTATATAAGACAATCTTCTTGGTGGCAGCTTCTCCTATAGAAGCAACACCCTTAGCAGCAGAACCCAATGTAGCTATATCAATAGCTTCGAAGGCGCTAGTAAGAGCTTGTTCATGCGGAGACGCACCAGACATAGCATGAGCAAATTGCGTGGCTAATCCAGTATTATCTTCCTTTAGATGATTAAATATTTTATCGTATTCTGTCTTATATTCTTCCCAAGGAAGACGGTATAAGACCTTACGCTGGTCTTCTAAGTTAGCCCCTAGAAAACCTGCATTACCTTCTTCATTGACATCCCCAACAATATCTGTTCCCTTGACATTACCACGCATCTTAACAGAGGTATACCCAGGAAATAAACCTTTGGCAGTATCTGCAATATACCAACCCCAAGATTGGTTAGCAGCATTAGAAGTAGCTTCCTCTTCTTTAGCTATTGAATATTGATATTTACGAACAAGATCAATACCCTCATCAGTAACCTTCTTAGCTAAATCTGGGACAGCTTGAACAACATCATTCAACCAAGAATAAGGTTGTAGATCTTGTGGAGCTCTGGCATTAACAGTATAGATAGAATTAACATACTTAGCAGCAAAAGCATCTTCGTACACACCTTTAGGATCAGTGGGTTTAGTAGAGAATACTTGTCTAGCCACAGCATCGAATTGCTCTGGTGTTTCAGTCTTAGTTATAGCTACTTGAAGTTGCTGTTGTTTATTCTGATCGATAGTAGAAGCTACGTACTTACGTAAATCTTCTTCCTGCCCTTTAGCAGCAGCATCTTGATAATCTTGAAAGGTTTTATCAGGTACAACGTCAGATAGACCGTAGGCAGCTTTAGAAGCTCGCCGAGAGGCTATTTCAGAAGGCATAGGGGTAATGACATTACCAGTATCAATGCTCACAGGATCACTTACCTGGGGCTGTGTCGTATCAATAGAAACGGGATTATAATCCATTAGTAAGTACCATTGCTTCCCATTGAACTCATCCATCCACCATAACTTTGAAGGTTACCACTCGATCCTGAAGATCCTGTAAAGTTAGTAGACAAGTTCTTAGCAATTCCTAGATTACCTAGAATGCCCGAGCCTAGTGAACTAAATCCTGCTCCCATAGCTGCGGTAGAGGAAGCTCCGGCAATGTTCATCTTCTGAGTATTTATCTGGGCATTCAGACCAAACATCTGTTCTCCTGCTTGTAAATTCTGACTTATTCCAAGTAAGTTAACTCCAGATTGTCCTTCAATCTGTCCGTATCCACCTTGTAAACCTGATCCAAACTGAGCACCTTGAGAGGTAGCGTTATTAAGAGCTAGAGATCTAGCACGCTGTTGATTACGTAAGACTTCCATCTGTTGACGTCTAGCTCCTACTTCCATAGCTTGTCTACGAACAGCATCTTGCTGAGTTTCTAATCCAGCTATTTGACTTTGTGCAGCAGCTGTTTGTTTAGCTGCATCGTACTTCTCAATACCTCCGAAGATCGAAGATATTAGACCTACTGCTGCTAAACCACCTGTAATTGGATCCATATTAATTATACGCCTGCATTTGAACTCTCAGAAATACCCCAGCCTATAAAGTCAAAGGGTTGACCTGATACAGAGTCGAATTTTAATTGAAGAGACAAACCATTACCCCTTAAGCGGTGTCTACGGCAGATTATGCCAAATCTAGTTAGAGCATTAGTTACTAGTTGTGAAGAAGAATATTTACCTGAGTTAGGACTATTAGCAAAGTCCCACACACCTTGGAACTTATAAAAAGTAGGTACATCTCCTTTAGAGAATACGTTTATATAAGTAGGTTGCCATTTACGTATTGCTTGCCCGTGTAGTTTGTAGCCAGTGACGAAGAAACTTAAGTAGTCAGCACTTTGTACCGAATTAAAGTCTACCCAATTAACATTATCTCTTTCTTCTGCAAAAGAAACCTGTCCACTATTACCAAAGATAATAAAATACTTGAACATAGGCTCAGGAATATTATTTCCTCCTAGTCCAGGTACAAACTTAATGCCGCTTATGAAATAACTATTAGTAGGTAAGCTATAAGTATAGAAAGCTTTAGTATAAGTATTAAAAGATAATACTTTATCAAATTGATATGAAGTAGTTAAGTCAGGGACATCTACAGATTTATAAACCCAGCTAACAACGTAGTTAATGGGATCAAAATCCCCTCTAGCTACTTTCTTACTAGGGGTGGGAATACCACTAAAGTAAGTTAAGATATTTCCTAAGGCTATGTTATCTACAGTTAACCCTCCTCCTTGTTTAGAGGGACTTACTGTCCAGATACCTTCATTGTTCCAAAACAGGGGAAGTCCTTGTACATTAACAAAGGAACATCCCGAGATAGTCTGTACAGAAGATATTTTAGTTATCGTATAATCTGTAGCAGAAAAACCAATGCCTTGGCTACCTGTAACAAACCAAATACCATTAGAAGCAAATACTAGAAGACCGTTCTGTATTGGAAATAATTTGTGAACTGACCCACATCCTTGAATACGGATAGTACCACCATCAGTTGGGAGAAGATCAAACAAATCTTCACTAGTAGGATCATTCTTCTGATAGCATTTACCTAGTTGATCATTACTTTCTATTACCTGAGAAAAGTATATAGTCTCAGTCCATGAGAAGAAAGGCTCTTCATTAAGGGGAGCTATAGAAGCATCTACTCCTGCGTACCAAACTCTACCTTGAAACCATGTACCTGTCTTAGGTCGTTTTGTAGTAGATACATCCGTTAAACCCGGTATACTTGCTGCTAGGTATCTTTGCTGATTGAAAGCATCTAATTTATAGAAACCTTTAGGAGCTGCATTGGTATCTAAAGTTACTTTACTAATCTGAGTGCTTGGAGCAAATGTATTGGTACTATCTTTAAATCTCCACCATACGTCTGCATTTGAAGGATATCCACTTACTTGTGTATTCCATAAAGTAATAAAGCTAAAGTTTGTAGCTACTATTGTCCAAGTAAGCCCATTAGCTCCTGGGAAGTCTGTGCTTGTGCAACTAATAACTAAGACGCCTGTACCACTGTTATAAGAAGTAACAGTTCCTATTAAATGTGCAAACTGTCCAGCAAAAGGAATATCTAAGGCAGCTGTCAAAGAAACTACTGAGCTTGTAATTATAGGTAAGCCAGTTTGAACTGTGAAACTCTTAGAACCAGGATCTGTAGTTAAGAAAGCAGAAGCAGTAGCTGTCCAAGGAGAACCTTGCGTCCATCCTTGATTTTGTAAGTTATACTTATGTATGTCAGATAATGCAGCTGGTCTTAAATTGTCTGGAACACCAGGTTCAAATATCCCTGTTATATCCCTTATTTGAATATCAATTTTATTAGGAGTAATAATCCCTCCGAAGTAAGTACAATAAACAGGGTCTATAGAAGGATGATATACAAATAAATAACCATTTCCATCTGCAAATTGGCATTCAACAGTAGCATCAAAAGAACCACCAGCAGCAACAAAAGTAGTAAGATCTACAGTATTCGCAATCTTCTGAACAGATAGAGGTGCTGGTATGGAGGCAGCAGAAGACAAGTAGAACAATATAGTTGACCCTACTTGTTGGACATACATCTGGTTAATACCGTCGCCACCGGCGTTATTCCATTGATAATTAGATAGAGCTTTGTTACTAGAATTAATAGAAAAGCTAGTATGATTTAATTCTAGATCAATACCTGCTCTACGAGATGTTTCTCCCGTTATTGTAAAGATGCAATTGTCTGCTTCTGTACAAGCATTCTCAGGGAAGTTTAATGGACTGTTATCAGTCTTTAGACCCCCGGAGAAATTGTTCTCTAGATTAGATGCTGGTTGCCTAGCCATATTATTCAATTATTTCTTTGATCTCGATATTTCTCTTTTTGAAATATTCAGTAGCGTGTTTAATAGCTCTATCAAAAGTAGTAAACCTCTGTTTAAGAGGTTCCGGTAACATGCCCATTTCATACTTAAAGAACCACATACTATTCATAGGATCTCTAACAATGTGAAGTTTGTTTTCTCCTGTAAATAATCTAGGATCAACTAAACCATTAGTCGCTACAGAACTCTTACCTTCAATAGGAACTAAACTAAGTACTCTGTCATTAGAGTGCATTTTCTTCTTAACGATATCTTCGTGTAACTGCGTAACCACCAGTCCCTGCCCTTCTACCAAAGTCAGCTAATTGTTCAAATGAAGTTGGTTTATCAAATAAAGCCTTAGTCTTTTGCAAGGCGCTCCATTGTCTACTAGATTCCTTATCTGCCTTAGGATGAACCATCTGCTTCAACTCTAAGAAAGCTAAAGACTTAGCTTCATTAAGAAGAAGAGGAAACTGTTGACTATCTAACTCAGGGATAAAGGTATCCTGCATTAAGAATAGAGGTTCAGTCTCTCCATAGCACAAAGATTTACTAGCTTGTAAAGTATCATCTACATTTGAATCAAAGGAATCAAATAGAACATAATAATTACCTACTACAGCACAGTAAGAAGGTTGTTTATTATTCTTATAGTTAAAGGTAAATGAGTTAGGTGGTTGATGGAAAGTATATGTTGAAACATTACTTTCATTAGTATTAAAGCTATTAGTCATATCTAAGAATTGAGTAATAGGTAAGATAGTAACATACTTATAATTAGGGGCAGCTCCAGACTGACCTTGAATAATCAAGACTAGATCCGTGTTAAGATCATGTTGGAAAGTTGAAGTTCCTGTAGAAGTAATATCATCATCAAAATACTTGATCCACTCTATTCGTTTAATACTATCTGGTCTATACATAATAACAGGTACAGTAGGATCGTTAGAAGGAGTTAATTGTAACAACTTACATTGAGTAGGTATGTCTGATCTAGACATAATATTGAAGTAAGTAGTCTTGATAATTTCAGCCACTTGCTGAGATTCTACAGTATCTCCAATAGAGTTTACTTCATCAGAATTGAGAGATGAAAGTATAGATTGTGTTAAGTCTAATAAAGTACGTTTCATGATTTTAATTCTTTATTAAAATTATGGCTCACCGCTTAAGTATCCTTGCTACATTCTGAAACCCACGCATTCCTACGTAGAATGTCATAATCCAACCTGCCCACACTGCAGAGTCTCCTCTAAGAGGATCTGTTGCATGGTGGGTCCAATCTCCTAGTACCTTATCCCACACCACAATGGTGAAGAAGTAGGTAACCATTATATATCCAAACAAATGGTCTGGCTCATACCATCTTCCAATCTCAGCTACTTTGAGTTGAGACTGAAGTTCTAGTTCTCTCTGTTGAACTTGAAGTTCGCGATTAGCTAAGTCTGCAGCAATACGCTCTGAAGTATTACCTGCAGCTAATTTCTCTTTATAGCCACTTAT
>Ga0137398_10000762_pt1 | contig 12205 bp, 9 predicted proteins | sample czorhiz216metaG_FD_106659 | JGI IMG/M metagenome (GOLD analysis project Ga0137398, IMG submission 106659) | Vadose zone soil microbial communities from Angelo Coast Range Reserve, California, USA - czorhiz2.16 metaG | ecosystem: Environmental > Terrestrial > Soil > Vadose zone | place: USA...
TAGAACCTTTCAAAAATGAAGGGTAGATGTTCGCTGGAGATTCCCATGCCCTGATCCGCGAAGGATGCGCGAACCTCGTTGTCGGTCTCCCACAGCGTGACGCGGATGGTCGTCCCGGTTGGAGAATACTTGATGGCGTTGTCGAGAAAGATCAAGAACAGCTGATGCAGGAAGGCTTCATCTCCGACGTACGGTATCTCGGCGTCCAGGTCGCGGAGGATGCGAATATTCTTAGCGAGCGCGCGGGAGTTCACCAGCGCGCAAGCCTCTTCGAGCACTTCATTGATATAGAGAGGCTCGGAAACCAGATGCAACTGCCCAGCATCGGCCATCGAAAGCGTGAACAGGCCTTCGACAATGCGCGTCAGCTTCTTGAATTCGTCGTCGAAGACACACAGCGTTTCGCGGTATTGCTCGGCGGTACGCGGCTTAGAAAGCATCAATTCCGTTTCGCCATGGAGAACGGCGAGCGGGGTGCGCAGCTCGTGCGAGGCATCGGTTACGAACTGCCGCAACTGACGAACCGCGGAGTCCACGCTCTGCAGGAGGTGATTAAAAGTTTCCGACAGCCGGCCCAACTCATCATGGGGAGAGGAAATCGGCAAAGGGCTCCAAAACCCCTCGCGGTTGGTCACGCGGTCGGCCATCAATGCCGCATGCTCGGTGAGCGCGGTGATGGGCGCAAGGCTCCTACCCACATACAGGGCGGAAATGAGCGCGGTGGCCAGAAGGCTGACCAGGAAAAGAAGCAAAGCGATCCCTCCGAAGCTATCGATCACGCGATTGGTTCCAAAGGTAGGGATGGCGATGGCCAGGAGGAGCGGTTTGGCGCCCTGCCGAAACGGAATCAGAGCGACCCGCACGGACTCACCAGTACTCAGCGCCGCAAAGCCGAAGGTTGGCTCCGAAATGGAAGCATTGGTCCCCTTCAAGTCCATAGGCGCTTCCAAATTGCGCGACCGCTGCAACACCTGACCGGTGGTGTCCAGCAACTCAAAAAATTGCCCGGCAATATCCAAGCGGTTTATGTCCTGTGAGTCGGGCTCAGCCACGAGGTCGGCGAGAATGGGGCGCGCGGTCTCCTGCAGTTGGCGGTTGAGCTGCGTGGAAACTTCATGAGCCAACAGTCCCCAGAAAGCCAGATAGGAAGCGCCTAGCAGGACGCCCACTACGGTGCAGAAGAGCACCATCATGCGGAAACGCAGTGAGCGGCCCTTGATCATTCCGGTAGTCCGAGCCGGTAACCGACACCGCGCACGGTATGAATGAGCTTGGCAGTGCGATTGTCGTCGATCTTTTGGCGCAATCGGTTGATATAGACTTCCACCAGGTTGGTCTCGCTGTCGAAGTGGCAATCCCAGACGTGCTCGATGATTTCGCTGCGGGTGACCAGTTCCGGCGCGTGAAGCAGGAACAACTCGAGCAGCGCAAATTCCTTGGCCGTTAAGGGAATTACCTCGGAGCCGCGCGTGGCGCGACGTCGATGACGATCGAGCGCAAGGTCGGCAAAGCGCAGCTTGGCGTTGCCGCTGTGAAAACCGCGGCGCACCAGCGCGCGCACGCGAGCGAGAAGTTCCGCCAAGGCAAACGGCTTGGCGAGATAGTCGTCGGCGCCAGCGTCGAGTCCAGCGACCCTTTGCTCAACCAAACCTCGCGCGGTGAGCATCAGTATGGGAGCTTCGATACCCTGCTGCCGCAGCTCGCGGCAGACCTCGAGGCCGCTCATACCGGGCAGGCGAACATCCAGGAGAATAGCGTCGTAGGTGACATCGGTCGCGAGTGGAAGCGCCTTCTCGCCCGTCTCGGCTACGTCCACAGCGTAGGAATTTTCCCGCAAGGCTCGGGCGACAAAGCTGGCAACCTTCCGTTCATCCTCGACCAATAGAATGCGCATAGCGAGTACTCACATCATGGCACACGAGACGCGGGCCGGGCACCTGGCGCTACTGCCAATAGGCTGGCGCCCTACTGCAAATCGTTGCGGACGACCTGTCCGCCCTTCATCACAAATTTTACGCGCTCGAGTTCGGTAATGTCACTCAGCGGGTCTCCGGCGACGGCAATGATGTCCGCGAACTTCCCTTTCTCGACCGAACCGATACGGTCCTGCCATCCCATCATCTCCGCGGCCACGGTGGTGGCGGTCTGAATGGCCTGCGCGGGGGTCATGCCATATTTCACGAGAAAGGCAAACTCTCGCGCCTGCACGCCGTGAGGAAACGGCCCGGCCCCGCTACCGAAGGAAATTTTCACTCCTCGGGATATCGCCAATCGTCCGCTCTTCTCGCGTAGTGCCTGAAGACTGTACTTGCCCCCAGTGTTTTTGGCATCTTTGACGGTGTAGTCAGAAAGCGAATAATGATAGGCGGTCAGTTCGAGATAAATGCCTTTCTTCTTCATCTGCTCAGCGGTGGCGTCGTCCAACTCAATGGCATGCTCGACGGTATCGACGCCAGCGTTGACACAGTTGCGCAGCCCTTCGCCGCCGAATGCGTGACACGCCGCTTTTTTCTTATGACGATGCGCTTTGTCGACAATGGCATCGACTTCTTCCTTGGTGAAAGTCGGCTCACTCCACAATTCGCCGTCAGGTTCAAATTCGTAGTCCGCCGTGGAATGGAACTTGATCCAGTCTGCTCCATAGTGAATCTGCTCGCGGACCGCTTGGCGCGCCGCCCAGGGGCTATCCACGGACTGATAGTTCCTTGGGAGATTCACCTCTGGCGAGCCGAGCATTCCTTCGCCCGTAGCGACCAGGCCCATGGTCGAGACCTGCATGCGCGGACCCTGAAAAAATCCGCGATTGATGGCTTTCTTGATGTCCACGTCGGCATAGCCGCCCCCATGGCTCATCAAATCACGCAAGGTCGTGAACCCCGCTCGCAAATCCTTCTGGGCATTGGCCAACCCGAGAAGCGTGCGGTATTCGCGAGTGTCGTTGATAGGGCTGGCAAAGGCCGTTCCGCCAGGCTTGACGTCGTCAAGCCCAAATCCGAAGACGTGGGTGTGCCCGTCGATTAGTCCTGGGAGCACTGTGCCTTTACCGAGGTCAATCACCTGGGCTCCAGCCGGGACTTGCACGCGGTCGGCCGGGCCCACCGAGGTGATTTTTTCATCTTCAACTAAGATGACCTGATTTTCCGCGACCTTGCCGGATTTACTGTCAAACAACCGACCGGCGCGAATCGCTATGATCTGCGAAGTTTGCGCGCGGATGGTCGTCGCGGCCAAGCACACCACCGCACAAGCCACGAACCTGAACGTAAAGATTTTCAAACAACCCTCCGATGGAGCTTTCGAGCGCTCACTTCCTGTCGAGATTGTCAGCCGTCGATCACAAAACGTCAAACACCAGTACCTTTGCCGGATCTGTTCCATGCGGCGGTACGGCCACGAAATAGCGTTTCAGCTCCGGGACAAGCCGAGCGGTCCTGCCCATCGGCCCGGTGGGGACTCTCGCCAGCAGTTTGTAATCATCCGGACCGGATTGCTGGTAAACGTCCACGTTACCGTCGCACGCGGCGTAGACGCGCTTGCTCGCAGGATCGTAGACAATGTCGTCAACGCCGTTGGTGATCGGAAAGGCGGTGACTTCTTTGCCTGATTGGGTGTCGAGAACGGAGATCTGCCCGGTGCGGCAAGCCACAAACAACCGGTGGTTGGTCTGATCGAGGGTCATGGCCACATTCGTCTTGCACTTGGTCACCGGCCAGCTGGCGACGACTTCGCGCTTTTCGCGGTCTACGACGTCGACCTGATTCTTAGCCTTGTTGTTGACGTACAGTTTGGGAGAGGAACTTTCCAAGGCCATAGCCTCGAGCGTTTCTCCGTCGATCTTGATGTCCGCGAGCTTCTTTCCCGCCGTGGTGTCCACGACGCTTAGCATCGAGTACGTTTGGTGCACATCGCCGCCGCCGTTATCGATGTACAGATATTTAGTCTTGGTGTCGTAGCCGATGGAGTCCGCATCCTCCAACAGCTTCACGCTGGAAAGCAAAGCGTAGGTCTTGCCGTCGAAAATCTTCAAGTCGCCGGCATCGCCATCGGTAACGTAAATGCGATTGAGGTCCTCGCGATAAAGCACGGCGTGCGGTTTCCCGATCCCGGTGATGGTGTGAATCGGTTTCCCGCTTTTTAACTCAAAAACCAGCACGGCCTGGTAGCCTTCCGGCGTGGCGAACAACCGATCGCCTTTGAGGTCGACGCCAAAGTGATCGAAGTTCCCTTTTTTAATGTCGGCAGGCAGTGTCAAAGTCTGGGCAAGCTTAAGTGGTGGAGCGTCCTGGCTCTTCGCAAGAACCGCGAAGAGAGCGAGAAAGGCCGCCAGCATGGAATAACGCTTCTTCATTTTTTCTCCCTGAATGTTAGTCGGACTGAACCGCCAATGGGCACGGCAGAGCATAATTCATCGGCACTGCTGATAGCTTAAAGGAAGATTAATTTCTGTTTAGTTGAGAAGCAAGCCACTGCGATTGCAGTAGATTGAGGCAACCACGCCGGCGCGGCGGTTTGCCTTCACCAACCCATACGGTTTCCTGTGCCGTGCAGAAGGAGTACGAGAATGAAGATAACACCAGCGGTCGCTCTGGCGATTTTGCTTTTGTTCGTGGGAACCGCGAACGCCCAGGATGGAACGCCCCTGAAGCTTGTGCACACCATCCCGCTGCCCGGACTGAAGGATGGCGATTTCGACCATTTTGCGCCCGACGTCGAGGGGCACCGCTTGTTCCTTACCGCGGAGGAGAACGGAAAAGTTGAGGTTCTCGATACCAGCACAAACAAGGTGACGCACACCATTGATGATCTAAAGGCGCCGCACGCGATTCTTTATCGCAAGGATTTGAAGAAGCTGTTTATTGTGGACGGCGACGCGTCCGCCGTGAAGGTGTACGACAGCGATAACTACCAGAAAGTCGGCGAAATCAAGGTTGCGATTGATGCGGACTCCATCGCATTTGATCCAGCCACGAGTGAAATGTATGTAGTCACCGGGGGACGCGAAGCGCACACTCCGTATTCGCTGATCAGCGTGATCGACACGAACAGTGCGACAAAGTTGCGCGACATCAAGATCAATTCTAACCACGTGGAAGCGATCGTTCTGGACAAGTCAGGACCGCGCATGTTTTGCAACGACACGGGGCAAAATGCCGTGCAGGTTATAGATCGCAACAAAGGCACGGTGGTCGCGACCTGGCCGCTGCCGGCAGGAGACAAATCGAATGTAGCCATGGCCTTCGACGAGGCCAACCACCGCCTGTTCGTGGTGACGCGAACCCCGGGAAAGCTGATTGTGCTGAATTCGGATACCGGCAAGGTGGTGGCGGACGTTGCCGCCGTCGGCATGGTTGACGATATGGCTTACGACGCGAAGCAGAAGCGCATCTACGTTGCGGGGGACCAGTTCGTGGATGTATTCCGTCAAAAAGACGCCGATCATTATGCTTTGCTCGGAAAAATTCCCGGCAGCTTCCGGGCTAAGACCGGGATTCTTGTGCCGGAACTGAATCGCTATTACTTAGCGGTGCCGCATCACCAGGGCCACGAAGCGGAGGTGCGCGTCTATGAAGTGCAGCCCTAACCGCGCGATATTGGAATTCGCTTGAGCCGCTCGACCGTTTAGCCGGAGCTGCGGAGCAATGCGGATAGCTCGCGCACGTCACTGCTCTGCTCCAGTTTGCTCACGGCTTCGATCAACTTCTCCGTTTTCTCTTTCGGCCAATTCGCAAACGCTGCGCAGCCCCGGAATTTTCCGGCCACCTCTTCCAAGGTCATGGGATCCGCGGGACTCCCCTTCGCAAAGTCTGCTTGGTCCTTGAGGATTGTTCCGCCGCGCAGATGGACGGTGATCAGCGAGGTCATTTTGTCGAACCCGGTGTTTTCTGCGACGGGATCGACGTAGAAATTCACGCGGCCGATCATCTCCTGGACTTCCGGACGCTTAACGTAGTCATCGGTGAACTCCGCCAGCGTAGCTCTGCGCTCCAACAGCAGCACCGCCATGCAGAATTCCATGCTGAATTTGGCCTGCAGACCGGACTGCGGTTGATGGTGAATCAAAGCGTTGGGCATGTTGTGGTTGGTTCCCACGTCCACCTTCTGAACGTCCGCGGGCTTGATGTTGTTTTTCTGAATCAGCCGCATCATGGCATTCATAGCCGGGTGCGCGAGCGAACCGGAGGGATAGGGCTTGATGGACACGCCGGGATTCGCAAACGTCCAGGGATTCCCGAGCTTGTTCAGGATCGCCGCGGGATCGTAGGTTCCGCCATAAGCGTGGAAAAACCCGCGCGGCGCTTCGAGGATTTGTTCTGCGGCAGTCCAGCCGAGCGCGGCCAGGTCCGCGGCGACGATGCCGTTTTCGGCGGCGTGGCCGGGCTGAAACGGTTTGGTCATGGTGCCGAAATTTTCGCGCAGGCCTCCAGCTTCGGCTGCGGCGATGCCAAATGCGTTCAAGGTTTGCTGCAGGGTCAGACCGCGCATTCTTGCGCAGGCGGCGACAGAACCGAACGAGCCGCAAGTGCCCGAAGAATGAAATCCATCCTGGTAATGCCGCGGGGAGATCGCTTCAGCAATTTTCGTCTCCGTTTCCACGCCGGCAAGATATGCGGCGATGAATTCTTTTGCCGAGGTTGGCCCGGAAGCCTCTGCTATCGCAAACAAGGCCGGCAAAATCGGAGCGGTGGGGTGAGTCAACAGACCATAGACACGGTCCTTTCCTACCGCCAGCTGCGTGTCATCAAAATCATCCGCGTGGATCGAGATGCCGTTGGCAAAGGCGGCGAAGCGCGGGCTGGTTCTTTGCGTGCTTCCGACGATAGTGGACTTCCCTTCTACGATGCCCAACGACTGCACATACTTACCGCTGAGCGTGCCCAACTCGCTGGCGGATCCGGCTAGCGCCAGGCCAAATCCATCGAGAATCGACTTCTTAGCCAGTGCGACGATCTCCGAGGGAATGTCTTCGTATTTCAGCTTCAGGACAAATTCCGCGACATAGCGAGTCAAGCCGGAAACCTGCGGAAACAGATTCTTCGCCGCTCGCGATGAGTTGTCTTGCGCGCTCAAGCCTTCCGCGGAGCCTGCTAGCATCGCTGCACCCCCAACAGCCACCGTTCCTCTGAAAAGTTCACGTCGTTTCATTAGCTTCACCCCCGCTTTGCTGCGCTGGCTTTGAGATCGCCGGCGCCGATTCTCTGCCGCCGATAGCACAAGCATAGCGGAGCCAGGATAAACTGATCCTAAATCCCCCGAGGAACTTTCGGCTTCACGTGCTCTCTGCTTTCCACTCTCTTTGGCCGTCGGGGATCGTTTCAGGAACGTAGTCGTGCACCCTAGAGCGACGCTAGAAATGATAGGAGTTTGCCGAAGGCCCGGCGGCGATGGCTGTGTCGATTCTTTTCCGCGGCGGGGATTTCGGCAAAAGCTTTGCCTACCGGGGGAAAATAAAAGACGGGATCGTAGCCGAAGCCCGCGGCGCCGCGCGGCGCTTCCAGAATTTCGCCGTCGACGCGCGCAGTGACGATGGCGCGGGTGCGACCATCCTCCGCGAGGGCGATAGCGCAGACAAAATACCCTTGCCGTTCCGAAGCGGATTTTCCGCGCAAGGCCGCGAGCAGCTTGGCATTGCGCTCGGGGCCGCTAGCGTTCGGCCCCGCATAGCGAGCGGAACGCACGCCGGGCGCCCCACCGAGAGACGGCACGACCAACCCGGAATCGTCGGCAAAAACCAAGCCGTCGTGGAAACGCGAATAGTGAAGCGCCTTCCCTGCTGCGTTTTCAGCGAATGTAGGGGCGTTTTCCTCAAACGATGGGAGGGATTCGAACCGAGGCAGCAGCTCCAGTTCAATCGAGCATACCGACGCCAGGGTTTGCGCCATGGCGCGATACTCGGCGAGTTTTCCGGAATTGGACGACGCGAGATACAGTTTAACGGGCGCGCGCACTGAATTTGAGAGGAAGAATGGAGCGTTGCTCTTCGGTGAGGCGCCGGATTCCGGCGGCGGCCAGCGCGAGGAGATCCTGCATCTCGCTTCCGGAAAACGGACGGCCCTCGGCAGTGGCTTGAATTTCGACGAAGTGACCGCCTCCCGTCATGACCACGTTCATGTCCACTTCCGCCCGCGCATCTTCTTCGTAAGCAAGGTCGAGAAGAGCGCGATCGTCGACGATGCCGACGCTGGTCGCGGCGACGCTGTCGATCAGTGGCGAGGATTTAAGCATCCCTGCGGCCACCATGCGTTCGAAAGCAAGGGCCAGCGCCACAAACGCGCCGGTGATGGAAGCCGTGCGCGTTCCACCGTCGGCCTGGATGACGTCGCAGTCGAGCCACACGGTACGTTCGCCAAGCGCTTCCTGATCGGTGACAGCGCGTAAAGAGCGCCCAATGAGCCGCTGAATCTCCAACGTGCGGCCGGATTGCTTGCCGCGTGCGGCTTCACGCGCGGTGCGCTCTTCCGTGGCGCGCGGCAGCATTCCGTATTCGCTAGTGACCCAACCTTTTCCGCTGCCTTTGAGAAATCCCGGAACGCCGTCGTCGACGGTGGCCGTGCAGATGACGCGCGTTTTGCCGAGTTCAATCAGCACGCTGCCTTCCGCGGTGGAAATAAAATCCGGCGTAATTTTCAGCGAGCGCATCTGGTCTGTGCCGCGACCATCGATTCGCAATTTTCCTCCCGGTGCTGCACTGCGTTCGCGCGTGGCGTTCATGGATTGCCGGCTGGTGCGGCCAGTTTGACCGGGGCGGCAACCGGTGTCAACTTTTGCTGCTCGGGAGCGGCGGCCGGCACGGATGCTCGTGGCATGGGGGCTGGATTGGTGCTTACGATGAAGGGTCGGCTCAGGTCCAGATGCCCAGCCAATGTCTCCACTTCCTGGCCGTGAATCAAGATTTTCAGCCGGCGCACCTGCGGTACGTTAGCTTCCAGCGTTTTGGTGAGCGAGTCCGCAGCCATTTGTTCGCTCTCGATACCCGACGGAGTGGAGGTGGCGAGCGCTTCGGAGAAATCCGCGATGGCTGTGCCGTCCGGTAATAGATAGAAAGCGAGAAGCGCTGCTTCCGGAGGCAGGGTGCGCGCCTCAGTGTCCACGGGGCCCGCGAGCAGCGTGTTCAAGACTTGCTTTGAACGCAACACCGGATCGATGGCGAGCGGCAGCTCGACACTGACCGGAGTGAGCGAGCCATCGGCGGCTTCTGAAGCCCAGAACAACTTTGCTTTCACGCGCGGGTCGCCTGGATTGATGACCGTGGGCTGCGTTAGTTCGCGGCGAGCTTGTTCCTCGCTGCGCTGCTGCAATTTCGCGGCTTGGCGGATGTTGCGGCGCAAAATCGGCAGGTAGATAGCGGCAATTACGACGGCGATGGCGAGCGCAAAGAGAAACCAAAGGCGCCAACGCGGGGTCATGGGCGCTCTCCCGGGTTCGTGGGGACGATGTAAGAAGGGCGAAAGGCGGCGGCGCCCCGCGCAATGGCGTCGGCAACGCCAGGAGCCATGTGGTCCAGCTCGGCGCGATCTTCGACGGTGACGCTGGAGACTTCAACGGCGATGGCCGGCGCGGCGGTGGTGCGCAACTGGCGTACGGTGGCGGTCTGCGCATACGACGGCGAGCCCTTGAATCGCTGCGCTAGGTTCGCTTGAACGAAATCACCGAGCTTGCGGCTGAGGGAGATGAAAGGAGCCTGCGCGCGGTCCCACGGAATGAGGCCGGTGGCATCGGCGCCCAGCGGGAGGTCGTTCATGACGTAAACGCGAGCGGTGCCGGCCACGCCGGTGGTGGCTATGTGCAAGGTGACAAAGATCGCGCCGCGTTGCGCGTTGGCCATGGCGGAGCGATCGTCAAAGGACGGATTGGCGTTGCCTTGGCGCGTCTGGATGACTTGAAATCCCTGCGCTTCGAGCGCGGCACGAACTTGCGCGGCGAACTCCAGAACGATGTCACTTTCGTGAATGCCGCCAGTGCCGCGCGCGCCGAGGTCGGTGCCGCCATGGGCGGGGTCGAGCACTACGACGTTGAGGCCGGGGGGCGGCGGCGTCTGCGGAGCCGCGCCGTTTGGCCCGGAGGTTTGCGCGAGAGCCGGTGTCGATGATGGCGGAGTAGTTTGCGGCACAGAAGACGGAGTTAGCGGCTGCGATTGTAAGAGCCCGGAAACCGTGGAATCTTGAGCGGCAAGAGAGACGGTCACAACGCTCGCGGTCAGCAAGAGCGAGCCGAGCAGCAGAATAACGGCACACGGATACTTTGGTGAGATTGCGGTGTGATGCTGATATGGCACGCACAGCAGGATACCAAACCTGCGGCGCTGCTCGGAACAACGACGCGGGAACCGCAGCGCAAAAGGAACTGGCATTGCCGAACGCGAGAAATGCTCGGCTACAAGATAATGACCGCCTACTCGATGGTGAGCGGCTGCAGCTTGGCTTTCTCGAGTTGAGCATTGACGCTAGCGAGATCGGCTTCTAGAGCCCTCCAGCGGGAGAGAGTTTCCGCTCCGGCGCTGGTCCATTTGTCGATGGCGGTTTGGGCGTCGGCGGTCGGTGCGGCATCGGCACTTTCCACAATCATCAGCAACCCGGTCAACGCGAAGGATACTTTCTGGAGCGTGGGAGCCTGGGCTGGTAAAGATAATTCGTAGACGCCAAATCCCTCGCGGTCTTCCACTCCAGTGAGATCGCCAACTTTGCGAGTAAGGTCCGCCAGCGACGCGGTAAGTTCTCGGCCGCCACCGGCGGATTCTTTGGCACGCCCCGCAATTTGCTTTTGCAGTTCTTCCACTCTCTGTCGAGCGGCGAGAATTTCGCCGAGCGCTGCCGAAAGGCGCGATGCAGCGCGGTATTCGCGCGCGAGGCCCTCCTGGGGCGTGCTGACACGAGGATCGATTTTAACTACAAGCGGCTGCGATGAGCTCTTGCCATTGGCGCTAAGCTTCACAATGTAGTTGCCGGGCAGTGCCCAAGTGCCGGCGGGTCCATAGAACGAGCGACGCAAGCCCTTCGGCAGCGGATAGTGCAAATCCCAGACGAAGCGGTGCATTCCGGGTTCGTCGGAGAGCGGCGCTTCATCATGGATCCAGTCCGGAGCGATAGGTACTTCGGTCGAATTGGTTTTCGGAAGTTGATCGTCGCTCGCGAAGCGGCGGACCAGTGCGCCTTCGGAGTCGTAGATTTCAAGCTGCACTCGCGCTTTGGATTTTTGCTTGAGGTAGTAGTCCAGAACGGCGCCCGCTGGCGGATTCTCTGCTAGCGGCTCGTCGAGCGGGACCGGCGTGCCTTGATCGCCGCCGGGGCGCACGCGGATTGCGGTTTGCGGGCGAAACAGCCATACGTCGGCGGAGGCAGCTTGCGCATTGAGTTGGCGCAGCGGCGTAGCGTCGTCCAGGATCCAAAACGAGCGGCCGAACGTAGCGATCACCACATCGTCGTCGTGCACCACGAGATCTCGGACGGAAACGGTCGGCATGTTGAGCCGCAGCGATTGCCAGGAATCGCCGTCGTTGAAGGAAACGTACACGCCCATTTCCGTGCAGGCGTAGAGCAAACTCTTGCGCGCGGGATCCTCGCGGATGCAGTTGAGGAAGCTGCCTTCGGGAATGCCGGCGGATAGCAGCTGCCAGGTTTTGCCAAAGTCGCGCGTACGGTAGAGGTACGGTCTCAGATCCTCCAGGCGATGGCGGTCGACCGCAGCGTAGGCGGTGGCAACGTCGAAATGTGAAGCTTCGATGTGCGTGACTTTGCTCCATGGCGTGAGGTCTGGAGGAGTCACATTGCTCCAATTCTTGCCTTCGTCTAGTGTGAGCTGGATGAACCCATCGTCCGTGCCGGCCCAAATTTCACCGGTTTGAACAGCGGACGGCGCGATGCTGTAAATGACCCCGCGCCGCTTCGCTTCGGGCGCGTCCGCGGCCGTTGCGGGGTCGAGATTCGGCGGCACCCCCGGATCTTCACGCGTCAGATCGGGACTGATCGCTTGCCAGGAATTACCGCCATCTACGGTGTGGAACAGGAATTGCGCGCCGAAATACAGGACCTGCGGATCGCGCGGCGAAAACAACAGCGGAAGCGTCCAGGTGCGCCGGAGCTTCTCACCCTGCGCCAAACCCGGTGGGAGCTGCAGATTCTGCTCCGTGCGCAAATCCTGGCGCGAGACAAACCCGCCATAGACGATCTCGGGATTTTCGGGATCGGGCGCGAGGTAACCGTTTTCGTCA
>Ga0137398_10000764_pt1 | contig 12203 bp, 6 predicted proteins | sample czorhiz216metaG_FD_106659 | JGI IMG/M metagenome (GOLD analysis project Ga0137398, IMG submission 106659) | Vadose zone soil microbial communities from Angelo Coast Range Reserve, California, USA - czorhiz2.16 metaG | ecosystem: Environmental > Terrestrial > Soil > Vadose zone | place: USA...
GTAAAGGATGGTTTTACAGCAGGTTACGATTTAACTCACATCTGAGTAACAAGTGATACGGAAGTTTTCTTGCCTGGTCTTTCACCTGCCAATTTGGAGTTCACCGTTTGTGCGGGTCGTTTGTTAGAGACGCTTATCCCTACCGATACCGATGGGTGTAGGGAAAGGCCGCCCAAGCCTAGCGAATACCTTTAAGGAGAGAACAAAATTATGCGCAGACTCATCCAGTGCGCGCTTTTCGTGGTGTCGTGCCTTCTGACGACGTCACTAGCACAAGCGCAGGGCCTCGACGGCACCCTCCGTGTCACCGTGACCGATTCGACCGGTGCCAGCGTGGAGACTGCCAAAGTGACAGTAACCAATGAAGGTACCAATGTCTCGCTGGCGTCCACGACATCGAGCGCAGGTACCTATGTATTCCCGAATTTGGCGATTGGAAACTACACCGTTTCCGTGGAAAAAGACGGTTTCAAGAAATATGTGGGCAAGGGCGTGAAGGTCGAATCCAACCAAGTCGCAGAGGCCAAGGTCCTGTTGGAGGTTGGCTCGGTTTCCGCGGTCGTCGAGGTCGAAGCGGGTTCGGAATTGATTAAGACCACCACCTCGGAATTGAGCGCGACCATCGATGGCCGCATCACGAATACATTGCCGGTGAATACGTTAGGCGGCGACGTCAAAGAATTTGCGGTCTTTGTTCCCGGCACGACAACGCAGACCGCCGGAGTCCTCGGTTCCGGAGGCTCTATCGGAGGAACACGCCCGCGCTTCAACGGCTTCACCATTGACGGCGTGGACGACAATAAGATCGACACTAACGGACCGACGCAGCCGGTCATTCAGGAATCCGTCGCCGAATTTACCCTGCTGACCAACCAGTTCAGCGCCGAATATGGCCACTCGGCCGGCGGTCAATTCAACATCGTCACCAAATCCGGCACCAATGCCTGGCATGGCTCCGGTTGGGAATACAACAGGAATCGCAACTACAATGCCGCCAATAATCAAGAGAAAGAGAATCTCCGCAATGGCGGCACGAGCACGCTGCAGAGCCGCTTCGATTACAACCGGGCGGGAGCTAGCATCGGTGGCCCGATTAAGAAAGACAGATTCTTCGTCTATGGAGCTTATGAGTTTCAGAATGAAGGCTTGGCTTCTTCAGGCACCTCCGTAATTCTGCCCACGGCCAACGGAATGGCCCAAATCGCAGCCTTGAATCCGGATTCGGCGGTCGCCAATTTTCTCAAGGCTTTCCCGGCAGCTCCGACGGCGAACGAGCGTGCAAACTGCAATCCGGCCAACGGGCGGCTCTTGGCGTGCGTGAACGGCACACCCATCGAGGTAGGCGATTTCCAGTCGCTGGCGCCGGCATTCTCAAACCAGCACGACTTCTCCGTGAATGGCGACGCGAACTTGGGGAAGCATCAGCTTCGCGTGCGCTTCCTCTACGATCGGCTACGCCTTCCCGACTCGAACCTGACGCAGCCGCAGCCGCAGTTTTCCGGCACGCAGGACTCGGATGCCCGAAAGGCCATCATCACCGATGCGTGGAGTATCAACAACCGCCTCATTAACGAGTTCCGTGCTTCGTATTCCCGCCTGATTGGGCCGCTCCTGGCGGTACCGGCGGCCTTCGCGAATTTCCCGAACATCGAAATCGACGAATTGAACTCCAACACCGGGCCGGAGAACAATGCGCCCCAGGGCTACGGGCAAAACGTCTATCAATTGGTGGACAGCCTCACGTACATCCGCGGCCGCCACACTTTCAAAGGCGGCGTGGAAGCACGCAAGTACATTGCACCTACCAATGTTCTGCAACGTTCGCGCGGAGAGTGGGACTATGTCTCGCTAAACCAGTTCGTTAACGATTTCGTGCCCACCGGAGTCAACGGCGCTTTGCGCGGCGCGGGTTCCGGCTTTGTGGCGGACAACTACAACGCCATCTACTGGTTCCTGCAGGATGACCTCAAGGTCACGCAGCGGTTGACCGTCAATGCTGGCCTCCGCTACGAATACAGCGGAACGCCACGCGCCGAAGGTGATCAGGCCCTGAACGCGATCTCCAACGATCCGGCGCTCGGCCTGATTTTCCGTAAGCCCAAACCGGACAAGAATAATTTTGCGCCTCGACTTGGCTTCGCATGGGATCCCACCGGTCGCGGCAAGTGGTCCGTGCGCGGCGGAGCGGGTTTCGCTTACGATGTCACGCCCAACAACTTCGCCATCAACGGGCTGCCCCCGCAGCTGCAGACAGAACAAAGTCCTACGGTCACCTGCGGACTCCCCAATCCACCGGCATGGTGCGCCACATTTGATGCCACGAACCCGCGGAGTCCCACTGCCGGACGGGGCTTCTTGCAAGGTGGAGGACTCTTGCAAGTGAACGTGCCTCCGGCAACGCAAACCGATGCCCGAATCGGCACCTCCAACCTTATTCTGGACCACGTTTCACCCAAGGTGATCACTTGGTCGCTCGGCGTTCAGCATGAATTCTTCCGGGACACCAGCTTTGAGCTTCGCTACGTCGGCACCCGCAGCCTCTCCTTGCCGGTGCAGGTGCGGCTCAATTCGGCTTCCGCGTTTGATCCGCGCTTTGCCAGTCTCGGCGGCGGCTTGACGCCTCTACCTACTTTCTTCCAGGCCTCCGATGTGCCCGCGACCATCGCATCACCCGCGAGCACCCTGGCACAGTTCGAGAACTTTAATCCAGAGCCGCTCTCGGTCGATGGATTTCTCGGAGCAGTGACGGCGTTCCCGGCTTCGGGCTCCGGAATCTATCATGGTGTCTCCGGCGACTTCATGCATCGCTTCACCAAGGGCCTGTATTTCCGCTCCAACTACACTTTCGCAAAAAATATCGACAACGCCACCAACGAACTGAACAGCAGCAAGGTCAATCCGCGTCGCGCACAGGACGGCTTCGAACTGGCCAATGAGCGCGGCCGCTCGGCCTTGGACATCAATCACAAATTCGCCATGACTTGGGTTTACGATCTCCCGATCCTTCACAGCGAGAACGGACTCCTTAGAGGGCTGGCGAACGGCTGGGAATGGAGCGGAACCTACCTGGCGGAATCCGGGCAGCCCATTACCGTGCTTTCCGGCGCGGACTCCAATTTCAATGGGGACACCGCGGGCGACCGCGCGGTCTTCAACCCCCACGGTTCAGGCCTGACCGGTTCGGGCGTTCTGCCGGTTTGCAATGACGGAGCGGGCGGCGCCACGCGCGCTGGTGGTGCAGCTTGCCCGTCCGCTAACGTCGTAGGTTACTTGGCGATTAACTCCGGAGCACGTTGGGTGCAGGCTGGTCCCGGGGCCTTCGGAAATGTGGGCCGCGACACCGTGAACACTCCTGGACTCAACATTTGGAATATGTCCATTTTGAAGAGCACCAGGCTCACGGAACGTTACGTCGTGGAGTTCCGTGCGGAAACCTACAACACCTTCAACCATCGCAATTTCAGCCTCGGTTTGCCAACCAACAACGGCGCACTGGATTCGACCACTAACGGCAACCCGCAAGACCTGGCCTACGCGCTCGTTACCAACGCCCAGTTCCTCAAGAACAAGGCGTTCAATGGCGGCAGCCGAAATATGCAACTAGGGTTGCGATTCGTTTGGTAGCTACGAACGTCGACCGGCTCTAAGACAATGGCGAGGGAACTTTTCTAGGTTCCCTCGCCTTTCTTTTTCGGCTCAGCGCGTCTAAGCAGGCAAGACCTGCCTTGCGGAGAAAAATCGATGAACTTCGTTCACTTTGCCAGGCTAACCATTCTCGTTGCCACTCTGGCCTGGCGGGCCGAAGCAACGCAGCAAAGTTCCGACAACGATGCGCTTGCCGCGGAAGCTGGCGCCGCATACGACGCCAAAGATTGGGCCAAGGCTGCCAAGCTTTACGCGCAGCTCTCGCAATCCCCGGAAGCTCCGCCTCGCGTATGGCTGCGATTGGGCGCCTCGGAGCGCGAGCTAGGCCGTTATGACGATGCATTGGCAGCTTTTGACAAAGCCAACGCCGCGGGCGCGGCGCTGTTCGGCGAATATGGAGAAGCCGCGGTCTACACGGCCATGAAGCAGCTAGACAAGGCATTCGAGCACCTGGAAAAGGCCGTGCAGCAAGGCTACGGACAGCCGGAGGTGATGAGCAGCGATCCCCATCTCGCCGCGCTGCGCTCGGACCCGCGCTTCGCCAAGCTTCTCGAGCAGGCCAAAAAGAATCAGCGCCCCTGCGCTTATACTGCCGAGAATCGTCAGTTTGATTTTTGGCTCGGCGAATGGAGTGTGACCACCACGCAGGGCGCCGTTCCGGCAGGAGACAGCAGGATTGAATTGATTCTCGAAGACTGTGTGGTTCAGGAAAACTGGAAGAGTCAAAACAGTCCGTACTCCGGCAAAAGCTACAACATCTACAACCAGGCTCTCAAGCGCTGGGAGCAATACTGGGTGGACAACACCGGCGGCAACATCTTCTTCTACGGCGGGCTGAAAGATGGCGTGCTGGACTACTGGACCGACGAGATTCCGCAACCGAGCGGCCCGCCCCTCAAGCGGCATCTGCAATTCATCCCCATGGGCCCAGACAGAGTACGGCAGTTCAGCCGCGGCTCGACAGACGGCGGCAAGACCTGGAACGTCGAGTACGATTTCACTTACACCCGCAAGAAATAGCGGCGACAAAATCCGCCGCATTCAGGCGAGCTCCCGCCCGGAACCGTTCTGCGCACGGACCGGTCGGGAACAAAACGCCGCGTCCTACTGCCTTTTCCCTATCGTTTCGCAGTCAGGGTAGAGCTACCCTGCCCTCATTCCCGGTCGCTCCCGCCAACTCGAAGGTGGCTTATGATGCGACTAGTGCGACTTCCGCTTGCCAGGTTTCGCGCCTGTCTGTGGCTACTATCTCTCTCTGCGCTTTTAAGTCCGATCCAATTGCGCGCTCAGGCCCCGCCAACCCCGCCCCCGTCGGAGCAAGACCAGAAGCCTGAACCGGACCGGGAAAAGCCGGCGGCCCCGGCGGCGGCCCCGCAGGAAACTCCTAAACCTGCTCCGGCGCCCGCCAAGCGGCTATCGCAGCGCGAACAGGCGTGGCAGATCCTGCGCGATGGTTTGACCGAAAACAGCGGAGACAAGCGCGCCAAGGCTGTCAATTCCTTGGGGCTGCTCACGCGCAATGCCGAAGCGGAAAAAGCGGCGGTGCTCGCGCTGAAAGACGATAAGTCTAACGTTCGCGTGGCAGCGGCAACGGCGCTAGGCTCGATGCGCGCGGTTCATGCCCAGGCGGAATTGGAGAGCGCCTTGGACGACGACGAACCGGCCGTGGTGCTGGCCGTGGCAAACTCCTTGATGCTGCTGAAGGATCTAGATTCCGCCTACGAGGTTTACTATGGCGTTTTGACTGGGACCACGCGCACCAGCAAGGGGCTCATCAAAGAGCAGCTCAAAATTCTCAAGAATAAGAAAAAACTCGCGGAGATTGGTGTCGAGCAGGGCATTGGATTCATACCTTTCGCGGGATTCGGCTACGACGCGTGGAAAACGATCATGAAATCTGATTCGTCCTCGGTGCGCGCCGCGGCGGCAAAGAAGTTGACGCACGACCCGAGTCCCGCGAGCGCCGAAGCCCTGGTTGCGGCTACGCAGGACAAAAATTGGCTGGTGCGCGCCGCCGCTCTGGAAGCCATTTCCGAACGCGGCGATAAATCGCTGCTTTCCAAAATCAACCTTTCGCTCGATGATGAAAAGGACGACGTTCGCTTTACCGCGGCCGCTTGCGTGGCGCACCTGAGCACGCTCCCCGGCAAGCGAGCCAAATCCGCAGCTGCAGCGGGTAATTAGCGGATCGCGGTGATTTATTTCGTCGCGGTGGTCGGCGCGCCCGGCAGCACCGCGATCTCCACGCTCGACGCGAAGCGCTTTGATCGATAAACGCGCTGCGTGGCCTGCTGGAAGTCACTTTCCTTGGCCTCAAAAATATTAGGCACAAATTTCTGCGGGTTGCGGTCGTACAGCGGAAACCATGTGCTTTGCACCTGCACCATGATGCGATGCCCCTTCTTGAATACGTGATTTGCGGTGTGCAGGTCGATCGAATACGGCGTCACTTCATTTGGCACGATCGCTTCAGGTTTTTCGAATGACCGCCGGTATCGCCCGCGAAAAATTTCATCGGCAATCATCAGTTCGTATCCCGATAGCTTCCAATCCTCCCGATATTCTTGCGGATAAACGTCGATTAACTTTACGATCCAGTCCGCATCGCTTCCGGTAGTCGCAGCAAACAATTTCGCGGTCACTTGTCCCGCCAGGGTCACATCTTCTGTGAGCTCCTCGGTCTGCCACGTCAGCACATCCGGCCGCTCGTCCACGAATCGCTGGTCCTGCACCAGCCACGTGTACCAACTGCCTGGATGATCGTTCGGGTAGGTCATGTCCACCGGGCGATGCCGATACGGCACCGGATGCGCCGGATCGCTTTCGTAGGAATCGAACGCGTCGCCAGCGCCGGTGTCCGGTGCTTCGAACGACAGCCTGCCGCCGTCGCGAAAATAAAGATTGCGGGTCTTCGCCTCTCGCGGCGGCCACGCATCGAACGCTGTCCACGTATCGCTGCCGGTTTGAAACATCATGGCTTCCTTCAGCGGCAGCTTCCCTTTGTCTTTCAGCCAATACGCAAACCACGGGGCTTCGATGTTTCGCCGGAAATACACCGACGTATCGCTGCCGAACGAAATCTCCCCCAACGATTTGCCCGGCCCGTGCCCCCACCCTCCGTGATTCCATGGCCCAGCCACCATAAAATTCTGGTTCTTCGTGTCCTTTTCTTCCAATCGCTCGTAGGTCGCCACCGGACCGTAGAAATCTTCCTGATCCCACCATCCGGCCACATTTAAATTCGGAACAGTAGGGCCCTTCAAGCCGTAAGCCACCGCGTGGCGCTTCCAGAATTCGTCGTAACTCGGATGCGCCACAAACTCGTTCCAACTGGGAATCTTACCGTGGAAATATTTGTCGTTAGCGTTCGCAAGCGGCCCCAAACGCAAATAAAAATCGTAAACATCAAAACGATCGAACGGAAAACTGTAATTCTGCGTCGAAGTCTCGAGCAACGGCGCGTATTCGAATGCATAGCTCAATCGGAACGCCCCGTTGTGAAAGAAATCGTCGCCGAGCCATGTATCACCCATACAAGCCTGCTCGGACGCCGCCGCGAGCGCCGGATGCGGATTCACCATTCCCATGGTCACCAGGAACCCGTCGTAGGAAATCCCATCGAGCCCCACGCGCCCGTTGTTGCGCGCCACATTTTTCACCAACCAATCGATGGTGTCGTAGGTGTCGGTGCTCTCGTCGACGCCCTTGGCGTCCTGCGCGTCATGAATCGGCCGCAGCATCACGAATTTTCCTTCCGACCCATAACGCCCGCGAATATCCTGAAAAACAAAAATGTAGCCGTCCGGAACCATGTCCGCGTAGCGGTACATCATGTTGCTGACGCCTTTGTCAGGATTGGCGATCCCGTACGGCGTGCGATTCATCAGAATCGGCAGCGCTTCCCCCGCATCCTTCGGTGAATAAATCTCGGTGTGCAGCTGCACGCCGTCGCGCATCGCGATCATCACTTCGCGCTTCTCGAACCGCTGTGCATAATCCATCGGCATCTGCTGCGCCGCCCGAAACGAAGGCGCTACCAACACCCCCGCCGCGATGACCAGAATCCCAGCATGCCTCGAAATTCTTCGCATAAATCTCCATGACCTAAACGCGAACTCTGTGCTGATTCCAAATCTTTTCTAATGCACCACCGAAATCTCCACACCCGAAGGATACTGTTTCGACCGGTAAATCTTCTGCGTGGCCTTCACAAAATCCGCTTCTTTCGCCCCGAAAATGTTGGCCACAAACTTCTGCGGATTTCGGTCAATGATCGGAAACCAAGTGCTCTGTACCTGCACCATGATGCGATGTCCTTTCTTGAAAACGTGGTTCGCCGTATGCAAATCAATCGTAAATGGCGTCACCGCACCTGGAGTGATCGCCTCCGGCCGTTCAAACGATTTCCGAAAGCGCCCGCGAAACACTTCGTCCGCAATCATCAGCTGGTAACCCGAAAGCTGCCATTTCTCCTGGTATTTTTCCGGATACACGTCGATCAGCTTCACGATCCAGTCGCTGTCGCTTCCCGTCGTGGCCGCAAACAATTTCGCTGTCACCGCGCCGGCCAGCGTTACATCTTCCTTCAACTCGTCAGTCTCCCAGCTCAGCACATCAGGCCGGTGATCCACAAACCGCTGATCCTCCACCAGCCACGTGTACCACCCGCCCGGATGGTCGTCCGGATAGGTCATATCCACCGGCCGTGGCCGATACGGCACCGGGTGCGAAGGATCGCTCACGTAACTATCGAACGGTTCGCCGCCCGCGCCAGGGGTCTCAAACGAGAGTTTGCCGTCGCCATGAAAATACAGCTGGCGTTTTGTCGCTTCACGCGGGGGCCAAGCGTCAAATTGCACCCACTTATCGCTGCCAGTTTGAAACAGCACTGCTTCCTTCACCGGCATCTTCCCTTTATTCTTCAGCCAGTATGCGAACCACGGCGCTTCGATCTTCTGCCGAAAATACAGCGCCGTATCGCTGCCAAACGGAATGGCTCCGAGTGAAGCGCCGCGCCCACCGCCCCACCCGCCGTGATTCCACGGCCCTACAGCCAGGTAATTCAAGTGGTCCGGATCGTCTTTCTCCATCAGCTCATAAATTTTCATCGGACCATAAAAGTCCTCCTGGTCCCACCAGCCCGCGACGTTCAAGTTCGGCACTTTCGGCTTCGTCGGGAGCACATGCGACATCGCCTGCGCTCTCCAGAAATCATCGTAGTTCGGGTGCGCAGCGAAATCGTTCCACGTCGGCAGCGTCCCATGAATGTATTTGGCGTTGGCATTCGAAAGCGGCCCCAACCGCAAATACCAGTCATAAGTATCGAAGCGGTCGAACCCAAATTTGAAATTGGTCTTGTCCGTCTCCATCATCGTCGAATATTCGAATCCATAGCTCAGCCGGAACGCCCCGTTGTGATGGAAATCATCACCCAGAAACATGTCCGCCGGCGAAGCCTGCTCGGAAACTGCTCTTAGAGCCGGATGCGGCTCCAGCATGCCCATCACCGTTAGCCATCCGCCGTAGGAAATCCCCACCAGTCCCACGCGCCCGTTGTTGCGGGGCACATGTTTCACCAGCCAGTCAATCGTGTCGTAGGTGTCCGTGCCTTCATCGACGGCCTTAGGCTCCTTGGAATCGCGGACCGGTCGGTTCATAACGAACTTGCCTTCCGATCCATACCGCCCGCGAATATCCTGAAACACAAAGATGTAGTCATCGGGAATCATTTCCGCGTAGCGTCCCAGTTTCCGGCTGAATCCTTTCTCATCGTCATTTGTTCCATAGGGCGTGCGCTCCAGCACAATCGGCAGCGCCTCCTTCGCGTCCTTCGGCGCATAAATCTCCGTATGCAGTTTCACCCCATCCCGTGCCGCAATCATCGCCTCGGTCTTATCAAACAGCTGCGCCCAATCCTTTCCCTGCTCCTCCCCCTCCTGCGGGCGAGAATGCGCGGTCACAATAAGCGCAGCTGCCGTAGCTAAAATCGCGGCGCCCACCATCAAGCTCCAACGCAATCGAGGCATCGCACACTCCCGTCTTTTTTGTGGCACAGCTGATTTCGGCTGGCGCTTTTACGACCCCCTGAAATCAACGCGCGAATCGACCACAGAAACCGCGAGCAAGGAAGGCCGCACTTCGGGAGGGATATTACACGAAACCAATCTCCTCCTCACCCTCCACGAAGTACACTCCGTCAAACTAAGGCCCCCCAGAGAGATATCATCTCCTTAGGGAGGAACCTCCCGCGCGACCCGCACAGCAAACTCTGGCCGCAATCCGCCAGCTTTGTTACACTGGTACTTGCACGACCGCACCTGAGAATCAAGGGAGATTCGTCCGGGCTGCTGGTTGCACCAGCAGCTATTTTTGTCTGCACCAAGCTAGCACGGGCTTTGGCCCGTGCTCGTACGAGCCCGCACGTAAATCGGCTCGATGCCGGACTAATCGAATAACGCACGCACCATGAGCCAAAACATTCGCAACATCGCTATCATCGCCCACGTCGACCACGGCAAAACCACCCTCGTCGACGCCATGCTCCGGCAATCCGGAATCTTCCGCGCCAATGAAGCTCTCGTCGAGCGCGTCATGGACTCGAACGATCTCGAGCGCGAGCGTGGCATCACCATCCTCGCCAAAAACACCGCGCTCTTTTTCCACGATACCAAGATCAATATCGTTGACACGCCCGGCCACAGCGATTTCGGCGGTGAAGTCGAGCGCGCCCTGCGCATGGTCGATGGCGTGGTCCTGCTCGTGGACGCCAGCGAAGGCCCGCTCCCGCAAACCCGTTACGTCCTGCAAAAAGCTCTCGCCGCCAAGCTTCCTCCCGTTATTGTGCTCAACAAAATCGACCGCGCCGATGCTCGTCCAAAGGAAGTCCTCGACGAAATCTACGACCTTTTCATCGATCTCGACGCCACCGAGGACCAGCTCGATTTTCCCGTCGTCTACACCAACGCGCGCGACGGCGTGGCCCATCGCAAAATCGGCGACGATTCCAAAGATCTCCTTCCTCTTTTCGAGACCGTCGTCAAGTCCATCCCCGCGCCTCCCGGCGATCCCGAAGGCGTTCTGCAAATCCAGGTGATGAACCTCGATTACAGCGACTTTCTCGGCCGCATCGCCATCGGCCGCGTCTTTAGCGGCACCATCAAGCGCGGCACCGACGTGGGCATCAGCAAGCTCAACGGCAAGCTCGATTCCACGCGCATCACCAAGCTCTACACCTTTCGCGGACTCGAACGAGATGAAGCCGAAAGCGTTTTCGCCGGCGACCTAGTGGCCATTGCCGGTGTCGAAGGCATCCAGATCGGCGAAAGCATCACCGACCTTGCGAACCCGCAGCCGCTCGAACCTCTGCTGATCGACGAGCCCACTCTGGCCATGATTTTCACCGTCAATAGCAGCCCGCTCTCCGGCAAGGAAGGCAGCTATCTCACTTCGCGCGACCTCCGCGACCGTCTGCAAAAAGAACTGCTCACCAACGTCTCCATTCGCGTCGAGGATACCGACACGCCGGAATCTTTTCGCGTGCTCGGCCGTGGTGAGCTGCAACTTGCGATTTTGATCGAGACCATGCGCCGCGAAGGTTTCGAATTGATGGTGGGTAAGCCCGAAATCGTGGTGCGCAGCGAAAATGGCCGCAAGGTCGAACCCCTCGAACGCCTGGTCATTGACGTTCCAGAAAGTTTCATCGGCATCATTCTCGAAACCATTGGCAGTCGCCGCGGCGAAATGCTCAAAATGAGCAATCACAATTCCGGCCGCGTGCGCCTGGACTTCAAAATCCCCTCGCGCGGCTTAATCGGCCTGCGCAGCCAGTTGCTTACCGACACCCGCGGCACCGCGCTCATTCACTCCATCTTCGATGGCTGGATGGACTATGGCGGAGAAATGGCGCTGCGTCCCACCGGCGCGTTGGTTGCCGACCGCGCTGGCGTCTCCACGGCGTTTGCGTTGTGGAATATTCAGGAGCGCGGCGAGCTCTTCATCGGTCCCGCGGTCGACGTTTACGAAGGCATGATCCTCGGCGAGAACTCCCGCGAGCAAGACATGGACGTCAACGTCACCAAAGAAAAAAAGCAAACCAACATGCGTTCCTCGAGCGCCGACGAAGCCATTCGCCTCATCCCCCACAAGCAGCTGAGCCTCGAGCAAGCCATCGAATTCATAGCCGACGACGAATTCGTCGAGATCACCCCGAAATCCATTCGCCTCCGAAAAAAAGTGTTACAAGCCAACCGCCGCCCCCGCCGCTGGCAAGAAATCCGCGCCAGCCAAGAAACCACTAGATAATAGATTCGGCTCACCGGTACCTGACTCTCACTCCGCTCCCACGCTGCAGGTTTCTTGCTTACCTTGCGCACGAAATTCTCTGTTGACAACTATGGCGTGCAACGATATAGTGCGTGGCGACGTAATGGAAAGAGAGCGCCGCCCATGTCACCAAAAACTCCCGCAGCCGAAAACACCGGGCCGCTTACTCCGGCCATGTTTCACGTGCTGCTCGCGCTTGCCGGCGATAATCTCCACGGATACGCCATCCTCAAAGA